>Ga0126307_10002417_pt1 | contig 12607 bp, 8 predicted proteins | sample Plot28_FD_89955 | JGI IMG/M metagenome (GOLD analysis project Ga0126307, IMG submission 89955) | Serpentine soil microbial communities from UC McLaughlin Reserve, CA, USA - Plot28 | ecosystem: Environmental > Terrestrial > Soil > Grasslands | place: USA: UC McLaughlin Reserve, Lake County...
CCGGAGATCGCCTGTAGATCCTTGACCTTGTATGGCCTCGCGGCGCCGGCGCCACTGCCACGGTTGCTTTCGAGGTACCGGTCGAAGAAGCGCACCAGAAACCTCCGCTGTTGCATGAGCGCGCGCCGCCCGGCCCGCAGGCTGTCAAGCGTTCCCGTCGGAAACGTGGCCTCTAGGGCACTCCCGAGCGCCGGGTCGGCTCGCTGCGCCTGTGCGTTAAAGACGACGAAATCGGTGAAGCCGTAGTGGCGTATGTCGAGCGACCGCAGCCGGTGCGGGGCCCGCATGTTCGACAGGAAGATCTCGACGTCACGCAGCTCCTCGGGCGTCTGGTCGAGACCCAACATCAGCCCGACTGGCTGGTCCAGGCCCGCGGTGATCAGCTCGACCGGGATGAAGCCGTCGAGGTTCACGCCGGCCTGGATCTGCGGGTGCCGACGAATCGCCACGGCCGCCGCCGCGCCGCCGTTGGAGTGCCCGAAGATCCCGATCGGCGTTCGCGGCCGCGCCGCCTGGACGAGGTCATCGAGGGCGCCGAGCACGACTCCGATGTCGCTGAGCCGGGCCTCGAACACCGGGCATGCCGACGGGCTCGAGCAATCCCTGCCGGGGCCGGCGTCGTCCTGAAGGTCGTTCGGGATCAGTGATCCGTCGGGCTGTTCGACGACAAAGGTCTCGTGCGGATGGTCGAACGCCACGACCGCGTACCCGCGCGAGGCCAGCTCGCTGATCAGGCCGGTGTACAGCGCGACCGGGACGGCGAAGCCGCCCGTGAACAGCAGCACGCCGCGCACGTGCCGGCGCGCGGGCGCGTCGAGCGTCGCGTGAGTGTCGATGTTGAACAGGCCGGTCGGCACTCCAATGCCCTGCTCGATCGCGGCCTGGACGGGCGCGGAGAAGTAGGGGGCCGACGATCCGCGGCGGTGCTTGGCCGGATACCAGACGCGCACCGGGATCGCTCGCGGCCCCCCGGTCGTCGGCTCCGTCCGGGCGGAATCAAGCACGAACGTTGAGCGGACCCCGACGCGATGCCGCCCCGTCGGCCGCGGGAGCGACAGCCCAATCCCAGCGGAAGCCACAGCCATAGGCCCGCCGCGCGCCGTCCCCGCGATCGCGCCCATGTTGCGCTCGGACGCGGCAGCCGCCGACGCCGAGCCCGCCCCAACGACGGTCACGAATCCGCACGTCAGAAACACCATCAGAGCTGTCGCGCACCCGTGCCTTACGGCAGTCATGGCGCTTCCTCCTGATCGGGGTATCCGCCGGCCCGAACTGCCCTCATCGTTGACGCTGGCACCGGGCCTGCGTCCTGCCTAGCCTCCGACGATGCCACCTGGATGTCAAGTGAGCCCTTCCGCCCAGCGTCGGGTGGCGATCGGCCATGCCGTCCGGACAAACGCCCGGTCCGGTCCACACACCATTGGTCAGGTCGCGTCGGCGTCGCCGCGCGCGTAACAGTTGCGGCGCACGCGGCCGGCAACACAGTTGCCGAGGTTCTGCGCACAACCAAGCCTCGTCCGTCGCCAGCCCGAGTTCCCGGCCGGCGCCCGCGGCAGGAGGAGCCGTCCCTCCGACCTCAGCCGTACCGAGAACAACCGAGGAACCCGAGTCCGCGTGTCGCGCACCACGCCGCAATGGAACGAGTACCGGCACCAACCCAGCCGGTCGAGCGCTTCCATGGTGGGCCGCTGCTCCGACACAGAAGCAGCCGCGCGGCGCGAACAGAGCGGCGCTCCTGCGACGGACGACACACGAGCGTCACGGCGGCGTGAGCTCGCGCTTTCGCAATCGCCACGGAAGCGAGCGTGTCCTGATCCCGGGCACCAAACGCGCTGCGACTGACCCGCGACTGGCCGGACGCGTCGACCTGCGACTCGCCCACAACTCGATCGGCGACGATCGCCGGATACTCCCTGCACGCGGTGTCGCGCTTGTCGCACACGATCCAGCCGCAAATGACCGAATCGTGCAGGCATATCCCGGATTGTCGGTCCCGGGCGAACCAGTGGAGACGGTGGGAATTGAACCCACGTCCGCAATCGCGTGAAAGATGGCATCTACGAGCGTGTCCGGCGCTCTGGGTCTCGCCCTCCGCTCGCCGACGCCGGCGGGGTTGCGAAGGGCCAGCCCGATCGAGTGTCCCCCCGGGCGGCTCGGGCGGGCGTTCCGGGGGCATTGGCCTGCTTGTTGACTCGGCCTTATCCCGTCGCAGGCTCCGGGGGCCAAGGCTCACGTCCTAGTTTCGGCTAGGCAGCGAGCGAGAAGTCGTGAGACTTCGCACTTGTGTTTTTGCCGGGGTTTTACGAGGCCTCCGGCACCTCGACTCGCGACCATCCCCACGAACCGACCACGTCGAAGCCTGTCGTCCCCAGGGATTTGATGCACTGCCCATTGTAGGCGATCCCCGAGCGAGGAGACCGGATGCGCAGCTTCGATGTCGTGGTGATCGGCGCCGGCCCCGGCGGCGAGGTGGCGGCCGGACGGCTCGCCCAGGCCGGGCTGGACGTCGCGATCGTCGAGGACCGCAAGGTCGGCGGCGAGTGCTCGTTCTGGGCGTGCATGCCATCCAAGGGCCTGCTGCGGCCGGGCGAGATCCTCGCCGAGGCGCGCCGCGTTCCGGGCGCCGCCGAGGCGGCCGACGGCGAGCTCGACGTCCAGGCGGTGCTGGAGCGGCGCGACGAGATCATCCACGACCTCGACGACAGCGCCCAGCTGCCGTGGCTCGAGGACCGCGGCATCACGCTCTACCGCGGCTGGGGCCGGCTCGACGGCGAGAAGTGCGTCGTCGTCGGCGAGGAGACGATCGAGGTGCGGCGCGCCGTCGTGCTGGCCGGCGGCACGACGCCGGCGATGCCGCCGATCGACGGACTCGCCGATGCGCGGCCGTGGACGAACCGCGAGGCGACGACGGCGCACGCGATCCCCGCTCGCCTGGTCGTGATGGGCGGCGGCGTCGTCGGCGTCGAGATGAGCCAGGCGTACTGCTCGCTCGGCTCCAAGGTCACGCTGATCGAGGGCGAGCGGCGGCTGCTCCCGCGCGAGGAGGAGTTCGCCTGCGAGCAGGTCACCGAGGCGCTCGCGGAGGAGGGCGTCGACATCCGCACGGGCCAGCAGGCGACGGCCGTGGCGAGTGCCGGCGACGAGCTGACGGTGACGCTCGGCGACGGCGCCTCGGTCAGCGGGGACGAGCTGCTCGTAGCGGTCGGGCGCAGGCCCCAGGTCGAAGGGCTGGGACTGGAGAGCGTCGGGATCGAGCCGGACGGCTACGTCGAGGTCGACGAGCACGCGCGCGTGCCGGGCCGCGACTGGCTCTACGTGATCGGCGACCTCAACGGCCGCGCTCCGTTCACTCACATGTCGAAGTACCAGGCCGCGATCGCGTCAGACCACATCCTCGGCAAGGACACCGCGATCGAGCACGGCGCCGACGGTCCGCGATCGCCGCGTGTGATCTTCACCGACCCGCAGGTCGCGGCCGTCGGCCACACGACGAAGACGGCGCGGGACGCGGGCCTGGAGCCGCGCGTCGTCGACATCGAGACGTCCGGCAACGCCGGCGGCTCCTACTACGGCCGCGGCGCGCGCGGCACGAGCCGGTTCCTCGTCGACGAGCAGCGCGGGATCGTCGTCGGCGCCACGATCACCGGCTCGGAGGTCGCCGACTTCCTCCACGCCGCGACGATCGCGATCGTGGGCGAGGTGCCGGTGACGCGGCTGCGCCACGCGGTGCCGTCGTTCCCGACGCGCTCGGAGATCTGGCTCAAGCTGGTCGAGGAGCTCGGGCTCTGAGCACGAGCGCGCTGACCAGGGACCCGGCGATCGCGATCGCGGCGCCGAGCGCGAACGCGCGCTGGAAGCCCTCGGTCAGCGCCTCGGCGTGCGACACGTCGCGGCCGACCGCGGCCGTGTGCTGCGTCGCGACGGTTGCCAGCAGCGCGAGCCCGACCGAGCCGCCCATCTGGCGCGACGTGTTGACGAGCCCGGACGCGAGCCCGGCCTCGGTGCGGTGCACGCCCGTGGTCGCCGCGATCGTGACCGGCACGAACGAGAAGCCGATCCCCGCCGAGCAGACGAGCGCCGGCGCGAGCACGTCGGACGCGTAGCTGCCGTTGGCGGGAACGCCCGCGAACAGCAGCATGCCGGCGCCGACCAGCGCCATCCCCACGGCGAGCACCGGGCCGGGGCCGAAGCGGCCGGTCAGCCGCGTCGCGGCCTGCGTGCAGGCCGCGATCGTGAGCGGCATCGGCAGGAACGCGACGCCCGCCTCGATCGGCGAGTAGCCGAGGACCTGCTGCATGTAGAGCGAGACGAAGTACCACATCGCGAACACCGACCCGCCGAGGCAGAACACGACGACGTTCGCGCCCGACAGCGCGCGCGAGCCGAAGATCCGCAGCGGCACGAGCGGGCGCTTCGCCAGCCGGCCCTCGACGATCAGGAAGACGCCGAGCAGCGCCGCCCCGGCGGCGAGCGTCAACAGCGTGCGCGCCGAGCCCCAGCCGTGCGAGTCGGACTCGACGATCCCGTACGTCAGAACGACCAGGCCGATCGTCACGGTCAGCGCTCCCGCCAGGTCGAAGTGGCGCGTCGCACCGGCGTCGCGGCGGCCCGTGTAGACGACGTGCAGCGCCGCGAGCGCGCCGAGCAGCCCGATCGGCACGTTGATGATCAGGATCCAGCGCCAGTTGAGCGCCTCGGTGAGCACGCCGCCGATCAGCGCGCCGGACGCGCCGCCGATCGCGCCCATCGCTCCCCACAGCCCGAGCGCCCGGTTGCGGTCGCGCCCCTCGGTGAAGCTGGTCGTGAGGATCGAGAGCGTCGCCGGCGCGACCACCGCACCGCCGAGCCCCTGCGCGGCGCGGCCCGCCACGAGCGCGAGCTCGCTCTGGGCGAGGCCGCCGGCCAGCGAAGCGAGCGCGAACAGGGCGAGTCCGCCGGCGAACACCTCGCGCCGGCCGAGCAGGTCGGCGGCGCGGCCGCCGAGCAGCAGGAAGCCGGCGAACGCCAGCGTGTAGGCGTTGACGACCCAGGCCAGGCTCGCGGACGTGAACCCGAGGTCGTCGGAGATCGACGGCAGCGCGACGTTCACGATCGAGACGTCGAGCACGACCATGAACTGGGCGAGGCAGCACAGGACGAGCGTCAGGCTGCGGCGGCGCTCGTCGGTCACCGCACCCATTAAAGAGGGCGAAGCCCCCGCGAAGCCGGTTCAAAGAGGGCGAAGCCGGTCGAGCCCGGACACGGACGTCCGGCATGCCAACCGGGCAAGAGGGCGAAGCCCGGTTAAGCCCGGACATGGACGTCCGGCATGCCAATCAGAACGCCGTCCGGATGACCGGCGGAACAAATCGACGCGGGGAGAGCCGCTCGAGGAGCCCTCCGGTCCAGCGCTGTGAAGCGCCAGGACCTTCATGGCGGCGGGCCTTGCACCTCACGGCCTCGCTCTTTGCGGCTCATCCTCCGCGTCTGGCAGGAACGTATGCGGTCGGCGCCGCCCCGCGCAAGGGGTTGGAGCTCGCGATCCCGCAAGCAGCGGGAAAATCAGACGTCGTCGAACGTGCGCTCGATGTGCGTCAGGTCCATCCCGATCGCCAGCGCGACGATCAGCCCGACGTAGACCGCCGCCACCAGCAACCGGTGCGCGGGCTTGACGCGGTAGTAGTCGGCGTTGCCCTCCGCGCCCGACTTGCGCTGCTTCCAGCGGCGGTACGTCTCGAGCCCGCCGAGCAGCGCGATCAGGATCAGGATCGGGTTCGGCCACAGCAGCACGAGCACGACGATCGCGCCGAAGCCGACGAACCACATCCACGGCGCCATCGCCGCCATCGCGCGGCCGCCGTCGAGCGGGACGACCGGCAGCAGGTTGAACAGGTTGAGGAAGAAGCCGGTGAACGCGAGCGCGCGCCAGAAGTCATCGTCGGTCGCGGCGGCGATCGGCAGCAGCGCGGCGGTGGCGAGCGAGCCGAGGATCGGGCCGGCGAGCCCGACGCGCGCCTCGGCCAGCGCGCTGCCGCCGAGCGAGCGCGTGCCGACGGCGGCGCCGAGGAACGGGATGAAGACCATCCCCGACGGCTTGACGCCCTCGCGGCGCAGCTGGATGTAGTGACCCATCTCGTGGATGAACAGCAGCCCGACGAAGCCGACCCCGAACTTCCAGCCCCAGATCAGCGCATAGGCGCCGACCGACACGAGCATCGAGGCCGACGTCGTCAGCAGCTTCGCCTTCGGCAGCAGCAGCAGCAGCGCCTTGCCCCACTTCAGCAGCGCCAGCAGCCCGAGGAAGATCGGCGTCGCCAAGCGCCTCAAGCCGCTGCGTTGCGGCGGCGGGGCCGGTGCCGGCTCCGGCGCGACCGGCGGGAGCCACTGCGGCTGTGTGCGATCCATCGACATGGTCTGAATCAGTGTGGCAGCGAGCCTTAAGGGCTCCTTTCGCGTCAGCGCCGCCTCAGCGCCCGCTCCATCTCCCGCTTCATCTCGCGCTCCTTGATCGTCTGGCGCTTGTCGCCGACGTCCTTGCCGCGCGCCAGCGCGATCTCGACCTTGGCCCGCGGGCCGTTGAAGTAGAGCCGCGTCGGGACGAGCGTGAGGCCCTTCTCGCGCGTCTTTCCGAGCAGGCGCTCGATCTCGCGCTTGTGCATCAGCAGCTTGCGCGGGCGCTCGGGCTCGTGGTTCTCGCGTGTGGCCGGCGCGTACGGCGGGATGTGGACGTTGTGCAGCCAGACCTCGCCGTCCTGGACCTGCGCATAGCCGTCCTTGAGCTGCGCCTTGCCGCCGCGCAGCGACTTGACCTCGGTGCCGGTCAACACGAGGCCGGCCTCCCACTTCTCGAGCAGGTGGTAGCGGTAGGACGCCTGCTTGTTGGTCGCGATGTCTGCCACCACTACAACTCTACGGGCGAGAGGTCGGCGCGCCCGCGCGGCGCGTCGACGCGCTCGACCTGCACCGTCACCGGGTCGCCGAGCCGGATCGCCTTGCCCGACTGCGCGCCGATCAGCATCACCTCGAGCGGGTCGAGCTCCCACCAGTCGCCGCGCAGCCGCCGCACGGGGAGCAGCCCCTCCTGTCCGTCGCCGAACGCGACGAACGCGCCCGCGCCGATCAGGCCGATCACCTCGCCGGGCCACTCGGCCTCCCAGCCGCGCTCGAACAGCTCGGCCTCGAGCAGGAACGCGCGCGCGACGTCGTCGGCGCTGCGCTCGATCGCGGCCGCGTCGCGCTCGCGCAGCGAGCACCAGTCGCCCGCCTCCTCCATCGACGACGCCGCGGGCGGCTCCTCGCCCGCGCCGATCGCCGCCAGCAGCGCCCGGTGGCAGATCAGGTCCGGGTAGCGCCGGATCGGCGACGTGAAGTGGCAGTAGCGCGGCGACTGCAGGCCGTGGTGACCGATGTTGCGCGGCGAGTAGTGCGCCTGCTTGAGCGACCGCAGCACGAGCGACGTCAGGGCGGCGCGCCCACGGCACGTGCGGCGCACGTGCGCGTCGACGCGGCGCGAGATCTCCCCCACGAGCTCGCCCGCCTGCTGCGGCGACATCGGGTCGGGCAGCGGCGGCGTCGCCACGTCGAGCGCGGCGAGCTGGGCGACGAGGTGCTCGACGCGCGCCGGCTCGGGCCGCTCGTGCACGCGGTAGAGCGCCGGCAGCTTGCGCGCCTCCAGCAGCGTGGCGACGGCCTCGTTGGCGGCGATCATGAGGTGCTCGATCAGCCGGTGCGACTCGGTCGGCTGGGTCGGGACGAGCCCGGTGACGTGGCCCTCGTGCGAGAAGTCGAACTCCGGCTCGACCGACTCGATCGCAAGCGCGCCGCGGGCCTGGCGCTCGGCTTCGAGCGCGGCCGGCGCGGCCCGCGCCGCCTCGAGCGGCTCCGCCCACGGCGCCTCGGCGCGATCCTCGCCGGCGAAGATGCGGTCGACCCGCGGGTAGTCGAGCCGCGCGTCGGAGCGGATCAGCGAGCGGTGGAACGCGGTCCGTACGACGTCGGCGCCGTGGAGGTCGAGCTCGACCGTGACCGCCGGCCGGTCCCGGTGCGGGATCAACGAGCAGGCGTCGTTGGACAGCGCCTCCGGCAGCATCGGCTCGACCTTGCCGGGCACGTAGACGCTGGTCGCGCGGCGGTAGGCCTCGCGGTCGACGGTCGAGCCCGGCGGCACGTGCGCGGCAACGTCGGCGATGTGGACCCAGACGCGCACGACGTCGCCGTCGAGCCGCTCGGCGCTGATCGCATCGTCGAAGTCGCGCGCGGTCGGCGGGTCGATCGTGAACGTCGGCAGGTCGCGCAGGTCGCGGCGCGCCACGTCGGTCTCGACGCGCTCGGCGGCCGTCCGCGCCTCGCGCTCGACGAGCGGGTCGAAGCGCCGCCGCAGCCCGCGGTCGAGCATCAGCGCCTCGAGCACGTCGAGCGCCACGTCCGGGCGGCCGAGCCGGCGCAGCACCTTGCCCTGGCCGGCGCGCGGGCCGTTCGGGGCGACCAGAACGAGGTCCCCGGCGCCGGCGTGCTGGCCCGGCTTGGGACGGTCGACGTTGATCCGCCGTCCGCGGGCGAAGAACGGCTCCGCGGTCAGGAAGCGTCCGCGCCGCTCGAGCACCGCCACGACAGGCGGCCCGCCGCGCCGCTGCCGCGGGCTCACGCCGCCTCGCGCGCGACCGTTGCGACGGCGACCTCGAGCGCCTCGTCGCGCCGCTTCGTCTTCGGGTCGTCGCGCGCCTCGACGTCGGGCTGGATGCCGGCGCCCTGCTTGACGCCGCCGCCACCGAGGTTGCGCCCGTCGGGCGTGAAGTACTCCCCGACCGTGATGTCGAGCGCGCCGCCGTTGGAGAGCCGGCGAACCTCCTGGAAGACGCCCTTGCCGAACGTGTGCGTGCCGACGACCTCCGCGCGATCGCGATCCTGCAGCGCGCCGGTGACGATCTCCGACGCCGACGCCGACTCGCCGTTGACCAGCACTACGACCGGGATCTTGGAGGAGATCGGGTTGCCGGTCGCCTCGAACACGCGGCGTGGCCGCACGCGCCCCTTCGTCGACACGATCGTGCCGTCGCCGACGAAGATGCTCGACACCTGGACCGCCTCGTTGAGCAGCCCGCCGCCGTTGTTGCGCAGGTCCAGCACGACGCCGTCGGCGCCCTTTTGCAGCAGCCTGTCGATCGCCTTGCGCAGCTCGCCGTGCGCGCCGGACGTGAAGCTGGAGAGCGTCACGTGCGCGATCTTGGTGCCGCCGGACTCGCGCATCTCGGACTCGACCACGGGCACGTCGACGCGCGCGCGCCGCAGCTTCACCGCGCGCGGCCGCTGCTTGTCCGTCACGACCGAGAGCGTGACGGTCGTGCCGGCCGGGCCCTTGATCAGGGCGGTCGCCTGCTCGGCCGTCTTCCCCGCCAGCGAGTGCCCGTCGACACCGACGATCAGGTCGCGCGCGCGGATCCCGCCGCGCTGTGCCGGCGATTCGTCGAACACGGTCAGCACACGCAGGCCGCGTTCGACCTCGGCCACGTTCATGCCGACGCCCTCGAACGCACCGTTGGTCGCCTCCTCGAACTCCTTGTACGCCTGCGGGTCGAAGTACGCCGAGAAGCGATCGTCGAGCGACTTCACGCCGGCCTCCAGGCCGACGTCGAGCAGCTTGTCGCGGTCGACCGGCCGGTAGTAGTTCTCGGCGATCGTGTCGAGCGCCTCGTCGTAGAGCCGGCCCTGCGAGTCGCCGACGAGCGGGTCGCGCAGGAACCCGGGCAGGTTCCCCGGATGCCCGCCGAGCCAGATCCCGAGCACCAGCAGGACCGGCAGCGAGACCACGAGCAAAGGCGTGAGCGAGCGGCGGCGGCGCACGACGGACACCGTACCCAGGGCCCGTAAACGATCGCTCTACACGCGCAGGAAGCGGCGCAGCGACAGCCCGGAGCCGAGCGCGGAGACCGTGATCGCCGCGCCCAGCAGCACGGCGATCAGGAGCGGGAAGTTCATCGTGTCGGGCGCGGCGATCAGTGCGAAGTCCTTCGCCAGCGGGTCGACGAGCGTGACCTTGACGACGGCGAGCAGCAGGATCGCGACGACGCCGCCCATCGCGCCGACGAGCACGCCCTCGATCACGAACGGCCAGCGGATGAACCAGTCCGTCGCGCCGACGAGCTTCATCACCTCGACCTCACGCCGGCGGGCGTACATCGACAGTCGGATCGTGTTCGCGACCAGCAGCAGTGACGCCAGCGCCAGCAGGCCGGCCAGCAGGCCCATCGTCAGCTTCACCACGCGGGTGGCGGAGAGGATCTTGTCCGTGTTCTCCTTGCGGTCCTGGACCTCGTCGATCGACGCATCGACGACTGTCCGCTGGCCGGACGGCGACAGCGGCGCGAGCGCGTCGCGCACACGCACGATGTCCTCCGGCTTGTCGGGCGTGACCCGCAGCAGGTCAGGCAGCGGGTTCGAGCCGAGCAGGTCGTAGTAGGCGCCGCGGCCGGCCTTGCGCTCGGCGCGCAGCGCGTCCTCCTTGGAGATGAACTGAACGCGGCCGACGCCGGGCGTGTCCTGCTCGATGATCCGGCGGACGCGGTCGATGTCGGCGGCGGACGCGTCGTTCTTCAGGTAGACGTCGACCAGCACCTTGCTGCGGATCTCGTTCGCGGCACCGGTCGTGGCCTGGACGACGGGGATGAACACGCCGAGCACGAGCACGGTGACGAGCACGGTGGCGACCGCGGCGAACGACGGCACAGCGTTGCGGCGCAGTGCGCGCAGCGCCTCGCGCAGGAAGAAGCCGAGCCTCACTCGAGCCCCTCGCGCCAGAGCGCGCCGAACTCGCGCGTGCTCTGCCCCGCGGTGTAGCCGCCCACCCGCTCGTCCCGGACGACGCGGCCCTGCGACACCTCGATCACGCGCCGCCGCATGCGATCGACCATCGCCTTGTCGTGCGTCGCGACCAGCACGGTCGTGCCGGTTCGGTTGATCCGGTAGAGCAGCTGCATGATCCCGACCGACGTCTCGGGATCGAGGTTGCCGGTCGGCTCGTCGGCCAGCAGCAGCGGCGGGTGGTTGACGAACGCGCGCGCGACCGAGACGCGCTGCTGCTCGCCGCCGGACAGCTGGTCGGGGTAGTTGTGCAGCTTGGTCGACAGGCCGGTCAGGCGCAGGATGTCCGGCACCTTCTCGCGCACCTCGCGGCGCGTTCCGCCCGTCACCTGGAGCGCGTAGGCGACGTTGTCGTAGACCGTCCGGTTCGGCAGCAGCTTGAAGTCCTGGAACACGACGCCGAGGTTGCGGCGGTAGTACGGGATCTTCTTGCGCGTGATCTCCGACAGGTCGCGCCCGGCGACCGCGATCGCGCCGTAGGTTGGCTCGATCTCCTTGATCAGCAGGCGCATGATCGTCGACTTGCCCGAGCCGGTCGAGCCGACGAGGAAGACGAACTCGCTCGGGTGGATCGCGAACGTCGCGTCCTGGAGGCCCATGTCCCCGCTCGGGTACCTCTTCGACACCGAGCGGAGGTCGACGACGGCGCCGGGGACCGGGTCCCCGACGACGCGCTGGCGCGGCGGGGCGGGCTCGGGGCGCCGTCTGATGTGGCGTTCGGTGGCAGCCATGGAGGTCCAGCAGGGTATTCGCCTCGTCCTGCGGCTCCCCTGCCTGCAAGGCATCTTGCCAGTGCTGGCCGCCGAAGGCGGATCAGGCCATCAGTAGGCTGCCGGCCATGGCGAAGATCCACTCCTCCACCCTTCCCAACGGGCTGCCGCTCTACCGGGTCGACCTGCCCGGCACGCGGGCGGTGACGGTGCTCGTCGCGTTCGAGGCCGGCGCGCGGACCGAGCGGCCGGAGGAGAACGGGATGGCGCACTTCCTCGAGCACCTGGTCTTCAAGGGCGGCGAGAAGTACGACGACTACCGCAAGGTCAACGAGACGGCCGAGCGGATGGGCGCGCAGCTGAACGCCTACACGTCGCACGACCTCGTCGCGTTCCACATCACCTGCCGCGCCGAGGTCGTCGGCGAGGCGATCGACCTGCTGACCGACTTCGTCGGGCGGCCGAAGCTCGACCAGGACGAGCTCGACCGCGAGCGCGGCGTCGTGATCCAGGAGATCGCGCGCGCGAACGACCAGCCGTCCGTCGTCGCCGAGCACCTGATCGACCGCGCGGCGTTCGGCGACCACCCGCTCGGACGGCCCGTGCTGGGACCGGAGGAGCACCTGCGCGAGTTCAACCGCGACGCGATACTCGCATTCCGTCGCCGCCAGTGGGCGGGCTCGCGCGGCGGCGCGTTCCTCGTCGGCAACCTCGCCCACGTACCGGAGAACCAGGAGCTCGCCGAGACGTTCGGGCGCTTCCCGTCGATCCAGTCCAACGGCGGCTTCGAGGCGGCGCCGCCGTTCGCGCCGCAGACGCTGGTCGAGCAGCGCGACTCCAACCAGTCGCACCTGCGCATCTCCTACCGCCCGGCGGTCGACCCGCGCGACGAGCGCGAGCGCGCCGCGCTGGCGGTCTACAGCACGCTGCTCGGCGGCTCGATGGGCTCGCGCCTGTTCGACGAGATCCGTGAGCAGCGCGGGCTGGCCTACTCCGTCTACTCGGTCGACCACGCTTTCGCCGACGTGCCGATCCTGCAGCTGTCGGCCGGCCTGGACTCG
>Ga0126307_10002418_pt1 | contig 12605 bp, 11 predicted proteins | sample Plot28_FD_89955 | JGI IMG/M metagenome (GOLD analysis project Ga0126307, IMG submission 89955) | Serpentine soil microbial communities from UC McLaughlin Reserve, CA, USA - Plot28 | ecosystem: Environmental > Terrestrial > Soil > Grasslands | place: USA: UC McLaughlin Reserve, Lake County...
ACGCCCGTCAGCAGGTCGAGCGTCTCCATGTCCATCACGGCGTCGGTCTCGACGAAGCAGAACATCGTGGCGTAGCGCGGCGAGATCATCCCGGCGCCCTTCGCCTGCGCCGCGAGCCGCACCCGGCCGGACCGAAGCTCCACGTCGAGGCAGGCCCGCTTCGGCGCGCTGTCGCTCGTGAGGATCGCGTCGGAGAACGAGCGCGCGTCCGGCCCGAGGGCAGTGCAGGCGGCCCGCACGCCGCCCACGGCGATCTCGCGCGGCAGCTCGGTGCCGATGACGCCCGTGGACGCGACGCCCACCAGCGGCGGCTCCACGCGCAGCTCCTCGGCGGCGGCGGCCTGCATCGCCGCCGCCGTCTCGAGCCCGCGCCGGCCGTCGCCCACGTTCGAGCAGCCCGAGTTCGCCACCACGGCCCGCAGCCGGCCGAGCTCCGCCTGGCGGGAGAGGATCACCGGCGCGCCGACGCGCGCGTTCGTGGTGAAGCGCGCCGCCGAGACCGTCTCGGCCGAGTCGGAGACCAGCACGCCGACGTCGAGCCCGCTCCGCTTGATCCCGGCCGCCACACCGGCCGCTCGAAACCCCCGCGGCAGCCCGTGGTCGTCGAGCTCGTGCACGTGCGGCGGCGCCTCGACCCAGCGCGAGTCGAAGAAGCCGCTCACTCGAGCCCCGCGGTCTCCGGGAGCGCGAGCATCAGGTTCAGGTCCTGAACGGCCTGGCCCGCCGCGCCCTTCCAGAGGTTGTCGATGGCGGCGATGGCGACGATGCGGTCGCCCGACGCGGCCACGTGGATGCGGCAGCGGTTCGTCTCCCTCACCTCGTCCGTGCCGGGCGGCTCGCCCGAGAGCTCCACGAACGGCTCATCTGCATACGCCGCCCGGTAGAGCTCGATCGCCTCGTCGACCGACATCGCGCAGCTCACATAGCAGGTGGCGAGCAGCCCCTGCTCGACCGGAATCAGGTGCGGCACGAAGGTGAAGCGAGTGCCGTACGGGAGCTGTTCCTCGAGCTCGGCCGAATGACGGTGGCCGCCGACCTTGTACGCCTCGACGTTCTCCGTCACCGACACGAAGTGCGTGGTCTGCGTCGCCTCGCGGCCGGCGCCCGAGAGACCCGACTTCGCGTCCACCACCACGTCGTCGATCCGGTCGCGCAGCGGCCACAGCGCGAGCAGGGCGGCTGTCGAGTAGCAGCCCGGCGCTGCGACTAGAGCCGCCTGCGCGATCTCGTCGCGGTAGACCTCCGTGAGCCCGTACACGGCGCCGTCGAGCAGCTCGGGCGCCTCGTGCTCGCGGTACCAGCGCTCGTAGCGGCCGCGCTCGAGCCGGAAGTCGGCCGAGAGGTCGACCACCTTCAGCCCCCGCTCGCAGAGCGCCTTCACGGCCGGCGCGGCGGCGCCGTGGGGATACGCGACGATGGCGGCGTCGGCGGACTCCGCCACGCGGTCGGGGTCGAACTCCTCCAACACGAGCGGGACGCGATAGCGCGGGTAGAGCTCGTCGTGACGGCGCCCGACGTCGCTGCGCCCGGTCACGAGCGTGAGCTCGATCTCCGGGTGCCGGCGCAGGATCGCCGCCGCCACCGCGCCGCCGTAGCCCGCGGCGCCGATGACCGCCGTCCTATACACGGAGCCGGCCCCCGATCTCCTCGAGCTCGGCCTCGATCGCGGCCCGCCTCTCGGCCACCTCCTCGTCGGTGAGCGTACGGTCGGGTGCACGGAACTCGAGCCGCAGTGCGAGCGACTTGCGCCCCTCCCCCACCTGCTCTCCGTGATAGAGGTCGAACAGGCGCACTTCCGCGAGCAGCGGCGCACCGCCCGCTCGCACGGCGCCCTCGACCTCGGCGACGGGCAGTTCCACGGGTACGACCACCGCGATGTCCTGACGGACGGCGGGGAAGCTCGCCACGTCGCGGTGCACCGCGATCCGTCCGGCGGTGAGTTCCAGGATCGCCTCGACGTCGAGCTCGAAAGCGGCGAGCGGGCCCTCGAGGTCCCAGGCGCGCGCGACGAGCGGGTGCAGCTCGCCGAGCCAGCCGACCTTGCGCTCATTGCCCGCCAGCACGCTCGCCGCGCGTCCGGGGTGCAGGAACGGGCGCGCGCCCTCCTCGGCCCACCAGTCGAGCTCGGCCGCGGCCATGATCCCCTCCAGGACCGCGCGCGCCGCATGGAAGTCCGCCGGCTGGCCCGGTGTGCGCCAGCCCGGCGGGCGCGCCTCGGTCATCAGCACGCAGAGGTGGTGGCGCTCGAGTGCGGGCGTGCGCCCCCGGGGCGAGACGTCCTCGGCCTCGTCGAGCCGCGCGTCCGGCCGGTACACGTGCGCGGATTCGAAGAGCGCGACGCCCGGGGTGCCGTGCGCCGTGTTGTGGCGCGCAGCGTCGAGCAGCCCGGGCAGCAGCAGCGGCCGCATCACGCTGTGGTCCTCGGAGAGCGGGTTCTCGAGTCGCAGGACCGGCACGTCGCCGAGCCGCAGCCGCTCGAGCGCCGTCGGCGACGTGAAGCTGTAGGCGATGCACTCGTGGAGGCCGCGGTCGCGCATCGCGTCCTCGAGCCGGCGGCGGAGCCGCTGGCCGCGTGTCAGCGTGCCGATCACCTCGCGCCGCGCGGGCAGCGTCGTCGGCAGCTCGTCGAGGCCGTGGATGCGGGCCACCTCCTCGATCACGTCCGCCTCGCGCTGCACGTCCGAGTCGCGCCAGTAGGGCACCGCCCAGGCGCCGTCGGACTGGGAGAAGCCGAGCCGCTCGAGGATCGGCTCGGGCTCGATGTCGGCGCCGAGGAGCCTGCCGATGCGCTCGCGCCGAAGACCGACGACCCGCGGTGGCGCCGGCGACGGGTACACGTCGATCGTTCCGGGCACGATGCGCGCGCCGCAGAGCTCGACCATCAGCCGCGCCGCCAGCCGTTGGCCCGCCATCGCCAGCTCTGGGTGCAGCTGCTTCTCGAAGCGCGCCGACGCCTCCGTGCGAAGCCCGAGGGCCTTCGAGGTGCGCATGATGTTCGGGCCGACCCAAGTGGCCGCCTCCATCAGGACTCGCGTCGTCCCGTCGGAGACCTCTGAGATCTGCCCTCCCATGACCCCGGCGATCCCGCTCGGCCCCTCGGCGTCGCAGACGAGCGCGGCCTCCGAGCTGCAGACGCGCTCAGCGTCGTCGAGGGTCGTCATCGTCTCGCCCTCGGCGGCGCGCCGCACCACGATCCTCGAGCCGCGCACCTCGTCGAGGTCGAACGCGTGGAGGGGCTGGCCCACCGTCAGCATCACGTAGTTCGTGACGTCGACGACGTTCGAGATCGGCCGCTGGCCGGCGGCCATCAGCCGCTGCTTGAGCCACAGCGGCGAGGGACCGATCGTCACGTCCTCGAAGACCCTCGCGGTGAAGCGCAGGCAGACCTCGGGGTCGATCTCGACGCTCGCGTGGTCCTCCACCGAGTCGTCGCCAGCCGGCGCGGCGTCCGCGGTGGAGGGATCCTCTGAGAGCGGCGCACACGTGACCGCGTGCAGGTCACGCGCCACTCCGTAGACCGCCATGATGTCCGGCCGGTTGGGCGTGACCTCGATCTCGAGCACCTCGTCGACGATCGGCAGGTGGTCCGCGAGCGGCGCGCCGATCGGGAGGGCGTCCGGCAGCACCATGATCCCGTCGTGGTCCTCGCCGATCCCGACCTCGTCCTCGGCAAGGATCATCCCCGCCGAGCGGACGCCGCGCAGCTTCGCCTCGCCGAGCGTCCCGCCGTCGGGCATGACGGCGCCCGGGAGCGCGACCGCGACGGTCTGGCCCGCCGCCACATTGGGCGCGCCGCATACGATCGTCTGCCGCTCGCCCCGCCCCACGTCGACCGTGCACACGGTCAAGCGATCGGCGTCCGGGTGGCGCTCCGCCTCCAGCACCTTGCCGGTGAGAAACGCCTCGGGGTCGCCCACGCCGGTGCGATCGAGCCGTTCTAGCTTGGCGCCCGCCATCGTCAAGGCATCGGCGATCTCCACCGCTGAGAGCCCCGGGTCGCAGTAGTCGCGCAGCCAGCCGACGGGGATCTTCATACCCCAGCCCCGAACTGCTCGAGCAGGCGCACGTCGTTCTGGAACAGGAGCCGCAGGTCCGGGACCTCGTGGACCAGCATCGCGATCCGCTCGATCCCCATGCCCCAGGCAAACCCCTGGACGCGCTCGGGGTCGTAGCCGTTGTCGGCCACGTAGCCGAGCACGTTCGGGTCGACCATTCCCGAGCCGAGGATCTCGATCCAGCCCTCGCCCTTGCACGTGCGGCAGCGCTCGCCGCCCTCGCGGCCGGTGCCGCCGCAGCGGAAGCAGGAGACGTCGACCTCCACGCTCGGCTCGGTGAACGGGAAGTACCCCGGACGCAGGCGGACGTCCGTGGCCTCGCCGAACATCTGGCGGGCGAACTGCAGCAGCACGCCCTGGAGGTCGGCGAGCGTGATGTCCTCGTCGATGGCGAGCCCCTCGAACTGATGAAACATCGCCTCGTGGGTCGCGTCGGGCGTGTCCGGCCGGTACACGCGGCCCGGCACGACGATGTAGATCGGCGGCTCCTGCACCTCCATCGCACGCACCTGCATCGGCGACGTGTGCGTGCGCAGCAGCACCTGCTCGGCGAAGTAGAAGGTGTCCTGCGGCAGCCGCGCCGGATGCTCGGGGGGATGGTTGAGCGCGGTGAAGTTGTAGTAGCCGTACTCGACCTCAGGGCCCTCTACCACCGAGAAGCCCATGCCGACGAAGATGTCCTCCATGCGCCGGCGGACCTGGGTGACGAGGTGGAGGTGCCCGGCGGGCGACGGAGGGTCGCCGGGAAGCGTCACGTCCACGCGGTCCTCGGCGAGCCGGCGGTCGAGCTCGGCCGCCTCGAGCGTGGCGCTCCGCTCCGCGAGGAGCGACTCGAGCGCGCGCCGGACCTCGTTCGCCTGCTTGCCGACCGGACCGCGCTGCTCGGGCGGCAGCTCGCCGATCGAGCGCAGCGTGGCCGTGAGCTCCGACTTGCGACCGAGGTAGCGCACGCGCAGCTCCTCGAGCTCCGCGGAGCCGATCGCCGCGCCGATCGCGGCCTCCGCCTCGGAGCGCAGCTGGGCCAGATCAGGCATGGGCGGCCATCCTACGCGCGCAGTCGTGGAGGGCGATCGTCGCGGCCATCGCGACGTTGAGGGAGTCGGCGATCACAGGAATCCGCACCGCTTCCGCGGCCAGCTCGGCGGGCAGGCCGTCGCGCTCCGCACCCAGGCAGAGCACGAGCGGTGGTGTGAGATCGGCGGTGTCGAGCGCGCGCTCGCCGGCGGCGTCGAGGGCCACCACGCGGCCACTCAGCTGCTCGAGCCGCGCCGGCGCCGGCGGCCGCGCGAACAGCGATCCCATCGAGGCGCGCACGGCCTTCGGCGAGAACGGATCGGCACAGCCGGGGCCGAGGACGACGGTGGCGTCGCAGAGGGCGTGCGCGGAGCGGATAACGGTCCCCACGTTGCCCGGATCCTCCACGCCATGGAGGTAGACGAGCAGCGCGCCCTCGGGCCGCCCCCAGCGCTGCGCGTATACACCTACGACACGCGTGCCCGAGCCGAGCGCGCTCACCTCGGCAAGCAGCTCCGGCTCCACGTCCTCGCCGGCACGCAGCACGAACTCGGACCGCCAGCCGGCCGCCGCGGCCGCATCCGCGAGGTCCTCCCCCTCCGCGCAGAACAGCCCGAGCTTCGCGCGCCAGCTCTTCCGCTGGAGCTTGCGGATCGTCTTGAGCTTGTTGTTGTCGGGCGAGGTGATCAAACGAAAAGGGCGCCCACCTGGGGCGCCCGGGAGAGGTTCGGCTCCGTGGTTCGCGCGCTACGCGGCCACGGCCTCCCGGGCCTGCTCGGCAAAGCGTCGGAACGTCTCGGGGTCGCGCACGGCGATGTCGGCCAGCACCTTGCGGTCGAGCTCGATGCCGGCCTCCTTCAGCCCGTGCATGAACTGGCTGTAGGTCATGCCCTCCTGGCGCGCCGCAGCGTTGATGCGCACGATCCAGAGCCGGCGGAAGTCGCGCTTGCGGTTGCGCCGGTCGCGGTAGGCGTAGGAGTCCGCCTTCAGCAGCGCCTCCTTGGCGCGCTTGTAGCTCGACTTCGCCTGCCCGCGGTACCCCTTGGTCCGCTCGAGTGTCGCGCGCCGCTTCTTGCGCGCGGCCACCGATCGCTTCACCCGGCTCACTTGTGCAGCAGCTCCTTCACGCGCTTCTGGTCGTGCTGGGCAACCTCGACCGGGCGGCCGAGCCGGCGCTTGCGCTTGGCCGCCTTCTTCCCGAGGTTGTGGCTCGTGAAGGAGTGACGGGCACGGAGCTTGTTCGTGGCCGTCTTGCGGAAGCGCTTCTTCGCGCCGGAGTGGGTCTTCATCTTCGGCATGCGACGGCCTATTGAAGCAGACGCGCGCGTGCGCACCGCCCGGCGCTCGGTTCGATCGCGGCGCGCGGGAAGCGCTTACTCCGCCATCAGGAGAAAGCGAATCCGCTCGAGCTCCTGATGCAGCTGAGCGGTGTCGTTACCGTGCAGCGGCGACGTCGCGCCCTCGGAGATCAATCGCCAAACGAGCGCCACGCCGCGCGCGCGAGAGCGCTCGGATCGCAACAGCAGCGCGAGCTCGCACAGTCTGGTCTTGAAGCCTCTGATGATCGCGTAGTCGAAGAGCGGCGGCCCGGGGAGCGCCGGCGGATTGGCGGCCTCCCTGACGAGGCCTTCAAGGCTGCGGGCGAGGGTCGACCGTGTACGCCGACTCAGCAGCCGTTCGCGCTCCCGCTCGACGGGAGCCAGAGGCAGGTCCTCGCGGCCCTCGGCGATGAGCGCGATGGCGAGCGTGCTGCGGCGGCGGCGAAGCAGCGCGCCGGCGGCGACGAGCGAAACCAGAACGCCCGCCGCGCCGGCCACCAGCGCGGTCGCCCATGACACATGTACGGCGACGCCGATGAGACCAACGCCGAGAGCCGTAACGGCGACGCGTGAGTGCCGCCGGACCGCGACGGAAACGTCGAGCGCGCGCACCAATGGGTGGTCTTCGCCAAGCAAGGCCGCCGCTGCTGACGGAGACAGCCGAGCAGCTCGCGTCCGGCCCGGCTGGCGAGGCGGGCGGTAATCGCTGGGTGAGGAGCCGGTCCGTTGCACGAGGAATCACCAAGTGCCGACCAGACTTCCCGGCGCGCCGTCATAAAGGATACTCACCGCATGGTGCGCCTCCGCGGCGCCCGGCGGCGCCTGTTCTCCGCTAGCCCGCGGGCGCCTGCTCGGCGGCCACCGGCTTCTTCTTCAGCGGAGCAAGCAGCATCGTCATGTTGCGCCCGTCCTGCTGGGGGTGCTGCTCGATGGCACCGAGCTCGGCCACGTCCTCGGCGAGCCGCATCAGCAGCGCCTCGCCGCGCTCGGGGTGGGTCTGCTCGCGGCCGCGGAACATGATCGTGACCTTCACCCGGTCGTCGCCCTTCAGGAAGCGAACGACATGGTTCTTCTTCGTCTCGTAGTCGTTCGTTGCGATCTTCGGCCGCAGCTTGATCTCGCGCACGTTCACCTGCTTCTGGTGTCGGCGCGCGGCCTTCGCCTTCTGCTCCTGCTCGTATTTGTACTTCGAGTAATCGAGCACGCGGCAGACTGGCGGGCGGGCGTCCGCCGCCACCTCGACGAGGTCGAGATCACGCTCGTGGGCGTAACGGAGGGCGCGCTGGGTCTCCACGACCCCGATCTGGTTGCCGTCCTCGCCGATCAGTCGTACCTGGGGTACGCGAATCCGCTCGTTGATCCGTGTCTCGTCGCGCTCGGGTGGGCGCCGATCGAACTTGCGAGGGATCGGCACTAGGTGAGGCTAGGGCTGGGCGTCAAAGCGCGAGAGGTCCTTCCATCCGCCGCGATGTTAGCGCCTATCGTCGATCTCGGCCTTGGCTCGCTCGACGAATTCCGGCACCGCGATCGCGCCCAGGTCGCCCTCGCGGTGACGCCGCACGGCCACCGCCCCGGCCTCTCGCTCCTGGTCGCCGACGACGAGCATGTACGGCACCTTGCGCACCTCGGCCTCGCGGATCTTTTTGCCCACCGACTCCGAGCGCTCGTCCAGCTGGGCCCGCAGGCCGGCCTCGTCGAGCCGCGCCACGACCTCGCGCGCGTAGTCGAGATGGCGATCGGCGATCGGGAGCACCAGCGCCTGGACCGGCGCCAGCCAGAGCGGGAAGTCGCCGCCGTAGTGCTCGATCAGCATGCCGATGAACCGCTCGAACGAGCCCATCAGCGCGCGGTGGATCATCACCGGCCGGTGCTCGGCGTTGTCGGCGCCCGTGTAGATGAGGTCGAATTGGTCGGGCATGTAGTAGTCGAGCTGGACGGTGCCGAGCTGCCATGAGCGCCCGATCGCGTCGGTCAGGTGGGCATCGATCTTCGGCCCGTAGAAGGCGCCGTCGCCCTCGTTCAGCTCGTACTCGAGCCCGTTGTTCTCGAGCGTGCGGGCAAGCGCCGCCTCGGCCTTATCCCACATCTCCTCGCTGCCCACCCGCTTGGGCGGCCGCGTGGACAGCTCCAGTCGCGGCTCGAAGCCGAACTGGCGGTAGATGAAGAAGCCGAAGTCGAGGCAGCGCTTCGCCTCCTCCTCGATCTGCTCCTCGGTGCAGAAGACGTGGGCGTCGTCCTGGGTGATGTGGCGCACGCGCAGCAGTCCGTGGAGCGTGCCGCTCGGCTCGTGGCGGTGCACGAGCCCCTGCTCGGCCAGCCGCATCGGGAGCTCGCGGTACGAGCGCTTCTCGTGCTTGTAGATCTGACAGTGGGCCGGGCAGTTCATCGGCTTCAGGCCCATCGCCCGCTCCTCCACGTCCGTGAAGTACATGTTCTCGCGGTAGACGTCCCAGTGGCCCGACTGCTTCCAGAGCTCGACGTCGTAGAGGATCGGCGTCTTGACCTCGGTGTAGCCGCGCTCCACGTTGGTGTCGCGCCACAGCGTGGTCAGCTCGTTCCAGATGTGCATGCCGTTCGGCAGCCAGAACGGCGAGCCCGGCGAGAGGTCGGACAGCATGAACAGGCCGAGCTCGCGCCCGAGCTTGCGGTGGTCGCGGGCGCGTGCCTGCTCGAGCCGTTCGAGGTGAGCGTCCAGGTCCTCCTTCGAGAGGAAGGCGGTGCCGTACACGCGCGTGAGCATCTGGCGGCTCGCGTCGCCCCGCCAGTAGGCGCCGGCGACGCTGGTGAGCTTGAACGCCTTGATGCGCTTGGTGCCCGGCCCGTGGGGGCCGCGGCAGAGGTCGGTGAACGGGCCGTTGCTGTAGAGCGAGACGGTCTCGACGTCCTGGTCTCGGACGAGATCCTCGATCAGCTCGACCTTGTAGTCCTGCCCCTCCGAGCCAAACCGCTCGATCGCGTCGGCCACCGGCAGGTCACTGCGCTCGAAGACCTCGTCCGCCTTGATGTGCTCGCGCATGCGCGCCTCGACGCGCTCGAAGTCCTCCTCGGTGAGCTTGGCGCCGTCGGGGAAGTCGAAGTCGTAGTAGAAGCCGTCCTCGATCGGCGGGCCGATCGAGATCTTCACATCCGGGTAGAGCTCCATCACCGCCGTCGCGAGCACGTGCGCGGCGTCGTGGCGGATCAGCCAGAGGGCGTCGTCGCCGTCGCGGCTCGTCACGATCTCGATCGCGCCGCCGCCCTGGGGAAGCGGCGCCGAGAGGTCGCGCAGCTCGCCGTCCACGCGGATCCCGAGCGCCGCGCGGGCCAGGCCCTCGCCGATCGCACGCGCTGCATCGGCGCCCGTGGCGCCGTCCGGAAGCTCGAGCTCGCTGCCGTCGGGGACGCTGACCTTCATGCCGACTGCAAGGTACCTGCGAGCGCGCGCAGCTCGCGTTCGAGCGCGCCCGTGACGAGGAAGCGCTCGCGTACGCGCTCGCGCCCGGCGCGGCCGAGCTCGGCGGCGAGGCCGGGGTCGCGCACGAGCTCGACCATGCGCGCGGCGGCCTGCTCGGCGTCCGCGACCAGGTAGCCCTCCACGCCGTCGCGGACGATCAGCGGCAGCCCGCCGCCCGACATGCCGATCACCGGCGTGCGCTTCCAGAGCGCCTCGCAGGGCGCCAGCTCGAAGCCCTCGGCGAGCGAGCTCTCGATCACGGCGCGGGCGAGCAGCTGGAGAGCTCCGAGCTCGAGGTTCCCGAGCCCCTCGTAGCTCGTCACGAGTCGCACCGCCGCGGCGCCCGCGGCGTAGTCGGCGATCTCCTTCGCGGCCTGCCAGCCGCCCGAGTCCGACGAGTCGAGCAGGGCCGCGAGCACGAGCTGCAGCTCCGGCTCCTGATCGCTCGCGAGCCGGTACGCCTCGATCACCGGATGCGGGTCGTCGAAACGGTCGAGCTCGAGCACCTGCAGGCAGAAGGGCCGCTCGAGGTCGATGCCGAGCGGGCGCACGACGCGGCCCGGCAGCCGCGTCTCGAGCGGGATGTTGCGCGCGTCGAGCGGATCGATGCCGGGCGGAGCCGCCTGCGCCTCGATGCTCGGCGGCGCGAAGGAGTCGTCGGGCACGAGCACGAGCCGACAGCGCCCCGCGAGCGGGCGCAGGCGCTCGAGCGCGTCGGCCTCCGCCCGCGACGCGTCGTCGTGACAGTGCCACACGGCCCCGCTCTCGATGCCCGCGGCGAGGCCGATGGCGGCGTCGTGGAGAACCACGAGGTCGTAGCCGTACAGGCCGCGACCGGTGCGCTCCCACGATTCGAGAAGCGACTCCCAGACGGCCTCGTCGAGCGCGCTCTCGGCGCCGCGCAGACCGGCCTGCAGCGCCGCGGTCGCGGTGCGCAGCTCGGGAGAGCCGAACAGCACCCGCCACTCCACCTCGAGCCCGAACCCGGCCGCGAGCGGGAGGACGCCGCCGAGCAACTCCGGAACGCGGCCGTCGGCGCCCGCCGAGCTCACGTGCAGCACGCGCGCGCCGTCGAGCGGCTCGGCCGCGGCCGCGAGCCGCTCGATGGCGCGCGCGCCCGTGCTCGGCGCATAGTCGCCCGGCGAGCGCGGCGTGATCGCCATCGGCTGCAGCTCCATGCGCGCTGAGCGTACTTCCGATGCGGCCGAGAGACTCGCTTCGGATTGCGCCCGCGCACCCGTGGGTAGCGGCGCTTCGATGCCGCGGCGACGCGTCCTGCTTCTCGGACAAGGCGACCTCACGGAGGAGACCGCCGAGGCGCTGCGGGCGGCCGACGCCGAGGTGAAGTGGCTCGAGGACCCGACGCACGAAGAGCTGCGCGAGACACTCGCGGAAGGCATGGACGCGGCGATGGTCGTCTCCCGCGACGACGCCTGGCCGCTGCGGGCGGCGCTCCTCGTCCGCCATCTCGATCCGGACGTGCCGATCGTCGCGACGATCTTCAACCCCGAGACCGGGCGCGAGCTCGAGGAGGAGATCGGCAACTGCACGATCACCTCGCTCGCCGACATCGTCGCGCCCACGCTGGCCGGCCCGTGCCTCGACGACGACGTGGCTGCGGTGCTCGACGAGGCGGACGGCGCGGTAGGGCTCCGCTACAGCGACGGCGCCGCGGAGGTTGCCTCGCTCCCGCCGGTGCGGCCACGGCGAATCCGGGCGTTCGGCACGGCGATCCTGAAGCCCTTCGACCGCAGTGCCGCACTCGTCTTCTTCGGCGCGGTCGGCCTCATAGCCGTGCTGATCTTCGAGACGGTGGCGGCGGCGATTGTCCTGGACCAGGCGCTCGTCGACTCCTTCTACGGCGCGGTCAAGACGCTCGTCACGGTCGATCCCAACCTCGCGATAAAGCACGGACCCAACTGGTTCAAGCTCGTCATATCGGGCAGCATGCTCGTCGCGCTGTTGTTCGCAGCGGCGTTCACGGGCGGACTCGTGGAGCGCCTGATCGGCCGCCGGCTCACCGGGCTGATCGGCCGGCGCGCGGTGCCGCGCTCAGAGCACATCGTGGTGGTTGGGCTCGGCCAGGTGGGGCTGCGGCTCGCGCTCCTCCTGCGCCGCTGCGGCTATCCCGTCGTCGCGATCGACGAACGAGACGACGGCGAGAACGTGGGCCACGCGAAGGAGCTGGGGCTGCCGGTCGTTATCGGCCGTGGAGCAGACCCGTCACTTCTCAAGCGGCTCTCGCTCCCGCACGCGACCGCTCTGGCGGCGGTCACGTCCGACGATTATCAGAACATCGCCGTCGTGCTCGCTGCACGCGCGCTCGCGTCGGATCTGCGCATCGTGCTTCGCGCAGGGTCGGGCGCAACGGCTGGCGAGACGCGCTCGCTCGAGCGGCTGGGCGCGGTGCGCGACGTGCATCGGATCGGCGCCGCTTACCTGGCGGGCATCGCGCTCGGGTCGAGTGCTTCGCACGTGGTCGTGGACGGCGACGCCGCTCACTTGCGCGACGGCGACGGATCGCTGGAGCGCTGCCCGTACCCGGTCGCCGGCTGAGCGTCAGGGCGGCGCGCCGAGCGCCGGCTCTATCCGCCCGCGCACCTCTCCGAGCGGCTCTCCGCGCAGCACCACCTCGTCGCCGTCCTCGAGGAAGGTGCGCGTGCTGCCGTCGGCCAGGACGAGTGGCTCGCTGCCGTTTCGGGTCAGCTCGATCAGGCTGCCGTTGGATTCGCGCTCGGGCCCGGAGATCGTCCCGGTTGCCAGCAGGTCGCCGGTTCGCAGGTG
>Ga0126307_10002419_pt1 | contig 12602 bp, 19 predicted proteins | sample Plot28_FD_89955 | JGI IMG/M metagenome (GOLD analysis project Ga0126307, IMG submission 89955) | Serpentine soil microbial communities from UC McLaughlin Reserve, CA, USA - Plot28 | ecosystem: Environmental > Terrestrial > Soil > Grasslands | place: USA: UC McLaughlin Reserve, Lake County...
CGAATGCGGCGAGCATGTGGATCTGCGCAAGGCCGACTACGAGAGGGTCCGCTCGGACTCGCGCCGCTTCGTGATCGTCCCTGGTCACGAGGTGCCGGACGTAGAGACGCTGATCGAGCGAAACGAGGGCTGGGCGATCATCGAAAAGGCGCCCGACGTAACTGGCACTGTCGAAGAACTCGACCCGCGCCGCGACGGCTGATCTTTACGCGGCGCCAGAGACCTGGCCCCGCCGCGACCCCTGGCCTACTCCCCCGGCGGCCGTTATCCCGACGAAGCCCGCGGCATATCGGACCCGCAGGAAGCTTCGGCGCACGATCTCCACATTCTCGTGTCGGCTGTCGCGAAGGCAGTTATTTCGCCACGGAGTGCCGCTTTTCCATGCAAAGCGGCTATTCCGCGATACCACTAGGCAGGTAGCGTCGTCCGCTCTCGGACCCTAGGACGCTGGTAGCGAGAGACGAATCGGCCCCCGCTACTAGCCAAGGCCCCTCGAAAGAGGGGCCCTTGGTGTGTCTTGGACTCAAGCGAGTGGCTTGGATGGAGTGGCTCGGTCCGTTGTCGGGTAGTCGACAATCATGAGCGCAGCAGCGGCAACACGCCGGGCGCCTCGCCATCCGCCGGTGGCCGGACAACCCAAGGAGCGACGCGGGAGCAGTGCTCTTAGAGCGGGGATCGAGCTATGACAACGCTCGATTCAAGCCTCGATATGCCGCCGCTCGAGTTAAGAACCCACAGTCACCCACTGAGCGTCACCGAGACTCGGAGGAGGGTGGGCGAGTACGCGGAGGCCGGCGGGGCGAATCGCCGTGACGTCGAGCTTGCGGTTGCCGAGGCCGTCACCAACGCGGTCGTGCACGCCTTCGTGGGCCGCGACAACGGCGTGATCACGGTGCGAGCCGAGATCGAAGGTCCGAACCAGCTTCTCGTCGAGGTTGCCGACGATGGCTCCGGGATAACTACGCCCGCCAGGTCTCCACAAGCTGGCTACGGTCTACCGATCATCGGAGCGGTGACCGACAGCCTCGGAATTCACACCGGGGATTGGGGGACCCGGCTGGAGTTGCGATTCGCGCGCGTCTCCTAGAAGCGCTGGTCGAAGCTCTGCCGAGAGAGTCCAGTGAGTGTGGCTCTAGGAAGAGCCCTGATGAACGGACGACTGTGACTCGGTGGGCTCAGCGACCTCAAGACCTCTCAGGGCCTCCGCCAAGCTGGGGTATACCGGCATCTCGCGATCCAGCTGGGTGAGACGCAGCACGCCGAGGGGCTGGTCCTGGGCGACAACGGCGAAACGCGGGGGGGCGGAGTCACCGAGCCTGCCGCGCAGGCCGGCCAATAGCGAGAGGACCGTGGAGTCGATGAATCCGCAGTCGGTGAAGTCGATCAAGAGCGGCGCGGAGCCCTGCGCGAGAGCTTGCTCAATCTTTGCCTCGAGCTTTCCAACGGAGGCCAGGTCCAGCTCCCCGCTCACCTGAAGTGCCGCGACACCAGAGTCGAGCGTCCTGTGCTTGACCTCGGGTTCTCTCGGTTCGAATGCGGGGCTGTTGTTGAGTCCTCCGATTCACAGGACGCTATCAGGTTTCGATGAACTTATGAGGAACTTGAGATGTCAAAGCTCATCATGTCCTCACCACCAGCTAGCCAACTTGTCGGTCGTATCGACTAGCATCGCAGCGTGGCTGATCAGGCGAGCACTGACCACGGCGTCTATAGCATTGGTGCAGTTGCTCGGATGCTGGGAATTCCGGCTGCGACGATCCGCAACTGGGAGGAGCGATACGCGACGATCGTCCCGGAGCGGAGCCCGGGCGGGCACCGCTTGTACTCCCGCGATCAGGTGGAGCAACTCCGCTTCATCGCGACGGAGGTCACGCGCGGGCTGTCGGCGGCCGACGCCCACCGGTTGCTCTCGGACCAGGGACAGGGTGGCCCGCCCCAGGAGAGCGAAGGCGCGAGCGATCGTACGCGGCTGCTCGTGCTGCTGGCTGAACGCGATCCTGCGACGGCGGACCTAATTCAGTTCTTCCTGCGCACCGAGGGATATGAGGTGAAGTTGGCGCTGGCAGTCGACGAGGCCGAGGAGCAGTGGGTGGAGAGCCGGCCGGAGCTCGCGATCGTGGAGCTGATGATTTCCGGAGCTGTGGGGGCGGAGCTATGCAGGCGTTTGAAGCAGGACGAGGCCGGAGCGGTGATCGCGATCTCCGCCCTCGAGGCCCGGGACGAAGCGCTTGCTGCGGGCGCTGACGCCTTTCTGCAGAAGCCTTTCGATCCGCTCGAGCTCGTCTCAACCGTCAAGGACCTCGTCGGCACCAGCGCGCTGGTCGGTCGCACGCGGGAGAGTCCCTAGTGGTGGACGAGCGCCTTACGAGCGGTGACGAGGGGATCGACGAGATCCTCGGCGGGGGCTTGCCGATGAACGGGATCAACCTGATCATCGGGCTGCCCGGGTCAGGAAAGACCATGCTGTCTGAACAGTTCGTCTTCGCAGGCGCGACCGAAGAGCGCCCTGCCATCTACCTCTCCACGGTCTCCGAACCATTCGAGAAGCTCCTCCGCTACGGCCAGACGCTCAGCTTCTTCGATCGCGATGCGATTGGCCGGTCGGTCTACTTCGAGGATCTTGGGGACACCGTCGGCGGCGAGGGTGGGCTCAGCGCGGTGACCGACCGGATCGGCTCGCTGACCAGGGAGCGGCGGCCGGGGATCATCGCAATAGACAGCTTCAAGGCGCTGGCCGCATTCGCGGAGGACGCGCAGGCTTTTCGAACGTTCCTGCACGAGCTTGCCGCACTGCTCACGGCCTTCCCCGTGACCTCGTTCTGGATAGGCGAATACAGCGAGGAAGAGATGCGTACGGCGCCCGAGGCGGCCGTGGCCGATGGGATCATCTCGCTCGAGATGGAACGTGCGAACGAGCGAGCGCAACGCCTGATTCAGGTGATCAAGCTCCGCGGGAGCAAGTTCCGCTCAGGGCGCCACGGATACCGTCTCTCCATGGACGGCATCACCGTCTTCCCCCGGCTCGCCGACGCCCTGAGCCACGAGGCATACGGGCTCAGTGAAGACCGGATCTCAACCGGAATCCCGCCGCTCGACTCGATGCTCGCCGAGGGCTATCGGCAGGGTAGCTCCACCCTCGTGGCCGGGCCGTCGGGTGCGGGGAAGACATTGATGGGACTTCACTTCATCTTCAGCGGGCTGGCGAGCGGCCAGCCCGGCGTGATCGCGACGCTTCAGGAGAACCCGGTCCAGCTAGAGAGGATGGCTCGCGGCTTCGGCTGGTCGCTGGACGACGAGCGGGTGGCGGTCATGTATCGATCTCCCAACGATGTCTACATCGACGAATGGGTGTACCAACTGCTCGACCTTGTAGAGGCCACCGGCGCGACGCGCGTTCTGATCGACAGCCTGAGCGATCTGCACTACGCGGCGACCGATCCCGTGCGCTTCCGAGAGTTCATCTACTCGCTCAACCAACGCCTCTCGCGCTCGGGGGTAAGCCCGATCATGACGAGCGAGGTGCCGGATCTCTTCCATGTTGGTTCGTTGGCCGAGTATGGGATATCGCACCTCTCGGACAACGTCCTCCTGCTGCAATACTTGCGCGCCGACTCGCGCCTCCTGCGCACGGTGACTGTTGTGAAGTCACGCACGAGCGCCCATGCTCCCGAGATCCGCGAATTCGATATCACCTCGGACGGGATCATCCTCGGGGATCCGATCGGCGACGAGAACGTCCTCGGCTAGGCGGATCGGGCTTAGGCAGGCGCCGGCGGCCACTTCGGGTACCAGCCAGGGAGCGCCGCGCTAGCGGGACCGAAGCTTTCCGATTGCAAATCCGGCGATGAAAGCTCCGCCGACCGCAAGCGCAGCCGGGTTCTCCTGGGCGAACCGCTGGGCCCGCTGAACCGCTGCTCCGGCCGAGTCGGGAGCCTGCTCCGCCACCTCTTCCCTCTTCGCGGTCGCCGTCTGCTTGACAGAGTCGGCCTTCGCGCCCGCCTTCTCCTTGACGCCGCTCATCTTCGCCTTGGCCTGCTGCTTGACATCAGTCTTCTGGGCGACTGCGGCAGCCGTGTCGCCAAGCTGCTCGCGGGTCTCTTCGATGTCCTTGTGGATCTCCTCGGGTGAACGTTCCTCCTCGGTCACTGCCGTGCCTCCTTCGCGCGCTGCTTGGTGTACTCGACGTCTGTCTTCGTCGTTTCGATCGCCTGCTCCGGAACGGGGGGCGTTCCCTCCTCGATCTTCTTCTTGCCTGCGAGCGCCAGGACTCCCGCGATCGCTCCCCAGCCCGCGGCCACGAGCAGAGCGGCGAGCCAAGCGTCGAGAACGATCGCAAGCGCCAGGATCGCGGTGGCGGTTAGGGCACCCAGCGCGTAGAGCCCGAAGAGGCCTGCGGCGCCGAATGCGCCCGCGCCGATCCCGAGTCGCTTGCCCTTCAGCGCGAGCTCGGCCTTGGCGAGCTCGATCTCCTTTTGCGCGAGCGCCGAGGTCTGCTCCGTGAGCTGCTTGGTCAGCTCGGAGAGCGATCGCTCGTCGGGCGAATCGCCGGACCTGCGTTCCGCGGTTACGTTGGGATCCATCTCCTCGCCTCCTTGCGAGCTGGTGTCCCTTACCTGGTCCTGTTGCTTTATCCCGCGCGGGCTGCAACCAAACCCGAAAGGAGACACGGCCGGCGAGGCATCGCGTGTATTGAGCTGGGGGGTCGGGTAGCCGTGACCCCGTAATCAACCGTGAGGACGGAACGTTGAACGAACGCGATACCAAGCTCATCCAGTGGCTGAATGAAGCGCACGCAAAGGAGGCGGAACTGGAGGCCGACCTGACGGCGCATATTGCCTTGACCGAGAAGCAGCCCTACAAGAAGCGCCTCCGGGAGCACTTGAAGGAGACACGGGATCACAAGCGTTCCGTCGCACGCCGCATCAAGAGGCTGGGCGGTACGGCCTCGATTGGGCCTGACGTGCGCGGTGTCCCCAAGGTGGTGGGGGAGGCAGCAGGGAAGGCGGTTGCGGGGGTCAAGGGCCAGGTCGGGGCCGCGCGCGCATTCGTAACCAGCCAACCCGAGACTCACCTCCGGAATGCGCAGGAAGAGCTGCGCGAGGAGCATGTCGAGATCGCGCTCTACACGCGGCTCGAGGCCCTCGCGGAGGAGGTCGGTGATCGCGACACGGCCCAGCTGGCCAGGGGGATTCGCCGCGACGAGGAGCGCATGGCCAAGTTCCTCGACGCCGAGCTGAGACGCCTGGTGAGGGACGTCGTCAAGGCGGACATCCCGCGTGAGCAGCGCCGGTCGCTTCGGCGCACCAGGCGTTCGGGCGCGAGGACGCGGCCGCGATCCACTAGCGGGAACAGATCGCAATCGAGGACACGCAAGTCCGCTCGTAGGTCCTCTCCTTCGCGGTCCCGCTCGCGCTCCTAGTTCGGCTCCACGATCTCCCCGAGCCCAGCGATGCCGACTGCACTCTCCCCGAGGGTCACACCCCGACGTCACGTTCGGCGGGATCCCCATGCGGGCCACGGTGGTTGGCGACGACGCTGAGCGCCGCAGGCTCTGGACGCTCGCTGACGGTGTCTTCGCGCCCTACGCGACATACGGTAGAGACGCTGCCCAGGCAAACCGGACGATTCCGATCGTCCAACTCACCCCCCGCTAGAACAATCTGATCAGCAGATTCAGCAAGATGGTGAGCGCGATCGAAAGGACGATCGACCAGAGAAGGCAGCCAGGCATGAAGCGCACCTGTGTGCGTTCCCCAGATCGCTTCCAGATCACGAACATCGTTTGCGGCCTGCTACCGGTGTCTCGAAGGAATTAACCCGGCCGAGGCCCTTGGGGCCCCGGCCGGGAACAATCCGCTAGCGACCGTTCCGATCGCCCTCCTCGAGACTCTCGGCGTACGGATCGTGCGACCCGGACTTGGCCAGCCCCCGACCGATGAAGTAGGCACCGGCGACGATCGCGACGTAGAGCCATGCCTGGCGGGCGATGAACTCGTCGGTTCCGTCGGTGTCGCCGCCCTTGATCACGGCGGCGCTGACGAGAATCGCGGCGATGACGCCGACCATCCCCCAGAACTCGGTGGTCTTGAACGCCTGCTTGGTCTCGGTCGTCAGGCGGCGAATACGCCCCTGGCGGCGGACTGAATCGGTGCGCAGAGCACCGGACTTCGTTGCGGCTTCCATGCGTTTACTTCTCCTGTCTTGCGTCTCCCGCCTGGGCCGTGCAAGCTGACCTTTGGGTGGTCACACTCGCCCCTTTGCTCCCAGACTGGACGGGCAGGTGCTTCGCGTTCGGGCGAAGCAAAGCTGCCTCGCTCCAGCTGCTTACCCGCTGAGACACCAACCAAACGAGCGTTCGGACAATGCCAGGGCCGACCGCCCACCGAGTGAGCGCTGGCTCCGGGAAGCGGTCGTCCGCGAACTCGAGCTCTGGCGTCCCGCCCTCAAGCAGATTGCGTCGAAGGGGAAAGACGCTGTCGCCGAGGGCACGCAAAGTGGCGCCGAGGAGATCTCGTCAGCCGCGGAGAAGGTCAGTGGCCGGCAGTGGCCGGGGGCGCGGCCCTTGCGGGGCTGGCCGGAGGTGTCGCTTTGGGTGCCAAGCGCTACTCCGGTCGCAAGGTCCTGGGGATGCGCGTTGGCAACGGCAGCGGCAAGGCCGGCAAGAGCCTCGCCGAGGCCAGCAAGAACGTCGCCAGGCTCAGCGAGAACATCGGTGAGTTCGCAGCCGAGGTACGCAAGACGCGGGAAGCAATCGAAACTGGGTCCAAGCACAGCCCGCCGATCGAGGTAGTCCTGCGCGCCCTGACCGCGCGGCGCTGATGCAAGGGCCCTCGAAAGAGGGCCCTTGGTGTTTGCGGGCCGCTGGCCCGAGTGAGGTCCTCCGACGAACCTGCTTCAGCGGAGTGCCGAACTCGGGGACTCCAGGATCCCGGCTCGCTGTCTCGCCGTCGGCTCGGGCCGGCCGCCATCGAGATGCGACTCGACGAGTTGCTTCATGCGCTCAGCGCAGCGACGGGCGAATCGGACCTGATGACGCCTACCGACGAGGCGAAAGCCGAGATCGAGGACGGGGTTGCGCGTCTTGGCGACCTGCGCCAGGGCGTGGATCCGGTACTCCACCTCGCCCGTGTCGAGCCATTTCCAAACCTGGTAATCCATCTGACCGCGCTCCAGGTGCCCTTTGAGGGTCTGGTACGCCCAGCCCCAGATACGCGCACTCCGATCGCCGATCTCGCGGACCTCGTCGAAGACGACGCCGATGCGTACGCCGACCCGCACCCGCAGTGCGTAATAGCGAATTTCGAGCAGCATGTCGCGACCCCCCAGTGGCGCATCGGCTCGGTAGTAGGCTCGGATGCGCTCGGGATCCGCGAATTCGTAGTCGCGAAGCAGGCCTCTCGCGGTCTCGAACGAACCGGAATCGGTCGGCTCTCCGGGCGGCTCTGGCGGCAGCGCGCGGCAGTAGTCGTCGACATGCCAGGCATCGTCCTTGACGGAGGAGAGCCGGGTGGGGTCGAAGTTCAACTGGAGATCGTGGACCCGCTCGAGTTGAGCAGCGACGTCACCACCCAGCCACGGGGGGCCGCCGGCCAGTCGTCGTTCACTCGTCAAGTGCGGCGGTCTCGACCTTCCGGGTGTGGATCTCGATTCCGCCGCTCCTCGTCCCACCCGAGAGCTTGACGATTCGCTCGAGAGTGGACGTCCACATGTGGAGCTGGACCTCCTTGCTCATCCGGAGCCGGTCGTAGAGGATGTCGGTGAGCCGGTCCTTGCTGCGCGCCCAGCTCTCGATTTCGAAGACGATGTGGTCGTCCTCCTCGTGGGCCCGGAACTCGATCTGTCCGGCTTCGAGATGACCTTCGAGCGTGGCGAGCCGGAACATGGCGTCCTCGCGCTTGACCACCTGGACCGGCCCGTCCCACGGGCCGGCCATCCGGACGACGTACTCGTCATTCACCTGCATGCGGCGCCCCGACCCATTCAGCTTGCGAAAGGTCGCGAACTCAGACGGCGCGACAGAATCCGGCTCGTCGGCGATTCGCCGGGCAAGCTCGTCCGCTGTCAGAACGCTGTCGCGTATCCGCACGCGGTAGCGCCGGTGAAACAGCGGGCCCGCACCGCAAGCCGGCGTCTGGATCTCGGAACGCTCTAACTCGGCGGGCAAGGGCGGCGGTGAATCTGCATCCAGGCTCCCGTCGACCTCGTCGCGGTAGAGGGGGGTGGTGCGCCACAGGTAGCGCCAAGAGGTCAGCGCGACGCCCATCGGCCATCGGGTGGCCGTCGCGAGACGCTGCGGAAATCCCTGCTTGCGCGCCATCGGGGGCCAACTACCCGCGCGGGGTCCCGGCCACACCGAACAGACTCGACCTGGTTGCGGGTTAGGAGGGAAGCGATCGGGCAATAAGCCGAACCATGCTGGTCAACCTGGTCCACCGCGCTGGTCTTCGAGGTTGGCATCTGCACCTGGCCTCGATGGGTTCCGTCTTCCTCTGCATCGGGCTCTGGATCAGGGCGAAGACACATGACCAGAGCGAGCGCGGAAACGCGGAGCGCCGTGCGCTGTTCGTGGGGCTCTGGCCGCCGATGCTCTGGCTGATGGGCGACTCGCTCGAGCGTCGGGATGGCCCGACTTCGCGGTGGGGTTGGCCCCGAGGGTGCGGATGAACCCGGCATCCCTGAGCCAAAGCCGTAGCGCGTTCGTGTAGATGCGAGACACGGTCCGCGCGGCGCTGGTGACCGGTGCAACCGGGTTCATTGGCGGCCGGCTCGCCGCCGCTCGCTGAGCACGGTGGCAGCTCTGGCACTCGTTGGCGACCGCTCCCACGCGGGCGACCTGGCCGACGTGCCCGGCGTGGCTCAGGGTGAGCACCGAACGGCTTCAAGGCTTCTCATAACCCGGAAGGTCGCGGGTTCGAATCCCGCCACCTATCCCTTTCGGAGACGCAGCAATTCAGGTGCCGCTTTCGTCCAAAGCAGTAGCTCAGGCGTCACCAGGCTCGTATTGAACGCTCTCTCCGCCGGGGTCCCCCGCTGCTCCCCTGCGAGAATGGCGTGGTGTCTATCTATCGCGCGCAGGCCCATTTCGATGCGCCGCTGGAAGAGGTCTGGGCGCTGGTCGGTAACCCCGCCACGTACCCTGAATGGTGGCCCGCCGCGGTGGAGATCCGAGGCGAGACGTTCGAGGTCGGCGATGTGTTCACCCAGGTGCTGGGAGTCCCTGGGCGGCGGCTGGAGTACACCCGGCTCATCGACGCACGCGACGAGTTCAAGGAGCTGAGTTGGCATTGTCCGACGACAGGCGGCTTCCAGCACTGGCATCTGACCGAGGTCCGTGGCGGAACGTTTGTGGACATGGAGATGGGTCTCAACCCGCCCGCACGCAGCCGGTACGAGCTCTATGACAAGACGGTCGGGCGCTGGTTCACAAAGCGCTGGGCAGAGCAGGCAGTCGACGGCCTACGCCAGAAGCTGACTTCGACCTAAACGCCCAAGCGCTGCTTCGTTCGGCGCGGGGGCGGGCGAACCGAGAGCGGCGAGCCGGACTCCCGGTTCCCATGCAAAGCGCCGCTTTTCGTCCAAAGCGACACCCTCGGTGGTTCCCCTGCTCGCTCCCAGGTCGGAGATGCCTCGCGGTGCCGGTTAGGATCGCCTCACGCAGCGAGAGGAGGTAGCAATGGCGCGGGTTGACGAGATCGTCGACGGGATCTACCGGATCTCGACGACTATCCCTCTGGAGGAGTACGACTTCCAGTTCAACCAGTTCCTGATCGACGATGAGCGCCCGGCGCTCATTCACACCGGGATGTATCCCATGTATGACGACGTGCGCGCGGCGGTCGGAGAGATTGTGGACCCCGGGAAGCTGGGCTACGTGGTCCTGTTGCACTTCGAGGCCGACGAGTGCGGCGGCATGGATCGCTTCGTCGAGGGCGCGCCCGACTCGGTCTTGGCGTGCTGCGAAGCCAGCCTGTTGCTCAACCTCGGCGGATGGAACTACCGCGGCCGAGTCGAGGGCCACCGGGACGGCGAGGTGATCGATCTTGGCAAGCACAAGCTGCGCTTCCTCGAAACGCCGCATGTGCACCACTGGGACTCGATGATGCTCTTTGACGAGACCACTAAGAGCGTCTTCCCCTCGGACCTCTTCATCCAGCCGGGAGACCAGCCGCCGGTCGTCACCGAGGACCTTGGCAGAGAGATGTGCGGCTACTACCGGGATATCGGGATCTTTGGGCACGAGGAGCCCGTTCGCCACGTGGTCGATCGAATCGAGCGGCTAAACCCGAAGTGGATCCATGGGATGCACGGCGGAAGCCTCGCGCGCGAGACCATCCCCGACTTCGTGCGCGCGCTGCGCGAGGAGCCGTTCGCCTACCAGGGCAAGGTCCTCGGCCGCGAGCTCCCAGACCGCGAGCCGAAGAATCGCGGTACTTAGTCGGCCTGCACGGCTCTGCTACACGCGCGAGAAGCGGGAGCAGACTGGGAAGCGCTCCTTTCCATGCAAAGCAGAACTACTGCTTCTCGTCCAAAGCACTATTCCCGCAGCCCGGCGGCTTCGAGGGCTTCACGCCGGTCGGTCATCTCCCATCGAGTGACCTTTCCGTCCCGAAGCGTGAAGACGGCACCGACATCGGCCTCGACATCCGCGCCGCTGGTCTGGCCTCGGCCGCGAAGCCAGACAAGTGCAGCAACTTGCTCACCCGCATCAATGATCCGGTCGACCCCGACCGCGAACTCCTCAAAGGCGTCGATGAAAGCGATCCAGGCAGTAAGCGCTTCGCGCCCGACCTGATAGGTGCCCGCGTCCGGAAACCAAGATGTGCTGAAAACGACCTCACACCGATCTTCGTAGAGCTCTCGGCCGCTAGCCCACTCGCCACGCTCCCAATAGTCGAAAAGCTTCCGTACGACCTCCACGTTCTCCGACATCGCCTACTCCGACAGTCCGGCGGCTTCAAGGGCGTCCTCTGGTCCCGCGAACGACTTCAGGTGAACGACCTTTCCGTCTTGGAATGTCCAGACGTAAGCCAGTGGTCCTTCGAGCTCGATCCCGGTGTGCCGCGCCCTACCTCGGAAACGATGGATGGACACCAGGCGATCGCCGTCGCCGACTACGCGCTCGGTTTCAATCGTGATGGTCTCGTAGGGCTCGATCCAGCGCATCGTCGCCCGTGCGATGCCCTCGTGACCGCGATAGGTCTCGCCGATGTGATCCGGCAGGATCGTGTCCTCATAAGTGACCTCGGGGTCGAAGAAGGACAGGTCGAACTCACCCCTCCGCCACGCTTCCGGGTCCCACCCCTTCAACTGTGCTTGAAGGGTCAGGCTGTTCTCCTGCGACATCGCCTACTCCTGCAGACCAGCGGCTTCGAGGGCCTCTTCGAACGATGTGTGCGCCGACAGCTTCACGGCCCGACCATTCTCGAAGTGCATGGCATGACCCTGCCGGAGATCGGTGAGGACGCCGCTGCCCTTCCCTCGCGCACGGAAGCGGATGGCGACGGCCGCGCAATCGTCCCCCTCAACGATGTGCTCGACGTCGATGCGGAACGACTCGTCCCATGGCACGAGCATCGCTTCCCAGAACGAGCGCAGGACCTGATGGCCACGATATATCGGTTCGAAGTCGGGAAAGTAGCCGCTAGTCCGGAACTCGATCTCCGGGTCAGTAAGTGCCAGCAGCGCGTCGAGGTCGCGGGCGCCCCAGGCCGCATATATGGCACGAATGACCTCGACGTTCTCCTCCGACATCGCCTACGCAGTATCTCGCTCGGACCGCTGCTTTCCATGCAAGGCAGATAGCCGCTTCTCTTTCAAAGCAGCTACTTCGACAGCCCGGCGGCTTCGAGGGCTTCGGGGAAGCGAAAGGGGCACCGGACGGATCCGGTGCCCCTCCCTCGCCGTGCGACGCTAGCTACCCATGCATCCGACGTTGCCGTTGGAAAGGAGAAAGGCCGAATCACGATTCGGCAAGGAAAACCCCGCCTTCGCGGGGCTTTCCTACTCATACCCTGCTCGCCGTTACTACTGGACGGGCACTGTGATCTGATCGGAGAGCGTGGAATCCTCGAACAGGCTCAGGGTGGCCGTCGTGAATGTCACATCGGTGATCACCGGCGTCCATTTCCTGTTTGGACACGTCGGGGTCGCGGGCAGCGGCCCAGGCGGAGCGGTCGTCAGGGTGAACGTGAACTGGCCATTCGTCGGCGTCGGGATCGGGCCGGTCGATCCGGTCGCGGTCACCGTCGTATCCTGACCGGGCGCCCGGTGCCCAGCAGGATTTATGCATACGACGCTCGCGGTGCCCTGGGCCGTGATCGTGATCGTGAACGTCGTGCCTCCGAGACCGGCCACCTTTCCGCTGCACCGGACCTGGGTTCCGATGTCCGTGCAGGTCGGCTCGTTGGCCCCTCCCGTGACGAAGTGGCCGCTCTGGGCGGACGCTACGGCCGGGAGCGCGAGCGCAGCCACCGCGAATACGCTAAGCAACACTAGATAACGCTTCATTCGCATTAGAAGCTCCTCGCTGTTGCTAACCCTCCCAGTCTTGTCGGGGTGGCCGGGCCAGACAATGGACCATTAGATGCAATTTCGATTCAGGC
>Ga0126307_10002420_pt1 | contig 12599 bp, 18 predicted proteins | sample Plot28_FD_89955 | JGI IMG/M metagenome (GOLD analysis project Ga0126307, IMG submission 89955) | Serpentine soil microbial communities from UC McLaughlin Reserve, CA, USA - Plot28 | ecosystem: Environmental > Terrestrial > Soil > Grasslands | place: USA: UC McLaughlin Reserve, Lake County...
GCCGGAGCGCGCTCGGTGCGTACGTCGTGGCCGGCCGTCCTGGCCGCGCGACCCGCGGTGGTGGTCGCGGCGCCCTGCGGTTTCGGGCTGGCCGACTCGATGCGGCTCGCCGAGGAGGTGGCCGACCGGGTGCCCCGCGACGTACCGCTGTGGGCGGTCGACGCCAACGCGTCCTTCGCGCGTCCGGGACCCCGACTCGTGGACGGCGTCGAGGCGCTGGCCGCCGTGCTGCACCCCGACACCGGACTGTCCCTCGACGACTCGCTGGCGAGCCGCGTCCGGTGATCACGCGCTCCTCCGGAGGGCATGCGCGGGGAAGAGACCGCGGATCGTCTCCGGAGAGCGGGCGGTGTCGGCGCGCGGCCACGCTCAGGTGAGGACGACGCCGGCCTCGCGCATCTCGGCGACCGCGCGCTCGGTGTCGCCCTCGGCCAGCTCGACGAACCGGGTCAGGGCCAGCGGCACCTCGACGTCGTAGCCGAGCCGGCGACCGTCGAGCGCTGTCTCCCGGACGCAGTAGTCGCCGGCCAGGCCGACGATCACCAGCCGCTGCACCGCGGGGTCGAGCAGCGACTGCAGCTGGGTCGAGGCGGCCGCCCCGGAGAGCGGGTCGCGCACCGAGAAGGCGGAGTAGCCGTCCTCCCCGGACGTGCCCTTGCGCACGACCGGGCCCTGCACGAGCAGGTCGGGGTGCAGCTCGGCACCCCAGGTGTCGTGGACGCAGTGGACCGGCCAGACGCCGCCGTCCTTGTCGAAGTGCGGCGTCGTGGCCGGGTGCCAGTCCTGGGTGTAGACGACCGCCGAGCCGGCGTTGTGGGCGGCGCCGACCTCGACGCCGATCGGGCGGGCGAGCTCCTCGCCGCCCCGGACGTAGAGCCCTCCTGCGGGGTCGGCGAAGTCGTTCTGCACGTCCACGACGAGCAGGGCCGTCGTGCTGTCGTAGGTCGTCACTGCGGCCCCTCGTTGACGGTCGGGATGGCGGGGTCGCCCTTGGAGAGCGCGAGCCCCTCCCAGGGCAGCGTGGTCAGGACATGCGCGAGGTGGTCGCGGGACTCGGCGAGCGGCGGCACGCCGACAGGTCGCCCGTCCCGCACCAGCGCCACCTGGAGCTTCCGGTCCCCGTCCCTGGCCGCGGGGTCGCCCTGGGCCCGGACGACCTCCTCGGTGGCCGTGCCGCTCGACCGGTGGCGTCGGACCGCCGTCTTGCGGCCGCCGTGGGTGACCTTGTCCTCGGACCGCTTGGCGACCGCCCGGCCGTCGACCTCGACCAGCTTGTAGACGAAGCCGGCGGTAGGGGCTCCGGAGCCGGTCACGACGGACGTCCCGACGCCGTAGACGTCGACCGGGGCCGTGGCCAGCGCCGCGAGCGCGTGCTCGTCGAGGTCGCCGGACAGCACGATCCGGGTCGCGGTCGCGCCGAGCGCGTCGAGCTGGTCGCGCGCCTGGTGCGCGAGCACGCCGAGGTCGCCGGAGTCGATGCGCACCGCGCCGAGGCCCGGACCCGCGACCTCGATCGCGGTGCGGATGCCCTCGCGGATGTCGTAGGTGTCGACGAGCAGCGTTGTGCCCAGTCCGAGCGCGTCGACCTGGGCCTGGAAGGCGTCAGCCTCCCGCTCGTGCAGCAGGGTCCAGGAGTGGGCGGCCGTGCCGGTGGTCGGGATCCCGTGCCGGTGCCCGGCGGCCAGGTTGGAGGTGGCGGCGAAGCCCGCGAGGTACGCCGCGCGCGCGGCGGCGACGGCGGCCTCCTCGTGGGTGCGCCGGGAGCCCATCTCGATGCATGGCCGGCCGTCGCCGGCGGTGACCATCCGGGAGGCGGCCGAGGCGACGGCGCAGTCGTGGTTGAGCACCGAGAGCACCAGCGTCTCCAGGATCCCCGCCTCGGCGAAGCTTCCCTCGACGGTCAGGACCGGGGACCCCGCGAAGAACGCCTCGCCCTCGGCGTAGCCGGAGACGTCGCCGGTGAACCGGTAGTCCGCCAGCCAGTCGCAGGTCTGCTGGTCGACGACACCGCGCTCGCGCAGCCCGGCCAGCGCCTCGTCGGGGAACCGGAAGCCGGCCAGCGCCTCGACCAGGCGCCCGGTCCCGGCGACCACGCCGTAGCGGCGACCCTCCGGCAGGCGCCGGGTGAACACCTCGAACGCGCACCGTCGCCCGGCGGTCCCGTCGTGGAGGGCGGCCTGCAGCATGGTGAGCTCGTAGTGGTCGGTCAGCAGGCCGCTGTCGACACCGCCTGCGAGACCCGTCTCGACGCTCACGGCGGTCAGCCTAGATTGGACCGCATGTCCGTCGCTCCGATGGAGGTCGAGGAGACCGGCACCGACGAGGTCGTCGTGCCCGACAAGCCGTGGGTCACGATCGTGTGGAACGACCCGGTCAACCTGATGAGCTACGTGGCGTTCGTCTTCCAGAAGCACTTCGGCTACGCCAAGGAGAAGGCGCACGAGCTCATGCTCGACGTTCACGAGAAGGGCAGGGCGGTGGTCTCCTCGGGCACCCGCGAGGAGATGGAGCGCGACGTCGAGGCGATGCACGGCTACGGCCTGTGGGCGACCATGCAGCACGACGAGTAGGGCGGGCACACCGTGGTCGCACACTTCAAGAGGGCCCGGTCGGGCGTCCTGTCGGTGACCTTCGACGCCACCGAGTCGCGGCTGCTGCGCCACGTCTTCACCGAGATGCTCGAGCTCCTCGGCGACCCGGCGTCCGACGTGGAGGACGACCCTCTGGCAGCCGCCGTCGGCATCGGGACCTCGACCGAGGCGCCGGAGGACCCGGCCCTCGCGCGGCTCTTCCCGGACGGCTACACCGACGACTCGGACGCGTCGGCCGACTTCCGCCGCTACACGGAGCCCGGGCTGCGGGCCCAGAAGCGTGCGGCACTGCAGACGGCCGTGGCGATGCTGGGGGAGGGCGGGCAGCGGCTGCAGGTCACCGACGACGAGGCATCCGCGTGGCTGCGGGCCCTCAACGACACCCGGCTGGTCCTCGGGCAGCGGCTCGACGTCACCGAGGACTGGGACGAGGTCGTCGAGTCCCTGGCGGCCGACGACCCGCGGCTGCCGATGTTCTGGGTGTACGACCGGCTGACCTATCTCGAGGAGAGCCTGGTCCAGGCGCTGTGGTGAGCGGCTTCCCGCGGCCCGCCTAGGATCAGGGGGTGCTGCGCATCGACCGCGCGACGTACGACCAGATCGTCGCCCACGCCCGCCGGGACCACCCGGACGAGGCGTGCGGCGTGGTCGCGGGACCGGCCGGGAGCGACCGTCCGGAGCGTCTCGTGCCGATGCTGAACGCGGCCAGGTCCCCGACGTTCTACGAGTTCGACTCCGCCGACCTGCTGCGGCTCTACCGCGAGATGGAGGAGCGCGACGAGGAGCCGGTCGTGATCTACCACTCGCACACGGCGACCGAGGCCTACCCGTCGCGCACCGACGTCTCGCTCGCCCAGGAGCCCGGCGCGCACTACCTGCTCGTCTCGACCCGTGAGCCGGATCACACCGAGCTCCGGTCGTACCGGATCGTGGACGGCGAGGTCACCGAGGAAGAGGTCTCGGTGGTCGAGACGTTGACCGAGTCGGCAGTGCCCACCGACGGTTCTTCTTGAGGAGTCAGTCCAGCGATGAGCATCGAGGTCCGGATCCCGACGATCCTGCGGCAGTACACCGGCGGCGACAAGGCCGTCGAGGGGTCGGGCAGCACGCTGGCCGAGCTGATCGACGACCTCGAGTCGCGCCACTCGGGGCTGCGCAACCGGCTGGTGGACGAGAAGGGCCTGCGCCGGTTCGTCAACGTCTACCTCAACGACGAGGACGTCCGCTTCCTGGGTGGCCTCGAGACGTCGGTCAAGGACGGCGACAACGTGACCGTGCTGCCTGCCGTCGCCGGCGGCTGACGCCGAGGACCTGGGCACGCCTGTGCGATACGACTCGCTGCTGGACTCGGTCGGCAACACGCCGCTGATCGGGCTCCCGCGGCTTTCGCCGTCGGAGGACGTGCGGCTCTGGGCCAAGCTCGAGGACCGCAACCCGACCGGCTCGGTCAAGGACCGGCCGGCGCTCTGGATGGTCGAGCAGGCGGAGAAGTCGGGCCAGCTGCGCCCGGGGTGCACCATCCTCGAGCCGACGTCGGGCAACACCGGCATCTCGCTGGCGATGGTGGCGCGGCTCAAGGGCTACCGGCTGGTGTGCGTGATGCCGGCCAACACGTCGGTCGAGCGGCGCCAGCTGCTGGAGATGTGGGGCGCCGAGATCGTGTCGTCGCCGGCCGAGGGCGGGTCGAACGAGGCGGTGCGGGTGGCGAAGGCGCTCGCCGCCGACCACCCCGACTGGGTGATGCTCTACCAGTACGGCAACCCGGCCAACGCCGAGTCGCACTACGCGACCACGGGTCCGGAGATCCTGGCCGACCTGCCGTCGATCACCCACTTCGTGGCCGGGCTCGGCACGACCGGCACGCTGATGGGTGTCGGGCGGTTCCTGCGCGAGCAGGTGCCGGGCGTCGAGATCGTGGCGGCCGAGCCGCGCTACGGCGAGCTGGTCTACGGGCTGCGCAACCTCGACGAGGGTTTCGTGCCCGAGCTCTATGACGAGTCGGTGCTCACGTCGCGCTACTCCGTCGGGCCGCGCGACGCGGTGCGCCGGGTGCGTGAGCTGCTCGACAACGAGGGGCTCTTCGCGGGCTTCTCGACCGGGGCGATAGCCCACGCCGCCCTCGGCATCGCCGCGAGGGCCCACGCGGAGGGTCGACGCGCCGACATCGCCTTCATCGTCTGCGACGCGGGCTGGAAGTACCTCTCCACCGGCGCCTACGCCGGCACGCTGGACGAGGCCGAGGCGCGCCTCGAGGGCCAGCTCTGGGCCTGAGCGTTCGGTCACCGGAGGGGTGGCTGAGGTGCGACCCTGCTGCCGTGACGACGGACGAGGACGCCTGGGCGGCCGGCTTCGACGACGAGTTCGGGACGCCGCCCTCCGTCGTGATGGCGCGGGTGTGGCAGACGGTCCTCGGCGAGGAGTACCCCGCCGAGCTGGCGCCGTACAGCTGGATCACCCGCACCGAGCTCGCCGACATCGTCCGCGAGGTGAAGGTGGCGGCAGGAGCCCTGCTCGTGGACGTCGGGTCCGGCCGCGGTGGCCCGGGCCTGTGGGTCGCGGCCCAGACCGGCGCGGACCACCTGGCCGTCGACATCACCGAGGTCGGTCTCGAGGAGGTCCGGCAGACGGCCGGCCGGCTCGGTCTAGGCGACCGCTCGCGCGCGGCCGTCGGGTCCTTCGAGCAGATGCCTCTCGAGGACGCGTCGGCGGACGCGGTGATGAGCATCGACGCCCTTCTCTTCACCCCCGACAAGGCAGCAGCCGTGCGGGAGCTGGCGCGGGTGCTCCGGCCCGGCGGGCGGCTGGTCCTCACGACCTGGGACTACTCGGGGCAGCCCGTCGGCCGGCCGCCCCAGGTGGCTGACCACCGGCCCTTCCTCACGGCCGCCGGCTTCGACGTCATGCGCTACGAGGAGACCATCGAGTGGGAACGCCGGCAGCGCGAGACCTGCCGCCTGCTGCTCGAGTCGGTCGACGAGCTCGCGGCCGAGGAGGGGGACGACCCGGCCGAGGTGCGCGCCTCGATCCTGGAGATGGCGGCCACCATCGAGACGATCCTGCGCCGGGTGCTGGTGGTCGCGCAGCGCGCCGGCGGGGAGTGAGCGCCCCAGCCGGCGGCGGTCAGGCCTGCGGCGGCTCGTCCTCGCCGGCCGACTCGGCGGCCTCGGCGTCGGCCTTGGTGCGGTGCACGGTGTCCGGCGCGTGGTCCGGCGGCCCGTAGACGGTGAGCAGCCGCACCGGCCCGGACCCGCTGTTGGTGAAGTTGTGCTCCATGCCGGCAGGCACCACGACGAGGTCGCCGGCGCCGGCGTCGCTAGTCTCGCCGCCGACCTCGGCGCGGACCGAGCCCTCGGTGAAGATCAGCACCTGATCGTTGTCGGGATGCACCTCGGCGCCGATGTCCTCGCCCGCCTGCAGGGTCATCGCGACGACCTGGGTGTGTCGTCCGGTCTGCAGCACGGTGCGGAAGTTGTCGTGCTCGGCGGCCGCGTCGCGCATGGTGATCTGGAACATACTTCGGGCCTACCCGGCGGTCCGGCCGACCGAACGTCGTACCCTCTGGCCCGTGGCAGACGCGCCGATCGGCATCTTCGACTCGGGGTTCGGCGGACTGACCGTCGCCCGGGCGGTGCTCGACCAGCTGCCGCACGAGCCGGTGCTCTACTACGGCGACACCGCGCGGCAGCCCTACGGGCCCCGGCCGATCGCGGAGGTCCGGGCCTTCGCCCTCGAGTCCCTGGACGAGCTGGTGGACCAGGGCGTCAAGATGCTGGTGATCGCGTGCAACAGCGCGAGCGCCGCAGTGCTGCACGACGCGCGGGAGCGCTACGCGGTCCCCGTCGTCGAGGTGATCCGGCCGGCCGTACGCCGCGCGGTCGCTGCGACGCGCAACGACCACGTCGGTGTGATCTCGACCGTGGCCACCAAGACCAGCCGGGCTTACGAGGACGCCTTCGCGGCGGCGCCGCACGTCACGGTCACCACCCGGGCATGCCCGCGCTTCGTCGAGTTCGTCGAGCAGGGCGTCACCGGTGGCGACGAGCTGATCAAGGTCGCGCATGAGTACCTCGACCCGGTGGCCGACGCGGGGGTGGACACGCTCATCCTGGGCTGCACGCACTACCCGCTGCTGAGTGCCGTCGTGTCCTACGTCATGGGGGACGGCGTCACGCTGGTCTCCTCCGCGGACGAGACCGCGAAGGACGTCTACCGGACACTGGTCGCCCAGGGGCTCGAGCGCCCCGACGGGCTGCCGGAGCCGGAGCACCGCTTCCTGACCACCGGCGACCCGCGGGTCTTCCGGGAGCTGAGCCGGCGCTTCCTCGGGCCGGAGGCCGGCGGCGTCGAGGCGGTCGCATGACGAGCAGGGGGGCTCGATGAAGGTCACCGTCGTCGGCTGCGCAGGGTCCTTCCCCGGGCCGGACACGTCGTCGTCCTGCTACCTGGTGCAGGCCGAGGGCTTCACGGTCGTGCTCGACCTGGGCAACGGCTCGCTGGGCCAGCTTCAGCGCTACTGCACGGTCGCCGACGTCGACGCGGTCCTGCTCAGCCACCTGCACGCCGACCACTGCATGGACGTCCTCCCGCTCTACGTCGCCCGGACGTACGACCCGACGGGCCGGCACCCGGTGCTCCCGGTGCACGCCCCGGCGGGGGCCGAAGCCCATCTGAGCCAGGCCTACGGCCGGGTCGACGCTCCAGGGCTGGGCACCTGCTTCGCCTTCACCGAGTGGAGCGCGGGCACCCACCGGGTCGGCCCCTTCGAGATCACGGCGGCCCGCGTCGCGCACCCGGTCGAGACCTGGGGCCTACGGATCTCGCACGATGGCAGGTCGCTGGTCTACTCCGCCGACACCGGCCCGTGCGATGCCCTCGTCGACCTGAGCCGGGGGGCGGACCTGGCACTGTTCGAGTCGTCGTTCGAGGCCGGGCGCGACCGGTCGGCCCCCGGTGATCTTCACATGACCGGCGGCCAGGCAGGCGAGCAGGCGGCCGCCGCCGGCGTACGCCGGCTGGTGCTCACCCACCTGCCGCCGTGGAACGACCCGGCAGTGTCGCTCGCCGCCGGGCGAGCCGCCTTCGACGGCCAGGTCGAGGTCGCGCGGCCCGGTGCGACCTACGAGCTGTGAGACCCGGCGCTTAGGGTCGTCGCCATGGCACGCACCGACGGCCGCACGTCCGGCCAGCTCCGTCCGGTCACCTTCACCCGCGGGTGGCTCGACCACGCCGAGGGCTCCGTCCTCGTGGAGTACGGCCGCACCCGGGTGCTGTGCGCCGCCTCGGTCACCCAGGGCGTCCCCCGCTGGCGCAAGGGCGGCGGCCTGGGCTGGGTGACGGCGGAGTACGCGATGCTCCCGCGCTCGACCAACACCCGCTCGGACCGCGAGTCGGTCAAGGGCCGGATCGGCGGCCGCACCCACGAGATCTCCCGGCTGGTCGGCCGGTCGCTGCGCGCGGTCGTCGACCACAAGGCGCTCGGCGAGAACACGATCGTGCTCGACTGCGACGTGCTGCAGGCCGACGGCGGCACCCGCACCGCCGCGATCACCGGGGCGTACGTCGCGCTCGTCGACGCCGTGGGCCACCTCCGGCGCGCGGGAGCCCTCGCCGGTGAGCCGCTCACCGGGTCGGTCGCCGCGGTGTCGGTCGGCATCGTCGACGGGGAGCCGATGCTCGATCTCTGCTACGAGGAGGACGTGCGCGCCGAGACGGACATGAACGTCGTCATGACCGGCGACGGGGCGTTCGTCGAGGTGCAGGGGACCGCCGAGGCGGCACCTTTCGACCGCGGCCTGCTGGACCGGCTGCTCGACCTGGCGACCGCCGGGTGCGCCGAGCTGACGGCGGCGCAGCAGAAGGCCCTGTCCGGGTGACGACGGGGACGACACTGGTCCTCGCGACCCGCAACGCCCACAAGGTGGGCGAGCTGCGCGAGATCCTGGCCGCGGCGGGGGTCGACGTCGAGCTGGTGCCGCTGCCGGCCGACGCCCACGAGGTGGTCGAGGACGGCGTGACCTTCGTCGACAACGCGCTGAAGAAGGCCCGCTCGGCCGCCGAGGCGACCGGCCTGCCGGCCGTCGCCGACGACTCCGGGCTCTGCGTCGATGCCCTCAACGGCATGCCTGGCGTGCTCTCGGCGCGGTGGGCCGGGTCGCACGGCGACGACGCGGCCAACCTGCGGCTGGTGCTCGACCAGCTCTCGGCCGTGCCCGACCAGCTGCGCGGGGCGTCCTTCGTGTGTGCCGCTGCCCTCGCTCTGCCGACCGGCGAGGAGCACGTGGTCGAGGGCCGGCTGGTCGGGTCGCTGGTACGCGACCCGAGGGGGAGCGGCGGCTTCGGCTACGACCCGGTGTTCGTGCCCGAGGGCGACACCCGGACGACCGCCGAGATGTCGGCGGTGGAGAAGAACGCGATCTCGCACCGGGGCGACGCGTTCCGCGCGCTGGCGCCGGCCATCCACGCCATGGTGCTGCGCGGCTGAGCCGTCTCGGTGCGGGAGGGGGGACTCGAACCCCCACGCCCGAAGGCACAGGAACCTAAATCCTGCGCGGCTGCCTGGTTACGCCACTCCCGCTGGCAGCACGATCCTAGGCGTCGAGGCCGAGGTCGCGACGCAGCTTGGCGACGTGGCCGGTCGCCTTGACGTTGTACATCGCCTTCTCGACGGTGCCGTCCTCGGCGATGACGAAGGTCGAGCGCAGGACGCCGATCACCGTGCGGCCGTAGAGCTTCTTCTCGCCCCAGGCGCCGTACGACTCCAGCACGTCGTGCGAGGGGTCGCACAGCAGCGGGTACGGCACGTGCTCCTCGTCGCGGAACTTCCTCTGCTTCTCCAGGCTGTCCGGCGACAGGCCGAGCACCTGGTAGCCCGCCGACTGGAGCGACGCGATGTTGTCGCGGAAGTCGCACGCCTGCGTCGTGCAGCCCGGCGTCGAGGCCGCCGGGTAGGCGTAGAGGACGACCTTCTGCTTCCCGCGGTAGTCGGAGAGGGAGACGGGGTTGCCGTCCGGGTCGGACAGGGTGAAGTCGGGGGCGGCGTCCCCGGGGCTCAGGGTGGGCATGCGCCAAAACTATCCCGGAGACCTCCCGCCCTCGCCCGGAGGCGTAGAGGCAGGGATCATGGGCATGCACCACGACGTACCCGCCTGAGAGGTTGCCGCCATGACGACGAACTCCGCCACGCCCGGAGGCCTCGAGGCGCGCCCGCCGGCGCCCGCGACGGAGCGCACGCCCGCCGAGATCGAGGCCGACATCGAGCGCACCCGGGCCCGCCTGGCCGGGACCGTCGACGCGATCGCCGATCGGGTCAAGCCGGCCAACGTCGCCCGGCGCAGCGCCGAGTCGGCCAGGTCACAGGTGGTCGACGACCAGGGCAACCTGCGCGCCAAGCGGGTGGCGGTGCTGGCCGTGGTGGTCGCGGGCGCCGTCGGACTGGTCCTCTGGCGTCGCGGCCGATGACGCCTGCGGGCGTATGTCCGGAGGTCGCTCGCCCAGGACAGGAGTCGGTCTGGGACTACCCCCGACCGCCCCACGTGGAGCCCACCGGGGAGCACGTCGTGGTTCGCCTCGGCGGCGTGGTCGTCGCCGAGACGGCCCGGCGGCACCCTGCGCTGCGGGTGCTCGAGACCAGCCACCCGCCGACCTACTACCTGCCGGTGGCGGCGTTCGGGCCCGGCTCGCTCGAGCCCGGCCAGGGGTCGAGCTGGTGCGAGTTCAAGGGCACCGCGGCGTACCTCGACCTCATCGGTGGTGTGGCCGGCGCCGTCCGGATCACGAGCGCGGCGTGGACCTACCCGCGGCCGAGCCCGGGCTTCGAGGCGCTGACGGACCACGTCGCGCTGTATCCGGGACGCGTCGACGAGGTGACCGTGGACGGCGAGCGGGTCCGACCCCAGACAGGCGGCTTCTACGGGGGCTGGATCACCGACCGCGTGGTCGGCCCGTTCAAGGGTGGCCCGGGCACCGCAGGCTGGTAACGGCTACCGTGCGCAGGTGAGCGAGGCGAGGGCCAGCGAGCCGGCGCAGATGGGTAGCGGTGCCCCGATCCGGCTGCTGCACGACCGGGTCCTGGTCGACACTGAGGGCGAGCCGGGCGAGCGCCGCTCGGCCTCGGGCATCGTGATCCCCGCGACGGCGCAGATGGGCAAACGGCTCGCGTGGGCGGCCGTCGTCGCGGTGGGGGCCAACGTGCGCACCGTCGAGGTCGGTGACCGGGTGCTCTTCGACGCCGAGGACAAGGCCGAGGTGGAGGTGCGCGGGCACGGCTACACGCTGCTGCGCGAGCGCGACCTGCACGCGGTGGCCAGCGAGCGCCTCGAGGAGGCGGCGGGGCAGACCGGGCTCTACCTCTGAGCGTCGGCCTCAAGCGTCGGCCCCGTGCGACACGCATCACAGTCCCGCAAAGGTACGACGTGGCCCGACTCTTGACGACGTACGGTGGCGTGCCACTGCACCACCACCCTCGGGGGCTCCTCGTGCACCACCGGTCCGCCCGGTCCCGCCTGCCCGTCGTCCCGCTCTCTGTCCTCACGGCGCTGCTGCTGACCCTGGCGCTGGGCTCGCCGTCCGGCGCGGCCGACCGGGCTGCCGGCGCCACCACCGGGCCGAGCACGAGACTGTCGGCGACCACGGCCCAGCCGAACATCGTCGTGGTCCTCACCGACGACCAGCGTCGTGACTCGATGCGCTACATGCCCAACGTGCAGCGGCTGCTCGTCGACCAGGGGACGCGATACACGCAGGCGATGGTCCCGACCTCGTTGTGCTGCCCGTCCCGGGCCACCATCCTGTCCGGTCGCTACGCGCACACCAGCAAGGTTTGGGGCAACGGCGACGTCGGCGGAGTGAAGAAGGGCGGCTGGCCGCGGTTCTACGCGACCGGCACCGAGAGCCGGACCATCGCGACCCGGCTACGCGACGCGGGCTACCAGACGGCCATGGTCGGCAAGTACATGAACTTCTTCGGCAAGTACGCCACGCCCGGCTACGTCCCGCCGGGCTGGGACACCTTCTACACGCTGATGTCCAACCACGGGGCGTACTACAACTACCGGACGAACGACGGCGTCTACCACGGCACCGCTCCGGAGGACTACTCGACGGACGTCTTCGCGGCGAAGGCGATCGAGACCATCCGCAGCTCATCGGTGGACCGGCCGCTGTTCCTCTACTTCGCGACGTACGGCCCGCACTCCCCGTTCGCGCCGGCGCCGCGGCACGACGGGGCGATGGCCGGCCTGCTGCCCGATTACACGGCACCCACGCTGGAGCAGCCCCTCCGCTCGATGCCGCGGTGGATGCGCGAGCGCCTCCACGCCGACAAGGCGACCGCGGACTGGACCCGGCTCAAGCAGCACGAGGCGCTGCTCTCGGTGGACGAGGCCGTCGCCCGCATCCACGACGCGCTGGCCGAGACCGGGCGCGACCGCAACACCCTGTACCTGTTCCTCTCCGACAACGGGTACTTCTGGGGCGAGCACCGCATAACCGGCAAGGACGCGCCGTACAAGGACGCCACCTACATCCCGATGGTTGCGCGGTGGGACGGCCATCTGCCGGCGGGCGCAACCAGCAGCCGGATCGTGCTCAACGTGGACATCGCGAAGACGCTCGCCACGGCTGCCGGGACGACCATGCGCAGCGAGGGCCTGGACATGTTCGGCGACACGACCCGTAAGGGATTCGTGCTCGAGGCGATGAGGGGCTACCACGACCGGCCGGCCTACTGCGGCTGGCGGACCAAGAACCGGATGTTCGTCCGCTGGGCCACCGGGGAGCGCGAGCTCTACGACTACCGGAGCGACCCGGCCGAGGCGCACAACCTGGCCTACACGAAGTCCTGGTCGGACGTCCGGGACCAGATGCGCCGCGAGGCGGTCAAGCACTGCTCGCCCGAGCCGCCGGCGTTCAGCTGGTGACGGCGGCTGGGCGCCACCCTGGCGCCTGGATCGGATTTCGCGTCGGCAAGGCCCCTTGGTAACCTGTCCAGGCTCTTGCGCCGCTAGCTCA
>Ga0126307_10002421_pt1 | contig 12594 bp, 12 predicted proteins | sample Plot28_FD_89955 | JGI IMG/M metagenome (GOLD analysis project Ga0126307, IMG submission 89955) | Serpentine soil microbial communities from UC McLaughlin Reserve, CA, USA - Plot28 | ecosystem: Environmental > Terrestrial > Soil > Grasslands | place: USA: UC McLaughlin Reserve, Lake County...
ATGCTGGGTGGAGATCAGAACCTTGTGGATCTCGACCGGCCTGTCGTTCTCGTAGCGGACGGTGAACTGGGTCTTACCGTCGGGGCCGAGATAGGGGACCTTCTCCGCCTTGCGGACCTCGGCGAGCTGGCGGGCGAGCTGGTGCGCGATCTGGATCGGCATCGGCATCAGGGACTTCGTCTCGCGGCTCGCGTAGCCGAACATCATTCCCTGGTCGCCTGCACCGGCGGAGTCGAGCTCGTCGGAGGAGTCGCCCTCGCGCTGCTCGAGTCCCTTGTCGACGCCCTGGGCGATGTCGGGCGACTGCTCGTCGATCGCGGTGAGGACGGCGCAGGCCTTGTGGTCGAAGCCGTAGCGGGGGTCGTCGTAGCCGATCTTGCGGATCGTCTCGCGCGCGATCGAGGGGATGTCGACATAGGTCTCCGTGGTGATCTCGCCGGACACCACCACCAGCCCGGTATTGACGAGGCACTCGCAGGCGACCCTGCCGGTGGCGTCGTCGGTCATCACGGCGTCGAGCACCCCGTCGGAGATCTGGTCGCAGACCTTGTCGGGGTGACCCTCGGTGACGGATTCGGAGGTGAACAGGTACTCGTTCTCTGAAAGCTTTTGCATGGTCCTTATCTCAGTGGTAGATGGCCAGGAAGAGCTCTGAGCGAAGCTCCTCGTCGCTCCCTCTCACGGCAAGCCCGAGAGATTGAACGTGCGAGATGTCTTCGCTGAGCGAGGCATACAGTGGATCGTCGGCCAGGCCGGCCTGCTGGGCCAACCCCAACACCTCATCGAGGTTGAGGAAGACTAGCGCCGAGACGCGGTCCGGGAGTCGATCCGTGGCCGCCTCATAGGTCTCGCTCCCACCCAGGTTGTCCCCGGTGGAACGCACCTGCGAGATGCCCTCGGGCTGCGTCGAGATCACGAGCTTGCCGTCGAAGATCGCGTAGGAGAGATCCACGGTCGGCGAGATCTGCACGGAGTGAACCGCGACACCATCGATCTCCCTCGACTGGAAGCTCGGAACCTGGGGCGCGCCGGCGCCGACCGCGCGCAGGAGCGGTTGCTGGAGCGACGCGAGTGCGTCCGCGGCCTTCTTTTCGTCCACCCCGTCGACGATCAGGCTCGCGTACGGGAGGCTGTCGGTGGGCTCCGCGACCAGTGCGGCCTGTCCCCCCAGCGCCGGGAGCAGGTCCTCGAGCGGATCGACACCGGCCTGCTGCTGGAGATTCTGGGCCAGCTTTCGCAGCGACCCCGCGAGTCCCTGCGCTCCCGCGCCGGCAGTCGCGAGCGCGTTGTTGAGCCCCGGTCCCAGATCGCCGACGCCGATGTAGCCGAGCGCCCGGTCCCCCGCCTCGTCCGCGAGTGACGGTTCGAACTGTGGAAGGCTGGCGAAGACGGTCGGGCTCCTCTGCTCGAGCTTCCGATCGAGGTCGCTGACGAGATTCACCTCGAGGCCGTCGTCTCGAGCCGTGAAAGAGGCCGCCATGCCGATGGTGGCGCCGTAGTCCACGAAGGTGTTGAGCTGGGTTGCGCTGCCCGGCCGACCGGCGAGAAAGCGCTGCGCGCCCGCCCGGGAGAGATAGAGCTCGGCCAGCCGCACATCTGGGAGCGCAGCGCGGGCCTCGTCCTGGTCGGAGCCCTGGAGTCCGGGGGTGTTCCCGGCACGGGCTTCGAGCGCGGCACGCACCGCCACGGCGCTGCCGAACAGCGCCTCGTCATCGGCGCGGACAGTCGCGAGGCCGTTCGGATAGACGCTCAAGGTCTCATCGCCGACCTTCGCCGACTCCGGCTTGGCACCGGTCGAGAGGCTCGCCAGGAACCGATCGGCCTTGCCGCCGTCCTCCACACCCGCGATGTAGGCCTCGGGCGCCGTCCCCTTGGGCCCGGGGACGCCGAGCAGGGAGAGGTCGTCCTTCGCCCAGGGAAGAACCTCATCGTCGAGGTCGACCTGGCGACCCGCCGGCGTGGCGAGGGCGCTCGTGTCGCTCTGGAGGAGAGCGGCGAAGTTCGGCAGCTCGTCCCGGAGGTCGCCGGCCAGCTCCCACTGGTGGCTGTCGCTGTTCACTGTCAGGTGGGCGTAGAGCAGGGCGTCCCTGGGCACGTAGGCGATCGTCTCGTTCGAGGGCGCGCACTCCTTCGCCGCGGAGATCTCGCAGGGAACTCCCGCCACCGGCAGGAACTTGATGAAGAGATAGAGGACGAACACGCCGGCGACGGCGAAGATCCGCATCCGCGTGCCGCGCGAGCGCCTCGACCACCAACCGGCGATCGCGCTCCCCGCCTGCCTGAGCCGGCGCCAGGCGGCCTGACCCTTCTCCCTGAGCCAGTACCCGATCGCGCGCAGGCGCGTGACGAGCCGGAACCAGAGATCCTCCGCGCCCTTCGGCGTCTTCGGTGCCTTGAGCTTCGGCAGCTTGGGCCTTGGCACGCCCGGCCCGGGCAGGCTGACGCGACGGCGGAAGCGCGCGCGCCGGCCCTTCTCCTTGCCGATCTTCTCGCCCGTCTCTTCGGGGCCCTTCTTGCCCTCGGAGTCGCGGGGATCATTGGTCGGGTGGCCCCAGCCGGAGCCCCCTGTCCCGTCACTCACGGCCGCCGTTATACCCGCCCCGCCCGCTCGGCGCTCCGGTTCCGCCTTCCCTTCCGCGGCACGTAGTCGATCACCAGCGGGACGCCCTCGAGCGAGTAGGCATCGCGAAGGCGGTTCTCGAGGTGGAAGGCCCAATCGCGGCTGATCAACCTGCGGTCGTTCACCTGGATCGCGAAGCGCGGCGGTCGCCTGCCGACCTGCGCGGCGTAGTAGAGCCGTAGCCGCCGGCCGTGGCGCTGCGGCGGCGGTCTGTCCCCGACCACGGTGGCGATGAACTTGTTGAGCTCGGGGGTGGCGATCCGGTCGGCCGATCGCTCCGCGAGGACGATCGCCTGCCGCAGCACCGCCCCGATGCCTCTGCCGGTCACAGCCGAGCAGGTGAGCACCGGGGGACGCAGACGGTTCTTCTGCTTGACGCGGGCTCGGGCGTCCTCGAGGTCGGTGCGCGAGGCATCCCACTTGTTCAAAGCGAGAACACTGGCGCAGCCGGAGCGCATGGCGAGCTCCGCGACGCGCAGGTCCTCGGAGGTGACGCCCTCGGTGGCGTCGCAGACCACGATCGCGGCGTCGGCGCGCTCGGCGGCGCGCTCGGAGCGCAGCTGCGCGTAGTAGCCGACGGTCCCGGCGACCTTCCCCCTGCGCCGCAGTCCGGCCGTGTCTACCAGGACGATGCGCTTTCCGCCGACCTCGGCCTCGGTGTCCACCGGGTCGCGGGTGGTCCCGGCGACATCGCTGACGATCACCCGCTCGGAGCCGAGCAGCGCATTGAGCAGGGAGGACTTCCCGACGTTCGGACGACCGAGGATCGCGATGCGCGGCGTCTGGTCCTCGTCGTCATCGGGCGTCTCGATCGAGTGCCTGCGGAGCTCCTCCACCAGGCGGTCGAGCAGATCCCCGGTGCCGAGGCCGTGACTCGCGGAGACGGGCAGGGGCTCGCCGAGTCCGAGCCCATTGAGCTCGGCCGTCAGCGCCTGGTCTTCGACCCGGTCGATCTTGTTGGCCGCGACGACGACCGGGCGCCCCGAGCGGCGCAGCAGATCCGCAAGCTCGGCGTCGCCTGGTCCCAGGCCGGCCCGGGCGTCAACCACGATCAGAATCACCTCGGCCTCCTCGATCGCGATTCGCGCCTGCGCCTGCACCGCGCGCGACAGGTGATCGGCGTCCGCGAGATCGACGCCTCCGGTGTCGATCAGGTCGAAGGTGAGGCCGTTCCACTCGCATTCGAGCGCTCGCCGGTCGCGGGTGACGCCGGGCTCGGCGTCCACGACCGCCTCCCGACCGCCGGCAAGCCGATTCACCAGCGTGCTCTTCCCTGCGTTCGGGAACCCGACGACCGCGACCGCAGGCCGGCGGCGCAGGGCCCGCGCGGGTGGCCCGGGATTCGTGCCTCTGCCCTCCATCAGGCGATCCCTCGCTCGCGGGCCAGTAAAGCGATTCGATCGACGACCTCGTCAGGGGTGAGATCGGTTGTGTCGAGCGCGACGGAGTCATCGGCCGCCCGGAGGGCGCCATGTGCGCGACTCTGATCGCGCTGATCGCGGTCCTCGATCGCCTCGAGGACCTGGGCGACCGGCTGCCCGGTCTCCGCGGCTCGGCGCCGTGCGCGCTCCTCCTCGTCCGCCGTCAGAAAGATCTTCAGCGGAGAATCGGGGCTGACCACGGTTCCGATGTCGCGGCCCTCGGCGACGTAGTTGCCGGCGGCGATCAGCTCGCGCTGGCGCTTGACCATCGCCTGTCGCACCTGCGGGTGGACGGAGACCTTCGACGAGGCGATCGTCACCTCGGGGGAGCGGATCCTGCCTCCGACCGCCTTGCCGTCCAGCTGGATGGAGTCGCCGTCGAAGCCGATGTTCAGCTCCCAGGCCATCTCGCCCAGCCGCCGGCCATCGTCGAGATCCATGCCCCGGTCGAGCGCCGCAAGCGCCACGCAGCGGTACATCGCCCCCGAGTCGAGGTACGTGAAGCCGAGCGCATGGGCAACCCCCCTCGCCACGGTTGACTTGCCTGCCCCGGCGGGGCCGTCGATTGCGATCACCATTGCGGTCGCCAGCGTAGGGTTTCCCTGGACCTGACCGCGGATATAAAGTGCCGCCAATGGAGAGCTGGAACGTCAACGAACTGCAGGTCGAGCCGCACGCGCCGCAGGTCCTCGACTCCGAGTCCGAGGGTCGCGCGATCGTCATCAACCTGCCGAAGGGCGAGCAGCTGCAGGAGCATCAGGTGCACGAGCGCGCCTGGCTGCTCGTCACCGACGGCAACATCGCGATCAGCACGCCCGACGGCAAATCTGCGGAAGGCGGCCCCGGTCTCCTCGCGATCTTCGACCCCCAGGAGCGCCACGAGGTGCAGGCGGTCGAGGACTCCCGGCTGCTGCTGGTGCTCTCCCCCTGGCCGGGGGACGGCCACCCCTCGCAGCCCAAGGGCGCCTAGGCGAGTAGGCCGCGCAGGTCCCGCTCGAAGCGCGGGTAGCTGACCGTGACCGCGTCGAAGCCGTCCACCTCGGCGCCCTCCCGCGACGCCAGGCCGGCGATCGCGCCGACCATCGCCAGGCGATGATCGCCTCGGGCATCGAGCGTCCCCCCGCGCAGCCCCCCGGTTCCCCGGACGGCAAACCCATCGGCGCGCCCCTCGATGTCGGCGCCGAGCCCGGCGAGGCCCTCGACCACCCCAGCGATCCGATCAGACTCCTTGGCCCGCAGCTCGGCGGCGCCGCCGACCACGGACTCGCCCTCCGCGAAGCAGGCAAGCAGCGCGATCAGCGGGAGCTCGTCGATCGCCGCGGGAACGTCGGCAGCCGTGATCTCGGCGCCGCGCAGCGACGCGCCGCGTACCTGGAGCGTCGCGACCGGCTCGGGACCGGGCTCGCGGATCTCGTGGACCGTCATCGCCCTCCCCGTCTCGTGGGCCCCGCCCATCTCGACGCCCATCCGGGAGAGGATCGCCAGCAGGCCGATGCGATTGCGGTTGATGCCTACCTCTCGCAGTGCGATTTCGCTCCCCGGCACCAGCAACGCTCCCGCGATGAAGAACGCCGCGGATGAGAAGTCTCCCGGCACGGGGATGTCGCCGGCCTCGAGGCGGCCCGCCGGGGAGACGATCAGGGCGCCGCTCTCCCGCCGGATCGATGCGCCCATCGCGGCAAGCATCCGCTCGGTGTGGTCGCGCGTCCAGAGCGGCTCGCGGATCGCGGTCTCGCCGTCTGCCAGCAGCCCCGCGAGCAGCAGGCAGGACTTGACCTGCGCGCTGGCGACCGGCATCTCGTACTCGATCCCGTGGAGCGGCGCCCCTCGCAGGTGCAGGGGCGGCAGCCGCTCCTCCCGGCACTCGACATGGGCACCCATCTGCCGCAGCGGCGTGGCGATCCTGTCCACCGGCCGGCGGCGGATCGACTCGTCCCCGTCGAAGGTCCAATCGCCCTCCGGCTGCCCGGCGAGCCATCCCGGCATGATCCGGAGCAGCGTCCCGGCGTTGCCCACGTCGATCTCAGCCGGGCGTGCGCCTCGCAGACCGACTCCTTCGATCTCGACGAACATCCCGCCGCGATCGTCGGATTCCCCCTCGCGGACCTGCGCCCCGACGGCTGCCACCGCCCGCAGAGTCGCCCTGGTGTCCTCGGAGTCGAGGTATCCGGTGACCCTGGTCGGGCCGCCGGCCATCGCTCCGATCAGAGCGGCGCGGTGGGTGACCGACTTGTCGGGCGGCGGGCGGAGCTCGCCTCTCAGCGGTCCAGCTGGGTCAAAGCGGGTCATTCGGCGCGGGAGACATGGTGGCCGAGCTCCCGGACCAGTCGCTCGGCACGGTCGGCCTCCTCGTCCCCGGCGACATACAGCGAGATCGCGCCCGAGGTCATGTCGGCCGCGGGATAGAGAGCCATATCCTCGATGTTGACGCCGGCGCGCCCGAGCTCCAGCGCAACCTCGGCGACTATCCCAGGGCGGTTCGGCACCCCGACCCGCAGCTCGTGAAGCGGCCCACCGGCGATCTCGGTTTCGATCAGCTCGCGGCGGCGCTGCCCGGCCTGCTCCTGCCAGGCAACGACGGCATCCTGGTCTCCAGCGCGAAGCAGGTCGGCCGCCTCGCTGAGGCGCGCGGCGGCCACATCGATCTCGGCTGCGACCGCCTCGCGGTTGCCGGCGAAGATGTCTCCCCAGACCGCCGGATTTGCGCCCGCCACCCTGGTGGCGTCCCGGAAGCTCGGGCCGACCTCCGGAAGGTGCTCGGCCTCCTCGCTGAGCGCAGTCGCGGCCTGCGTGACGAGGACGTTTGCGACGACGTGCGGCAGGTGGCTGATCGTGGCCATCAGGCGGTCGTGCGTCTCGGCCTCGATCGCCTGTGGCCGCGCGCCCATGTCGGCGATCGCCCGCTGGACGCGGTCATAGAGCACTCCCGCCGTCTTCGAAGTCGGTGTGAGATACCAGCGCGCCCCCTCGAACAGATCGGCGCGAGAGTTCTCGACGCCCGAGGTCTCGGCCCCTGCCAGCGGATGGCCACCGATGAAGCGACTGTCGAAGCCGAGCGCCGCGATCACGTCGCGCTTGACGGATCCGACGTCGGTGACGGCGCAATCCTCATGCGCCGCCTCGAGCGCCTCGGAGGCGACGCCGGGCAACGCCATCACCGGTGCGGCGCAAAAGACCAGCTCGGCTCCCTCCACAGCCGAGGCGACGGTGTCGTGAGTCGAGTCGATCGCGCCGAGATCCGAGGCCCGGCCGAGCAGCTCGCGGTCGGGGTCGAACCCGGCGACCTCGGCGTCGAGCTTGGCGCGGGCGGCGTGCCCGATCGATCCTCCGATCAGCCCGACGCCGAGGACGGCGATCTTCATGGCCGTGAACTTAGGCGGCTTCGCGGCGCTTTCGCACCGCCGAGGCGAGCCGGTCCAGGGTCAGCACCGTCGTATCCCAGTCCATGCAGGCGTCCGTGATCGACTGCCCGTAGATCAGGTCGCCGTCGGACTCGAGGTCCTGGCGGCCGGCGACGAGGAAGGACTCCATCATCACGCCGACGATCGCTCCGTTGCCGGCGGCGATCTGGTCGGCGATCTCGGTCACGACCTGCGGTTGGCGCTCGTGATCCTTGCCGCTGTTGTCGTGAGACGCGTCGATCACGATCCGCTCCTGCAGCCCGGCGTCGGCGAGCTGCTCCAGCGCGGCCGCGACGCTCCCGGAGCCGTAATTCGGCGAGCCCTTGCCGCCGCGCAGGATCACGTGGCAGTCGGGGTTGCCCTCCGTGTAGAGGATCGCCGGAGTCCCGCTGACGTCGACGCCGGCGAATGCGTGCGGCCCGGCGGCCGCGCGAACGGCGTCGACCGCCAGCTTGACGCTGCCGGCAGTGCCGTTCTTGAAGCCGACGGGCATGGAGAGGCCCGAGGCCAGCTGGCGGTGGATCTGGCTCTCGGTCGTGCGGGCGCCGATCGCGCCCCAGGCCACGACATCCGAGATGTACTGAGGCGTGATCGGGTCGAGGAACTCGCAACCGATCGCGAGCCCCAGGTCCGTCACATCGAGCAGCAGCCGACGGGCAGTGTGCAACCCGACGTTGACGTCGCGTGACCCGTCCAGGTGCGGATCGTTGATCAGGCCCTTCCACCCGGTCGTCGTTCGCGGCTTCTCGAAGTAGGTGCGCATCGCGATGCAGAGGTCGTCCCGCAGGTCCGCGGCCCGGGCGCTCAGGCGCTGCGCGTACTCCATCGCGGCCTCGGGGTCATGGACACTGCACGGCCCGACCACGACGAGCAGCCGGTCGTCGTCGCGGTCGAGGATCGACTTGACCGCGGCTCGGTGGCCGAGGACCGCGTCCTCTCGCTTGGCGTCCAGCGCGAGGTCCTCGAGGATCTCCGCAGGCGCGACCAGTTCGACGACACGCTCGATCCGCTGGTCGCGAACGCGGTCCGACTGCTGTCTTGGAAGCTCCTTCATCTCGAAATTCATCCTGCTGGTCCCTTCTTTCTACTGGTCTGACGGCGATCCTTGACCTTTGATTCGGCTGCGGTGTTTGTGGCAGCCGTTCATGCTGATTGGGAAGCGGCGCCCGGCAGGTGGTGTTTCTGCGTCGGCGGCTTAGGCAGCCGCAGGCCGGACGCCTACGTAAATCGCCAGAAGTAGAAATAGGCACGCGAAGGAGCCGCGAGGCGGCCCGTAGGCGAATCGGTGTGCGTGCCGTGCTGCATCACGGACATTGAAGCAGACGTCATGCGGGATATCGAAGGATTCAGCCCGCGATCTCGCGCATCGCCGCGAGGAACCGCTCGTTCTCGGCGTGGGTCCCGTAGGTCACGCGTAGGCAGCCCGGGCCGCCGAGGGCGGCGCCCGGTCTGACCGCGACCCCTGCCTTGGCGAGCGACTCCACCACCTCCCCCTCATCGAGGTCGCCCAGCTCCATCCACGCGAAGTTGGTCTGGGATTCGGCGGTCGGAAAGCCCATCTCGTGGAGCGCCTCTTCGACGTGGACTCGCTCGATCACGTTCTTCTCGACGCGGTCGGCGACGTCGTCGGTGTGCCCGATCGCCTCGGCCGCCGCCGCTTGGGCGAGCGTGTTGACGCTGAAGGGCTGGCGGACCGCGTCGACGGCCGCGCGGAATTGCGGCGAGCAGAGGGCGTAGCCAACCCGCAACCCGGCCAGGCCGTGGCATTTGCTGAACGTCCTCAGGAGAACCACGTTGGGATGCTTCGCCAGCAGATCCAGCGTCGCGTCCGGGTCGTCGTTGGTCTGGTACTCGATGTAGGCCTCGTCGAGGATGATCGTCGTCCGGGAGGGGACGCTCTCGACAAAGGCACCGATCTTCTCCGCCGGGAGGTGGGTGCCCGTCGGGTTGTTGGGGTTGCAGACGATCAGCAGCTGGGTGGCGGCCGTGACCTCCTCGCGCATCGCGTCGAGGTCGTGGGCGTAGCCATCGGTGAGCGGCACCCGCACCTCGCGCGCGCCTGAGAGGGCGGGAAGGTGCGGATAGATCGAGAACGACGGCCAGGCGTAGAGGATCTCGTCGCCCGGCTCACAGAGAGCCAGCGCGGCGGCCAGCAGGATCTCGCACGAGCCGTTGGAGACGGCGATCCGGGCCGGGTCGCTGTCGTGGCGGTTCGCGATCTCGCGGCGCAGGACCCGGGCTTCAGGGTCGGGATAGCGATTGACGTCCGCTGCTGCGCGCGCGATCGCCTCGACCACGTCGGGATGCGGCGGGAACGGAGACTCGTTCGACGCCAGCTTGACGGCGTCGGCGGTCTCGGCCTGGGCCTTGGCGTCATCGAGCGAGGTGCCCGGCTCATAGTGCGGGATGCGTGAGAGCTTCTCGGCGAAGGTGACGGTCATCGGACTGACATTGTTACGGGACGGCGAAATCTGACCGCCGGCTCCCCCGAGCGAGCGTGGATCTTCGTCGCCCCGTCCCGGCGCCACCCGTGGCGCTCATAGAGAGCGATCGCTGGGGCGTTCTCGGCGAAGGTCCAGAGCACCACCTCTGCGTACGGCTGTCCGGCCAGCCGTTCGAGCGCCGCCCGGACGAGAGCGTCTCCGGCGCCCTTCCGCCAATGACGCGGGTCGACGTAGAGGGCACCGAGCTCGGCGGCGTCGCGCCCGAGGTCCGGTTCCTTCGACGGCGCGGCTACGTAGCAGTAGCCGACGAACTGGTCGTCGATCTGGGCCACGTAGGTGAACGCATCCTCGATCGGCCGCCGCAGGCCGACGCCGATCTCGTGGCGCCAGCGGTCGATCGGCAGGTCGGCGAGCCGCTCGGGCGAGACGATGTCGCGGTAGCCGGCACGCCACCCGGCGACGGTCACCGAGACGATCGCGTCGGTGTCGTCCGGGATCGCCTCGCGAAGCTGAAGTGCTACTGCGCCGCCCTCAGGTCGGAGCGAAGCTCCTGAGCCTCGCCGAGGTAGACATGGGTCGGCGTGTGGTCGGCCGGCGCGTAGTAGTGAACGAGCGTACGGACGACCGACCGCATCGCGCCGGGCACGTCGATCTCCTGTGCGCAGAGGAGCGGCACCGTGTCCAGCCCCAAGTTCCGGGCGGCTACCGCCGGGAACTCCGCGTTCAGGTCGTGGGTCGAGGTGAAGATGCAGCTCACCATCTGGTCGATCGCCAGGTCGTTCCGCGAGATCAGCTCTCGCATCAGCTCCTCGGTCGCCTCGACAATCGTGTCGGGGTTGTTGCTCGGCGCGTTGGTGGCGCCACGAACAGCCCAGAGTCGGAGTTCATCGCTCATGAGGCGGCATCTTCCCAGAGCGAGGAGATCTCCCCCGGCTCGAGCGGCCGCGCCGCTCCGCGCGGAAGGTCACCCAGCTCGAGCGAGCCGATCCGGGTTCGCACCAGGCCCTCGACCGTGTTCCCGACGGCCTCCGCCATCCGGCGCACCTGCCGCTTGCGCCCCTCCCGGATCGTGATCTCGATCTCCCGCTGCCCGCGCCGCTCGACCTCCGCCGGCGCGGTCGGGCCGTCCTCGAGACGGACCCCCCGCCGCAGGCGGTCCAGCTCCGCATCCGAAGGTGGCCTGGACAGCCGGACGCGGTAGGTCTTCGCCACGCCGTAGCGAGGATGCGTGAGCCGGTTCGCGAGCTCCCCATCGTTGGTCAGGAGCATCAGCCCTGTCGAATCCGCATCCAGCCGACCGACCGGGTAGAGGCGGCGCTCGGAGTCGACCAGGTCGGTGACGGCCCGCCTGCTGCCCGGCTCGCTTGCGGTTGAGACCACCCCGGCAGGCTTGTTGAGCGCCCAGACCTCCCGCGGCTCGGGTGCCACCGGGCGACCGTCGACGCGGACGTCATCCCCCTCGTCGACGTCGCGCGCGCGATCGGTCACCGGCTCGCCGGCGACCCGGACCTTCCCGGCGGCGATCAGCTGCTCGGCGGCGCGACGCGACGCGACGCCGGCGTGAGCCAGGTACTTGGCGAGCCTCACCTGCGCGGCGCTCAGCAGTCGCCGAGCTTGGTGAGGTCCGCGCGGTAGGTCTGCATGTCCGCGTGGGTCCAGTCGCCGTGGGTCTGGCCCTTGAAGCGCGAGTCGAGCTCCTTGTAGAAGGGCGACGAGAGGCTCTCGTTGTGGCCGATCACCTGGTTCACCGGGATCCCGAAGCGACAGCGCAGCCACTGGGTGAACTGCAGTGACCCATTCAGCTGAGGGGGGCGACCGAGGATGTCCTGGTCGGAGAAGCCGACGTGCTCGATCCCGATCGCCGTGTAGTTGAGGCCGACGGTGTGGCGGCAGCGGATCGTCGGCGGGACGAACTTGTAGACGGCTCCCGACGCGGAGACCGCATAGTGGGAGCAGACGTTCGGCAGCTCGTGGAACTCCACATCGGCCCGGTCGGTGCGGAAGGTGTTGAAGATCGCACCGATGCTGCCCGCAACGGCGTAGTGCATGACGATCACCTGCGGGTTGTTGAGACGCCACTTGAACTGGCCGTAGTGGCGCTTCGAGTAGGCGGCCATCTCGCGCTTGCGCTTCTTCGGATACGGAATGAGCTTCTTGTGGATCGCGGGCTTAGCCGCCGCCGAGGTGGCTGTCGGCTGCGCACCCGCGCCGGATCCGGCACCCGCGCCGACCACGGCGGCGATCGCGACCAACGCGATGATCATCCGGCTCATCTCAGCGGCCCCCCGCGACGGTCAGGGCCGCCCTGGCCTGGCGATCGACCGAGCCTGGACCGACCTTTCCGGGAGGCATCTCCACGACGAAGGCGGCGCTGCCCGGGAAGGCATGCGTCTCCCAGGCGATCGCCGTGCCGTGTAGCCCTTTGCCCCTGCAGCTCGTTCGCATCCCGACCAGCTTTGCGTACTCGGCGGCGATCGGCGGCCTCCCCCGGCAGGCGAGGACCGCGCCCCATGGCTGGTGGTACCAGACCGACAGATCCGGCCGGATCCGCCGGGCGAAGGCCATCAGGGCCCTGGTCTCCGGCTCGGATGCCGGCCTCGGCCCCGGGTAGTAGCGCCTCGCATGTGGGACGTCGTCTTTCCATCGAAAGGGGAAGTTCCTGTTGAGGTCCAACCCATGCGCGTTCCGACGCGCCCCCCCCCCCCCCC
>Ga0126307_10002422_pt1 | contig 12592 bp, 13 predicted proteins | sample Plot28_FD_89955 | JGI IMG/M metagenome (GOLD analysis project Ga0126307, IMG submission 89955) | Serpentine soil microbial communities from UC McLaughlin Reserve, CA, USA - Plot28 | ecosystem: Environmental > Terrestrial > Soil > Grasslands | place: USA: UC McLaughlin Reserve, Lake County...
CTCGAGCAACGAATTGAGGCGCTGCTATCGCTCGGCCGCCACGTCGAGGTGCTGGCCGAACTGCCCAGGCTCATCGATCAGCACCCGCTCGAGGAGCGGCTGCGCGCCCAGCTGATGGTGGCGCTGTACCGGTCGGGTCGGCAGGCGGACGCGCTCGTCGCCTACCAGGACTTCAGACGTCTTCTCGGCGACGAGCTTGGCCTCGACCCCGGCCCCGATCTGCGCGAGATCGAGCGAAAAGTCCTCAGCCAAGACCCCGCTCTCGTCGCACCGTCTCCGGGAGCGAAGCGGTCTCCGGCCGCACCTGCTGAGCCTCCGCCAGCCGCGGCACTCACGCAGACAAACCTGCCAGTTGCGCTGACGCCGTTGATCGGACGCGAACAGGAGCTCCAGGAGGCAGGTCGACTCCTGCGCGCGCACCGGCTCATCACCCTGACCGGCCCCGGCGGCTCGGGAAAGACGCGGCTCGCGCTTCAGCTTGCGGCCGATGCGATCGACGACTTCCCCGACGGCGTCGTCTGGGTACCGCTGCAGGCGCTCCGTGACCCCGAACTGGTCTTGCCGACGATCGCGCTGGCACTCGGGACAGCCGAGACACTCACCGAAGCCAGCGCGGACCGACGCCTGCTGCTCGTCCTCGACAATTTCGAGCAGCTGCTGTCCTCGGCGTCCAGGCTGGGAACTCTGTTCGCCCAACTTCCGCACCTGAAGCTGCTCGTCACGAGCCGCGAACCGCTCCACCTCGTGGCGGAATACGAGTACCCGGTCGCCCCATTGCGCGAGCGGGAGGCGGTCGTGCTGTTCATCGAGCGGGCGACGGCGACGAAGCCAGACTTCACCGATGACGGAGCAGTCGTGGAGATCTGCCGACGGCTCGACTGCCTACCGCTCGCGCTCGAGCTTGCGGCCGCACGCATTAAGGCGCTCTCAGCAGCCGAGTTGCTCAAGCGTCTCGACAAGCGGCTGCCGATGCTCACCGGCGGCTCACGGGACGCACCGGAACGCCAGAGAACGCTGCGCGCGACGATCGCGTGGAGCTATGAGCTTCTCGCCCCGGATGAGCAGCGCGCCTTCGCCCGCCTCGCTGTATTCGCCGGCGGCTGCACGCTCGACGCGGCCGAAGAGGCGTGCGAGGCGGGCCTCGACACGGTTGCCGCTCTGATCGACAAGAGCCTGCTCCGCCGCGAAGGTGACCGCTACTTCATGCTCGAAACGATCGGCGAATACGCACTCGAACGCCTGGAGGAGAGTGGGGAGCTGGACGAACTGCGACAGCGGCATGCGGACTACTACCTCGAACAAGCCCGCTCCGTTGAACTCCTGGTCCGCAGTCCGCAGGCGGCTGGAGCGATCGACCAGCTTGAGCCGGAGCACGACAATCTTCGCGCTGCGCTCCGGTGGTTATCCGGCAGGACCTCGGACCAACCTCTACGGCTCGCGATGTGGGGCCTGGCGGCGAGACTCCACGGCTTCGGCGACCACGCTCTCGACAGCCAGAACGTGAGCGAGGCCGCGCGACTCTACCGGGAAAGCATTGAGATCGGACTCCAGCTTAAGGATGACATGCAGACCGCGTATTGTCTCGCCGGTCTCGCAGCCGTAGGCGCGCAACGTGGCAGGTTCGACCAGGCAGCTCGCCTCTGGGGCAGCGTCATCGCCTTCGAACGAAGCACCGGTACCCCTCTGCACGACGCCGAGAGGCAGCGATACGAACGACTCCTCGCCGCGCTCGAGCACGGATCGGACACATCGGCCGATTTTGCGGCCGGCACGGCGACCACGCTCGAGGAAGCGGTGGAATACGCGCTCGCGAACGTCGAGTGATCACCGAGGCCGCTGGCTATCGATGAGGCCATCGGCGATCTGAAGTTCTACATCGACTATCTCGAGATGGAGCTGGTTTCAAGGAAGACGAGGACTTTGATTGGCTCGGCATGGAGGTGACCGCGCTCGAGATGGCGGTCGATCCGATCCGTGACGTAATTGCGGCGCTGGAACTGCGTGACGCGGCTCGTTTGGGCCAAGAGCAGGCCACAGGAGCGGAACAGTGAAGGCGGGGGGGAGAGAAAACGCCCGCGTTAGCAGGGGTTTGACCGAAGCGGGCGATGGGGCTCGAACCCACGACCCTCAGCTTGGGAAGCTGATGCTCTACCAACTGAGCTACGCCCGCGTGGTGGAGGCAGTCTAGCGGGACAGGACGCGCGTTTCGGCGCGGTGAGCGTGGCGAGCCGGCTCAGTCGGGCCAGACCTGTCGCAGCCGGTCGCGGGTCTCGAGCAGGTGCTCGGGGATCACCTTGACGTCGCCGAGCACGGGCATGAAGCTGGTGTCGCCCGCCCACCGCGGGACGAGGTGCATGTGCGCATGCCCCGGAATGCCGGCCCCCGCAGCGCGACCGATGTTCCAGCCGAGGTTGAAGCCGTCGGGGCGGTAGAGGGAGCCGAGGGCTTGGAGCGCGTGGACGGAGAGGCGGTGCAGCTCGAGTGCTGTGTCGTCCCCGAGTTCCTCGAGCTCGCCAACGTGCGCGTTCGGCGCCAGCATCAGGTGGCCGGAGGCGTAGGGATACTTGTTCAGCAGCGCGAGCGCACGTGTGCCGCGGTGGACGACGAGCGAGTCGGCGGCCTCGCCGGCAGCTTCGGCGCAGAGGGGACAGTCAGGGAGGCCGTCCGCCTGCGCGACGTACTCCAGGCGCCAGGGCGCCCACAACGGCTTTGGCATCGCGGCATCCTCTCAGCTCCGATCGTGGCCCGCCGGCGGAAGCCTCGACGACGCCTGACTCGCTAGCTCATCGACGCCACGAGCGCCTCCCGGCGCGAGTGCTCCTTCCCGCTCCGGAACTCGGCCACATACGCGTCGAAGTCCCACTTGTCGAGGAACCTCTCCGCCGCCCAGCGGCCCGAGTCGTAGAGCGCGAGCGCCCGTTCCCGCGGCAGGTCGAACTCGGTCGTACCGACCCCGAGCGTCGGGATCGGGATCGTCCGTGCGAAATTCGACTGCTCGACGTACATCCGGTCGTGAGCCTCCATCATCGTCTGCGCCAGCGCCTTGACGTAGTCGATCACGGCACCCGGTCCGTGGCCCGTCATTTTCGCCTTCGGCAGCCGGGCACCGACCGGGATCTCCGGCTTCGGCTCGACGAGGAGGAGCCCGAAGGTCGGCCACTCCGGAGGCTCGCCGTCATCGCAATCGAACAGCCAGACGGGGAAGTTCGAGAGCATCCCGCCGTCCACGATCACGTGCACCTGCCCGGTCTTCGGGTTCTCGAAGCGGACGGGCTCGAAGAAGATCGGGATGCTCATGCTCATCCGTACCGCGAGAGCGACATCGAGCTCGTCCGGCTCGATCCCGAGCTTGCCGGCGTCGCGGGGCAGCACGAGCAGCTCGTGGGTGGTCACGTCCGACGCGATCACCTGCAGCCGGGAGCGGTAGCGCGGGTCGTCGGCGTTCTCCGCCTGGACCAGGTCGGCGAAGGTGTGGATGTCCTTTGCATCCAGCCGCTCCCGGATCCACTCGAGAAAGCGGTCGCCCTCGTACAGGCCGAGGTCGAGCAGCAGGCTCAACGACCGCCCGACGAGCGGCACCTTGTCCTCCCAGGCGCGGTCCTGGAACTGGCGGTAGTCGAGCGAGACGATGATCTCGCGCAGCTCGGCGGCGGAATAACCGGCCGCCAGCAGGGCAGCCGTGATCGCGCCGGCAGACGTGCCGGCGATGTTCTGCGGGCGGTACTCGCGCTCCTCGAGGGTCGCCAGCGCGCCGGCGAGCCCGATCCCCTTCACGCCTCCGCCTTCGAAGACGAGATCGGAGAAATGTTCGTGGCTGTGCATGCGGCCTCCTCGGAACGACGTCGGGGCGGGCCGCACCGCCGGTGATCGAGGTTGAATTGTGCGACGCGCGGCGTGATCATGCAACCGACGACACAACTTGCTGCGGCGGGAAGAGGGAGGAGCCGTGGCATACCCGTTTGTCGAGAGCCCGCACGTGACGAGGACCGGCGGGCGCCAGGTCGACCTGATCGTCATCCACACGATGGAGATGGACGAGAAGGGCGAGACTGCCGAGCACTGCGCGCAGTGGTTCCAGAACCCGAGTGCGAAGGTCTCCGCCCACTATTGCGTCGACGCGGACTCGGTCGTCCAGTGCGTTCGCGACCAGGACGTGGGCTGGCACGCGCCGGGAGCGAACCACGACGGGATCGGGATCGAGCACGCGGGCCGGGCGAAGCAGACGGGGCGCGAGTGGAGCGATCCCTACTCCACGGCGATGCTCGACCGGTCGGCCGAGCTGGTGGCGAAGCTGTGCCGGAAGTACGAGATCCCGGTCACGTGGCTCTATGCGGCCGACCTGAAGGCGGGTAGACGCGGGATCACGACGCACGACGCCGTGAGCAAGGCGTTCAAGCGCGGCTCGCACTGGGATCCCGGTGTCGGCTTCCCGGTGGAGCGCTACCTGAAGCTCGTGCGGACGAAGCTCGGAGAGAAGGGCTCGACCCAGCCCGCGAAGCCGCTCAAGCAGAGCCCGCCGCTGCTGCGGCAAGGCTCGTCGGGCTGGCAGGTGAAGCGTCTGCAGCGGCTGCTTCGCCAGCAGGGCCTCTTCCCGGAGCCGGCGGAGATCGACGGCGACTTCGGAGAGATCACGGACGCAGCCGTGAAGGCGTTTCAAGAGTGGAGCGATCTCGAATCGGACGGAATCGTCGGGCCGCTGACCTGGCAGGCACTGCTGGCGAAGGATGCGGTGGTGGGGGCCGCCGCGCCCGTGCGGCTGCAACCGGCCTAGGGACTGCGGCGGCGACCTGACGCCCGGGAGGAGGCGGGTTCCGGGGGCAAAACGCCCGGGAGCCCGCTTCTCCCAACCCGGTCAGGCGCGCGGAGCGGGCCGGCGCGAGCTACCCGGAGCGGGGAGGGCAGTCGCGCGGGACGGGGGAGTGCGTCGTGGGGATGGATGCGAGAGAGTGCGCGCGATGACCAGCCGACCCGAACAGGAAGTGTCGGTCGCCACAATCGTCTGCCTCGAGTGCGGGGACGAGTCGGACGAGGCGCGCGGCTGGCGTGCCTATGTCGACGACGACGACCTGCTCGTCTACTGCGGCGACTGCGCCGCCCGCGAGTTCGACTGCTAGACACCCGACCCCGGCTCACTCGATGGGGTGACGCGCGGGGCCTCGCCTCCGCCCAGACTGAAAAGGTGCCTGCGGCGCACATGAACCGTCTCTTCCTGGGGACGGCGGCGGTGATCTATGTCGTCGTCTTCTTCGGCTTCCTGCTGCTCGAGCATCCGGGTCTCGGGCTGGGTCACTTCTACTACCTCGCGATCGCGCTCGTCGCACTCACATGTGGGGCGGCCTGGGGCGCCACCGCCGGCTTCCTCGCGACGGCCCTCTACTCCGTCGGCGTCTACTTCAACCACGCAGTGCCGTCGAGCGAGATCCTCACGCTGGCGACGCCGATCCGGCTCGTCAACTACCTCGCGATCGGCGCGCTGCTCGGCTGGTTCGCCGCTCACTACCGCGCCGCCAACGCCGAGCTGCAGATTCTCGCCCAGCGGGACATCGTCACCGGCCTGCCGAACACGCGCGCCTTCGAGCTCGCGATCGACCGGCGGCTGGCGCAGCCTACGTCCTTCGCGCTCCTCGTCGGCGACCTCGACTCGATCGGGCCGCACGACGACAGCGATCGCGCGCTGCGCGTCCTCGCGGACACCATTGCTGGTGTTCTCGGCCCGGAGACCGAACTTGCCCGCATCGGCGCGGAGGAGCTCGCCGTGCTGACGCCATGCGACAGCGTCGAGCAGGCGGCGCAGCTGGCCGTGCGGCTGGAGCGGACGCTCTGCGCGGGCGGCGTGCTCGTCACATTCGGCTGGTCCGCATCACCGCGCGAAGGCGAAAATGCGCTGACGCTCTACCGCGCGGCGGACGAGCGGCTCTATGCGCGCCGGGTGCTGCGCCGGCCGCGGGAGCACGCGCCGCACCTCGTCGTGGCCTGAGCCGGCGGGTCGCGGCCGCACGCCCCGCCGGCTCCTGCGCCTGCTCGCTCAGAGATCGATGCGGATCGACCGGGCGGTCGAGTCGCACGTGAACGCACAGGCATTCACATCGAGGATCGCGCTCCCCAGCTGCCAGCCGGGGTAGAAGGACGCCCAGATGGAGAGCGCAACCCGCTGATGCTTCTGGGTGCACTGTCCGCTGGTGGAACCGCTGCCGAACATCTGCGTGAACGGCCCCTGCTGCTGCAGAACGCGTGCGAACACGCTGTAGAACGTTCCTTCCTCGCACGTCAGCGTCACCTCGATGTTGATCTGCGATGACGACACCCACGTCGCCGACGACGGGGCAGCAATCCGCGTCGGATTGGTATCGGCGCTCGCAGCGGCAGGCAAGGCCAACGCTGCTGCAGCTGCGAGTACGGCGATTGCTCGGACATGTCTCATGACTCACCCCCTCTCGACGTCCGGTGCGCCGAGGGTTCCACGCTCGTCTCACCCCGCGCTCACGCCGTGCTCATCCGGACGCGTGCGCCACTCGTCCAGGTGCGGGCTCAATCCGGGAGCGGCGGGAAGCTTCGCCGCGTGTATCTCCTGGTAAGGCGCTGCCGTCAGCGCTGACCGTGGCCGCCGCGAGCCTGGCGCGCCGGTAGCTCTTGAGGGTTCATTCGCGACGAGTAGTGTCCGACGGCGCAGGCCCTTGGCAATCAGACCCCGGTTCCGGGGCCTGCGCGGCACTCTTTGGGCCGAGCGTCGAAACCTGAAGCGCCGAGCCGTGCGGCGGGAAGTTCACGCCGCACGGTCGGCGGAAACAGCCTCGGGGCGCGGTCCGTGCCGCCGGGTGACCCCGCGCCTCCGGGCTGGATGGCAACAGTAGGAGACCCGGGCTGGTCTGTTGTCGCGGATGCGTTCGGCTTCGATCGAGAATCCTTAACGCTCCGCTGAGAAGATGGCGCGCCCGCTGTTCGCGCGTTTGCTTGGAGGGGCGAACAAAGGCTAGAGAGGCGGGGAACGACCTCTCGTAGCGCAGCACGGGCGCGCCTAGGCCGGTTGCTTCCCATCTGCGTCCAGAGCAAACGAGGCGCCTGGAGTGGTACAAGAATTCAGATACAACCTCGCCATCTCGGGCGGGGCGATGCCGTTCCGGTCAGATCCAGCGCTTCCAGCGGAAGAAGCCGAGCAGGCCGCCGCCGACGCCGACCATGACCGCGACGATCGCCCAGAAGGCGTGCGCGGTGCCGAAGCCCGGGAATTCGACGTTCATCCCGAAGACGCTCGCGAGCAGCGTCAGCGGCAGCAGCGTCGCGCTGAAGACGGTGAGGATCCGGAGGACGTCGTTCTGACGATGCGAGATCACCGACTCGTTCGTGGATTCGAGGCCCTCGACGACCTCCTTGTAGTTGTCGAGCAGGTCCCAGACCCGCTCGGCCGCATCGACGATGTCGTCGAAGTAGAGGTCGAGCTCCTCCGGCAGGAACCGCTCCACGCGCCGTTCGAGCTGGCGCAGGGTGGCGCGCTCGGGCTTGATGATCTTGCGGTAGCTGATGATTTCCTGCTTGACGTTCGAGAGATCCCGGACGACGTCCTCGGCGCGCCGCTCGAACATGTCGTCCTCGACCGAGTCGAGCTTGTGGCCGATCTTGTCGAGGATCGGGAAGCAGTAGTCGAAGAGGTCGTCGAGCACCTCGTAGAGGAGGCGGCCGGGGCCCTTGGCGAAGAGCTCCTCGCGCAGCTGCTCGTCCTCCTCGAGCCGGTGAAAGAGGCGCAGCACCGGCAGCAGCTCGACGTTCGGGAGCGTCACGAGGTAGTCGGGCCCGAGGAAGACGTCGAGCTCGGCCGCGTTCAGCCGCTGGATCGCCTTGTCGTAGACCGGGAAGTGGAGGACGCCGAAGAGGTACTCCGGGTACTCGTCTACCTTCGGGCGCTGGCGCTTCGAGAGGACGTCCTCGACGTCGAGCTCGTGCCAGCCGAAGCGGTCGGCGAGCGCGTGGGCGGCCGCAGCGTCGGGCCGGTCGAGGTGGACCCAGGTGAGGCCGGGTCCGGCGAGCTCGAGCGGCCGCCGTTCAGCGAGGGCGCCGGCCGGGACCGCGCCGGAGCCCTGCCGGGTCCGCCGAATGCGGGGCAGGCTGGGCATGGGTACTGAGCGGGTCCTCGAGCGTCGGCATTAGGCGAAGTCTATCCGGCTGCCCGGGCGTTTTCGGGCTCCGCTGCGGGCACCGGCAGCGCCACCGCCTCCTGCGGCCGAGCGCCCCGCGGCACGCGACGCAGGTTCTCCGGCAGGCCGCGCTCGAGCGCGAGGCTTGCCAGTCCCGTGATCAGCAACACCGATGCCATCACCACCCACAGCCCCGTCGGCGAGGCCGCCAGAAGCGCGCCGCCCACGGCAGGCCCGACCATGAAGCCAACCTGCCACGAGAGCGCCGAGATTGCCATGTAGCGGCCCAGCAGCCGCTGGTCGGCGAGGTCGACGACGAGCGTCGGCTGGACGGCGCCGTGGAGGCACTCGCCGAGAGCGAAGACGGAGACGGCGACCGCAAGCACCAGGAATGCGGCTCCGCCCGAGACCCAGAGAGAGCTCGCCGGCACGAGCAGCCAGGCGGCGGCCGAGACGGCGCCGAGCAGCGCCAGCAGCGGCACGCGTCTATGCCCCTCGGCCATGCGCGTCGTCGGCAGCTGCAGGAGCACGATCACGATCGTGTTGATGAAGAAGAGCCAGCCGATCCCGCGCTCCGAGACGCCCGCTTCGTTCTTCGCGAAGGCGGGCAGGATCTCGAGTTGCGCGATTCCCGCCCCGATGTAGAGCGCATTCGCGGCCATCAGAGCCATGAAGACCCTGTGGCGGAAGACGGTGCGGTAGCTGCCTGCCCGCTCCGCCCGCTCCTCGCGCGTCGCCGGCTCGTGGACGAAGACCGCCAGCACCGCCGCATACGCGACGAAGGTGAGGGCGTCGAGCACGAAGAGGGCGCGAAAGCTCTCCGACGCGATGAACCCGCCGGCCACGCCGCCGAGGCCGATCCCGAGGTTCATGACGACGCGCTGCATGGCGAAGGTCGCCGACCGCTGCGCCCTCGTCGTCAGCCCGGCGAGGAGGGTCGATTGCGCAGGCCAGAAGAAGCCGTTGCCGATCCCGGTCACGGCGCTCGCGAGGAAGCCCTGCCACGGATTCTCGACGAAGGCGTAGCCGAGGAAGCCGGCAGCGAGGAAGCCCAGGGCGGTCGTCAGCATCACCTTCCCGCCGACGCGGTCGACCAGGGCGCCGCCGACCGGGCCGGCGATCAGGCTGACGGCGGCGTTCGTCGCCAGCACGAGCCCGGCGACACCGAGCGAGATGCCGCGTTCGTTGTGCAGGTAGATGAGCAGGAAGGGGACGACGAGGCCGTTGCCGAACGCATTCATCAGCCCACCGAGCTGGAGCAGCTGCACCGTGCGCGGCAGGCGCGGGTTCAAGCTCGAGAGGAAGCCGCGCACCGTGAGACAGTAGCGGCTTGGAATTCCTCCTCGACCCGGGCACGACGTTCCTCAACCACGGCAGCTACGGCGCCTGTCCGGCGCCCGTCTTCGCCCGTTATCAGGAGCTTCAGCGCGAGCTCGAGCGCAATCCCGTCGAGTTCCTCGCGCGTCGCTTCGACGGCCTGATCGCCGAGTCTCGGGCGGCGCTCGCGAGGTTCGTCGGCGCGCGCCCGGAAGATCTCGTCTTCGTCCCGAACGCGACGGCGGGCTTGAACGCCGTCATCCGCTCGCTGCGGCTCGAGCCGGACGACGAAGTGCTGACGACCCGACACGAGTACGGCGCGGTGACGCGGACGTGGAAATTCGCCGGCGCCACGCTCGTCCACGCGGAGCCGGAGGAGCTCCTCGGAGCGATTGGACCGCGGACGCGGGCGGTCTCGGTCAGCCACATCACCTCCCCGACGGCGCTCGTGCTCCCGGTCGCGGAGATCTGCGCAGGGGCGCGAGCGGCGGGTGCGCTCGCGATTGTCGACGGTGCCCACGCGCCGGGGCAGCTGCCGCTCGACCTCGAGGACCTCGGGGCGGACGTCTACGCCGGCAACTGCCACAAATGGCTCTCGGCGCCGAAGGGAGTCGGCTTCCTGTGGGCGCGGCCGGAGCACCAACGCTGGATCGAGCCGCTCGTGATCTCGTGGGGCTACGGCGACGACCGTACCTTCGCCGACCGGCATGGGTGGCAGGGCACGCGCGACCCGGCCGCGGCGCTTACGATCCCGGCGGCGATCGAGGCGCACGCGCAGTTCGACCTCGCGCGCTGCCGCCGGCTTGCCGCCTCCTTCCACGACCGCCTGCCGCCGTTCGGGGCGCCGCCGGCGCCGCAGATGTGGACGACCGAGCTGGCGACGGACGAGCCGGAGGAGCTGCAGCGGCGGCTGTACGACGACTTCCGGATCGAGGTCGTGGTGCGGGTTTGGGAGGGGCGGAGCCTGCTCCGAGTCTCGATCGCGCCCTACAACGACGCGGCGGACGTCGAGCGGCTGCTCGACGCGCTCGAGCAGCTCATGCGCTGAGGGCGGCGACGGCGTCGTCGAGGTCGGAGGCGATGGCGTCCGCGACGTAGACCGCCCATGGATGCGCAGGTGTCCCGCCGGTGTAGACGACGACGCGCTTTCCGGTGCGGTGCGCGTACCAGGCCTCCATCGCCGTGCCCTCGTCCGGCGCGGTGAACGCAGCGAGGACCGCGTCGCAGGAGTCGATGTCGGCCAGGTCGCCCTCCACGATCTCGGCCTCGTGCCCGTGCGTGCGGCCGCGGAAGTCGCGGCGCATCGGGTCGATCGGCTCCCAACCGGCGTCGGCGACGAGCGCGGCGGCTCGGCGTCGGTACTCCTCCGCGAAGGGCGGCCCGGCCAGGTAGACGCGCATCGGGCCTAGACTACGAGCATGACGGAGACGACGCGGGAGACGGAGTTCGTCGCCCTCGGCCATGCCGGCTCCGAGCACTACGCCGGTCTCGAGACGTTTCCCAGCCCTGGGATCGCGACTGTGTCGATGACGAGTGACGAGCTCGTCGCCGTCTGTCCGATCACGGCTCAGCCGGACTTCTACGCCGCCGAGATCGCGTATGACCCGGACGCGCTCTGCCTCGAGTCGAAGTCGCTGAAGCTCTATCTCGCGACCTACCGGAACGAGGGCGTCTTCTGCGAGGCGCTCGCGGTCAAGATTCGCGACGACGTCGCGGCCGCCCTGGAGCTCCCACATGACCGGGTCCGGGTGGCGCTGACGCAGAAGGCGCGCGGCGGGATCACGATCGTCGCCTCGACCGCCCGCTAGATCGGAGCTAGGTCGGCTTCGCCGTCATCGCCCAGACGGCGACGACGTAGGCGGCGAGCAGCAGCATGCAGATCACGCCGACGACCCGGGCGAAACGAACGCCCCCGGCCCCGCCCTCGCGCGAGCGGCGCAGCCCGATTGCTGCGAGGATGATCGAGATCAGCACGAGCAGCGCGCCGATGTCCGCCGTGATATAGCCGATCCCCAGCCACGCGGGGTCGAAGTCGTCGGGGAAGTTCTCCTCCGCCTCCGTCCACTGCGCGCCGATCCGCATCAGCACGTAGGCCGGGAGGACGCCGATTAGGAGCGCCTTGAGGCCGAAGCGGGAGAGCCCGGGCGCGCGGTCCGGGGCGCGCCAGCCGAGCATCGTGACGTAGGCGACGGCGGCGAGGCTGCCGATCAGGAGCATCGCGCCGAGCACGTGCAGGAACAGCGGGAAGTTGACCGAGTTGTCCCGGATCGCGGCGAGCATGGTCACGCTCCGGGCTTCCAGATCATCAGGATGAGGATGAGCAAGAGGCCGATGCTGGTGATCGCCTGAAAGCGGATCCCGGCGGCGCGCCGGCCGACCGGGTCGGCCTCGAACGCTTTGCCCGCCTGGCCGCCGGCCCAGGCGGCGATCGCCCAGAGCACGAGCGAGGCGAGGATCCAGCCGTCCCAGAGCTCGTAGCCGTCGACGTCGATCGCGAGCCAGATCCCAAAGATGATCGCTCCCATCATTCCGGCGCCGACGAGGATGCCGAAGAAGCGCCCGTAGCTCATCGCCGAGGGCGGGTCGAGCAGCGTCGAGCCTTGCCGCGTGCCCCAGAGGAGCCCCCAGAGCGCGGTGATCGCGCCCACCGCGAGTCCGGCGCTGAGAACGTGCAGGAAGATGAGCCAGTCGTAGAGGTCCACCGCGGGAGCAACTTACAAGGCTGCGCGGACGACTGCCACGCGTCGTCCCCGGGCCGCGCCGCGAAGCGGCCCGGCCCCTTTAGGGATCTGCGCGCTTCTGCATCCGCAGATGCAGAAGCATGCGACGGAAAAGATGCGCCCGGCACGATTCGAACGTGCGACCTTTCGCTCCGGAGGCGAACGCTCTATCCCCTGAGCTACGGGCGCCGGAGACCAGAGAGTGTAGCGGGGGCGGCACACCGCCCCGCTCGATCTCTACGCCGCCGGAAGTAGAGCCAGGCGTCCTGCGCGCGAGCGACCTGCCCCGCAGTGACCCTTCGGGGCAGCCCCTCGTCGACACCTTCATCGGCGGCGTGTCGTAGACGAACGTCGGCAGGTTAGGTGGTGAAAAACGACGTCGCAACTCACAACGTAGGGTTCCGACCGTGGAGCTGACCGCGCGGA
>Ga0126307_10002423_pt1 | contig 12591 bp, 11 predicted proteins | sample Plot28_FD_89955 | JGI IMG/M metagenome (GOLD analysis project Ga0126307, IMG submission 89955) | Serpentine soil microbial communities from UC McLaughlin Reserve, CA, USA - Plot28 | ecosystem: Environmental > Terrestrial > Soil > Grasslands | place: USA: UC McLaughlin Reserve, Lake County...
ACGTCACGCCCAGGAGATAGCCGGCCGTGGTGTGCAGGACGCCCTTCGGCTTGGCGGTCGAGCCCGAGGTGTAGAGGACGAAGAGCGGATGCTCGGCGTCCATGGGCTCGGCCGGACACTCGGCGTCGGCCGACTTCATTGCGTCCTCGAACCAGACGTCGCGTCCATTTTCCATCTCGCAGTCGGCTCCCGTGGCCTTGACGACGAAGATCGTCTCGATCGAGTCGAGGTCTCCGATCCCCTCCTCGTCCACGGCGCTCTTGATCGGCGCGGTCTTGCCCTTGCGGCGGGCGCCATCCACCGTGACGAGGGCCTTGGCATCGGAGAACTCCATCCGCTCGCGCACGGCCTCGGTGGAGAACCCGCCGAAGACGACGTTGTGGGGGGCGCCGATGCGGGCGCAGGCGAGCATCGCGACGACCACCTCGGGGATCATCGGCAGGTAGATGCCGACGACGTCGCCCTTGGCTATGCCGCGGTCCTTGAGCGCGTTGGCGAAGCGCTGGACGTCGGCGTGGAGCTCTGAGTAGGTGACGTCGCGCTCCTCGCCCTCCTCCCCGCGCCAGTGGAAGGCGACGCGGTCGCCGTTGCCGGCCTCGACGTGGCGGTCGAGGCAGTTGTATGACGCGTTCAGCTTGCCGTCGGCGAACCACTTGTAGAAGGGTGCGTTCGACTCGTCGAGGACCTGTGACGGTTCCTCCCCCCAGTCGATCAGTTCCTCGGCCTGGCGGGCCCAGAATCCCTCGAGGTCCTTCGCGGCCTGCTCGTACATCGACTCGTCGGTGACCAGCGCGTGCTTGCGGAAGTCGTCCGGCGGCGGGAACTTCTCGATGTCCAGCATCGACTCGAGCTGCTTCTCGAGCCCCTCGGTCTGCACTTGAGTAGCCATCTCCTCACTCCTTGGATCGACGATCCTGGTTGCAACTTACCCGGAGTGATGGCTTTCTAGAGGCGCTTCGCGGTCAGAGGCCGGCGGCCTCGGCGAGGAGCGTGACCTGCGCAGGATCGCTGCTGGCCGGGAAGAGGATGAGTTCGTCGCAGTTCCACTCCTCGTACGCCTTGACGAGCGCCTTGACGCTGTCGGCGTCCTTGGGGGCGCCGGCGGCGATTCCCTGGACCGCGTCCTCGCCGAGCCAGGCGTAGTAGTCGCCCACGTAGGACTCGACGTTGGCCTGCGCGTCGGGACCGAGGGAGAAGTAGCCGAGGGCCAGAGTGCGCGGCTGGCCCTCGCGGCCGGCCTTCTTCCACGCGTCATCGAGGTTGGAGAGGTCCGATCCGAATTGCGAGGGCCCGGAGCCGCCCTGGGTCCAGCCGTCGCCGTACTTGGCCGCGCGCTCGAAGGCCGCGTCTACAGCTCCGCCGACCATCAGGGATGGGCCCTTGCCGATGCGGGGTCCCACCTTGGCCTCGAGCTCCCCGTCGGCGTTCCAGATGTCTCGGATCCTGGCAAGGGCGTCGTCGAGCCACTTGCCCCGAGTCGACATGTCGATACCGCTGATCGCGTAGTCGTCCTCGCGTCCGCCGATTCCGATGCCGAGAACAGCGCGCTCCCCACCGGCCAAAGAGTCGAGGGAAAGGAACTGCTTGGCGACCATTGCGGGGTTCTGGCGGAGCGGCCCCAGCATGACGTCGGTGACGAGCTTGATGCGCTCGGTGACGGCGGCGGCAGCCGAGAGTGCGACGACGGGCTCGTAGTTCGGGAAGACGATGCGGTCGATGGTTCCGAGGCTGCTGAAGCCGGCCTCCTCGGCCGCGCGGGCCCAATCGGTCAGCTGGTCGCCGGTCGTTCCGGGCACTGTGTTCGGCAGTCCGATTCCGAGCTCCATTGACGCTCCTTTGGTCGACTAAGTTCGTTTGGTGGCTGACAGGCAACCTACCGAGTTAGTTGAGTGGGCAAGCGAGTTGTTGCGGACCGAGCGGGTCGGAAGGCTGGGGCTGCTCGACGAGGAGGGCGCTCCGCGCGTGCTGCCGGTGACCTTCGCGGTTACGGAGGGGCGGATCTGGAGCGCGATCGATCAGAAGCCGAAGCGGTCGGGCGAGCCGGCGCGACTGCGGTTTCTGCGGCGGGATCCACGCGCGGCGCTGACGGTGGATCGCTACTCGGACGACTGGGGGGAACTTGCGTGGGTGCAGGCGCTCGGGAGCGTGCGGATCCTGCAGCTGTCAGAGGGCGAGGAGGGGCTGACGGCACTCACGAAGAAGTACGAGCAGTATCGGGCGCAGGCTCCACCTGGTCCGCTGCTGGCTCTTCAGCCGGAGCGGTATCTGTGGTGGCGAGCTGCGGATCCGGAGGGCCGAGGCGGGCGTAGCGCCGGCCGCGGCGGGTGATCAGGATCTCATCGCCGGCGCGGCGCGTTCCATCCAGTAGCCGAAGTGGTTGCGGAACCGATTGGCGCCGATCACGATCTCGGTGGGGGGAGTGGAGCTAGTGGGACTCGAACCCACGACCTTTCGGCTGCCAGCCGAACGCTCTCCCAACTGAGCTATAGCCCCGAGCTGGTACTCGCTCGCAAGGTTAATGCAGGCGCGTTGGCTATTTCGAGGGGGACTGAGTCGCAAATGCAATTGTCGCTTGCCCTCTGCTTTATCGATCGGAAGGAGAAACGTTTCCGCCAAGTCGCCGCAGTAAACGGCTATCGCGTCGACCTCGTCAGCCGAATACGTGCTCGTCACATAACCGGCCGGGGTATGTCTGGATCCTCCGACGCGAACGCAAACAACTCCGAGCTCCTTGTCAAGCGAGCCCCATTTGCATTGCACACGGATGACCCTGCCACCAAGGTCGAACAGAAGGTCGTAACGGCCATGCTCCGCCACCGGCTTCAGAACATCGATACCCAGCTTGATCGCCTCGAGCGTGATCGCCGCCTCAGCGATGTTGCCCTTGTCATTGGAGGTGAGCACCCGGCGATCCTCGCGCCGATCGAATAACCCGGCGTGCGCGGAATGTCAGGGTTTTGTGACGAGACCGCGCGCTACGCCGCGCGGTTCTGCTCGGCGTCGCCCTCATCCACGTCGAGGACCACGCCATTGCTACGGGTGTCGCGCACTACGAAGTCGAAGGGCGCCTTCTCCTCCAGCGCCCGCAGCAGATCGATCGGGTTCTCCAGGTTCATGGAGACCCAGGCGCGGCCGCCCGAGAACCTCTTCACCTTGATCTGGGACGCGCCGTCAATCCCCGCCGCCGCATCCTCGAAGCCGGTCAGCTGCGCGAAGTCGGCGAGCGGTCCGACCTCGATCTCCACCTCGCCCGCATAGGTGCTCGGATGCGCCGGCTCTGTCCCTACCGCCGGCCGATCATCCTCGATCCCCAACCGCTCCTTGGCCACATCGGCCAACTCGGAAACGCGAGCCCCGAGCTCATCCCTCAGCCCCGACAGCTCGGTCACCCGGTCCGCCATCTGCACCGCGTCCTCCAGCGCCTTCATCCGGATGCGAGTCGCCTGCCGCCGCGCCTGCCCGTAGATCTCCTCGATCCCCTTGCCGACCGCCGCAGCCATCGGCCTCTTCAGCGCATCCTGCAGCCGCTTCTCCCGCTCCACGACCCGCTCGGCCAACCGCTGCGCCTCCCGCTCCAGGCGGGCCAGCCGTGCGTCGCGCGCCTCAATTGCGGCGTCGACCTCATCTGGGTCGTAGCCCCGCAAGGCGCGCCGGAAACGCTCCGTCGACACGGGCGGAAGGCTAGATCCGCCCTCGGACGCCTCTTAGGACACCAAAATTCAGGCGGCGCCGCGGGCTCCGGACAGATCCAAATCCAGCCGACCCGCCTCGCCCCACAGGGTCTCCAGCCGGTACCGCTCGCGCGGCTCGGGCGTAAAGACGTGCAGCACCGCGTCCAGGTAGTCCATCAGCACCCACTCCGACTCCCGCACTCCTTCCACCCGAGCCGGAAGCCAACCGTCCCTTTTCAGCTGGTGATAGACCTCGTCATGGACCGCCTTCGCCTGCCGCTCATTGCGAGCCGTGCAGATCACCAGGTAGTCCGTGTACCCGACCAGCTGCCGCACGTCCAGCGCAATCAGGTCCGTCGCCTTCTTGTCGTCCGCGATCGCGGCCAAGCGGCGAGCCAGCTCCTCGGAGCTCATCTCAGTCCCCCGCGTCACCGGTACAGCCCCCTCTTCCCGATCACCCGGATCACCGGATCCGGAACCAGGTGTCGGAGCGGCTTTCCCTCCCGCGCTCGCTGCCTGATTGTGGTCGAGGACGCTCCGCAAAGTGGCATGTCAATTATCTCCGCCCTGTCGGATGCACCCAGCCGCTCGATCGCCGACTCCACGGCCCCCAGCCCAACACCCGGTCGCGGCACCACCCCCAACCTCGCCAGCTCCAGCACCCGCGCCGGCTCCTTCCAGCTCGCCAGCCCCGCGGCCATGTCCGCGCCGAGCAGGAAGAACCGCTCGTCCTCCGGCTCCTGCTCCGCCAGCAGCTCGAGCGTTCGATAGCTGTACGAAGTCTCATCCCGCTCCACCTCGAGACCCGAGGCCTCCACGCCGTCCTCGCCCTCGGTCGCCAGCATCGCCATCTCCAACCGGACCTCGGCTCCCGGGTCGTCCTCGATCTCCTTGTGCGGCGCCCGCCCGGTCACCATCAGCAGGACCCGATCCAGGTCGAGCTGCCACCGCGCCTCCTGGGCGAGCAGTAAATGTCCCACGTGGGGCGGGTTGAAGGCCCCGCCCAGGACCCCGATCCGCGAAACGTCCCTACTCCCTGATCTGTCCGCTGCCGTGGACGACGTACTTAGTGGTCGTCAGCTCGCGCAGCCCGATCGGCCCGCGCGCGTGCAGCTTCTGGGTCGAATTGCCGATCTCCGCGCCCATCCCGAACTCGTAGCCGTCCGTGAACCGCGTCGATGCGTTGACGTACACGGCCGCGGAATCGACCGCATCGGTGAACTCATCGCCCACCTCCCGCGAGCGGGTCACGATCGCATCGGAGTGCCCGGTGCCATGCCGGTTGATGTGGTCGATCGCGTCGCCGAGCGACTCCACAACCCCCACCGCCATCTTCAGCCCGTGGTACTCGGTGTCCCAGTCCGCCTCCGTGGCCTGGCCGACCTCGACCGAGCCGGCCGCGTCGCGAGTCGGCTCGTCCCCGACCAGCTCGACGCCGGCCCCGTGCAGCTCGGCGAGCAGATCCGGCAGCAGCTCCGCGGCAACGTCCCTATGAACGAGCAGTGTCTCGGCCGCATTGCAGACCCCCGGCCGCTGCACCTTCGCGTTGTAGGCGACCTTCTGCGCCATCTCCAGATCCGCGTCCTGATGGACGTACACGTGGCAGTTACCGGCCGCCGCGTACATCACAGGCACCTTCGCGACGTCCTTGAGCGCATTCTTCAGTCCCTCGCCACCTCGCGGAATGATCAGATCGACCAGCCCCTCGGCCGTGGCCAGCTCGGCAAGCTGTTCATGACCGCCACCGGAAAGAAGGGAGACGGAGGCTGCCGGCAGCTCGGCGGCGGTGAGCGCGTCCGCAAGCAGACCGGCCAAAAAGGCATTGGAGCTCTCGGCACTGCTCGAACCGCGCAGCACGGCGGCATTGCCGCTCTTCAGGCAGAGAGCCGCGGCATCGATCGTGACGTTCGGTCGTGCCTCATAAACGACGGCGACAACGCCGATCGGCACACGCTTCTTCTTCACGTCAAGCCCGTTCCCGAGCGTCCAGCCCTCGACCACTTCGCCGACTGGATCCGGCAACTCAGCGATCTCGCGGACGCCTGTGGCCATCTCCGCGACCCGGGTCGGCGTCAACGCCAGTCGGTCCAGGAGCGCCTCGTTCAGGCCCGCCTCGCGCCCGGCCTCGACATCCGCCCGATTGGCCTCGAGCAACCCGTCAACGTTCGTCTCGATCCTGCCGGCGAGATCAAGCAGGCAGGCGTCCTTCTCGTCCCTGCTGGCGCGCGCCAGCTGATGCGAAGCATCCTTCGCCTCTCGGCAGATCTGTTCGACGGTCTTGGCAGCGGTGGCCACGAACAAAGGGTAACTACGCCGTCACACTTGAGCGGATGGCAGGGGCCAACACGACGACAGAGCAACGCCTTCGCCGATCAGGCGGCAGGGTCGAGCCCGGCTTCGAGCCGCTCGCCGAGGAGTTCCGGCGGCTGATGGCGCGCGGGCCGCGCGGCGGCGCACTGGTACTGCGCGCAGGCGACCGCGTCCTGGCCGACCTGCGGATCGGCTGGGAGGACCGGTCCCGGAAGCGGCCCTGGCGCCCCCAGACGCAGGCGCTCGGCTTCTCCGCAACCAAGGGCCTCGCCTCGATGGTCATCCACCGGCTCGCAGACCGCGGCCTGATCGATAATGACGAGCCGGTCGCCCACCACTGGCCGGAGTTCGCGGCAGCCGGCAAGGACGCCATCACCGTCCGCGAGCTGCTCAGCCACCGCGCCGGCCTCTACGACGTCCAGGCGGTCGCGCGCAGCGCGGACGATCTGATGGACCACATTGGAATGGAGCAGCGCCTCGCCGCTGCAGCTCCGGACGAGGCCCAGGGTCGTCCCGCGTACCACGCGATCACGTATGGCTGGCTCGTCTCGGGCCTTGCGCGGGCCGTCACCGGGAAGGGCATGCGAGATCTCGTCCGAACCGAGCTCGCCGAGCCGCTCGGCACAGCCGGTCTCGAGATCGGTACGGGCGACGGACCGACGAAGCCGGCCGAGATGATCGGCCGCTCGCTGCGCTTCTACTCCGCGTTCGGACTGGCGGCCACCCCTCTCCTCGGCTGGCTGCCGATCACGAAGGCCGGCTTCCACGCCCTTCACGCTCCGGGCTTCGAGCAGATCTGCCGCGGGCCCGACCCGGCCGTCTGGCGAACCGAGATGCCGGCGGTGAACGGCGCACTCAGCGCGGATGGCCTCGCCCGCCTCTACGTCCCTCTCGCCAACCGCGGCTTGGGCCTCGAGGGCAAGCCCTTTCTCTCACCGCAAACAGTCGAGCGGCTCGGACGGGTCCAGACTCGTGGCATGGACCGGGTTCTCGGCATCCGCATGCGCTGGCGACTCGGCTTCCACCACGCCTTCGGGCTCGGCAGCCGCGCTCCCCGCGCCCTCGGCCACTACGGCTTCGGTGGCAGCGGCGGCTGGGGCGATCCGGACACCGGCATCTCCTTCGGCTTCGTGAGCAGCCACATCGGCAACTTCACGACCGCCATCGGCGACCTGGGCATCCTTCGGCTGACGGCAGTGGCGCGCGCCTGTGCGGCGCGCGCGCTCTGAGGCGGGCCGCCCAGAGTCGCGATCAGCCCGCGCCGGCGTCCTCCCGCGCGCGCGCCAGCTCAGCCTCCACCGTGGAGCGCTGATCGGGAATCTCCAGCCGACGCTCGAGCACGGGGATCGCCTCCTCCGGATGCCCTGAGAGGCGGAGCGCGTTCCCCAGGTTGTAGAGCGCGTACGCATAGTTGATGTCGCTGGTCCCTTCGGGAAAGGAGCCGACCGCCCGGAGCAGAATCGGGACGGCCTCCGCCGCCCGCCCCTGCTGGATCAGGGAGAACCCCTCAGCATTCAGGCTCACCCCGTCTCCCGAGGAAGGGGGCGGCGAGGATGCCGGGCTCGCCTGGCTTTCAGCAGCGGGCGCAGCTCCCAAGACGCCTCCATCCGAGGCGTCCTCCGAGCTCCCGCTCTTACTCGCGCCGTCCGCACCCTGACCCGCATTCGCCTCCTTTTTCGGGTTCTCGCTCCCGCCCGAGCCGCCGCCGACCAGCGCGATCCCGGCCGCCGTCAGTCCGGCCAGGACGACCAACGTCACCGCCAGCACCGCCGCGGCCCGCGAGCGCGCGGCGCGAGCCGGTCGCACTGGCGGCAGGAAGGGCTCGCGGCGTGGCGCGGTCGCGGTCATCGGCTGGGTCTTCTCCGGCGTGCGCTTCAGCGCATCATCGAGCTCGTCCACGAACTCGCCGGCCGAGCTCTGCCTACGCGCCGGGTCAGGCGCAAGCCCTCGCAGGATCACCGCGAAGGCAGCTGCCGGCGCGCCTGGCCAGCGCTCCGCCAGCCCCTGTCGGTCGGGAGACTCGCCCGGTTGTGCCGCTCCGTCCAGGGACGATCCGGAGAGAAGCTCGAAGGAGACCGCCGCAAGGGCGTAGACGTCGCTCGCGGGCCCTCCAGCGCCGGCCGCCTTCATCCGCTCGGGAGCCATGTAGGGCCTCGTCCCGATCACCTTCCCCTCGGAGGTGATCTGAGTGGCGTCCACGGCACGCGCGATCCCGAGATCCGCCAGCTTCACCATTCCGTCCTCTCGGACCAGGACGTTCGCGGGCTTGATATCCCGATGAACGACCCCCTCCCCGTGTGCATGATCGAGGGCGTCCGCGGATCCACGAAGGATGGAGATCACCTCGTCGGGATCCATCCTCCCCCGCTTCGCCAGTTCTTCGAGCGACTGACCGGGGACGTACTCCATCACGATCATCGCGCCATCGTCCGTCGCGACGGTGTCGAAGACCGACACGAAATTCGGATGGTTCAGGGCCGCGCCGAGCCGGGCTTCCCGGCTGAAACGCGTGAGCGCCTCCTCGGGAGCATCGGTGCGCAGCCGCTTGATCGCCACTTCCCGGCCCAGCCGCTCGTCTTCCGCGAGCCAGACCGTGGCCATGCCGCCCGCGCCGAGCCGCCGGATCACGCGGTAGCGGTCCGCGAAGACCTCACCCCGCCGAATCTCCCTGGTGATCATCGGACCGCTACCGCGATGGCCGCTCAGGAGGCGGCCTGCGCCTTTTCGCGCTGCTCCTCGTGGATGCCCTCCGCGAACTCCTCGACGATCTTCGAGTTGAACGCCGGGATGTCATCGGGCTTGCGTGACGTGACCAGGCCCGAATCGACCACGACCTCCTCATCGACCCAGTTCCCGCCGGCATTCCGGATGTCGGTCTGCACGCTCGGGAACGAGGTCAGCTCGCGACCATCGACCAGGTCCGCCTCGACCAGCATCCAGGGCGCATGGCAGATCGCGCCGACCGGCTTGCCAGCGGCGAAGAACTCACGCAGGAAGCGCACCGCGTCCTTGTCCGTGCGCAGGTTGTCGGGGTTCGCGACGCCCCCGGGCAGCACGACGCCGTCGTAGTCGTCGGCCTTCGCCTCGGAGGTCGTCTTGTCCACCTGCCACGTCTCGCCCTTGTCGAGGTGCTCGAAGCCCTGGATCTCACCGGACTCGGTGGAGATCACGTCGACTTCGGCACCCGCTTCCTCGACCGCCTTGCGCGGCTCGAAGTACTCGACCTGCTCAACCCCCTCATTCGACATGAGGAAGGCAATTCGCTTGCCTGTCAACTCATTGGCCATGGGAACCCACTCCTTTCGTCAGAAGCTTTCCCACGCCGGGTACCCGCAGACTGAGGCGGGCGAACCTAGAGCTGAATGGCCTTGATCTCGAGGAACTCCTCGAGGCCGAACTTGCCGAGCTCGCGCCCGTGGCCGGACTGTTTGACGCCGCCGAACGGCGCGAGCGGATTGAAGGTCGCGCCGTTGATCTGGACCTGCCCGGTGCGCATCCGCCGCGCGAACGCCTTGGCCCGCTCCGGGTCCGCGGACCAGACGCCACCGTCCAATCCATAGATCGTCGAGTTGGCGATCTCCGCCGCCTCGTCCTCGGAGTCGTAGGGGATGATCGACAGCACCGGCCCGAAGATCTCCTCCTGGGCGATGGTCATGTCCGGCTTCACGTCGGAGAAGACCGTTGGCCGGACGAAGTACCCCTTGTCGAGGCCCTCGGGCGGCTCGGCGCCGCCGGCGACCAGCTTCGCGCCCTCCTCCTCACCCTTCTGGATGAAGCCGCGGACCCGTTCCTGCTGGGCTTCTGAGACCAGCGGCCCGAGGCGCGTGCCGTCCTCGAACGGATCGCCGGGCGCCGCCTTCTCGGCGGCGGCGGCCGCGACCTGCTCGGCCTCGGCGAGCTTCTCGCGCGGGACCAGCATCCGGGTGTGAGCGCTGCAGGTCTGCCCCGAGTTCAAATAGCAGTTGGCAACGCCGTAGCCGACCGCGGTCTGCAGGTCGGCGTCATCGAGAATCACGTTCGCGGACTTGCCGCCCAGCTCCAGCGCCACACGCTTCACCGTCCCGGCGGCGACCTCGCTGACCCGCTTCCCGGCCCGCGTGGAGCCGGTGAACGAGACCATGTCGACGTCGTCGTGGCCCGCGATCGCCTCGCCGACGACTGGACCGAACCCGCTGACCAGGTTGAAGACCCCGGCCGGGAGATCGAGCGAATCGATGATCTCGGCGAGGATGAAAGAAGTGAGCGGAGTGACCTCGCTCGGCTTGACGACGACGGAGCATCCGGCCGTCAGCGCCGGCGCCACCTTCGCGCAGATCTGGTGCAGCGGGTAGTTCCAGGGCGTGATGCAGCCGACCACGCCGATCGGCTCGCGCACGATCAGCGAGTTGCCGATCTGCTCCTCCCAGACGACGTCGGACGCGACCTGGGCCTGGGAGCCGAAGTCCATCGCCGGCAGACCCGCCTGGATCGTCCGAGCCAGGGCGAGCGGCATCCCGACCTCCGCGGCCACGAGGGCGGCGATCTCGTCTCCGCGCTCGGCGAGGGCGGCGCTGATCGCCGTGCACGCCTCAACCCGCTGCTCGACCGGCACCTGGCGCCACGCCTCGAACCCGGCGCGCGCGGCCTCGACCGCCCGGTCCACGTCCTCCGTTGTCCCCTCGGGAATCCGCCCGATGACCTGCTCGGTGGTCGAATCGATCACCTCGATCGTGTCACTCCCGGCGGGCTCGACCCACTCGCCTCCGATGTAGAGGCGGTCGCGAACGATCTCCTCGGTGGGATGTCCTGCCTGGGCGGGCGCAGCGGTCTCGGTGGCCAAGGTGTTCCTCCTTGTTCGAAGTTCTCTTAAGCGGGTGTGGCTTCGGCGGCCGGTATCTCGGTCTTCGCGCCTGCATCGTGGGCGATCGCCTCAGCCGTGCGGTGGGCGAGCGCCATGATCGAGACCATCGGATTGGTCCCCGACGAAGTCGGGAAGGCGCTGCCGTCGCCGATCCAGACGCCCTTGGTGTCGTGCAGCTCACCGTAGGGACCGGCGACCGAGGTCTGCGGGTCACTGCCCATCCGGCAGGTGCCCATCTGATGGGCGCTGAAGAGCTTGTAGCCGCCGGCCCTGAATGGAATGCGCTTGACCGCGGCGATGAAGGCCTCGAGGTCGTCGCCGCGGCGCCAGGTGGGGGCACCCTCGGCGAGCGGCCCGATCTGGTGAGCGCCCGCCGCCTCGTGCAGGCGGATCTGGACCTCGATCCCCTTCTTCAGATTCTCGAGGTCAAGGGGGTCAGTGACCGAGTACAGCGGGAGCGCCTCGCCGTTCGCGTCGACGCCGACCGAGCCAGCGCCCCGATCGCGAGTGAGCGAGATGAACGTCCCGGTGAAGCGGAACTCCTCCATCCGCTGCTTGTGATCCAGCCCGGAGATCCAGGGGGTGGCCGAGCCGATCAGCCCCGGCGCGTACTGCGCCGTCTCGATCAGGAAGCCGTAGCCCTCCCCGGTGTCGGCGAACTCGTCGCAGAGCCCGGCCTGCGGCGGTCCCCACCACGCTTTCTGGTCGGTGCCGTATGCGCCGCCGACAACGCTCGAGGGATGGAGCCGCAGGTTCTGCCCGACTGCCGGCCCACCGATGCCCGAGCGCAGCAGCACGGCCGGAGACTCAAGCGACCCGCAGGCGACGACCACACGCGGCGCCCTCACGGTGACCTGGGCGCCGCGCCCATCCGGCCTCTGCCAGACAGCCTCGACGCCGCTCGCGCGGCCGTCCTGGGTCAGTACCTTCGTGGCGCGGGTGAAGGTCAGGAAGCGAGCGCCGTGCTCCTGAGCGTCCGCAAGCCAGGTCCGGTCCGCGCTCCGCTTGCTCCCCGACTGGTCGCCGAAACCGAGGAAGCCGGCGCTCTCGGGTGCGTAGCGGCCGGCATCCGTGTTGCGAACGATCGTCTCGAAGCTCCACCCGAGCGCTTCGCTGCCCTCGCGCAGCCTCTGCTGGGTTCCGTTCAGATCGCTGCACTGGTCGTTCGCGCTGATCCGCTCCAGCACTGCGTCGAGGTGACGGTCGTACGCGGACTCGCCCACGTCCCCGAGCCCATGCTCGGCCCACTCCTCGCGCACCCACTGCCGCGTGCGCAGGCAGTTCGTCCAGTTGATGGTGGTGCCGCCTCCCAGGGTCGTGCCGGCTACGAGGCTGACGTTGCCGTCCGCCGTCGGGGTCGGGCCGCCCCGCCAGAACATCTGCTGGTAGGCGGGCAGCTCGAGCTGGTTGAAGTCCGACTCGTTGTAGTAGCCGGCGGCCTCGAGGACGATGACGTCAAGTCCGCGGGCGGCGAGCACCGCTGCGATGACGGCGCCGCCGGAGCCGGAGCCGACGATGCAGACATCGGCCTCGAGCGTCTCCTCAGAACCCTCAGGCTCGTGGATGCGAAGTGGCTTCTCGACCCGCGGCGGCGCCGAGATCGGCCCCGGGTAACCGAAGGTCTTCCAGTTCGGGTTCTGCCCGGTCTGCGGATCGGGCGCGCCGTAGTGGAGGAAGAGGGTCATCCCGATCAGCGCGGCGACGCCGGCGGCGGCGCGCGGATCCGAAAGCGCGGTGTTGCGGAGGATCTGCTCGCGCGACTCCTGCGAC
>Ga0126307_10002424_pt1 | contig 12590 bp, 17 predicted proteins | sample Plot28_FD_89955 | JGI IMG/M metagenome (GOLD analysis project Ga0126307, IMG submission 89955) | Serpentine soil microbial communities from UC McLaughlin Reserve, CA, USA - Plot28 | ecosystem: Environmental > Terrestrial > Soil > Grasslands | place: USA: UC McLaughlin Reserve, Lake County...
CGAAGTCGCCCGGCCCGGCGGTGAGGCGCTCGTCGCCGAGCAGGAACTCGCAGTGGCCCTCGACGACGTAGAACGTCTCGTCCTCGTGGCGGTGGATGTGCGGCGGCGGGCCGCCGCCGGGCGGCACGATCGCCTCCATGGCGAAGTACGCGCCGCCGGTCTCCTCGCCCGTGACGAGGAAGCGGTAGTAGTCCATCGGGCCGAGGTAGACCTCTCCGGCGCCGGCGGCGCGATGCACGAGCCGAGGAGCGGAGGTGGTTGCAGTGTCAAGCATCCCGGCAGCGTGGCCGAACCGCGACGGCGCGGCCAGGGTGGCCAGCGCCCGCCCGCCGGTGCGGCCAGCCCCACTCAGGGCAGCGTGATGCCGTGGCGCTGCGCCCACCGGGGCAGCATCGGACGGGGCCGGGCCGGCTCTCGATCGGACGCTGGTCTTACGACCGTCCGAGCATCGGCGCGAGCACGTCCTCGCGCGCGTAGTGGCCGACGACGTCGAACCAGCGCTTGGCATGCAGCGTCTCGCGCAGGTCGCAGTCGGCGTAGAGGATGCCCTCCTCCCCGCGCAGCGGGCCGGCGATGACGCCGCCCCACGTCGGCTCGACGATGGCCGCGCCGCCCTCCCCGAACACCGGCTTGCCGTCGGGCAGCGGGACCGGGAAGTCGGCGGGGAACGCGTCGGCGGGGATGTACTGCGGCACCGAGACCACGAACGCGCCGGACTCGATGGCGATGTGGCGCATGCTCGCCAGCCAGCCGTCGGAGTCGTCCGCGGTCGGCGCGACCCAGACCCGCGGCCCCCGCCGGTAGACCGCGTAGCGCGCCAGCGGCATGCGGTTCTCCCAGCAGATCAGCCCGCCGACGGGGCCGATGCCGGGCACGTCGGCGATGCCGAGGTCGTCGCCCGCGCCGACGCCGTGGAACACGCGCTCGTGCATCGTCGGCATGAGCTTGCGGTGCCGGTGCAGCACGCCCTCCGGCCCGAGCACGAGCATCGTGTTGTAGACCGTCCCGGGCCGCTCGTCCTCGCGCTCGTTGACGCCGATCACGCAGTGGAGGTCGTGCTCGCGGCAGGCCTCGACGAGCCGCGCGACCTCCGGCCCGCGCACGTCGACGGAGCTCTCCCAGAAGCGCTCCCACAGCGCGTCCCAGCCCCCGAACGCGGTCGCGCCGCTCGCCCACGCGTTCGACGGGTACAGCGACAGGTACGCCTCGGGGAACGCCGCCAGCCGCGCGCCCTCGCGCGCCGCCTCGCCGAGCAGCCGCACGGCCTTCTCGGCGGTCGCCCGCGCGTCGAGGATGACCGGCGTCGCCTGGATCGCCGCCACGCGGACCGTCTCGGGCACGCGGCGGATCCTACGCCCGCCTAGAGCGTGCGCGCACCGAACGCGCTCGCCGCGAGCTCCACCGCGAGCGCCGCCGTGGCGTTGTGGCGGTCGAGGATCGGATTGACCTCGACGATCTCCAGGCAGCACAGCAGCCCGGACTCGGCGACCAGCTCCATCGCCAGGTGGGCCTCGCGGTAGGTCAGGCCGCCGCGCACCGCCGTGCCGACGCCGGGCGCCACGTCGGGATCCAGGACGTCCATGTCGAGCGAGACGTGCACGAACGGCGCTCCCGCGGCGCGCTCGAGCGCCTCGGCGACGACCCGCTCGATCCCGCGCCGGTCGAGCTCGCTCATGGTGTGCACGGCCAGCCCCAGCTCGCCGACCACGCTCCGCTCGCCGGGGTCGAGGTCGCGCGCGCCGACGATCGCCACGCGGCCGGCGTCGAGCGCGGGCAGCGTCCACGCCGGGCTCTCGAACGCCGGCCCGCCACGGCCGAGCAGGGCGGCGAGCGGCATGCCGTGGACGTTGCCGCTCGGCGTCGTCTCCGGCGTGTTGAGATCGCCGTGGGCGTCGAGCCACAGCACCGCCCCCGGGCCGCGCCGCGCCGCCAGACCGCCGAGCGTGCCGAGGGCGATCGAGTGATCGCCGCCGAGGACGATCGGCACCCGGCCTTCGTCGAGCGCCTCGCCGACCAGGCCGGCGACCCGCTCGCACGTCGCCCGGATCGAGGGCAGGAATCGCGCGCGCGGATCGTCCTGCGCCGTCGCCTCGGCCACGCCCGCGGCCACGTTGCCGCGGTCGACGCAGTCGATGCCGAGGGCGGTCAGGCGCTCCTCCAGCCCGGCGTAGCGGATGGCCGACGGTCCCATGTCCACGCCGCGCCGCCCCGCGCCAAGGTCGAGCGGCGCGCCGATGATCGCCGCGGCGGTCACCGCGGTGGGATCTGCTGCACCGCCCAGCGGTTGTCGTCGGGGTCGGCGAAGAACACGAACCGGCCCCACGGGAAGTCCTGGACCGGGCTGACGTCGACACCGCGGCGGGCGAGCTCCGCGCGCGCCGCCTCGATGTCGTCGACGACGAGCTGCAGGCCCTTGGCCGATCCGGGCGGCGAGTCGATGACGCCCGTGCCGATCGCGATCGAGCATGCCGAGCCCGGCGGCGTCAGCTGGACGAAGCGGAGGTTGGCGTCGATCTGGTGGTCGTGGTCGGCGTTGAAGCCGGCCTGCTCCGTGTAAAAGGCCTTGGCGCGGTCGACGTCGGAGACGGGGACCGCGACGAGCTCGAGCTTGAAGTCCATGCCGGGACTCTAAGCGCGCCTGGTGCCGTCGAGCCGGATCGTCCAGGGCTCGATCGAGTCGATCACGAGATGCGACCCGCTCCACGGGTCGCGCGCCAGCGTCGCGCGGATCGCCTCCTCGGACGCCGCCTCGACCGCGTGCGCCACTCGCACCTCGTCGGCGAGCGGGCCGCCGACGACGATGAACCCGTCGGCCACGAGGCCGTCCATGAACGCCGCGTGCGCGTCCCAGCCCGTCTGCTCCTCCATCGGACGCGCGGGGTCCCACTCGGGGCCCGATCGCCGCAGGAGGACGAGGAACATGTCAGAGCGAGAGCATCGCCACGCCGCGCAGATCGCCGATCAGGCGGTCGCGCAGCCGGGCGAAGCGCATGACGACCGCGTCGCAGTCGGGGCAGCGCAGGACCATGCCCGGGCCATCCATGTACGCGTGGACCGCTCCGACGGCGCCCATCGCGCCGCACGACGCGCACTTGAGCACCGCGCTCGTGGCCTCGATCGCGAACACCTCGCTGAGCAGTCCCGCGGCGGCGTTGCCGTCCAGGCGCAGGTCGGTCTCGTCCATGGTCAGCCTCCTGTGGCGCCGAAGCGCTCGGTCCGGATCCGGTCGGGCTCGTGCCCGGCCGCCAGCAGGCCGTCGGCGACCGCCTCGACGAAGGCCGTCGGCCCGCACACGAAGACGTGCGGCGCGTCGGCGGGCGGGATGCCGTGCCGCTCCAGCGCAGCCGCGTCCAGACGGGCGGTCGGGCCCGTCCAGCCGTCCGGCGCGCGCCGCGTGTAGGTGATGACGACCGCCTCGCCCAGCTCGGCGAGCTCACCCGCGTAGAGCACGTCTGCGGCCGTGCGCGCGGAGAGCAGCAGCCGCAGCCGCGCGTCGCTGCCCACGAGCCGCCGGTGGCGCGCCATGGCCATAAGCGGCACGAGCCCGGAGCCGCCGGCCACCAGCAGCAGCGGCCCGCCCTGCGACGCCTCCCACGTGAACCAGCCGCCGATCGGCCCGCGCAGCTCGAGCTCGTCGCCGGCGCGCACCTCGTCGACCAGGTACGGCGAGACCTCGCCGTCGTCCAGCCGCTCGACGGTCAGCGCGAGGCCCGGCTGCTCCGGCGCCGACGCGATCGAGTAGCTGCGCTGCGCCTGGTAGCCGTCCTCGGCGGTGAGCCGGACGTCGACGTGCTGCCCCGCGCGGTGCCCCGGCCAGTCCGGCACGTCGAGCGCGAGCGTCGCGGCCGCCGGCGTCTCGTGGACGACCTCGCGGACCTCGGCGACACGCCAGCTCACGGCATGGACGCTACTACCGCTCGCGCGCGCGCAGCTCGACCGCCGCGTCCGGCGCGAGCAGCATCGTCACGCCCGTGCGCGGGTCGCGCGGCGACGCGCGCTGCTCGCGCAGCACGACCGCCGACCACGGCCGGCCGGCGTCGAGCTCGCCCGCCAGCTCGACGGCGAGCTCGCGCGGCACCCAGCCGAGCTGCTCGCCACCGGCGTCGACCGCGATCGCGTTCGGGTCGTGCGGGTTCGCCACGTCGCGCCGCAGCGCCAGCGCCCGGCCCGGCGCGGCGGCGTCCGACGCCAGGGCCGCCGCGTGATGGCGCCCGGCGCCCGCGACGCCGGCCACGCGCAGCCCGCGCTCGACCAGCTCGGGCGCGTCGCGCCCCAGATAGCGCCCGTCCTCCGCGACCGGCGTGTAGCCGGCCAGCCATACGACCCCGCCGTCGTCCGGGTACCAGTAGCGCTCCTCGAAGCGGACGTCGACCTGCATGCCACGCGTTATCGCAGCTTGTGCGCGGGAAGGCTCAGGCCATGGACACGACCTCCCAGCGACCGCTCGCCGTCGTGACCGGCGCGTCGAGCGGCATCGGCCTCGAGCTCGTGCACGAGTTCGAGGAGCACGACTTCGACATCATCGCCGCCGCTGAGGACGCCGGCGCCAACGGCGTGCGCGTCGACCTCGCGACGCCCGAGGGCGTCGAGGAGCTCTACCGGCACATCCAGGCCACGGGACGGCCGGTGGCCGCGCTCGCGCTCAACGCCGGCGTCGGCGCCGCCGGCGCCTTCGCCACCGACACCGACCTCGAGGACGACCTGCGCGTCATCGACCTCAACGTGCGCTCCACGGTGCACCTGGCCAAGCTCGTCCTGCGCGACATGGTCGCCTGCGGCGAGGGCCGCATCCTCATCACCTCCTCGATCGCCGCCGGGTCACCCGGCCCGTTCAACGCGATCTACAACGCCTCGAAGTCGTTCGTGCAGTCGTTCGCTCTGGCGCTGCGGGACGAGCTCGAGGACACCGGTGTCACGGTGACCGCCCTGATGCCCGGGCCGACCGACACGGAGTTCTTCGACCGCGCCGGCATGACCGACACGCGGCTCGGCGCGTCCGACCACAAGGACGACCCGGCCGACGTCGCGCGCGACGGCTTCGAGGCGATGATGGCCGGCAAGGAGCGCGTCGTCTCGGCCTCCCTGTCGACCAAGGCGCAGGCCCGGGCGAGCCGCTTCGTGCCCGACAGCGCCAAGGCTGCGCTGCACCGGCAGATGACCAAGCCCGGATCGGGCGAGTAGACGAGGAGGCGAGCCATGGACGAGACGCAGCGACAGCGCTTCGCGGACGCCGTCGAGCGCAAGAAGGCCGAGGCCCAGGAGGCCTCGGAGGCGACCAGCCACCAGGGCGGCGCGGACGAGCTCGAGCCCGAGCAGCCCGAGGACGCGGGCAGCCCGCGCCAGAAGAACAGCCGCCACCGCCAGGTCACGGCGGACAAGTGGAACCAGTGACATCGGCGACGTAGCGGACCGCCGCGCCCGCGCGGCGACCACCGTCGTCTTCTTCATGGTCGGCGCGGTCTACGCCGCGTGGGCCACGCGCATCCCGGCGATCAAGGACGACCTCGGGCTGTCCGCCGGGCAACTCGGGCTCGCCATCCTCGGGCTCGAGGCGGGCGCCATCGCCGGGCTGCCGGCGGGCGGCGCGCTCGTCGCGCGGCTGGGCAGCGCCTGGGGCGTCCGCGTCGGCTTCGCCGTCTACCCGCTCGCGCTCGTCGGCGTCGCGCTCGCCGGCGGCACCGGCACGCTCGCGCTCGCCCTGGGCGCCATGGCCGCGGGGAGCAGCGTCGTCGACGTCGCGATGAACGCCCAGGGCGTCGAGCTCGAGCGCCGCTACGCCCGCCCGCTCCTCTCCGGCCTGCACGCCGGCCACCCGTTCGGCCTCGTCGCCGGCGGGCTCGCCGGCACCGCCGCCGCCGCGGCCGGCGTCTCGGTCGACGCGCACTTCGCGGCGGCGGCCGCGCTCGGCCTCGCGTGCGGCCTCGGCGCGAGCCTGCTGCTCGTGCGCGAGGCGGGCGGCGCCGGTCAGCCGGCGTTCGTGCGCCCCGACCGCGCGCTGCTGCTCCTCGGCCTCGTGGCCTTCTGCGCGTTCCTGCTCGACGGCGCGGCGTACAACTGGACGGCCGTGCACCTGCGCACCGAGCGCGATGCCGGCCCCGGGCTGGCGGCGGCCGCGTTCACGCTGTTCGCGCTCACGCTGGCCGTCGGCCGCCTCGCCGGCGACCGGCTCGTCGGCCGCTTCGGCCGCGTCCGCGTCGTCCAGGGCTGCGGCGTCATGGCCGCGGCAGGCGCGGCGCTGGCGATCGCGGCGCCCACGGCAGCCCCGAGCCTCGCCGGCTGGGCGCTGTTCGGGCTCGGCCTCGCGGCGATGGCGCCGACCGTGCTCGGCGCCGCGCCCGGCGTGAGCCGCGCCCCGGCGGCCGTCGCCATCGCCTCGGTCACGACGCTCGGGTACCTCGGCTCGTTCACCGGCCCACCGCTGATCGGCGCGCTCGCCGAGGTCTCGAGCCTGTCCGCCGCGCTCGGGCTGCTCGTCGCCGTGAGCTTGCTCATGGCGCTGCTGGCGCGCTCCGGCTTGAGGGCTAGAGTCCCGCGCCGCGCATGAAACCGGTGAGCCACGTCCATGACCCGAAGCTCGCAAACGCGATGGCCCATCCGCTGCGCGTCCGCATCCTCGCCATCCTCGACGAGGGCCGCGCCAGCCCGAGCGACCTGGCGACGCACCTCGGCGTCCCCGTGGAGAACGTCGCCTACCACGTGCGCGTGCTGCGCCAGTACGGGCTCGTCCGCCTCGTCCGCCGGGCGGCGCTCGTGCTCATGCTCTTCGAGCGCCGCGGCTAGCCGTGTCAGCCCCGCGGCTCGACATCGACCACCGGGCGCTGCAGTCGCTCCAGCTCGTCACCGACGCTGCGCTCGCCTACCTCTCCGAGGACGACCTCCTCGACGAGCTGCTCAAGCGGATGACGCAGATCCTCCAGGCCGACACGGCCGCGATCCTGCTGCTCGAGCCCGACGGCAGGACGCTGCTGGCGCGCGCGGCGCGCGGCATCGAGGAGGAGGTCGAGCAGGGCGTGCGGATCCCGGTCGGCCGCGGCTTCGCCGGCCGCGTCGCCGCCGAGCGGCGCGCGGTGTTCATCCCCGACATCGACCACGCCGACGTCCTGAACCCGATCCTGCGCGAGAAGGGCATCAGGTCCCTGCTCGGCGTCCCGCTCCTGATCGAGGGCCGCGTGCTCGGCGTGCTGCACGTCGGCACCCTGACGCCGCGGCAGTTCACGACCGACGACCGCGACCTGCTCCAACTCGCGGCCGACCGCGCCGCGCTGGCCATCGAGCATGCGCGCCTCTACGAAGAGGAGCGCCGCGCCCGCGAAAACGCGGAGCAGGCGTCGAAGCGGCTCGAGGCGCTGCAGCGGGTCACCGACGCGTCGCTGGCCTACCTGTCCGAGGAAGATCTCCTCCAGGAGCTGCTCGTCCGGATCACCGAGATCCTCGCGACCGACACCGCCGCCATCCTGCTGCTCGAGTCCGACGGGGAGACGCTGCGGGCGCGGGCGGCGCGCGGCGTCGAGGAGGAGGACGACCAGGGGGTGCGGATCCCGGTCGGCCGCGGCTTCGCCGGCCGGGTCGCCGCCGAGCGGCGCGCGGTGTTCATCGCGGACGTCGACCACGCCGACGTCCTGAACCCGATCCTGCGCGAGAAGGGCATCAAGTCGCTTCTCGGCGTCCCGCTGCTGATCGAGGGACGCGTGCTCGGCGTGCTGCACGTCGGCACCCTCACCCCGCGGGCGTTCAACGCCCACGACCGCGACCTGCTCCAGCTCGCGGCCGACCGCGCCGCGCTGGCCATCGAGCACGCCAACGTCTACGAGCAGCGCCGGCTGGCCGAGGCGCTGCAGCGGCGGCTCCTGCCGGAGCGGCTGCCGCAGATCCCGGGCCTCGAGATCGCCAGCCGCTACCTGCCCGCCGCCGCGGGCGGCCTGGGCGGCGACTGGTACGACGTGTTCGGGCTCGGCCGCGGCCGCATCGCGATCGCGGTGGGCGACGTCGTCGGGCACGGCGTGGCCGCCGCGGCGGTGATGGCCCAGCTGCGGACGGCGCTGCGCGCCTATGCGGTCCAGGGCTCCCCGCCGGCCGAGGTCGTGCAGGCGGTCAACCGGCTGATGTGGCAGCTCGGCCCCACGGCGATGACGACGCTGGCCTACCTCGTGCTCGACCCGGCCGAGGAGCAGCTCGAGATCGTCAACGCCGGCCATCCGCCGCCGCTCCTGCTCGGCCCGGACGGCGAGGCGGACTTCGTGCCGCTGCAGGGGACGATGGCGCTCGGGGTCTCCGGCACCGCCGTCTACCACTCCGACACGGTGGCGATGCCCACGGGCTCCACCGCCGTCCTGTACACGGACGGGCTGGTCGAGAAGCGCGGCGTCTCGATCGACGAGGGGCTCGAGCGCCTGTGCGCGCTGGCCGCCGGCCGGCACGAGGTCGAGGCGCTGTGCACGCTGCTGATCGAGGAGTTGGTGCCGGACGCCCCGCCGGACGACATCGCCGTTCTCGCGGCACACGTCCCCGAGCTTCCGGATCGGCTCACGACGCGCTGGCCGGCCGAGGCGGACGCGCTCGCCGACGTGCGGCGCCTGCTGCGGCGCTGGCTGTCCACGCGGGCCGCGACGGCCGACGAGGCGTACGACATCACGGTGGCCTGCCAGGAGGCGTGCGCGAACGCCATCGAGCACGCCTACGGCCCGGGCCGCGCCGAGCTCGACGTGGAGCTCTCCTACGATGCCGGGCGCGTCCGCGTCACCGTGCGCGACAAGGGGCGCTGGCGGCCGCCGCGGGGCCAGAACCGAGGCCGGGGGCTCCCCCTCATGCACTCGCTGATGCACACGGTCGACGTCACGCACGGCGAGCGCGGCACCGTCGTGGTGCTCGAGCGCAGGCTGGAGGGCGACGCGTGAGCGGGCTCGCGCAGGTCGTGCCGGTCCGCCAGGACGAGGTCGTCGTCGCCCGCCTCGAGGGCGAGATCGACGCCTCGAACCGCGGCCTGGTCGGGCACCGGCTGCGCGACCTGGTCACGAACCGCGCCGAGCTGATGGTCATCGACCTCAGCGGGGTCACCTATCTCGACAGCACGGGCATCGCGCTGCTGTTCGAGCTCGGCGCCGAGCTGCGCCAGCGCCAGCAGCGCCTGCGGGTCGCCGTGCCCGCCGAGTCGCCGATCGCGCGGATCGTGTCGCTGACCGGGCTCGCGCGCGCCGTGCCGGTGCACCCGACCGTCGACGCGGCGCTCGTCTCGTAGGCCCTGCCTATCATCGCCGCGTGTTCTCGCGCTACGTCGCGCTCGGCGACTCCACCACCGAGGGGCTCGAGGACCCCTACCCCGACGGCCGCGGCTACCGCGGCTGGGCCGACCGCCTGGCCGAGCACATTGCCGGCGTCGAGCCCACGCTGCAGTACGCGAACCTCGCCGTGCGCGGGCGCAAGCTCGGGCAGATCCGCAGCGAGCAGCTCGAGCCCGCCCTCGCCTTCGAGCCCGACCTCGCGAGCATCCTCGGCGGCATCAACGACATCCTGCGCCGCCACGTGGACCTCGACGTCCTCGGCGGCGAGCTCGCCACCATGGTCGCCGCGCTGCGCAGCGCCGGCGCGACGGTCCTGCTCGTCACGTTCCCGGACCCCACGCGCGTGATCCGCGTGGCCGGAGCGCCGGTGCGCCGGCGGGTGGCGGCGTTCAACGAGGCCATCCGCGCGGTCGCGGAGGAGCACGGCGCGGTCGTGGCGGACCTCGAGCGCCACGGGGTGAGCGACCCGCGCCTGTGGTGCGCCGATCGCCTGCACGCCAACAGCCACGGCCACGAGCGCATCGCCGCCGCCGCGATCGAGGCGCTGGGGCTGGCCGAGCCGACGCGCTGGTGGGCGCAGCCGCTGCCGGGCGAGCTGCCGCGGCGCCGGCTGCCCGCGGCCGTCGCGCAGGAGGCCGTCTGGGCCGGCAGGCACCTCGCGCCGTGGGTCCTGCGCCGCCTGCGCGGCGTGTCGTCGGGCGACGGTCGCGTGGCGAAGCGCCCGGCGCTAGAGCCCGTGCTGCGCGATTGACCGCCGCCTTCGTCCTGGGCGGCGGCGGCGGCCTCGGCGCGCACGAGGTGGGCATGCTGCGCGCTCTGCTCGAGCGCGGGATCGTGCCCGAGATCGTCCTCGGCACGTCGATCGGGGCGATCAACGGCTCGGCCGTCGCGGCGGAGCCGACCGCGGCCGCGGTGGCGCGGCTGACGTCGACGTGGACGGCGATCGAGGACGGCGACCTGATGGGCGGCTCGCTGCTCGGGCGGCTCGGCACGCTGGCCCGCACGCGGACGCACCTGCACGACAACGACTCGCTGCGCAGGCTGCTCGAGTCGGGCGTCGGCGACCGGCGGATCGAGGAGCTGGCGGTGCCGTTCCAGTGCGTCGCCGCGAGCATCGAGCGCGCCGCCGAGCACTGGTTCACCGACGGGCCCGTGGTCGACGCGGTGCTCGCCTCGTCGGCCGTGCCGGGCATCCTGCCTGCGGTCGAGATCGGCGGCGAGCACTTCCTCGACGGCGGGATCGTGAACAGCATCCCGGTCGGCCGCGCCGTCCAACTCGGAGCGGACGTGGTCTACGTGCTCCACGTGGGACGGCTCGACCGCCCGCTCGACCCTCCGCGGTGGCCGTGGGAGGTCGGGCTCGTGGCCTTCGAGATCGCCCGCCGGCACCGGTTCGTCGGCGACCTCGCGGCCCTGCCCGACGACGTGGAGGTGCACGTCATGCCCACGGGGCAGGTCAACCCGCCGCGCTACAGCGACCTCTCGCAGCTGCGCTACCGCGACACGGGGCGCATCCCGGAGCGGATCGAGCGCGCCTACGAGGCGTCGCTCGCGTACCTCGCCGAGCGGCGCCTGGGGGCGGCGTGATGGCGCGCCGGGCCGCCGCCGCGCTGATCCTCGCCGCCGAGGCGGCCCTCGTGGCCGTGGCGCCGCTGGTCGGCGTGCTCGCCGCCGCCCTGGGCGGCCGGGCGCTGCGCGTCGTCGCCATGGCGCACGCGTACTGCGCCGAGCACCTGCGCGCCACCGCGGCGTGCGCCCGGCTGGACGCGGCCGACGAGGACGGGCACTACGCCGTGATGCGGCGCTTCGTGAGCGCGATCTACGACACCATCGCGCACGTCACCGGCGCGCGCGTCGTCGTCGAGGAGTCCGCCGAGACCGAGGCGATCCTGACCGCGGGCGAACGGCCGCTCGTCGTGCTGAGCCTGCACGCCGGCGAGGGCGACACGCTGGTGGTCATCCACCACCTGCTGTGCCGCTGGCGGCGACGGACGCGGATCGTCATGCACGAGCGCCTCCGGCTCGACCCGCTCATCGACGTGCTGGGCCGCCGGCTCCCGAACCGCTTCGTCGACCCGCGCGGTGGCGACACCGAGGTCGAGATCGCGGCGATGGCGCGTGCCATGCCGCCCGACGGCGCGGTGCTGATATTCCCCGAGGGGCGCAACTTCTCGCCCCAGCACCGGCTGCGCAGCATCCTGCGGCTGCGCCGCGCCGGCCACGCCGAGGAGGCCGCCTCGGCGGAGCGGATGCAGCACGTGTCCGCGCCGCGGCCCGGCGGCGCGCTCGCGGCGATCGAGGCCGCGCCCGAGGCCGATGTCGTCTTCGTCGCGCACGCCGGCTTCCCGCGGGGGCTGGGCGAGGCCTGGCGGCAGCTGCCGCGCGCCCCGACCGTCCGCGTGCGCCTGTGGCTCGCCCGCGCCGCCGAGGTGCCGCACGACCGCGAAGCGCGGATCGACTGGCTGTTCGGCTGGTGGCGGACGCTCGACGCCTGGGTCGGCTCGGCTCAGTCGTCGATCCCGGCGTCGGCGAGCCAGTCGGCCACCGGCTCCGGCGGCTGACCGTCGAACTCCGCGCGCGCGGCGAGCCGCAGGATCTCGTCCGGGTCGTCGCCGACCTCGTCGAGCCGGTGGGCCAGATAGAGCACGACCGCCTGCGCCATGACCACCGGCGGATCCTCGTCCGCGCCCCACGCGATCCGCTCCTCGAGCCCGTCCAGCAGCCCGCGGACCGGCTCGTCGTCGTCCTCGTGGCGCATGACGAACTCGGCGACGGCGGCGTCGGCCCCGTCGGGGTCCACGATCGCGGCGGCGCCGTGGGCGAGGTCGGAGAGGCTGATCAGCGTGCGGTCGGTCGGCATGCGCCCAGTGCTACCCATCGGGCGTCAGCCGATCTCGTAGCGCGCGAAGAGGTACTCGCCGGACTCGAGCAGCGTGGCGAGGCGGCCGCTGAGCGGCGGCTCGAGCGGGGGGCCGGTGACGATCGTGAGCGGGTGGGCGCCGCCCACGAGCAGCGGGGCGAGGACGAGGTGCAGCTCGTCGACGAGGCCGGCGGGCAGCAGCTCCGCGTTGAGGTTCGCCCCGCCCTCGCAGACGACGGCGCGGACGCCGTGCTCGGACCGCAGGCGGCGCAGTGCCTCGCCGAGGTCGAAGGGGTCGATGCGCAGGTAGTCGACGCGGGCGGCGCAGGGCTCGAGCTCGCCGTCGGGCGAGTCGGTGAGCACGACGACGTGGTTGTCGGGCGCGCGCAGGAGGCCGAGCTGCGGCGAGAGGTCGAGGCTGTGCGAGACGACCGCGCCGATCGGCGCCATCG
>Ga0126307_10002425_pt1 | contig 12587 bp, 11 predicted proteins | sample Plot28_FD_89955 | JGI IMG/M metagenome (GOLD analysis project Ga0126307, IMG submission 89955) | Serpentine soil microbial communities from UC McLaughlin Reserve, CA, USA - Plot28 | ecosystem: Environmental > Terrestrial > Soil > Grasslands | place: USA: UC McLaughlin Reserve, Lake County...
GCGAACGCGAACGGGATCGAGAAGCCCACGTAGCCCGTGTAGAGCATCGGCGGGTGGATCATCATCGCCGGGTGACGCAGCAGCGGGTTGAGGCCAGCGCCCTCCGCCGGCGGCATGGCGAGCGTGTCGAACGGGTTCTCCCAGCCCACCATCAGCAGCAGGAAGAAGGCGCCGATGAGGCCGAGCACGGCCGTGGCATACGGCGCGATGTCACGCAGCGAGCGACGCGTGAGGAACAGCACGGTGCTGGCGAACAGCGACAGCAGCGTGGCCCACAGGAGCAGCGACCCGTCCTGCGTGGCCCACAGCGCGGTGACCTTGTAGAAGGTGGGCGTGTCCGTCGAGGAGCCCTCGGCCACGAGCGCGAACGAAAAGTCCGAGCGGAGGAACGCCGCCTCGAGCAGACCGAAGGCGGCCATGCAAAGGCCAGCCACGCAGTAGATCGCCCGGCGGCCGGAGGTGATCCACTCGCGGCGCCCGCTCCGCGCTCCATACACCGACGCGACGACGGCGTAGAGCGCCGTCAGCAGTGCGACGGCGAGGCAGGCGGATCCGACGCCGGCCACCTCAGCTCGCGGACTCGTCCTTGGTGAACTTCGACGGGCACTTCGTGACGAGCGAATCGCGCTCGGCCACGAAGGTGCCGTTCTCGAGCTCGCCGGAGACGATCACCTCGCGGCCCTCGCGGAACGGGTCCGGCACAACGCCCGTATAGGTGACCGGGACGGACTCCGTGCCGTCGCGGTCACGGATACGGAAGCGCAGGTCGTCGCCGCTGTGGCGGATCGAGCCCTTCACGACCTTGCCCGTCACGTCATAGGACTTGCCGGGCTGCAACTCGCTCGGCTTGCTGGCCTCGGTCGAGGCGCTGAAGCTCGTGTAGATCAGCGCGGTGGCGAGCAGGACGGCGGCCGTAAGTGCCACGACCAGCCGAAGCTTGCGCTTTCGCGAGGGGTCCATTCCCCCCTGATGCTAGCGCTGGCTCGGATGCCCCTCGCCCGGCCATGGGGCGAGCAGCAGGATGACGCGCGCGTCGGTCCTGGCGCGCACCTCGTGGGGCTCCTTGGGATCGAAGTGGGCGACGAAGCCGCACCCGCCGGCCACGGTCCTGCCGTCCTCCTCGACCTCCACCTCGCCGGCCGCGACCACCATCCAGGCCCGCTCGTGGACCTGGTGCTCCTGGAGCCCGTCGCCCGCCGGCAGGTTGATCGCGATCACGCGGGCCTCGGGGTCGCTACGGAGGACCTCCGGCTGGCGCGGTTGGACGTCGAGCGAAGAAAGGTCCCAGGTCTCCATGCTCGGGAATCTAATCAGCGCCTGGCTATCCGGGTTGCACGCCAAGAGGGCGTGAGCGATGTACTACCCAGGCGCGCCCTCGTGCGTCACCTCTTTCTGCAGCTCCCGGCGGCCGATCCACTGCACACCGGCGTGGTCCGTGAGACCGTGCGCAACAATCGAGGCGAGGACCGCGAGCGCAGCGATATTCGCGATGCGCTCGCCCTCCAAGGCGGCCGAGCCGAGCACGAACAGCGCGAAGGCCATCGTGGCCACGCCCTTCGGCCCGAACCACGCCATAAACGCCTTCTCAGCCGTGTCAACCTGTCGCGTTCCGGCGAGCGCGGCGAACACCGCCGCCGGGCGAGCGACCACGAGCGTGAACGCCACGATCGCGACCGCGGTCCAGCCGTCGGCGAACAGCCCGTCGAGCGTGATGATCGCCCCGAAGACGACGAAGACGCCGAGCTTCACGATCTCGACCAGGTCCTCGCTCTGCGCCTCGAAGCACTCGCGGATGTCCGGCCGCCAGATCCCGAGCGCGATCGCGGCCACGAACACGGCGATGAATCCGTTGCCCTCAGGCGGCAGGGTCGCCGTGCCGTACGCGGCGAAGGCCACGCCGAGCGCGTAGAGCGCCTTCTGGTGCGAGCTGATCGCGTGACCCAGCGCCCGCCCCTGCGGCATCAGGCGCGACGCGACGAAGGCCACCACTAGGCCGGACAGCACCCCGACGAGCACGTCCTGAAGCACGAACCGCCACCAGACGAAATCGTCGTCGCCGGCAGCGGCTGCCGTGAACGCCAGCACGGCCGGCAGCGCCAGGCCGTCGTTCAGGCCCGACTCCAGGTTGAGCGAGTGGCGGACGAGCCGCGGCACGCGCGGGTTCGTGACCACGGCGGACGACAGCACCGGGTCGGTGGGCGAGAGCAGTGCACCCAGCAGGAAGGACTCGGTCCAGCCCAGATCGGTGAGCGCGTGTGTCACCAGTGCGACGAAGACGCACGTGAGCGGCATCGCAAGCGCCAGCTTGCGCAGCGGCAGGTGCCACGCCTCCTGGAGCATCTCCTCCTCCACCTCAAGCCCGTCGCGAAAAAGGATCACGATCAGTGCCACGACCGCGAGGCCCTGCACGAACTCCGAGGTGGGATCGAGCTCCAGCACCTCGAGGCCCCCCTCGCCGAGGGCGAACCCGGCGACGACGAAGGCCGCCGTCAGGGACAGGAACGTCCTTCGGGCGAGTCCCGAGATGAGGGCGCCCGCCACGAGCAATAGCCCGAACACGGCCAGCGGCGCATCGAGGAACTCGACCCCTGCGGCGAGCGGCGGCACGCGCGAACTGTGTCAGACGGGATCTTCACATCTGGCTACGGTGGTGGCCGTGATGCGGCGCCCCTGCGTACTCGTGGCCTCCGCCGTGGCCCTCGCAGGGGCCACGCTCGCCGGTCCGGCGCTCGCCGCGCCGCCGCGCGAGCTGACCCTCTCGCGTGGCTGGGAGGTGCGAATCGCGGCGGCGCCTCCCGCGGAGCCCCAACCCGCGCCCCCCGAGGAGACCGCGCCCGAGGGCACCGGCTCGGCGATTCCGGCCACACCAGCCGGGGTGGCCGCCCAAGCGCCGGGTGAGTGGCGGCCCGCGCAGGTGCCGAACGTATTCGACGCGCGCGCGCTGCCGTCGCTGTATCCCGGCCAGGTGCGGCGCTACCGGGTGAGCTTCCGCGGACCGCGGACCCCGCGCGGGTTCAGCTGGCTGCTGCGCTTCGAGAGCGTCCGCCGCAACGCGACGGTCTTCCTCAACGGGCGCCGTATCGGGCGCAACGTCGATCCCTACACGCCCTTCACGGTCGAGGCGCGCGGCCTGCGGCCGGAGCGGCCGAACGAGCTCGTCGTGATCGTCGACGGGCGGAAGGACCCGGATCTGCCGGAGGGCTGGTGGAACTGGAACGGGATCGTCCGCCCGGTGAAGCTGATGCCGGCGGGGTCCGCTCACATCGAGGATCTCGGGACGATGTCGCGTGTGAGCTGCCGCGGGCCAGCGAGGGGCTGCCGAGCCGAGCTGCTTCTCGACGGGTTGCTCCAGCGCCGGAGCGGGCGCGCCATCGTGCCGTCCCTTGACGTGAAGCTGCGCTCACCGAGGGGACGTGTGACCTCTCAGCGCTTCCGTCTGCCGCGCCAGCTCTCGAGGGGGCGCCGCCTCCAGCTATCGATGCGGGTGCCGACGCCGGAGCTGTGGTCGCCCGACGCGCCCCGCCTCTACGTGGCGGACATCACTCTGCGCGACCGCGGCGGTGCGGTGCAGCGCGAGCGGCGGCGGATCGGGCTGCGCTCGGTCGAGGTGAAGCATGGGCACCTGTGGTTGAACAACCGCCAGATTCAGCTCCGCGGAGCGTCGATTCACGAGGACATGCCGGGCTCCGGCGCCGCGCTCACCGGCGCGGACATGGACCGGATCGTCGCGGACCTGCGGGACCTAGGGGCAAACGTCACGCGGGCGCACTACCTCCTGAACGAGCGGCTCCTCAGCCGGCTCGACCGCGCTGGGATCCTCGTCTGGAACGAGGCGCCGATCTGGCAGCGCGACACCGGCGTCCACCTGCTCTGGCGCCCGAGCGAGCGCGAACGGGCCCTGCTCACGGTGCGCCGCACGGTCACGGCCGCCCGCAGCCACCCCTCGGTGCTCACCCATTCGGTTGCGAACGAGCTGACCTTCACGCCGGACCAGAAGCCCGGCACGCGGCGCTTCCTGCTCGAGGCGCAGGCCCAGGCACGCGACCTCGACCCCACGCTTCCGATCTCTGTGGATATCAAGGGTCGCCCCGGGTTCGCGGAGCAGTTCACCTACCACTCTTTCGACGTGATTGGGCTGAACCAGTACTTCGGTTGGTACCGCTGGGTTGACGACTTCGACCTGCTCGAGCCCTACATCCGCGAGCTGCGTGACCTCTATCCCAGCGAGGCGATCGTGATGACCGAGTGGGGCGCAGAGGGCCGTCCCGAGCTGGCCGAAGCGGCGCCGGACCTGAAGGGCGGCTACCCGTTCCAGACATTCCACGCAGCTCGCACGCTCGACGTGATCGACCGCTCGCCCGCCCTCTCCGGAGCGATCTACTGGACGTTGCGCGAGTTCGAAATCTACCCCGGCTGGCAGGGCGGAGCGGGCCGGCGCCCGCCGCAGTTCGAGCCGAACACGCGCCACCACAAGGGCCTGATCACCTACGAGGGAGTGCGCAAGCCAGCCTTCGGGCTCCTGCGCGAGCGCTTCCACGCCACGCCGCTCTACCCCTAAAGGACCCGCGCAGCGCACCGCCTACACGCGGCGCGAAGGCGCTCTGGCAGAAGCTCAACACGGTGGCCATCGAGGGCGCCTTGGTCGAGGTGTACGGCCCGTTCTTCGAGCGCTTCCTGCACCGCTTCGACACGCCGCTGTCCGATCAGGTCCTCCAGGCCGGCGTGGCTGCCCAGCGCCAGCGGCTCGCCTACAACCGCGCCGCCTACTCGTTCGGCACCTGCGTCACCTTCAACACTGCGCTGAAGAGGGTGCGCGAGTCAAGATCGGAGGCGAGCACGGCGTGAGCAGCGACTACTACGCCGGCAAGATCTACAACGACTTCGTCCGCTACGTGTCGAACCGGCAACGCGCCGCCGCGCGGGCGCACTGGGGCGCGCGCTACAACAGTGCTCTCGAGGCGGCCAGCGCACAGCTGAAGGCCCTGGGCGGCAACGAGGGCCTCGCGAACTACTTCCGCTTCGCCTTCCGCGGCTGAGCCTTGCTGTAGCGTGCCGTGGGTGGTGCCGCGCCGCGTCACCTTCTCTCGGAACCTGACGCTGTCGCTCTCGCGGACGTGCGTCTCGCATTGCAAATACTGCGCCTTCGCCACGCACCGAGCGCACCTGCACGAGCCCGCTGAGGTCGAGCGCCTGCTGGACGGCGCAGTGCGCAGGCGGGTGAAGGAGCTGCTCGTGCTCACCGGCGACGACCCGGGGCACCACCCGGGCGTGCGCGCGCGGCTCGCCGAGCTGGGGTTCGACGACTTCGTGGCGTACGTGGTGTGGTGCTGCGAGCGAGCGCTCGAGCGCGGCATGCTGCCGCACACCAACCTCGGCGCTCTGTCCGCAACCGACCTTGCCCGGCTCAGGGAGGTCACGGCCTCCCAGGGGCTGATGCTGGAGTCGATGCGGCCGGATCTCGTTGCCCATCAGGGCTCGCCGACGAAGGAGCCGGCGCTGCGACTCGAGACCATCCGGGCTGCAGGGGAGCTGCGCATCCCGTTCACCAGCGGGATCCTCGTGGGCATCGGCGAGAGCGAGCAGGACCGCATCGAGGCGCTCGAGGCGCTCGCCGGCGTGCACGCCGACTACGGGCACCTCCAGGAGGTGATCCTTCAGAACTTCGTGCCCCACCGCCGCTACTACGGCGAGGAACCCGCCGAGATCGCGCATGAGGCGCAGAGCACGCGCGCGGCCGGGCCGGCCGAGCCCCCCCCGGAGTGGGCCACGGAGGTCACGCTCGACCACATGCGCACACTCGTTCGCGAGTGCCGAAGGGTGATGCCCGACGTGGGCATCCAGATCCCGCCGAACCTCTCCGACTGGTGGCTGCCGCTCGTGGACGAGGGGGCCACCGACCTCGGCGGCCTGTCGGCCAACGGCGACCACATCTCCCCGGAGCACCCATTCCCGTCGGTTCACGAGATGCGCAAGCGGCTCACGCCGCGCGGCGCCGCGCTCGCCGAGCGCCTGTGTGTCTACCCGCAGTACATGAACCCGGATTGGCTCGAGCAGGGTGTGCTCGACGCGATCAAGGCGAAGTATTGGTCGTTCATCCCGCGGGGTGCTTCTGGCCGGCGCGAGGAGCGTGCGATCCGGCGCGACCTGGTGCCGGGCGCGATCGAGCGCGCCCACGGCGGCGGCGGGCTGAGCGAGGACGAGCTCACGGCGCTGTTCGCCGAGCACCGGCCCGAGGCGATCGAGGACATGCGCCAGGCGGCGGACTCCCTGCGCCGCGAGCTCGCCGGCGACACGGTGACCTTCGTGGTGAACCGCAACATCAATGTCTCGAACGTCTGCACCGTTGGCTGCGCGTTCTGCGGCTTCGGTCAGGGCCGCCGCTCACCGGACGCCTACGAGCACTCGGAGGAGGAGTTCCGCCGCCGGGTCCGCGACGCCATCGACTTCGGGGCGACGGAGATCTGCATGCAGTCGGGGATTCACCCGGACTGGACGATCGAGGACTATGAGGGCTGGCTGCGGATCGCGAAGGACGAGGCTCCGCAGATCCACCTCCACGCATACTCGCCCATGGAGCTGCACTTCATGGCCGGTGACCTGCCGCTCGCGGAGGTGTTCGAGCGCCTCACGGCGGCCGGCCTCGGCTCCACGCCGGGCACCGCTGCCGAGGTGCTCCACGACGGCGTTCGCCAGCGCATCTCCCCGAACAAGCTGCCGGTGGCGCGCTGGGTGGAGATCATCGAGGCCGCCCACGCCGCGGGCGTGCGCACAACCGTGACGGTGATGTTCGGCCACATCGAGGAGCCCCGGGAGTTGGCGGAGCACATGCGCGTCGTCCGCGAGCTTCAGGAGCGAACCGGCGGCTTCACGGAGTTCGTGCCGCTCTCCTTCATCCCGTTCCATACGATGCTCGGGCGAACGCATGGGATCGAGGAGATCTCCCGCGACGACAACCTGAGGCACACCGCGGCGTTCCGGCTTGCGCTCGGGCGGAGCATCACCAACCTGCAGGCGAGCTGGGTGAAGATGGGACTGGACGCCGCCACCGAGGCCCTCGACTGGGGCATCAACGACCTCGGCGGCACACTGATGGAGGAGTCGATCAGCCGGCTCGCGGGGTCCTACCACGGCGTGAGGCTAGAGCCGGCGGACCTGATCGCGGCGGCGCATGCGGCGGGCCGGCCTGCAGCCGAGCGCGACACGCTCTACGGGATCCGGCGCCGGTACGGGCTTCCGGTCGCGGCGTGAAGCTCGGCTACAAGGCCTCGGCCGAGCAGTTCGACCCGGTCACACTGCTCGAGTACTCGCGGCAGGCCGAGCAGGTCGGGCTCGAGATGATCGGCGTGTCGGACCACTTCCAGCCCTGGCGCCATCACGGCGGCCACGCGCCGGCGGCGCTTACCTGGCTCGGCGCGGCCGCGATCGCCACCGAGCGTGCCGCGCTCGGCACGAGCGTCCTCACCCCGACGCTGCGCTACCACCCGTCAGTGGTTGCGCAGTCGTTTGCCACGCTCGGGTGCCTCGCGCCGGGCCGCGTGTTCCTCGGCGTGGGCACCGGCGAGGCTCTCAACGAGACGCCGGCTACCGGCGAGGGGTTCCCTGGCCGCAAGGAGCGTCGCCTCCGACTCGCCGAGGCCATCACGCTGATCCGGCTGCTGTGGAGCGAGGAGCGCGTGGACTTCGAGGGCGACTATTACCGCACCTCGAAGGCCACGGTCTACGACCGCCCCGAGACGCCGGTGCCGATCTATGTGGCGGCGTCGGGGCCACTCGCGGCGAAGCTCGCAGGCCGCGTCGGCGACGGCTTCATCTGCACCAGCGGGAAGGACCCGGCCCTCTACGACGAGCTGCTCGGAAAGGTCGCCGAGGGCGCCGAGGCAGCGGGGCGCGACCCCTACAGCATCCGCCGCATGATTGAGATAAAGGTCTCGTATGACCGCGAGCCGCAGCGCGCGCTCGACAACTGCCGCTGGTGGGCGGCGCTCGCGCTGACTCCCGAGCAGAAGGAGGGCGTGGAGGACCCCATCGAGATGGAGCGGCTCGCCGACGAGAACGCCGCCCGCGCGCCCACCCGCTTCATCACGTCCGACGACCCCGAGGAGATCGCCGCCGGCATCCGCCGCTACATCGAGCTTGGATTCGACGAGTTGATCCTGCACGCACCCGGCGACGACCAGGCACGCTTCCTCGAGCAGTTCGGCGAGGACGTGCTCCCGCTTCTACGCCAAGGCGCCAGCACCGCCTAGGGTGGGCTTTCTGCCGGTCGTCCTGCTTTGGGGGGCCTATGTACCCCCTAGGCAGAACAGTCGCTCCTCAGCAGGCGTGGCTGCGCGCAAATAGGGTTCGCCTCATGGCCGATTCGCTGAAGGACAGAGTCGTGTTCATGTCGGGCGGCAGCCGCGGCATCGGGCTGGCAATTGCCGCCCGCGCCGCACGCGATGGCGTGAAGGTCGCCCTGATGGCGAAGACAGCTGAGCCTCATCCAAAGCTGCCGGGCACCATCTACACCGCTGCCGAGGAAATCGAGGCGGCCGGCGGCGAGGCGCTGCCGATCGTCGGCGACATCCGCGACGCCGACGCGGTCGAGGCCGCTGTGGCCCAGACCGTGGAGCGCTTCGGCGGCATCGATCTGGTGGTGAACAACGCAAGCGCCATCAACCTCGCGCCGATGCGGGACCTTCAGGTTAAGCGCTTCGACCTCATGCAACAGATCAACGCGCGCGGAACGTTCGTGGTCACACGCGCCTCCCTGCCTCACCTGCGCGAGTCGGACCACGCCCACGTGCTCACGCTCTCGCCGCCGCTCTCGGCCGATCCGCGCTGGCTGAAGGGCCACAGCGCCTACACGCTCTCCAAGATGGGGATGACGATGATCACGCTCGGTGTTGCCGTCGACGAGGAGGAGGCCGGCATCGCCGCGAACTGCCTCTGGCCAAGAACGATCATCGCCACCGCCGCAGTCCAGAACCTGCTGGGCGGCGACGAGGCGATGGCACGTTCGAGGATGCCCGCAATCGTGGCCGATGCCGCCTACGAGATCCTCCGCCGCGACCCGCGCGCGTGCACCGGCAACGCCTTCATCGACGACGAGGTGCTCGCCGAGGCGGCCATCGTCGACCTCGAGCCGTACGCCGGCAACCCCGACGGCGAGTTGGCGCTCGACATCTTCGTGGACGGCTGGCCCGCGCCGGCACCGCCGCAGTAGCACCTCCGCCGCCCTTCTGCCAGCCTGGAAAAACTTTCGCCGGCGTGTCGATTTCGCGCGGGGCCGTTCGACGCCTAGGTAAAGACCCCGATCTGAAGGAGAAGGCAATGCGTGTCATGGTGCTGGTGCCGGCCGACGAGAACAGCGAGCGGGGCGAGATGCCCGACGAGAAGCTGCTTCGCGAGATGGGCAACTTCAACGAGGAGCTCGTGAAGGCGGGGGTGATGCTCGCCGGTGAGGGGCTCCATCCCACCTCGAAGGCCGCCCGCGTCCGCTTCGAGGGCGACAAGCGGACCGTGATCGACGGCCCGTTCACCGAGTCCAAGGAGCTCATCGCCGGCTACTGGCTGTGGCAGGTGCGCGACATGGACGAGGCGATCGAGTGGATCAAGCGCGCGCCGTTCGACGGCGGCGTGGAGATCGAGCTGCGCCCCGTCTTCGAGATGGACGACTTCGGCGAGGCATTCACGCCCGAGCTGAGGGAACAGGAGGCGCGGTTGCGCGCCCAGACCGAGGGGCAGTCGTAGCCACGGGCTCCGACACGAACCGAGCGATCGAAACGGTCTGGCGGATCGAATCCGCCAGGCTGATCGCCGGCCTCACACGGATCGTGCGCGACGTGGGCCTCGCGGAAGAGCTGTCACAGGACGCTCTCGTCGCCGCGCTCGAGCGGTGGCCCGAGTCAGGCGTGCCGGACAACCCGGGCGCCTGGCTCATGGCGACGGCCAAGCACCGCGCGATCGACGTGCTGCGCCGCAGCACGACCCTCGAGCGCAAGCAGGAGGAACTCGCCCGCGAGATCGAGCTCGAGCTCAGCTCGGCGCAACGGGACATCGACGCCGAGCTGGACGACCACGTGGGCGACGACCTCCTGCGTCTCATCTTCATGGCGTGCCACCCAGTCCTGTCGACCCAGGCGCGCGCGGCGCTCACCCTGCGCCTGCTCGGGGGGCTCACGACCGACGAGATCGCGCGAGCGTTCCTCGTTCCCGAGCGGACGGTGGCGCAGCGGATCGTGCGGGCGAAGCGGACGTTGGCCGAGGCGCGCATCGCCTTCGAGGACCCAAGCCGCGAGGAGCTCGCGGAGCGGCTCTCGTCCGTGCTCGAGGTGATCTACCTCATCTTCAACGAGGGCTACTCCGCAACAGCGGGTGACGATTGGCTGCGACCTGCGCTCTGCGAGGAGGCGCTACGCCTCGGACGCATCCTGGTTGGCCTGGCTCCCGAGGAGCCGGAGGTGCACGGGCTCGTGGCGCTTATGGAGATCCAGGCGTCGCGCTCGCGTGCGCGGGTGGGTCCCGGCGGTGAGCCCGTCCTCTTGGTGGACCAGGACCGGGCGCGCTGGGATCACGTGCTCGTCCAGCGCGGGCTGGCCGCGCTACAGCGCGCCGAGCAGCTGGGCGGCTCTCTCGGCCCCTACGCGCTTCAGGCCGCGATTGCCGCCTGCCACGCCAGGGCGCGCAGCGTGGAGGAGACCGATTGGGCGCGGATCGTCGCGCTCTACGACGGCCTCTTCCAGCTCAGCGGGTCGCCGGTCGTGGAGCTGAACCGAGCCGTTGCGGTGGGAATGGCGTTTGGCCCGGCCGCCGCGCTTGAGCTCGTGGACGAGCTGGTCGTGGACGGATCGCTCGAGGGCTACCACCTGCTGTCAAGCGTGCGCGGCGACCTGCTTGCGAAGCTCGGCCGCAACGAGGAGGCACGGGCGGAGTTCGAGCTGGCGGCGTCGATGACGCGCAACGCTCCTGAGCGGACGCTGCTGCTGGACCGCGCGGCGTCGTTGACATAGATCCGACCACGATGCCGCCTCAGGCACACAACTGCGCCTACCCCGTGCTCCTGGCCGCCATCCCGACGCTGCTCGCCCTATACCTCATGCGCCGAGCGGCTCACGTCGTTCCCGGCTAGATTGGTCTACGGAATCTTCAGTGACCTCGCCCAGCCAGACACCCGAGCACGTCGACGTGCTGATCATCGGCGCCGGACTGTCGGGCATAGGCGCGGGTTGTCACCTGCGTACCAGCTGCCCCGGCAAGACGTTCGCGATCCTCGAGGCCCGCGACGCCATCGGCGGCACCTGGGACCTGTTCCGCTACCCCGGCATCCGGTCCGACTCGGACATGTTCACGCTCGGCTACCCGTTCCGCCCCTGGCCGGAGGCCGAGGCGATCGCGGACGGTCCCTCGATCCGTAGCTACGTCCGGGACACCGCCCGTGAGTACGAGATCGAGGACGCGATCCGCTTCCACCAGCGCGTGGTCGCCGCCGAGTGGTCCACGGAGGACGCGCGCTGGACGGTGGACGTCGAGCGCACCGACACGCAGGAGCGACTGCAGCTCACCTGCGGCTTCCTCTTCATGTGTACCGGCTACTACCGCTACGACGAGGGCTATACGCCGCATTTCGAGGGCACGGAGCGCTTCCGCGGCGAGATCGTGCACCCGCAGCACTGGCCCGAGGAGCTCGACTACGCGGGCAAGCGGGTTGCGGTGATCGGGAGCGGCGCGACGGCGGTCACCCTGGTGCCCGCCATGGCCGACGAGGCCGCGCACGTGACCATGGTGCAGCGCTCACCGAGCTATGTGGTGTCCCTGCCAGGTACCGACCCGCTCGCCGAACTACTGCGCCGCGTGCTGCCTGCGAAGGCCGCGTTTTCGATCGTGCGCTGGAAGAACGTCCTCCTGCCCACCGCGTTCTTTCTCGCCTGTCGCCGCTGGCCGAAGGCGATGAAGGGGCTGATCCGCAGGGGCGTCATGAAGCGGCTTCCGGAGGGCTATGAAGTCGACACCCATTTCGCCCCGCGCTACCAGCCCTGGGACCAGCGACTCTGCCTCGTGCCCGACGGAGACCTGTTCGAGACGATCAGCGCGGGCCGCGCCTCGGTCGTCACCGACAGGATCGAAACGTTCACCGAGAACGGGCTCAAGCTCGATTCAGGGACCGAGCTGGAAGCGGACGTGATCGTGACCGCCACGGGCCTGAACATGCTGATGCTCGGCGGCATGAGGATCGCCGTGGACGGACGCGAGATCAAGCTCCACGAGACCGTCGGCTACAAGGGCATGATGCTTAGCGGCGTGCCCAACATGGCGGTGGCCCTCGGCTACACGAACGCGTCGTGGACGCTCAAGTGCGACCTCGTGAGCCAATACGTGTGCCGCCTCCTGAACCACATGGACGTGCACGGACATCGTCAGGCCACCCCTTGCGCGCCGGACCAGTCGGTCGCCACGGAGCCCTTCCTCGACCTGGCGTCCGGCTACGTCCTGCGCTCGATCCACACGCTGCCCAAGCAGGGCAGCCGTGCCCCCTGGCGGCTCTACCAGAACTATGTGCGCGACGTGCTGATGATGCGCCGCGGCCCACTGGAGGACGAGGGCATCGA
>Ga0126307_10002426_pt1 | contig 12581 bp, 16 predicted proteins | sample Plot28_FD_89955 | JGI IMG/M metagenome (GOLD analysis project Ga0126307, IMG submission 89955) | Serpentine soil microbial communities from UC McLaughlin Reserve, CA, USA - Plot28 | ecosystem: Environmental > Terrestrial > Soil > Grasslands | place: USA: UC McLaughlin Reserve, Lake County...
CGAGTTTCTCGAGGAGGAGCGCCGCACCCTTGGGGAGTGGTGGTTCGAGCAGGAGTACATGTGCCGCTTTCTGGACGCAGAGACCCAGGCGTTCAGGCGAGAAGATATCGACAGGGCTTTTGAAGAGGAGGTACAAGCATGGGAGCTGTAACCGTTGGCGTGGACATCGGGCAGAGAAGGGACCCAACCGCTATCGCGGTGGTAGAGCAAGAGCATCGGGGTTCAGAAATCCACCACATGGCCCGCCATCTGGAGAGGCTGCCCTTAGGATCACCCTACCCGGCCGTAGCCGAGCGGGTCGCGGCGGTAGTCGGGGGCGTGCATGCGGCGACGTCGGGGGAAGCTCCCACCCTCTATGTGGATGCCACGGGAGTGGGTACCCCGATCGTGGACGTCCTAAGAGCCGCCAACGTAGGAGACCTGGCGCAGCTGAAGGCCGTGTTCTTCAACCATGGCGACAGACGTAAGGTGGAGCGCGGTGAGGTCAAACTGGGCAAGGCGTGGCTCGTCTCCAGGATGCAAGCACTCCTCCAATCGGGACTGCTGCATCTGCCCAGGACAGCCGAGGCTGAGGCTTTGGGCAAGGAGCTTCTCGATTACGAGATAAGGGTCACAGAGGACGCAAACGATCGATACGGCGCTTTTCGAGTGGGCGCCCACGACGACCTCGTGACGGCTGTCGGCCTGGCCACCCAGGAAGATCGTGGCGGGGGGTGGTCTACGTCCTTTCGAGATGATCCCTACGGGTGGGGCGACATCCCCTCGGGAGGGTTATGGCCCTCTTTGTAGCGTGGATCCTTTCACTAACCACAGCGAGAGGCCCGGCAGGTCCTTGTGAGCAAGGGCGTACAGCGACGCTGGTTGATACCTGGCGTTTACCGCGTACCGCCAGCCAAGCAAACGGCCGCGGCACGAGGGGGACTCCCCATGAGCGCACCCCCTTGATAGGACGTTTCAGTGAGTGGAGGGATCGGCTCCGTCCGCTAAGCATCACGAGGGAAGGCAAGGTACGCAACTGACGTGGAAGGAGACGACGAACGGACAAGATGTCGAAAGAGTAATTCGACGCGGTCGATGTGTAGAAGGCATAGAAGCCTCGCCCGACTCCACGGTATGGGCAAGAAACCAGAGAAGAGAGGAGAACACAACATGACGACGAAAGACCAGATGACGCAGGCTGAGGAAGCCCTCGGGCGGATCCTCGAAAAAGTGGCACCAAAGCTCTCGGAGCCGGCCCATGACCTCCTCTCAGAGGCGATGGGCACGTCATACGCAGCGTGGTTGTCGCCCAGCAGCCCCTTACAGCAGGGGGAACACGAGGAGAGCATGAAGAAGCTGTGCTCCGCAGCCGCCAAGGTCACTGACCAGGACCGTGAGCTTCTCGCGGAGGTCGCGCGCGCTAACAAGGCCGCTTCTGACTCTATAGATCCCGACGACGACACACACCTCGGGTATGGAGTGTTTCAAGGGTACTATCACGGATATTACACGGTGGTGTACGGTCTGATCGAAGAGGCCCTCGACGGGACACTCGCACAGTAGATGCATCAGGCGCTACCTCCACGAGCGCTATTGGCTGGCCGTGGCGTGACGCGCGTAATGCTCCTGCGCTTCCGGCAAGGTGAGAGTTATCGGGCAGCGACCAGCCCGCTGTCGGCCTCGAAGACCGTTAGCCGTCTGAAGAATCCGTTGACGGAGAAGCGATAACGGACATGGTAATTGCTGCTGCTGTCGAGGAACGTCAACCCCAAGATCGTTTCCGAGATGTTGGGGCACGCCAACATAGCTATCACTCTCGACTCGTATAGTAACGAGCTGCCGAACACGCAGGCCACGGCCGCGGATGCGATGGAGGATGCGCTGTCCTAACAAGGGGCGATTTCGGGCTGGCGACGCCGTCAGGGTCTTAGAGGAGCTCTCGATGCTCGACTCGTGCAACGGCCGTCGGCTAGACCACGGGCTGTTGAAGCTTGAAACACTCCGTCTAATACCGTTTGCTTGTTGCTCCGCAAATGGCATGTGTCTGCCACATTATTTCTTCCCGGTAGTGGGAGAAGGGGACCGGTTGTTGCACAGGTACTGTTCTCTTTAATCGTAGTTTGGTGACTGGCCATCTATCTCTGGATCAGTTAGTCCTGGTTCGAATCCAGGTCCGGCAGCTTTCTAAAACCCCTGCAAAACTTACAGAAACATGATCCGTTGGCATCCGCATCGACCCGTGGTACACCCGTTATTACACCAACGCGGTAGGTGAGATGTATTCCGTACTGCCCGTAGGCTCTTCAAGCTCAATCTATCGAAGAATCCCAACCGGTGCACCAAACCACGCGAAAGCGCCAGGGTTCCGTAGAAAAGGAAAGGACGAACCAACCCACCCGCTCCGGCAGCGCTCTGGCAATACTGATGACCCTGGACGAAGTGGCTAGATACCGCCCAGGTCTTTGCAGCTTCATCGAACACCAACGTGGAATTTATGGGCGTTGTGGTGCTTGATCGCCCAGGCTAGAATCGTTGCATAGCCGAAGAGAAGAACCCAGCAGCCGTAGCACTAGGGAAGCGTGGTGGGCGAAAGGGCGACAAGGCTCGCGCCGAGAAGCTCGCACCTAAACAGAGGTCCTAGATAGCACGCAAAGTGGCTAAGATGCGTTCGGCTAAGAAGCGTCAGCAGGAACGGTCCTAGCTGCAATGTTCGGAGCCTCGGGGAGCGCAGAGTGGTTGACTTACTGTCTTGGCTTAACTTGAACACCGTTCTGGATTTTCTTCCATCGTTACCAACTATTCAAAAAATAGCAGACATCCTTTGGAAGCTGATCGCAAGTGCAGGGGTCCTAATCGGGGGCATATGGGCTTACTTCAAGTTCATTAAAGGACGAACCTTTCAACCTAATATCGTTCCGAAAGTTGCTGGTGAGGCCAGGGATAAGGATGGAGAAATCTTTCTCATAGCGACTACGGAAGTAGAGAACGTGGGGGCTTCCAAGGTCACTTTAGACCATCAACATACTGTAATTCGTGTGCTGACATCTAGAGCCCTAGCACGTGGCGAGGAAGGGCCGATTGAATGGGGGGAGAAGGCCTTTGCTACGAGAAAGATACTGCAACACCGTGATCATCTGGAACCAGGAGGGACTGCGGTGGACACAGAATTGTTTCAAATCCAGAACGATAACTTTGTCGCTTTGAGGCTTGAGGTGCTCGTCGCTTCGACCAAGGATGATAAATGGACGGGCGTAGGGATTGTCAATCTATCCGAGGGGGTAGATAATACGATAGTGAGTGGCGAAGGGAGCTGAGTATGACTGCCGTTAGACAAGTTGGATCTGAACAGGGTAAGCTGACAAGGGACATGGCTCGGCAGATAGAGGATGAACTTTCCGCCACGAACCAGATGGTTTCCGCACGCGAAGACAAGGCCAAGAGAAGGAAGGCTCAGGGCAGGAGCGGTAAGGCTAGGTAGGATGAACGCCGAACTAAACACGTAGGCAAAGCCCCCGGGGAATCGGGGGCTTTTTCGTGGAGGGGGCAAGACCTGCATTCGCAGTCGAATGAGGCGCTTCACCACCCCAGAGAAGTCATAAGCTACGCCAACTCAAGCAGTATTCAATGGACATCCTCAACGTTGAGGATGTCCACGCTTACCTTTGGCTTTAAGTCACGTCGACATCAACTCAATTAGGTCAAGATCATTTCCGTTTTCCGTCTCTACACGTGCGAGAGCAACATCCCACGCTGCTTGGTACCTTGCCGTATCGTCAGCGAGTTCGATTCCAGCCGAATAGATCTGACTGTGCAGGGCGACGGATGCCTGCAACCGAGATCTACAAGTGGATATGAGTGCTCGTATAGATCTCTCTTCGCCTAGATCCGTGAGGGTCCTGCCGATTGAAGCAACGAGGTGTTTGTTGGCATTCCAACGACTCCAACTCAAGAAAGGATCGTTGGTTGACACCTGGCCTGAGTATTGAGTTTGGAATACTACCCTAGACAAGACATCGGACTCTATTCGTGCAAACTCATCTGGATAGACTATGGTTCCCCAAAGTTCGGGTGAAAAATACCTAGGTGGAGCATTGCCGCCTCCTCCCGTCCCACTTGAGGGCTGCCATCGTTCTGGGGAGAATCCCCATAGATTCTGGCTGTGCCCAATTCCTATCCCTGTTGCACCGGTAGCCAAAGAAAGTAGTCCAACGGGTCCTGCGTAACCGTGCAGCACCGGCTTTCCTGAACAAGCAAGCTTTAGAGCCCCATAGCAAAAGCGGTAGACTTCATCCTGATCGTGAGGAATGCGAGCCGGATTAAACTCGAACGCAAAGTACCATCCATCTGCTGGCAAACTCGTGGCGGCCGACAGTGAAGTCTCGAGTGTGTTTAGCGAAGATGTAGCCGAGCGGGCGAGAACTGCTGAGCCCAAGACTGGCACGCCGATAGTGTCGGCCGCCAACTTCGCGGCTCGGAAGAGCCGCGCGTTCAGGTCTTGGATGTCACTGCGTCCAGCTTGATAGAGTACGGCGGGAGAGATCACTGCTGAGGTGTTGAGGTCTCTGTTGACGCTCTCAAGTACAGAAGCAAGATGCCCAATCTCTTGGTCGCTTAGTGCGTTTAGCGCCGAAACGCTAGCACGGTAATCCTTCATTGGCCAAGACGGAAGAAGGCCCACGCTTGCCTCAGGAAGGAAGAACTGAGGATCAAGGAGGACTTCTGCATCATATCTTGCATATTGAGGAGCGTATTCCCTCGCTCTCTCTAAGGATAAGTCTCGTGGGCTAATAATCACACCCACTCCGTTGCCATTTTCGAGCTGTTCCAAGGCGAGCCTTTGGCTCCTATCTCCGAACTGGTGCCAAACGCCTCTCCTCATGCGTTTTCCCAGCTTTACGAAGCAAAGCACTGGTCTGTGCTGCTGAGCCGAGTCTTGAGAGTCGTTCCCGAGCTAACAGACGACGGAGGATTAGTTGCAACTTCTTCGGAAGAGCATTGAAGTCATCAGACTCGAGACTATCTCCGTTTTCACATACACGGCTACGTAGTTCAGGGTACGTAATTCCAGGTTCGAAGAAAGGATGACGGCCCAGCGCAGCTTGAAAGAGCATGATGCCAAAAGCGAAAAGATCCGTCCGTCGGTCGATATCGCGCTTGGTTCCCAGGAACTGTTCAGGTGCGAAATACAGAGGCGTGCCGAGTCCTGCTCCCTCATCAGTCCGAGTAAGGTCAGATAGGTTTAGGTGTCTTGCGAGGCCAAAATCGATTATCACAGGATGACCATCTATCCTAATTCGAACGTTCTGAGGCTTCAGATCTCGATGTACAACGTCGATCTCTTCGAGTGCAGTCAGCCCATCGGCTAGTTCGGCAAACGTAGTGTAGATGCGTGCCAGTTCCCAAGGAGCGGTTTGAAGCTCATCTTCAAGGTCATTTCCTTCAATGAATTCCTCGACGAGATAGTGTCGCACACTACTTGGTGTTGAAGAAAACGTGTACTCGTAGAGCTTCACAACGTTAGGGTGATTAATCTGCTGCAGAGCCTCGATCTCACGACCCAGGCGATCAACGTCGTAATCTGGAGATACGATCTTAAGGCAGAGGTCGAAACCCTTATCATCCTTGACGTGAAAGGCTGCTTTCTGAGCACTAGGTGTGAGGGTGCTAACAAAATCGTACTGAGAAAACATACTCCTTGCCTCATCGATCGGCACATGGAATGGCACTCGACCAGCCCCTCTCTACACTCTCTCCCACACTTGCCGCGAGATCGTAATAATAACGCCAAACAGATGGTTCGCTGCGTCGAGCACGCCTCACGACTGTTACATCACTATCGTGGGTTACGGCAATTATACCGATTCCAAATTGCGCGAAAGTCGGTTCGGAGCGAACTCGAAGCGCGATGCGCTTTGGCAAAGCAACGTACGATCTAGTTGCTACCATGCTGTTGCGTGCCGCTTGCTGGACCGCAACGCGCCATTTGTCCACCTTGACTTCGACCGTAACGACCTCGCGCAATGGTAGACATCGCAAACGCACAGCAGAAAGACAGTCTCCATTCTGGACCAAGAGTCCTAGTCCTAGAAGATCACTGAGTGCTGTTGCGATCTCTGTCACCTTACGCTGGAGTCGTAATGCAATGGTGTCGACTCGAGCTCTAGGGACAGCACGGAGATATGTAAGCACTTCCCGATGAAGTTCTGTCAAATGGGACATCGCGCCTACTATAGGCTCATACGCTACGATAGTAAGGTCGGGACGTGTCATGCCCACGGGCAAGGAGGCGCCAAGCCAGACGCACCTCTCAGCAGGCACGAGGGAAGCGGCTTTTGCCAGTACGGCATCTTCAAGGCGAAGTTCTGGACCCGGCCGACGTGGGCGAAAAAACAAAGCCTCAGCAGAATGCGTGAGCATTAAGACTCTCTAAAATGCAGCAAAGATCCATCCGATCTAAGTCCGTTTCCAACTTCATCGTAATTATGCCAGCCAGGACAGAGCAATACTCCACAGAAAAGTGTCGCAGCTCTGCATGGCGAGGTCCGGAGTATAGACACTGCTCGTCTCGCGCCGAAGGAGATACGTGGTCACTCGTTCTCGTGGGGGTTGCTAAGAGCTGAGTGTCGCTGATTACACCACCCGCTTAAAACCGAGGCGCTGTGGTTACGCGCGATCATGATTGACATGAGCCAGGTGACCAACATGACTATACTGGAAGTAGACCGACTTGGTATTGGGGAATGCGGCTGCCGGTAAGGAGAAGCTAATAAGTGATACCAGATGTCCCTCGAGAAGAGCTCCTTGCGGCGATAGATAAGTTCGACAAGGAACTGCGTAGCACCGAAGAATGGTCTAGCTGGGAACAGAAGGGCCCGCATAAATACGCGATCTCGCACGACGGCCAACGCTACCCAGTTAAGCAAATTATCCGCATGGCGACTGGCGAGAAGGACTTCAGCGGGGGCCAGGAAGCGAACAGTTATGTTCGCAAGAGGGGGTTACGTGTCACTAACCTTCGAGATGGATCCGATGAAGGCGACGGGATGGGAATCAGGGAGGGTCTAGAAACCATTCTATCCAACTACACCTCGGCTAGGGCCGAGGACTTTGCCGGCCATGAGCTTTGGTCGACATTCAAGGAGACAAAGAGAGCGATTGAGGCTGCCAAGGCCATCAAAGAGCGGAATACGTTAAGAGTCAAGCCGTCTAGAGGGCAAGGCAACTGGGTGTCGATACCTTGGATTGCCGTGTTCGATGCTCGGGAGACCACTACAATACAGCGAGGAGTGTACTCCGTCTACCTGTTTCGTGAGGACATGACAGGAGTCTATCTAGCTCTTGCGCAAGGGATAACAGAATACGGAGACAATAAGGAGTTGTACGGTGGCACGCGCCGGGACATAGAGAACCATCTTGTCGCTCGCGCGAGGGCTCTGCGCCGTTTCTGTGGCGATCTAATACAGCATGGGTTCGCACTCGACAATGGTATTGACTTGCATTCAGATACGACATTAGGATCAGGTTATGAAGCCTCGACTGTGGCCTATAAGTTTTATGACGCGGACTCCGTACCTGACGACTCGGCGCTAGCTGATGATTTAGAAGATATTTTGACTGCATACAACCGTTATCTGAATTCTGAAGATTCCCAGTCGCGGCTGTGGTGTATCTATGTTGGCCGTCAGGCGGCGGAAAACTTCGACCTTGGTCGGAGCGAAGGCACCTGGGGTGCCAATGCCGAAAACAAGTTCAAAGAGGTTCACGCAGGCGACTCCCTTTTGTTCGTCCACAGCCTGGCCTCCGATATGTCGCCTACGCGTAGGGGCTTTCCACGCGTGAAGTTGCCAGAGGAATTGAGAGGTACCGCGGCGCTGCTGGTAAGGGCCAAGGTTACTTCCGACGTGTTCGAAGATTCATCTCCGCTGTGGCCTGACGACGTCTACCCATACCGGTTCCACTTCCAGGAAGAAGATGAGGACCATGACATCGAGTTCAACACAGAGACCTTCCCCACAGAAGTAGTTGAGGCGGTACGTCTCTCGGCGTCTACGCAAGGCAGACCTGTACTTGTGGAAGAGATTGCTGGCAAGGTGCCAGCAAAGCAAGGAGGCCTTGAGGAGCTTGTCAAACACACCAATCTAACCAGGTCCCAGCTCGAGGAGATAGAGTCGCTGCTTCGGGAAAAGAAGCAGATCATCTTCGAAGGGCCGCCCGGTGCCGGCAAGACGTACATCGCCGAACTGTTTGCGCGCTACTTCACGCGCAATCCTCTGAAAGGTTCTCACGATGAGCGGCTCGCAATAGTCCAGTTCCACCAATCCTACGGCTATGAAGATTTCGTCCAGGGTATACGCCCCCAGACCAATGCCAAGGGACAGCTCGAGTACCGGGTTCAAGATGGGATATTCAAGTACCTGTGCGACGTGGCGAGACGCAATCCTGACGAAGATTTCGTGATCCTCATCGACGAGATTAACCGTGGAAACATCTCGCGCATCTTCGGCGAGCTCCTGTTTCTGCTCGAATACCGAGATGAAGAAGTCTCCCTACCCTACTCTCGCCCCGGAGATCCTATGTTCTCCATACCAGAGCGCGTGTACCTGCTGGGAACTATGAACACGACTGACCGCTCGCTTGCGCAAATCGACTATGCGCTACGACGCAGGTTCTATTTCTACCGCATGCTGCCGGTAGTTGACGGTGAGGCCCCAGTGTTGAAACGGTGGCTCGAAAAGCAAGACCTCAGCCAGGAGAACCGGGACCAGATACTCCGGCTGTTTATCAACCTCAACAACCGTATCCAGAGTCACCTCGGCGAGCACTTCCAGGTCGGACACAGCTACTTCATGACCCAAGACATCGGGACCGATGACGGCCGAAGACGGGTGTGGGCACATGCGATCGAGCCCTTAGTCGAAGAATACTTCTACAGTTGGCGCGATAAGGAGGTTCTCTCCGAATTCGAGCTCGAAAGACTGCTTTCTGACCAAGATAGCCAAGAGTGATTACGACCGAAACGTATGATGAGGCGTCGGCACAAGCCATCCGGCTCAAGGAATACCAGGATCAGGACGTCAGCCTTAGCGAGAGAGACGCCAGCTTTCTACTCTCGCAGTTGTCACCAAAGATCACTGTACGGCGCCGGGTACAAGATGATCAGTACGTTCTAAATCCTAACCAGTTCGTCGGCGTCGTGACGCTTCCGTCAGGACGGCGCTTAGAGAGCCATCCCAAAATCCCTACGCGCAATCTCTTTTACATGCTGGCTGTGGCCTTCGATCTGCCGTCGCCGTTCATGGACGAACTAGCAGACTATGGGCGACTCGACGAACTCTTAGAGTTCGTGGCTTCGTATTTCACCCAACGTGTGGAAAGCCGGCTAAACCAGGGTCTGTATCGCTCCTACGTGGAGCGAGAAGACAATCTTTCCATGGTACGAGGGCGGATAAGTTTTGCCGAAGACGTGCGTCGCAACTACGTCTTACGACACCGGACTTATTGTCGCTATGCCGAGTTTAGTTGGGATATACCCGAGAATCAGATTATTCGCCAGGTAGTACACCTCCTCGGAGGCTGGGGGCTTAGACGAGATCTGCGGTTACAGTTGCGCAGGATAGATGCTGCTCTTGCCGAAGTCACGCCGGTGATACTTCCGCCTAGCGCCACCGACCGATTTCATTACAACCGGTGGAACGAGGATTACCGATTATTGCACCGGCTCTGTCGACTCTTTCTTGAGGGAGCCTCTGTGTCGGAAGAGAGTGGGCCCTTCGACTTTTCGACGTTCCTCGTCGACATGGAAAAGCTGTTCGAACGGTTCATAACCCAGATGTTGTTCAAGCAGGTGGGTGAGCCCTTTGTGGTCGATGATCAGGTGCCGATGTACCTCGGCCACAAAAAGAAAGTGCGCATGTTCCCAGATATAGTGGTGAGTCGAGAAGGAACGCCTGAGCTTATCGCCGACTGTAAATATAAGCGTCTCGAACCGTCGAAGTTCAAGAACCACGACATCTATCAGATGTTCGCCTACTGCACCGCTTCGCGTGTGCGGCGAGGGCTGCTGATCTATCCTCTGCACACTGCAAGAGTGCAGGATGAGGTGGGGATCTTGAATACCGAGACGGTGGTTCAGCAAACGACTATAGATCTTGGCAAAGACGACATCCAAGCACTAGACCAAGAGTGCGATATTCTTGCACAAGACCTCGTAAACTGGGTAGAGACTAATGTAGATTAGCCAGCAGTCTTAGGTTGCGTGGTGCTAGAGGTGAAGGCTAGTCAGCGTTGGTACAGTCGCCAGTCCATATCGTGCTTCTCAAGCAGTTCGCGTTCCTCGAACATCATCTCGAGTATCCTCGCGGCTTGGGCGGAGAGCTTGGGGTTTTCGAAGACCCTTCTTCGAAGATCGGCACTGTTGGGGTCTTCGGGGGAAAGCAAAGCTTCGTAAGCCTCGGCGATCCGCTCCCTGAGCGCCGCGTGTTCTTCGGAGATGGGTGGTGGCCATGGTTGGCGGCGTATTCGTTCGTCTTCGAGCATGGCGTCCATCCGGCGCCTAAGCTCCCGGAGTTTGTGCCCACGCCTACCGCCGGGCAAGGATACGTTGTTCCGCGCGCTCTAGCAGTTCCTCCATCTCGTCCAGGCGTTCCTCCAGCTCGTCCTGCTCCCGCACGCGGCGCTCTATCTCGACCGCCCTGAGCTGCGTGTTGGCTATCTGGTTGGCAATTGCAGCATCGGAACGATCCACGCGGCCTTCCAGAACATCCGCGTAAAGTTCCTTGAGCATGGCCTTGATCTCCTTCACCTCAAGGTTAGGGCGGCTCTTTGCTGCCTTAGAGGCTGCCCTGCTTCGCTCCTCAGCACGGGAGGGATCAGGCGCTGGACAGTAGTCGCCGTAGGCCCCAGCGATGCCCCTGCAACGCTCGCCGTTTGCCTTTATTGCGCTACATGCGCCCATTAGCGACCACCCCCCGGGGCCCCTTCAAAAATTACGAGCGGGATTCGATGCCGTCGCGAAAGGCCTCTACAATTTTCAGCACCGAACTTGCCCCTGTGCTGCGTTTGCCTACTGACCATCGCTCACCGATCGCCGGGCAGCACTCCCTCCGACGCCTCAGGCTTGAGGCTTCGCTCCGTCACGCTGCACCTCCCCTTATCCGTACTTGATCGAATGCTCCTGGGCTCGCGTGCTCCCAGCCTTTGAGGGCTCTCCTGAAGGCAGCCGGATCGTTCTCCAACCCAGCTGCCCGCATACGCCCGTCCCACACCTCCTGTATGGATAAGTCCAGTGTTTCTTTCTCGGCAGCGGATAGCTGGTCATAGTGTCGGGCTAGAGACTTCAAAGCATCTTTACACAGTGAGTGGGCCCATCCTGCATCCCACTGCGCTGCCGGAGTTTCTGGCAGAAGCTCTCGGGCCAGCATGAGCAAGGCGTCTTCCACTTCGTCGGTCGAGAACCTATGACCACGATCTCTTAGCTCCTGGCGGCATTGCGAGTCGGGAGGACAGCCGAGAAAGTAGCAGCCCCTCCGCGTTGCTGCACGGTTGCTGCACAAGAGCTAGGTGGTAGTTAGAGCCCCTATTCTTGGTGTTGTGAAAGCCCTGCGAATAGCCGTTTTTCTAGAGTGGGCAATGCTAGGTTCGAACCAACGACCTCTTCCATGTGAAGGCAGTGAAGCTGTTTCTTACGCATCCTAACGTCTAGGAAAATCCGCACATTTGCCTGCTCGGTTCTCTACGCGCCGCGCAGTCTGCACCACTCCATCTCCAGTCCCGCGCTCTTCATCATGCTCACAAGTCTGTCGCGAACTACCACGACCAGGACAGCCCCGTCAGGGTACTCGTAGAACGCATATCCTACCCGTGCTTGGGCGGAGAGATACTGCGGCCGTGCTCGGCGTAGTCCTCGACACACTCGGAGCGCTCGGCGCTGACAAACGTCTCGCGATCCGCCGTGTCGCCCATACGCCGCGGATGTTCACGATACACACCGCCCACAGCGTACAGTCCCTACGATCTCTACCTCTTCGCCGGTCTCCGGGTTAACGGCCAGGTGGCCGATGTAGACGAGGCCGTCATAGCAGGTGTGGGGACGGAGGCGCTCCAGGCCGGAGTAGTGCGCCTCTACAGTGTCGTCGTGATCGTCAGTGGATGGGTGCGCGTGGGGTGCGCTAGACTCTGTGGTGTCCATGAGGCTCCTACTCGTGGGCCGGGCTCCGGGGTGTTCCAGCACCGCCGGGGCTATATTTGTTTTACCCTTATATTATAACCATTTTTATCTATAATTTCTACATATTTGTGCTAAACTTATCTATACAAGTACACTGCTGGCATGGTGGAGGTGAACGTGGGCAAGCTGAAGGAGCTCAGGGACAGGAGGGTTTTGACGCTCCACGAATTGGGGGAGCGCTCAGGAGTCGCCTACAACACGATCTGGAGACTCGAGAACGGCAAGACCGGGGCGCAGCCGCGCACCATAAGGAAGCTGGCTAAGGCGCTCGGCGTCGAGCCGGAGGAGCTCGTCAGGGCAGGGAGCGAAGATGGCTAGGCGGCGCGGAAACGGGGAAGGCTCGATCCGCCGCCGTGCGGACGGCCGCTGGGAGGGC
>Ga0126307_10002427_pt1 | contig 12580 bp, 10 predicted proteins | sample Plot28_FD_89955 | JGI IMG/M metagenome (GOLD analysis project Ga0126307, IMG submission 89955) | Serpentine soil microbial communities from UC McLaughlin Reserve, CA, USA - Plot28 | ecosystem: Environmental > Terrestrial > Soil > Grasslands | place: USA: UC McLaughlin Reserve, Lake County...
CCGACCAGCCCCACCACGCAGGCGAGGAGCACCGGCCCGGCCGCTCGCCGGCGAAGCCTGGGTTGGCGTTCGCTCGGTTCGTCCCCCGGGTCGTGCACGTCCCCACTGTCGCAGACCACGCGGAACGGCCGCTCGAACCGGGTGGGGGTACCCTCGGAGGATGTTCGGCCGCGGTTTCCGCATCGCGACGATTCGGGGCGTGCCGGTCAACGTCGACTCGTCCTGGATCTGGATCGCCCTGCTCCTGGTCGGCACGTTCTGGGCCCGGCTCGACCAGCAGTTCCCCGACATCGCGAGCGGCGAGGCGTTCGCGTACGCGCTGTTCGGGTCGCTCGTGTTTTTCGGGTCGGTGTTCCTGCACGAGGCCGCCCACGCGATCGCCGCCCGGGCCAACGGGATCGAGGTCCACGGCATCACGCTCGTGTTCTTCGGGGGCTTCACGGCGGCCCGGGCGGACGAGAAGGGACCCGGGCCGGCGTTCGCGATCGCCGCGCTGGGCCCCGGGACGAGCCTCGCCCTCTCGGGGGCGTTCTGGCTCCTGTCGCGCCTGACGGAGGGAACCGCGGGCCCGCTGCCGGGCCTGTTCAGCTACGTGGCGGCCGTGAACCTGTTCATGGCGATCTTCAACGCGCTCCCCGGCCTGCCACTCGACGGCGGTCGCATGCTGCAGTCGCTGGTGTGGCGTCTGACGCGCGATCGGCAGCGGGCGACGCGCGTCGCGGCTCGATCAGGCCTCGTGGTCGGCGGCATCGTGATCGCGCTCGCGATCTACGCCCTCACGCAGGACCGGCTCTTCGAAGCCGTCTGGGGCGGGATCATCGGGATGTTCATCTTCCGGGGCGCCCAGGCCTCGGAACAGCGGATCGGCATCGACGGACGCCTGGCGTCGGCGACCGTCGCGGAGGCGATGGATCCCCCGCCGCCCGCGGTCCCCGCGGACCTCTCGCTCTCGCAGACGTTGGACCGGTTCCTGCGCGGCCACGAGGAGGAGGCGTTCCCGGTGATCGCGGACGGAATGGTGATCGGGATGATCTCGTTCAACTCGGCGCGCGAGCTCGGGATCCGGGATCCGCTGCGACCGGCCAGGGACGCGCTCATCCCGCTCGAACACGTCCTGGTGGCCCGGCCCGAGGAGCGACTCGACGAGGTCTCGGCGCGGCTGGGGACCGATCGCGCGGCGCTCGTCCTGCGCGACGGACGGCTCGTCGGCGCCATCAGCGGCTCCGGCCTCTATCGGTGGGCCGCGCGCGCCGGTTGATCCCACCGGCCGACTGCCGTGTCCGAGCACGGCGGTAGCATCGCGCCGATGGCCCCCTTCGAACCCGATCCCCGGCAGCTGGAGGTCCTCGACCATGCCGACGGCGCGATGCTCGTCTCAGGCGGTTCGGGTACCGGCAAGACGGCGGTCCTTCGCGAGCGGTTCGCGCGGCTCGTCGAACGCGGCGCCGACCCCGAACGCGTGGCGCTCGTCGTGGGTTCGCGCCGCGCGAGGGACGAGGCCCGCCGGCTGCTGCTCGAACGCCTCCCGGTCGCCCTGCCGACCCTCACCGTCGTCACGATCCACGGCCTCTCGTTCCACATCGTCGGCGAGCGGTTCGAGCGGCTCGGGTACGACGCGCCGCCCGCGGTGCTGTCGGCGTCCGAACAGTTCGCCCGCGTTCGCGAGCTCCTCGAGGGCGAGGACCCCGGACGCTGGCCGGTCTTCGGCCCGCTCCTGAAACTCCGCGGGTTCGCCGACGAGGTGCGCCAGCTGGTGATCCGGGCCCAGGAAGCATTGCGCTCGCCGGAGTACATCGAAGGGCGGGCGGCCGAACGTGGGCTGGCGGGGTGGGACGAGCTCGCCGCGTTCCTCCGCCACTATCTCTCGGTGCTCGACGCGTCGAGCGAGGTGGACTTCGCCGGCCTCGTCGAGCAGGCCGCGGTCGCGGCGGGGGCGGGCGACCCGCCGTTCGACCATGTGATGATCGACGATTACCAGGACACGACCTTCGCGGCCGAACGCCTCCTTGCGGAGATCCGCCCGCGGACCTTCGTCGCGGCCGGCGATCTCGAGACCCACCTGTTCTCGTTCCAGGGCACGACCGACGAGCCCCTCCGCCGCTTCGCCGAGCGCAATCCGGGCGCCGCGATGGTCCCGCTCGAGACGCGCCATCGGCCGGCGCCCGAACTGGTCGAGGCCTGGCGCGCCGGGCACGTCTCCGAGCAGCACGCCGCGGTCGCCCGCGAGCTCCGGCGGCTGCACGTCGACGACCAGGTCCCGTGGCGCGAGCTCGCGGTGATCGTCCGGCGGCATGGGCCCCGCGTCGAGGGGCTCCTGCGCGCCCTCGATGACGCGAACGTCCCCCGCGGGATCGCCGACGCCGGGTCGCCGGCCACGGTCCCGGCCACGCGGCCGTTCGTGCTCGCCCTCAAGTGGCTCGTCGCGGGGCCCCAGGAGCGAGACGCGCTGATCGAACCCGTCCTCACCTCGGAACTCGGCCGACTGTCGCCGGCGTCGGTCCGGACCCTGCTCCGGCTCGCACGCGCGCACGGTCGCCCGCCGCGCGACGCGCTCGCGATGCACGACCTGTCCGAACCCGAGGACGCGCAGGCGTTGACGGCGCTCGGCAGCGTGCTGGCATGGGCCGAGGCCGTCGCCGCCTCGGTGCTCGACGCGTTCCGCGTGCTCTGGCTCGAGCTCCCGTTCGCGGCCGATCTGGTCGAGCGGGCCGAGACCGACCACCATGCGCTCGTCGACCTCGAGGCGGTAGTCGAGCTCTCGAACGCCATCGCGTCGGCGGGGACCGCCGCCGATCCGTCGACCGAGGCCTTCCTGTTGTCGCTCGGCGCGGCGGAGGGAGCGCCGATCCTCGCAGCGGGGGACGAGGGCGGCCACGACGGGGTGCACGTGCTGACGGCGCACGCGGCCGCCGGTCGCGAGTTCGACACGATCCTGGTGCTCGACGCGCTCGAGGGCGACTTCCCGAGCCTGTCCCGGCCCGAGCCGATGTTCGATCTCGCGACGCTCGAAGGAGCGACCGCCCGCTCGGAGATCAACCGTCGGCGCCTGGCCGACGAGCGACGCCTGTTCGGGATGGTCCGCTCGCGCGCGCGTCGCCGGGTGGTGCTGACGGCGACCGATCCGCACGGCGACGAGTCGTCGGTGACGCTGACCTCACGGTTCGTCGAGGAACTCGACCTGTCATGGTGCGACGTCCCGAGCGCGCCGTTCGCGGAGCCCGTGTCGACGCTCGAGGCGGCTTCGGCCTGGCGACGCGGGCTCGGCGACCCGACGGCGGCGCCTGCCGAGCGGGTCGCCAGCCTCGACGGCCTGGTCGCGCTCGGCGACGATCCGAGGCGGTGGTGGTTCCAGCGCGACTGGACCGACCTGTCCGCGGTGGCGGAGGACGCGCTCTCCCTGTCGTACTCACGGCTGTCGACGCTGGAGAACTGCGAGCTGCAGTTCGTGCTGTCCAGCGAGCTCGGGCTGGACCCGGGCGGTGGCTACCAGGCCTGGGTGGGCAGGACGGTCCACAGGATCATCGAGGAATGCGAACGCGGATCGATCGACCGCACGCCCGAGGCGTTCGAACGCGCGCTGGACGAACGGTGGGAGAAGACGCGCTTCCCCTCCTACGCCGTCTCCGAGGCCGAGCGCGCCAACGCGAAGACGGTGCTGATCCGGAACTGGTTCGAGCGCTACGCGGAGCCGCCCGCGACGGCCACCGAGCGCGGGTTCGCGTTCGAGTTCGAGGGCGCGAGGATCCGGGGCAAGATCGACCGGATCGGACCGGTGCCCGAGGGGGGCACGCGGATCACGGACTACAAGACCGGGCGTTCGGACAGCGCGCCCAGGCCCGCCGAGAGCCTGCAGCTCGGCATCTACTACCTCGCCGTGCACGAGGACGACGACCTGGCCGAACACCGGCCGGTGCAGGCGGTGGAGCTCGCGTTCCTCGGCGGCAAGAAGGCCGACGCGGCGCTCGACGTCAAGGCGTGGTCGGTCTCCGAGGACGTCGAGGAGGACTACAAGGCGCGGATGCGCGAGCGGCTGGCCGAGCTGATCGACCGTATCCGCGAGCTCAACGAGGAACGCAGGTACGTCGCGAACACGAAGGCGAGCTGCTTCTTCTGTCGCTTCCAAACGCTCTGCACGCGCTACCCGCAGGGCGGTGCCGTGTTCCCGATCGACGGTCTCGTGACGGCGCCGGCCGAGGTCGTGGCCGGCTCATGACCGAGCGTTACCCGGAGCCGATCGTCGAGTTCCTTCGCGGTGAGCCGACGCCGGAACAGTGGACGGCGATCTCGTGGCCGCTCGAACCCTGCGTCGTGGTGGCCGGCGCCGGCTCCGGGAAGACGTCGGTGATGGCCGCCCGCGTGATCTACCTCGCCATGGTCGCGACGGGAGCATGGCCGGCCGACCACGAGGGCGTGATGCCGGGCAACGTGCTCTGCCTGACGTTCACGAACAAGGCCACGGAGAACCTGATCGTGAAGATGCGCCGGGCGCTCCGGACCCTCGAACTCGACGAGGGCGAGGAGCCCGAGATCTCGAACTACCATGCGTTCGCCGCCCAGGTACTCGAACGCCACGGGATGCTGATCGGGCTCGAGCCGGGGCAGCGGGTGCTGAGCCAGGCACAGCGCGCCCAGATCGCGGCGCGCGTGCTGGACCGGATGACGTTCGAGAAGCTCCACACGCGGTGGCAGCCGGCGATCGTGGGCTACATCCTCGGGCTCGACGAACAGCTGCAGAACCACCTGGTCGAACCCGAGACGGTGATCGAGCATGTCCAGGGCAAACTGGATGCACTCCGCAGGGCGAGATCCGCGGAGCCGCTGCTGGCCGCGGAGGAGCGGATCGAGATCGCCCGGGCGGTCCGGGTGTTCCGCGAGCTCAAGGCGGAGCTCGGCGTGATCGACTTCGGGGATCAGATCGCCCATGCCGTCCGGATCGCCTCGGCGCATCCGGAGGTCGGGAAGGCCCACCGCGACCGGTTCGGCGCCGTGCTGCTCGACGAGTACCAGGACACGAACCACGCCCAGGCGGTCCTGATGCGGGCGGTGTTCGGCGGCGGCCACCCGGTGACGGCCGTCGGCGACCCCGACCAGAACATCTACGCCTGGCGCGGCGCGAGCCTGTGGAACCTGCTGCACTTCCGCAAGGACTTCCCGCTTCGCGACGGGGGCGAGTCCGCGCAGCTGCCGCTGTATACGAACTTCCGCTCCGGTGCCCGGGTCCTCGAGGCGGCCGACCGCGTGATCGACGCGCTGCCCGCCAACCAACGCCCCGACCCCGACAAGCTCCTTCGCCCCTGGGAACGCAACGGCGAGGGGCACGTCGAGGTCGCGCGCTACGAGCACGAGATCGCGGAGGCCGAGGGCGTCGCCGAACGCGCCCGCGAGCTGCACGCGGACGGCGTCGCCTGGCGCGAGATGGCCGTCCTGTGCCGGACCCACCGGCTGTTCGAGGCGTTGCAGCTCGCGTTCGGCGCGATGGGGGTGCCCGCCGAGTTCGTGAACCTCGCGGGCCTGATCCACCTGCCCGAGGTCGTTGAGGTGCTCGCGTACGCCCGCGCGACGGAGGACCCGCGTGACGGCGTCGCGCTCGCGCGGATCCTGACCGGGCCCCGGTACCGCATCGGGCTCCGCGACCTGGGCGTGCTGGCCGGATGGTCCCGAACCAGCGGGGGCGAGCTCCGCAAGCTCCTCGCCGATCTCGCGCTCGACGAGGACGACGACCTCCTCGAGGACCACCCGTTCCTGATGGCGGAGGCGCTCGAACGCCTCGACGAGATCGAGGGGCTCACCGAGGAGGGCCGGGTCCGCCTCGGCGAGTTCCGGGCCGAGCTGGACGAGCTCCGGGTGGCCGCGCGACGCCCGGTCGGCGAGTTCCTGGCCGAGATCATCCGCCGGACCGGCCTGCTCGCCGAGCTGGACTCGGCCGCGGACCAGCCGATGGCGCTCGCTCGGCGGCGGAACCTCGCGGCGTTCCTCGAGCAGGTGCACGCCTTCCAGCCCGTCGACGGAGAGCTCACGCTCGGGGCGTTCCTCGAGCACCTGGACTCGATCGACGACGACCGCGAGTGGAACCCGGTCCAGCCGAGCGACGACGACTCGATGAAGGTGATGACCGTGCACGCGGCCAAGGGTCTGGAGTTCGAGGCGGTGTTCGTGCCCGGTCTCGCGAACGGGTTGTTCCCCGATGCGCGCGTCCAGCAGAACCCGGCGCGGAAAGGGAGCTCGCTCGACGTCGAGCTCAGGCGTGACCGCGACCTGCTGCCGAGCTTCGACGACAACATGAAGGCGTTCACCGACGCGCTGCGGGAACAGGAGGTGGCCGAGGAACGCCGCACCTGCTACGTGGCGCTCACCCGCGCGAAGCGGAACCTGTTCGTCTCGTCGGCCAACTGGTACGGCGAGAACCTGATGGCCAAAGGGGTCGGGAGGTTCCTGGTCGAGCTGCTCACGTGGGCGCGACGGGGCGGCGGAACCGTATGGCCGGCGGACGAACCCGGCGCAGAGGACGCGGAGGCCGCCCAGACCAACCCGCTCGAGGGGTACCGGCAGCGGTTCGTCCGGCCGTGGCCAGGGCCGGCGCGCCCCGACGATCGCGAGGAGCTGTTCCCCGAGGGCTGGCGCCGCGCGGCGGTCTCGGCGTACGAACGCGGACACGTGGCGCCGGCGTCGCTCGACACCCTGTCCCCGGCCGAACACGCGAGGTTCGAAGAGGCGTCCGCTGCCCGCCGTACGCTGGCGAGGCATCTGCGAGCGCAGGAGGCGGAGGTGGACCAACGACCGGCCCGCCCGTCCACCGTCTCGGTCGGCGGGCTGATCGGCTACGCGAGGTGCCCGAAGCTCTACTACTGGTCCGCGGTCCGCCCGCTGCCGCGCTTCGCGGGACCGAGCGCCCGGATCGGCACCGAGATCCACCGCTGGATCGAGATGAAGTCGCGTGGCCAGGCCACGCTCCTGGAGGTGGAGGACGAGCCCGATGTGACCGTCGAGGAGCTCGCCGGGACCCCCGGCAAGCTCGTGGACCTGCGGTCGGCGTTCCTGCGGAGCCGGTTCGCGGACCGCGTGCCCCTTTACGCGGAGCGCCCGTTCCTGCTCCCGCTCGAGGGCATCGCGATCAAAGGCCGGATCGACGCGATCTACGGGCTCCCGGACGGACCGTGGGAGGTCGTCGACTACAAGACCGGCCGGCTGCCCGCCGACGACGACCCGCTCGCGCGTCTGCAGCTCGACCTGTACGCGCTCGCGTGCATCGAGGTGTGGCACAAGGCGCCCGAGGACCTGCGGCTCACGTACCTGTATCTCGCGGCAGGCCAGGAGCGTTCGCACACGGTCGGTGATGTCGACGCCGTCCGCGAGCGGATCGGGTCGTGGTTGCGCGGGATCGGGGCGGCCGCGTTCGAGCCGACGCCGGGGCCTCAGTGCCGGTTCTGCGACTTCCGCCCCTTCTGCGATGCGGGCAGGGCCTGGGTCGCGTCCAACCCGTAGCTACGGCGAGCTCAACCGGTCGACCTCCTCATCGAACGACCGGTACGAGGCTGCCGGATCCCACCCGCCGACGATCTGTCGTGCCACGAACCGAACCCGCAGACCGAGTGGCTCGGCGCGCGTCCGCAATGCGGCTCGGAACCAGGCGGACGACCCGGGTTCGAGCAGTGCCTCCCCGCTCGTGCCCGGAGGTCGGAGCGACGGGTCGTCGACGACGACGGGGGTCGGGCGCACCAGGGTTTCGAGGCGTTCGATCGACGCGTCGAGCACCTCGAGGTTCGCGCGACCGTCCGACCACGTCGCGATCGCGACGATCGACTCCGGGGAGTCCGGGCGATACAGCTCGGCGCGCACGCTCAGCCGCTGGCGGGCCGTTCGAGCCTTCGGAGCAGGGTGGCGGCGTGCTTGAGGAGGCCGACCGTCACCTTCGGCTCCGACTGGAGCAGCGCCCCGAAGTCCTTGCGTGAGAGCGCCAACGCGGTGAAGTTCGTCGCGGCCACGACGGTGGCGGTGCGCGGACCGCCGTCCATCAACGAGATCTCGCCGAAGAAGTCGCCCGGGATGAGCCCGGAGAGCGTGCGGCCGTTCGAGTCCTTCACCTTCGCCTCGCCCTCGACGATCACGTAGAACGTGTCGCCGGGCTCCCCCTCGCGAACGATGGTCGCTCCCTCCATGAACCGCTGCTCATCCATCTTGTCCCCGAGCCGCTTCAGGAATCGCGACGGCATGCCGGCGAACAGCGGCACCTGTGCGAGCGCGTCCCGAGCCCGGACGGTCACGTTCGGCTCCCTCTCCTGTGGTCCGACGGCTGGTCCGACGGCGTCGGAAGCGCAGCCTACCCCGAGCGACGCGGCGCTGTCGAAGACCCCCCGAGGCAGCCCCGGGCTGCCTGTCGGCGGGTCAAGTTAGAGTCGCCGCGTGGGGGTTGCGCTCGACCGAACGGAGGGCGGCGTGACCCGCCGGCTCCCTCACGGCGAGGTCATCGTTCGCCAGGGCGACGCCGTCTCGAGCCTGTTCCTGGTGACGTCGGGTGCCGTTCGGCTCTCGTCGGTGACCGCCTCGGGGCGCGAGATCGTCGTCGGGCTGTTGTGCCGGGGCGACCTGTTCGGCGAGTCCGCGCTCCTGGGTGATCCGTCGCTGGTTCGCGCTCAGGCCGTCGGGCCGACCACCGTGCTCGCCCTGCCGATCCCATCGCTCCGGGCGATGCTCGAGCGCACCCCGGCGACGGCCGAGGAACTCCTGCGGCTGATCGCCGCCCGCCTGCACCGGACCTCGGCCGCCCTGGAGGATGCGATGTCGGCCGACCTGCCGAGCCGTGTGGTCGGTCGCCTGCGCGAGCTCGCCGACGACCATGGCGTGCCCGGTCCCAACGGAGTCCGCCTCCGTGTCCCGCTGACGCAGGACGAGCTCGCGCGGATGGTGGGTGCGTCGCGCGAATCCGTCAACCGGACGGTGAGTACGCTCGCGGCACGTGGCGTCGTCCGTTCGGGTGGGGGACGGATGGTGATCACCGATCCGGAGGCGCTGCGGAACGCCTCGAACCGCTGACCCGCCGCCCGTGGTCGTCACTCCTGGAGCACCGCGACCGTGCACGAACCGCACAGGCGCACCCGCCCGCGAACCGGTCGACCGCACCGTTCGCACGAGCGCGGTTCGATCGCGGACCAATGGACGACGCCGGCCCTCGTGCGCTCCTCGGCGCGGCCCTCGGCCTCGAGCTTGATCAGGTGGGCCAGAACCGAACGCGCGGCCAGCTCGTGCACCTCGGGCGGGTAGTCCGCATAGATCTCGGCGGCGAGCTCCTCCGGCGTGCGCGACGCGTCGCCGAGCGCCGAAAGCACTTGGGCCTCGCGCATCGCCCGGTGGTCGAGGTACTCGTCGAGCTTGGCGAGCGGACGCAGGACCACCGGACCGTGCCCGGGATAGATGGTCTTCGGCGCCAGCTCCCGCATGCGGCGCAGCGAACGCAGGTAGGCGGCGAGGTCGCCCTCGGGCGGATCGATGACGCTGGTCCCCCGTCCCAGCACCGCATCGCCCGTGAACAGCGACGCCGTGCGCACATCGAAGAACGCGACGTGATCGGGCGTGTGGCCCGGCGTGCCGACCACCGAGAGCACGAGCGAGCCGGCCGACACCTGCTCGCCGTCGCGGATCCGTTCCATCCCCTCCGCCGGACGAGCCGCGAACACCGGCGCGCCGGTCATCGCCCCGAGCGGGACCGCGCCGGGCGCGTGGTCCGGGTGGTCGTGGGTCAGCGCGATCGCGCCGATCGAGCCCGCGGTCCGGACGACCTCGACCAGGTGCCCCTGGTCGTCGGGCCCCGGGTCGACCACGATCGCCGGCGCATCGCCCACGACCCAGGTGTTGGTTCCCTCGAGCTCGCGGATCCCGGGGTTCGGCGCAAGGACGCGCGTCACACGCATCTCGATCAGTCCTGCCAGAACGTCGAGCGAGGCAGCCGCTCGAGCTCGTCCTCGCGAGGCTCCCGCGTCCGGATCCGCACGCCGAACAGCTCTTCGACCGACCGGCACCCCGAGATCTCGGTCACCGTGAAGAAGGTCGGCCAGTACAGCAGACGACGCCCCGCCGTCCACTCCTCCAGGAGGCGGGCGGGCGAGACCCACCAGGCGTCCGCCGTCTCGCTGCCGTCCGCCACGGGCTCGATCCCCGCCGGCGCGCGGACCGCGAAGTACCGCGCGTCGAACCGCACCGGGACCCGGGGCGGCGCGACCCAGTGGGCGAGCTCGGGCAGCTGACCGGCGGAGGGCGGGGCGGAATCGATCGCTTCGAGCTCGCCGCCCTGGGCGAGCCCATCCCGGGTGAGGACGAGGGACACCTCCTCGACGAGCTCCCGCACCGCGCACGCGCGGCGAGCCTCCTCCGGCGTCCCGAACCAGTGCCGGGCGAGCTGCCGGTCATCGCTGTCGGTCGACCCCCCCGGGAACGCCACGTACCCGGGGAGGAACCGGCTCGCGGCTCCTCGCTCCAGCACCACCACCTCGAGTCCCCGCTCACCGTCACGGGCGACCACGGCCGACGCGGCCTCACGGATCCGCTCATCCACGAGCGGCATCCTCGCATGCACCCGCACCACCGACATCCAGGCCCGCGGGGACACAACCACGGGTCACTAGGCTTGACGGCATGAGCGACCGGGTGGCGCGACGCGTGCGAGCGGCGGTCGAGCACCACGGACCGATCGGGTTCGACGAGTACATGGAGATCGCCCTGTACGGCCCGGGCGGCTTCTTCGAGGCCCCGCCGGTCGGCCCGGACCGGCACTTCGTGACGAGCCCGCACGTGCATCCGTTCGTGTTCGCGCACTGCCTCCGCGACGCGCTGCTCGACGCGTGGTTCGGCCTCGGCGAGATCGAGCCGTTCTCGCTCGTCGAGCTCGGTGCCGGGAACGGCGCGCTCGCCGATGCCCTGATGTCCGCGTTCGCCGAGCTCCCGGCCCCGCGACCGTCGTACGTCGGCGTCGAGATCAGCCCCGGCGCGCGAGACGCGGTCGCCGCTCGAGGGCTCGCGACGGCGTCCGCGGTCTCCGACCTGGACCCGTTCGAAGGCGTGATCGTGGCGAACGAGGTCCTCGACAACCTGGCGTTCGTCCCGGTCCGCGGGCGACCCGACGGCCCAAAGGAGGTCCGCGTGGGTCTGCGAGGCGAGTCGCTCGTCGAGATCGAGGTGCCGTGGCCGAGCGCCTCGGTTCGCCCGCTCGAGTCGGGCGAGGAGACGACGGTGCCGGTCGGAGCGTTCGCGCTGCTCCGGATGCTGGTGCCGGTGCTCCGGCGGGGGTACGTCCTGCTGATCGACTACGGCAGCGTGGAGGGACCGGCGGGGCCAGTGCACGGGTACCGCGACCACCGAGAGGTCGCCGACGTCCTCGCGGATCCCGGTGGCGCCGACATCACGGCGGGCGTCGACGTCCCGATGCTCGCCGAGCGCGCGCGCTCGGCCGGCCTGCAAGCGTTCGAGCCCGTCTCGCAGCGGGCCGCCCTGCGGGCCCTCGGGCACGATCGGTGGCAGCGGACGATGCGCACGACGCAGTCGGCGCTCCAGCAGGCGGGACGCGACACGGAGGCCGTTCGCGTCTGGGAGGAGCGCAGTCGGGCGAGCCTTCTCGCCGATCCCGCGGGGTTCGGCGGGTTCTGGTGGCTCGTCCTCGCGACCGAGGGGCTGCCCGAGCCGCCGTGGCTCACGCGAGCGCGTGCCGGCGCCGGGCGGCCGGAAGGGGGACAGCTCGCCGACGACAGCTAGCCCAGGAGATCTCCCAGCCGCGATGAGTCCTGCGGCGTCCGGCGGTCGTACTGTCGTACGCCTGACCGAAGGAGGACTGCAGGTGCGCAGCGTGACCTATGCGATGGGCGTCTCGCTTGACGGCTACATCGTCGGGCCGGACGGAGGCTTCGACTGGACGGCGCCCAACGAGGAGGTCTTTCGCTTTTGGATCGACGAGATCCGAGAGGTTGGCGTCCACCTGATGGGACGACGGCTGTACGAGACGATGCTGTACTGGGAGGCCGCCGACCAGGATCAGTCGCTCGACGACGCGGAGCTCGAGTGGGCCGCGCTGTGGAAGCCGCTTCCAAAGGTGGTGTTCTCCAGCACGCTGTCGGCGGTGCAGGGAAATGCCCGCCTGGCCTCCGGCGGCCTGGCGGAGGAGATCGAGCGGTTGCGAGCCGATCCGGGGGAGGGCGACATCGCGATCGGCGGCGCGACGCTGGCCGCCGAGGCGGCCGCGTTGGGTCTGATCGACGAGTATCGGGCCATGGTCTACCCGGTGCTGGTCGGCGGTGGCATCCCGTTCTTTCCCCAGCGTGAGCGCCGGGTGGATCTCGAACTCGTCGAGACCCGTACCTTCAGCTCGAGCGTCGTCTACCTCCGCTACCGCGTGGCGCGCCGGCCCTGAGCGCCCGGGTCGGGGCGGCGGGCTCTCCGTGGGAACTACAGCTAGCGGTCGATGTCGCCGACCACGAAGAAGATCGAACCCAAGAGCGCGATGAGGTCCGGGACGAGCGAGCCCGGCAGCATCGCGGGCAGGACCGAGACGTTCGAGAACGACGGGGTCCGCATCTTGAGCCGGTACGGCTCCTTCTTC
>Ga0126307_10002428_pt1 | contig 12580 bp, 14 predicted proteins | sample Plot28_FD_89955 | JGI IMG/M metagenome (GOLD analysis project Ga0126307, IMG submission 89955) | Serpentine soil microbial communities from UC McLaughlin Reserve, CA, USA - Plot28 | ecosystem: Environmental > Terrestrial > Soil > Grasslands | place: USA: UC McLaughlin Reserve, Lake County...
CGCCGGGAGGATGGTCGTCGAGAGCGCCGTCGCGGCACAGGGCTTTCCGGGATATCTCGACTTGGCGGATGCGCACGCTCCGCGCTGGATCCGCCCGAACCGACGCGAGAACGCGGCGGTCATCCGCGATGAGGAGCTGCCGCGATCCGCGTACACAGCCGGCGAGGACAACCTCGTCACCGCTTTCGAGCACCTCGAGCGCTCGCGCGGGGACGTCCCGCCCGGCTCCTTCGTCTTCGTCGTCTCGGATTTCCTCGTTCCGCCGCCACGCGCGCTCTGGCGCGTGGCCGGATCGTTCGGCTGGGACGTCGTTCCGGTGCTCGTCCAGGACCCGACGTGGGAGCAGTCCTTTCCGGCCGTGTCGGGATTCATGCTCCCGCTCCCGCGGCCCGTGCGACTCACGCGACGGGAGGCGCATGAGCGCCGTTCTGCGAACGAGCAGCGGCTGGCCGGGCTCCTCGAGACCTTCGCAGAGGTGGAGATCGATCCCGTCGTGCTGTCCGGCGCGGACGCAGTGGAAGTCCTCGACGCCTTCATGCGCTGGCACGAGCGGCGGCGGCGGAGGTTGAGCCTGCGGTGAGACGGCGGCTCCTGGTCGTAGCGCTCGCGCTCACGGCGCCTGCGAGCGCCGCCGCCGCGCCGGTGTCCGTTCAGACGCAGCTCTCGCCCCAGGACCCGCAGTTCGGCGATACCGTCCTGGCGACGGTCGACGTAGCCGTCCCGCGCGGCGTCGCTCCGAGCAGCGTCCGGATCGTCGCCGACTTCGGCCCGTACGAGCTGCTCTCGCGCACCAGAATCACGACACTGCGCGGAATCGCGGTCAAGACCCGCCTGCGCTGCCTCGACCTGCCGTGCGTCCCGCGCGAGCAGGTCAAGGCGTTCCGCTTCAAGCCGCTGCGCGTCTCGTATGGCCACACGTCGGTAGCGCGCGCGTGGCCTGTGCTTCGCGTCCACTCGCGCGTGACGAAGGCGGACGACGCGGCCCCGCTCCTGCGCATCCCGCCCCCGACCGCGGCTCCGGACGAGCCGCGGCTGCCCGCCGGCGCCACGGGTTACGCCTTGCTCGTCCTCGCCGCGCTGCTGGCCGTCGGGGGAGCGGCACTGCTGCTCGCCGTCGCGTTCCGCAAGGTTTCGCCCGGGGGCCGCGAGATCCCGCCGCTCGACCTGGCTCTGGCCGAGCTGGCGGCGTCGAGCGCGAACGGCGACTCCGGCCGGCGGCGGAGAGCGCTGGAGGTGCTCGCTCGAGAGCTGAAACCTCTCGACGAATCCCTGAGCGCCGAGAGCCGTGTGCTCGCGTGGGGGCCGGAGGAGCCACGACCCGAGGCGATCTCCGACCTCACGGCGCGCGTTCGGACGGAGGTGCGCGCGTGATCCCGCTCGTCTGGGCTGCCGCGGGCGTCCTTCTGCTCGCCGCCCTCGGCCTCCTCGTCCGACGTGGCCGGCGCGAGCCCGTCCTGCAGGTCGGCGACGCCGGAGCGTTCGACGCCGCCCAGCGCCGGACGCGCCTGCTTTGGGGCGCACTCGCGGGCTTCCTCCTCGCGGTGCTGGTCGTGTTCGCCGTGCAGGCACGCGCGCAGCCGGAAGCCGCACCGATCCTCGCGCCCGGCTCCGACGCAATCATCGTCATCGACGTCTCGGGCAGCGCTCTCCCCTCCTCCGAGGGAATCTCGCGCGTCCTCCTCGCCCTGACCCGCGATGCGCGCCGTCATCTCGGGCTGGTCGTCTTCTCGGACACGGCGTACGAGGCGCTGCCGCCGTCGACGCCGGTGGAAGGGCTGAAGGGCTGGCTCGAGCTCTTCCGCCAGGGCAAGGCCTGGGAGTATCCATGGGCACCGTCGTTCGCGGGCGGCACCGCGATCTCGAAGGGCCTCGTCCTCGCCCGGCGGCTTGTGGCCCGCGACCGCATCCGCCATCCCCACGTGATCCTCGTCAGCGATCTGGCCGATTCCGAGTCGGACCTGCAGAAACTGGCCAGGGTCGTGGCCGGCTACCAGCGAGACAATGTCGACCTGCGGGTGATCCGCGTCAGCCCGGAGGTCACGCCGTCCACGGGCTCGCTGGAGACGCTTTCGAACGCATCCTTCGTCGCGGGCGCAGCGACCCAGACGATCGACCCCACGGACGGGCCTGGGACGAGCGCGCTGCCCATCGTCCTCGTCGTCCTGGTCGGGCTTCTGGCCCTGCTAGCGGCCGCGAACGAGCTCGCCTTTCATCCGCTGGCGTGGAGGACACCGACGTGAGGCGTTCACTGCTCGCGGTTGCGGCCGGCGTGACTGCGATCGCGCTCGCGGTCCCGCTCGTCCTGCTCGGACGGGCGGTGCTGGCGACGCCGGACCGTTCTGCGTCCACGGGGGCGTTCGACCGTGCCGCCGACTGGCTTCTCGGTGTTGAAGACGACGACGCCTTCTTCGAGCTCGTCCGCGCGTACCGGCGCGCGGTCGCGGATTCTGACTCGTCGGTCGACTCGGCGACGCCGATCAAGCTCGCGACGCTGGCTCGCGGGATCGGGCCGCGCACGGAGCGCGCACAGGCTCATCTGATGGTTGGAGCGATCTTCGCGCTCCCCGCGGGAAACGGCTCGCTGAGCTTCGGGCGGATGCGGCAGTTCGGCGGCGGGCCGCTGCTCGACCAGGCGGCGCAGGAGTTCCGCGAGGCGGCGCTCCTGGACGACCGCAGCGAGGCGGCCAAGTACGACCTCGAGCTCGCCCTCAGATCGCAGACTCCGGCATTCCAGGCGCTGTCGAAACGCAGGCTTTCCGCTCCGGAACGGCCGAACGGCCGCAACAACAAGCAGGGCCAGGACACGAAGCATCCGCGCACGAAGCGCAGGCTCAAGCAGGGCGGCGTGTACGGAAGCGGGAGCGGCTACTGATGTCGATCGATTTCGCGACCCCGGTCGCGGGCGTCGTGGCGCTCGTCGGGCTCGTCCCCGTCGCCGTCGCCCTCGTGCGCAGCAGGCAGGCGCGCGGAGTGCGGAGCCTCCTCGGGGTACCCGAGCCGGCGCGCACTTCGCGAGCGGCGCGTCCGCTCGCGTTGGCCTCCGCCTTCGTGCTCCTCGGCCTCGCGGCCGCGCAGCCGACACTGGCGCAGCAGCGCGAGCGCCTGGTGCGCACCGATGCCGAGCTGCTGGTCGTGCTCGACAACTCGCGGTCGATGCTGGCCTCGTCGGGGCCCAGGGCGTTGCCACGGTATCGCCGCGCCGCCGAGTTCGCCCGCAGGCTCCGGCCGGCGGTTCCGGAGCTGCCCGCGGGCGTCGCAGCGCTCAGCAACCGCCTCCTGCCGTACGTGTTTCCGACGGCGGCCGCGCACGCGTACGATGGCGTCCTCCGGAGCGCCTACGGCGTTCAGAAGCCGCCTCCGTCCATCGATCCCGACCCGGTGACGACGGCGTTCAGCGAGCTGGGTGAGGTGGCGACGCAGCGCTTCTACACGCCGTCGGCTCGCAAGCGCGTGCTCGTCGTCCTCTCCGATGCCGAGACGCGGCCGTTCGACCGGCGGGCGCTGCTGGCGCGACTTCGGCGGGACGGGACGACGCCGATCGTCGTGCGCTTCTGGCATTCGCGTGAGCGCATCCCCCACGAGAACTACCGCGCGCGGCAGCCGGACGAGCTGCGCAAGCTGCGTGCCGCCGGCTGGCCTGCCTACACCGAGCGCGAGTTCGACCAGGTCGTCGAGCGGATCGAGCGAGCAATCGGGACGGGCCCGGAAGCGCACGTCGGCTACGACCGCCGTGAGATCTCCATCGCGCCGGCGCTCGCACTCGCCGCGCTCGCGCCGCTCCTGTTCGTGCTCGCGCCCGCGGGACGGCTGCCGCGACGGCGCCGCGCCTCGACGGCCTAGCCCGCGAGGTCGGCGACCATCGTGGTGGTGCCGTTTCGCTCGCCCACCTTGCGGAACCCGAACTTCTCGTACAGCGCGATCGAGGGGTTGTCCGGCTCGACGCTCAGGCTCAGGTGCTCGAAGCCGTCCTCGCGCGCGCGGCGCATCAGCGCCTCGAGCATCTGGCCTCCGTACCCGCGCGCTCGCTTGCTCGGGACGACGGCGATGGAGAGCTCCGGCGTCTGCTCGTCGACGAACCCGTAGCCCGGCTCGTCCTGCGTGAAGAGGCGGAACCACGCAGCGCCGACGGGCCACGCATCCTCGATGGCGATGACGGACGCATCCCCACGCCGCCCCCAGCCGAGCACGTAGCGCGAGACCGGCAGGTCCTCCATCTCCGGCGCGTTCTCGCGCCAGTAGTACGCGTGGTGGAGCATGTCGCGCAGGAAGGGGACGTCTTGCGGACCGCCGCGGCGAATCAACTGATCTCTTCTCCGAGCTGAAGGCGGTTCCCGTCCGGGTCGTACACGTCCACGATGCGCATCGTGTCGTGGAGCTCGAGGACGACGCCGACCTCGACGCCGCCCTCTCGCAGCCGGTCGGCCTCCGCCTTGATGTCATCGACGTCGATCATCGCGACGCCGCCCTCCGGATCGGGCTCGCCGACAGCGAGACCGACGACCGTCTTGCCGCGCGAGAGCCGCACGAAGTCCTCCGCCAGCTCGTCCACCGCGAAACCGAGCCTGGCCGCATAGAACGCCCGGGCAGCGTCGAGATCGCGGACGCGGTACCAGATCACAACGCCAGGCCGGGCTCCTCGAGCATCTCCTTGAGCGCCTGGAGGAAGCCGGCAGCGGGAGCGCCGTCCACAGCGCGGTGATCGAACGTCGCCACCACGGTCAGCGTCGGCCGGACGGCCGGTTCACCGTCAACCGCGACCACACGTTCCTCGGTCGCGCCGACGGCGACGATCGCGGCCTGCGGCGGATTGAGGACTGCCGTGAAGCTCTCGACGCGGAACATCCCCAGGTTCGAGATCGTGAACGTCCCGCCCTCCATGTCCTCGCGGGTGAGCTTCCCTTCGCGCGCGCGCCCGACCAGCTCGGCCCGTGCGGCGGAGATCTCGGCCAGCCGCAACCGCTCCGCAGATCGGATCACCGGGACGACCAGACCCTGGGGGGCGGCGACGGCGATTCCCACGTTCGCGCTCGGGTGCAGGACGATCGCCTCGTCCGTCCATTCCGCGTTCACCTCGCGGTGCTGCATGAGGGCGGCGGCGCTCACCTTCACGAGGACGTCCGTGACCGTCACCTTCTGCTCGCTTTCGCGCAGCCGCGCGACGAGTGCGTTTGCGCGCGTCATATCGACGGACGCCTGCAGGTTGAAGACCGGGACCGTCCACGCCTCCGTCAGCCTCCTCGCGATGGTGCGGCGAACGCTCGTGAGCTCGCGGCGCTCGGCTTCTCCGACAGGAACCGCCGCGGGTGCGGGTGTCGGCGCCGCCTCCGCGCGCTCGACGTCCTCGGCGACGATCCGTCCCTCGGGGCCGGTGCCGCGGACGGCCGCGAGGTCGATGCCACGCTCGCGTGCGATCCGCCGCGCGAGTGGAGACGCCTTCACACGGCCGTCACGTGCGGGAGCAGGCGCCGGCGCGGGCTCGGGCTCCGGCTCCTCGGCCGGCTCCGGTGTCTTCACCTCGGTGACCGCCTCGGCCGCCTCGGGCTCGGCGATCGCGAACTCCTCCCCCTGATCGCCGATCACGCCGATCGTCTTGCCGACCGGCACCTCGCCTTCGGCAATCGCGATCTTCAGCAGCGTGCCCGCGAAGTCGGACTCGACCTCCTGCGTCACCTTCTCCGTGTCCAGCTCGTACAGCGGCTCGCCCTTCTCGACCTCGTCCCCCTCGGACTTGAGCCACTTGACGATCGTGCCCGACTCCATTCCCTGGCCCAGCCGGGGGAGCTTGACCTCATTAGCCATCTCGAGCGACCGTTCGGCGGACCGCGTCCAGCACGTCCGCAGCGTGAGGAACGACGTAGTTCTCCATCACCGGCGCGAACGGGATCGGCGCGAACTTCGCCCCGACGCGCTCGATCGGCGCGTCGAGGTAGTCGAACGCGCCGTGCTGGACGACCCAGGCGACTTCCGTCCCGAATCCCATCCGCGCGACGGCCTCGTGCGCGACGACGCAGCGGGTCGTCTTTCGGACGGAGGCGACGATCGTCTCCTCGTCGAGGGGCAAGAGCGTCCGCGGGTCGACGACCTCGACCGAGATCCCGTCCGACTCCGCCTCTTCGGCGGCCTTCAAAGACTCGTGCACGAGCCGTCCCGTCGCGACGACGGTGACGTCGCTCCCCTCACGGTGGACGCGCGCCTTGCCGAGCGCGATCGGCTCGAGCTCGTCGGGCACCTCTTCCTTGATGCCGTACAGCGTCCGGTGCTCGAAGAAGACGACTGGATTGTCGTCGTAGATCGCCGACCAGAGAAGCCCGCGGACGTCCGCCGGCGTCGACGCGAACACGACCTTGAGACCCGGGACGTGCACGAACCACGCCTCCACCTGCTGCGCGTGCTGCGCGCCGGGCGACCAGCCTGCGCCGCCCTGCGTGCGCACGGTCAGCGGAACCTTCAGCTGCCCTCCGGACATGGACCGGTGCTTCGCCGCCTGGTTGACGAGCTGCTCCATCCCGAGGGTCAGGAAGTCCTCGTACATGATCTCGATCACCGGCCGCATGCCCTGCATCGCGGCGCCGACCCCCGCGCCGACGATCGCCATCTCCGAGATAGGTGCGTTGCGGACGCGATCCGCGCCGAACTCGTCGAGCATGCCCGCCGTCACGCCCATCGAGCCGCCCATCTCGGCTATGTCCTCGCCGACGATGAAGACGGTGTCGTCCTTGCGCATCGCCTGCGAGAGCGCGTCGCGCACCGCTTCTCTATATGAAAGCTCCGGCATCAGTGAGCGCTCCTCGCGTTCCTGGGGCGCTGCTCGCGGAGCCGGGCTCCGCCCGCCCAGAGCAGCGGCTGATCAGGGACGCGAGGCTCAGGCATAGACGTTCTCGAGCGCATCCCCAGGATCGGGGTCGGTGCCGTTCTTGGCGAACTCGACGGCCTGCTCGACGACCTCCGCCACTTCCGCCTCGAGCGCCTCGAGCTCCTCTTCCGAGAGCTCGAGCTGCGGCCGCGTGAGCTCGAGCGGATCGTGGTTGTCGCGAGCGTCCTCGATCTCCTCCTTGGAGCGATACACCTGCGGATCGCCGATGTAGTGGCCGTGCAGGCGATACGTGTCGCACAGGAAGAAGAGGGGCGACCCCTCGCGGACGCGCTCGACCGCGTGCACGGCCTCGCGGTACACGTCCTCGACGTCCTGCCCGTACAGCCGGACGGACTCCATGCCGTACGCCTCCGCGCGCTTCGTGAGATCCTCGATCGCGAGCTGCTGGCTCGCGGGGGTCGACTCGGCCCAGCGGTTGTTCTCGCACACGAAAAGGGCGGGAACCTTCCAGAGCTGCGCGAGGTTGAGCGCCTCGTGGAACGTGCCGATGTTCGTTGCGCCGTCGCCGAAGAACGCGACTGCGACGCGCGGCTCGCCGCGCATCTTGAACGCGAGCGCCGCGCCGACGATCGCGGGGATGCCCCCGCCGACGACCGCGTTCGCGCCGAGGTTTCCGCGCGCGACGTCGTACAGGTGCATCGAGCCTCCGAACCCGTGCGAGCAGCCCTCCTTCTTGCCGTACAGCTCGGCCATGATCGCCTCGGGCGGCGTCCCCTTGGCGAGCGTGTGGCCGTGAGCGCGGTGCGTGGACGCGATGACGTCGGTCTCTTCGAGCGCGCGGCAAACGCCGACGGCGACCGCTTCCTGCCCGATCGCGACGTGCAGGAACCCGGGAAGGTCGCCTGCGCGGAACAACTCCTCGACCTTCTCCTCGAACCGCCGGATGAGGAGCATCTCGCGGTAGAAGTCGCGCAGGATCTCGCTCGACAGCGCGTCTCGCTGCTCCACTTTCGCCATCGGGCGGAGTGTACGCTCCGACCCGTGAGACTCGTCGAAAAGTGGTGGGAGACGGAGCATTCGTTGCCGCCCGGATGGAAGGAAGCCCGGCTCTCGCTGCGCATGCACGGCGAGAGCTACGCGCGGCGCGCGGCCGAGCTCCTCGGCCCGGCGAATCCCGTTCGAAGTGGCCTGCGCATCACCCTGTACACGGCGCAGCACGGCGCCGGGATCGGCCCGAAAGCGGTCGCGCGGCTCCTGACCCGCCTGGACGAAGAAGGTCTCGCAGGCGAGCTCGAGCTGCTCTCGGTCGTGGAAGGAGACACGGCCCACACGGGAAGCGAGGGCTGGCTCTCCGACGCGTGGGACGCGGCTCTCGCCGGGCTCCCCGAGGACTGGAGCGACCTGTACGTCCAGCTCACGCTCGATTCGAGCGACTATCTCGACCCTGCTGCGCTCGCGATCGCACCGCTCAACCCGGCGCGCGCTCGCGAGACGGCGTTTCGCTTCCGCTGCGCGCGGCTGTTCGGCTACGGCGCAGCTCCGCAGATGGTGCGCCGCTGCCTGCAGCGCCTCGACGAGCGCGGCCTCACGGGCTCCCTCGAGATCCTGCGCGCGCTCTCCGACACGAAACCCGTCGGAACACAGGGTCCCGTCTGGTACGTCGGCGGCAAATCGGTATGAGCGATCCCGTCTCCTCTGCGTGCGGGAACCCATGGTTCCCCCACGAGCCCCCTCCTTCACGCCTCCGTGGCTCCGACGCAGCCCCGGGCTCCGCCTGGCAAAGCCAGGCTCCACCCTCGAGACGTCACAGACAACTCACGCCGAGGACAGCAGCATGAGCGATCCCGTCTCCTGGTTCCTGATCGAGCGCGGCTGGAAGGTCGCCGGCGCGAACGGGGACGAGCTCGGCACCGTCGACGAGACCGTCGGCGACAGCCGGGAGGACATCTTCGACGGGCTCGCCGTCTCCTCGGGCCTCTTCGCCACGCCGCGCTACGTCCCCGCCGAGCGCGTCACGCGCATCGAGGAAGGGGCGGTCTACGTCGACCTCACGGACCTCTCCGGCCTCGGCGAGCACACGGAGCCGCCACCGAGCGAGCAGATCGTGCCCGCCAAGGCGTCCTGGTGGGACCGGCTCCGCAGCAAGTTCTAGGCAACACCTACTTCACGTAGCGACGCGTCCACGGCCCGGTCGAAGGCGCCGTACAGCTTCTGCGCGGCCGCTCGTTCCGAAGCGAGGATGCTCTCGGCCATCGCCACGGTCTCCTCGTCCCGGACCTTGCGCGCGACCCGCTTCAGCTCCTCGTACCCCGCGATCTCGAGATGCTCGAAGGCGTACGCGAAGGCGACCAGCTTGCCCGACGTATCCGGATGCATCTGGAAGAACATCCCCCAGTTGAGGGCGCCGGCACGCATCGCGGTGTCCTTCAACCCCGTCGTGTCGCCGCCGCGGGTGTCCAGCCGCTGTTCGACGAGCCGCTGGTGCTCGCGCGTCTCCTCCAGGTGCTCCTCATACAGACGGCCGAGCTCGGGGTCGCCCGAGAGGTCCGGTCCTTTCTCGAGGAGCTGTATCGCCTGCGCCTCGATCGCGTGCGCGTCCGCGAGATACTTGTTCAGCTGCTCGTGCAGGTCGTCGCGGCCGACCTCGCGCAGTGAGGCGTCGACCGCTCGCTCGAACGAATCCTCGAGGCGCTTCGCCATCTGCTCTTCCTGGTCGCGGATCTTCTGCGCGGTTTCCGCCGTCCCCGCGTCGCCCGCGCGCTCGGCCACGCGCCGCAGCAGCTCGTATGCCGCGAGCTCGAGGTGCTCGTACGAGAACGCGTGGGCCACGAGCTTGCCGGACGTGTCCGGCTGCGCCTTGGCGAAGAGGAGGAAGCCCGCGCCGCCGACCCGCATGAGCAGGTCCTTGAGGCGCGAGGGATCGGAGTCATGCTCCTCGAGCCGTGCTCGCACGAGCCGCTCGTGCTCCTCCGTCTCGACCAGATGCGTGCGGAAGATCTCCGCCAGCTGTGGATCGCCGACCGCGTCGGGCGCCCCGCGAAGCTGCTGGAGCGCCTGCTCCTCGATCGAATGTGCGTCCGCGAGATATTTCGTCAGCTGCTCTTGGATGGTGTCGGCCATCGTCGTCTCCCTTCGTTTCCGCTCTTCTTCCTGCGAGGCCGCGCCCGGAAACGTCAGCTGCGACGCAGGTCGTGCACCGCGAGACGGGCGGCGAGGTAGCCGCACAGCCCGTGGACGCCGCCGCCGGGCGGCGTCGCCGCCGAGCACAGATACAGGCCGCGTACGGGCGTCCGATACGGCACGAGCCGCCGGGTGGGGCGGAAGAGGAGCTGGCCGAGCTCCATCGCGCCGTTGTTGAGGTCGCCACCGACGAGATTGCGGTTGTGCCGCTGGAGGTCGGCGGGGCCCATGACATGGCGGCCGATCACGAGGTTGCGAAAACCGGGCGCGAAGCGCTCGACCTGCGCCTCGATACGGTCGGTCATGTCTACGCTCGAGCCGTTCGGGACGTGGCAGTACGCCCACGCCGTCTGTCCGCGGGTCGGGTCGAAGCGGCCCGGCTGCGAGAGCAGGACGAACGGCCGCTCGGCCGCGCGCCCCTCCCATGCGGCTCGCTCCGAGGACGCGATCTCCTCCAGCGTGCCCCCCAGGTGCACAGTCCCGGCCCGCGCCGCCTCCGCCGCGCTCCACGGGATGGGCGCCGACAGCGCCCAGTCCACCTTGAACGCGCCCGGCCCGTGCCGGTACCGCCGAAGGGCACTCGCGTAGCGCGGTGGCAAGCGATCGCCCGCGATGCGGGCAAGCTCTCCCGGCGAGACGTCGGCGAGGACGAGATCGGCCCGCGGCAGTTCGTCGACAGCAGCCGCTGTCACGACCCGGCCCCCGAGCTCTTGCACGCGCCCGACGAGCGCCTCCGTCAGGCGGCCAGCTCCGCCGCGTGGGAACGGCCACCCCACCGTGTGACCCATGGTCATCAGCGCGAGCGCGAATCCCGCGGACGGCCGCTGCTCCAGCGGAAGCATCGAGTGCGCCGCGTTGCCGGCGAAGAGCGCGCGCGCTCGCCCGCCGGCGAACCGGCTCTCTGCAAGTGCGCGCGCCCGGCCGAGCGCGGCATGGATGGGCGCAAAGCCCAGCCGGCGCACGGACGGAAAGGGACGCAGCTGCGCGATCTCGACCCACGCGTCGACGAACGGCTGGATCAGGGCGCGGTAGGCCTCCGCGTCGGCGCCGAGCGAAGCTGCGGTCGTGTCCAGCGAGCGGTCGAGCATGACAGCGCTCCCGTCGTCGAGCGGATGGGCGACAGGAAGCTCCGGGTGCACCCATTCGATCTCGATTCCCGCGAACGCGCGCGACGCCCGCGCCAGCGGATGGACGCCGGAGCAGACGTCGTGGACGAAACCGGGAAGGGTCAGCTCCGCCGAACGGGCGCCGCCACCGGGTTCGCGCTCGGCCTCGCGGACTTCGACGTCCAGGCCCGCACTCGCCAGCTGCAGCGCCGCGGCGAGCCCGTTCGGGCCGGAGCCGATGACGACGGCCCGCTTCATTCTCAATCGGTTTCCGGCCGGGGCCGGAGCGAAAACGTCAGCCCGCGGACGCAGGCGGCTGGTCGTCCCACTCGGTGCTGCGCTCGAAGCCGCGCAGGGCGAACCAGATCGACCAGAGGACGAGCGCGACGATGAACGGGATACCCGTGACGAACTGGATCGCAACAAAGGCGCCGATGCTTCCCGAGGAGAGGACGAGCATGCGAATCCCGCTCCGGGCGAGCAGGTACGCACCCCAGACGAGCGATTCGACGCCGAAGACGCGGCGGTACGTGCGCGAGCGCTTGACGAAGTCGGGGAAGGGATACCAGGCATCGGCGAAGACGCCCATCAGCGGTCGCCCGATCGCTGCCGAGACGAGGTAGGCGACCGCCCAGATCGCACTCACGATCACGGGTTGGGCGAGGTAGACGACGGCGCTGTCGGCGAGGAGGCCGACGACCCCCTGGATGACGACGAACGCAGCGGAGACGAGGGCGAGCGCGCCTCGTCGGCCGTGCTTGCGTTCGTACGCTTCGATCAGCAGTGCGACGACCGTGGCTGTGACGACCCCTGCGGTGAGCCCGCCCAGCTTCCACGCGAGGTAGAAACCGGCGACCGGGCCGAGCAGCTCCCGCGCGAACCGAGGCGCTCCGGAGCGGAGGAGCGAGCGGAAGCTCGGTCCGGGCAGCGCGACGGCGCGACGTTCTCTCTCGATTGCCACTGTCACGCCGCCGCCCTTTTCTGCAAGTGCTCCTCCTGGCGGTTGCACCACTCGATGTTGAATTCGGCGTAGTCGATGCCGTACTGGAGGACGAGGATCGCGAACGGATGCACACCCGTCGTCCGCGCCTCCACCTGGCGCAGAAACGCGAGGAACTCCTCGTGCCCCGCGCGCCGCCGCCGGATCTGCTCGATCGCCTCCTCATGCGAGACGGCGTCGGCAAAGAAGAGCTTGAGCAGGCTCTCGTCGCGCAGGACGGGCATGTCGGCCGGCCCCGCCGCCCACGTGACGAGCGCCTCGCGGCCGGCATTCGTGAGCTCGAACTCCTTGCGCTTGCGTCCGCCCGTCGGGGCGAGCTTCCCGCTGACGAGGCCGGCCTTCTCCAGGCGCTTCAGCTCCGGGTAGATCTGCCCGTAGCTCGCGTTCCAGAAGAAACGCGTCGACTCGTCCACGGCGCCCTTGATGTCGTAACCGGTTCGAGCGCCCAGGTTGAGCATGCCCAGGACGACGTATGCGGTC
>Ga0126307_10002429_pt1 | contig 12578 bp, 13 predicted proteins | sample Plot28_FD_89955 | JGI IMG/M metagenome (GOLD analysis project Ga0126307, IMG submission 89955) | Serpentine soil microbial communities from UC McLaughlin Reserve, CA, USA - Plot28 | ecosystem: Environmental > Terrestrial > Soil > Grasslands | place: USA: UC McLaughlin Reserve, Lake County...
CGAACGCCGAGCGCCGGTCCCGACGGTCGAACAGGTCCTCAGCTCGAAGCGCACCGAGGAGCCCGACATCCCCGACCTCGTCACGATCGGCTCGCAGCAGAAGGTCGGTGAGGCGATCGACCTGATGCAGCGTTACTCGATCTCGCAGCTGCCGGTCGTCCGTGACGGGGAGGTGGAATCGCTCGCGGACGTGATCGGTTCACTGCAGGACCGCGACCTCCTCGACCGCGTCTTCAAGAACGCGGACGCGCTTCACGAAGACGTCACGGCGGCGATGCAGCCGCCGCTCGCCGCCATCGACGCCGGGGACCCACTCGACGATGTCTTCTCGACACTCACGGGTCAGCGCAACGCAATCGTCGTCGCGCGCAGCGGCCGGCCCGTGGGCGTGCTCACCCGCACCGACCTGCTCGAGTTCCTCGCCCACAACCGCTAGGCCATGCGCATCGCGCTCTTCTCCGACGTGCACGGCAACGGCGTCGCGTTCCGCGCGATGCTCGGCGACCTTCGCGAGCGCGATGTCGACGCCGTCGTGTGCCTCGGCGACCACGCGCAGGGAGGGCCGCAGCCCGCCGAGTGCCTCGAGCTCCTTCGCGACCTCGACTGCCCAGCCGTGATGGGCAACTCGGATGACTTCCTGCTGACGCTCGATCCCGGCGAGGAAGAGGTCACCGAGGCGCAGATCGAGAACGCGAAGTGGTCGCAGTCGCAACTCTCAGCCGATCTGCTCGCGTTCCACCACGCCTTCCAGCCGACGGCCGAGCTCAGCCTCGGCGACGGCCGCACCTTGCTCGCCTTCCACGCCACGCCGCGTTCTCGCGAGGAGATCGTCGGGCCGTGGATGGAAGAGGAGGAGTTCCGGGCGCCGTTCGAAGGCCTCGACGCGACGGTGTTCGCGGGCGGGCACACGCATCAGCAGTGGGCTCGCCGGCTCGGCGACGCCTACTACGTCAACCCGGGAAGCGTCGGGTTCCCGCTCGACCACCTCCAGGCGGGATCGCCGCTGCGTGCTGAGATCTGCGCCGAGTACGCCGTCCTCACCGTCGAGGAGGGCGTCGGCGTGGAGTTCCGGCGCGTGCCATTCGACGTCGACGAGCTCTTGCGCGCGATCGAAGAGAGCGGCATCCCGAACCCCGACGACGCCGCCAGTCCCTGGCGTCAGCGCGGCACGCCGACGTAACGAAAGCCGAGGCCCGGGACCTCCTCGCCCTCGACGGGGTACGAACGCCACTCGAAATAGCGCTCGTCGAACCACGCATCGAGGGCCGGACGCATCTCGGCGTAGCCATGGAGGCCGGCGTGCTCGTCCTCCCACTCCGGCGTGATGCGCTCGTAGCGGTCCCACGCGAACTCGTTCAGGATCAGCAGCCCACGAAGAAGTCCGGCGAGCTTGTCGAGCACACCGTCGAGGTCGTCGACGTGGTGGAGCGAGCGGCTGGCGACGATCGCGTCGAACGGGCCTGCCTCGTCGAAAACCTCGATCGTCGTCCGGCGGAAGATCGACCCTTCGGGCGCCTTGGGGTCGATCGCGACCATGTCATAGCCCTCGGCCGCCAGCCTGCGTGCAAGCTCGCCCTTGCCGCAGCCGATCTCGAGGACCCGCGCCGGTGGCGCGGGCAGTTGCGAGAGTACGAACTGCGTGAGGTCGGACACGGCGGTCGAGGTAACGCTGGAGGACGCGCGGAGGATCGCAGTTCGCGCGCAGTTCCTCGACGGCTCGGCGCGTGGCGTCCTGGAGACGATCCGCCGTCTCGGCTTCCTCCAGCTGGATCCGATCTCGACCGTCGCGCCGCCGCAGCACCTCGTCCTCTGGAGCCGGCTCGGCCAGTTCGATCGCGCCGAGCTCGATCGGCTCCTGTGGGAAGAGCGGCAGCTGTTCGAGTGGAACGCCTTCATCTGGCCGATCGACGACTTCCCGTTGATCCGGGCGCGCATGCGCGAGCGCTGGGGCCACTACAAGTGGCAGCGCTGGGCAAAGGAGTTCCTGAAGGAGCAAGCCGGCCTCCGGCGGTACGTGCTCCGCGAGCTCGAGCGGCGCGGCCCGTTGCTCTCGCGGGAGCTCGAGCACCCGGCAACGCGTGCCGACGAGCGCTACGTCTGGTGGGGCACGCGCGCCCAGCTGACGTGGATGCTGGAGCTCCTGCACCGGCGAGGCGTGATCGCCGTCGCCGGCCGGCGCGGCGGCCAGCGACTGTGGGATTTGGGGGAGCGTTGGTACCCGGAGACGGAGAGCGTGCCCATCGCGGAAGCACGGCGAATCCTCGAGGAGAAGCGCTTCCGCGCGCTCGGCGTGAAGGTTCACAACGGACGGTGGGTCGTCCATCCCGAAGCAGACGCGCGGCGGGTCAGGCGCCGCGTCACCTTCCTGTCCCCGTTCGACCGTCTCGTCCACGACCGTGATCGGGCCGAGGCGCTCTGGGACTTCCGCTACCGGCTCGAGATGTACGTCCCGAAGGCGAAGCGCGAGTACGGCTACTACGTGCTGCCGATCCTCCGCGGCGACGAGCTCGTCGGCCGGATCGAGCCCGTCTTCGAGCGCAAGGCGAGCGTATTACGCGTGCTCAACGTCTGGTGGCAGCCGGGTGCTCGGCCGGTGCCGCTGGAGCAGCCGTTGCGCTCGCTCGCGAAGCTGGTCGGCGCGGAGCGGATCGAAGCGTGAGCCAGTACCACTTCGAGCCGGCCACGTACCTCGAGAGCATGCGCGCGGACATCCCTGTCTTCGACGACCTGCAGGAACAGACCGCCGCCGCGACCGAGGACATCGAGGTGCGAGACGTGCTCGAGCTCGGCGTCGGCACAGGGATGACCTCGCGGGCGGTGCTCGAGCGCCACCCGCGAGCCCGCCTCGTCGGAATCGACGAGAGCGAGGCGATGCTGGCTGCGGCCGAGCTCGAAGGCGACCTGCGCGTGGCTCGGCTGGAGGACCCTCTGCCGGCGGGCCCCTTCGACCTCGTCGTCTCCTGCCTCGCCGTCCACCACCTCGACGGCGACGGCAAGCGGGACCTGTTCCACCGGATCGCCGAGGTGCTCAGGCCCGGCGGGCACTTCATCCTCGCCGACGTCGTCGTTCCAGAGGACGACGCCGATGCGGTCACGCCGACCACGCCTGGCTTCGACCGCCCGGACCGGCTCGCGGACCAGCTCGCGTGGCTCGACGACGCCGGGTTCAACGCCGAGACGACGTGGCGCTGGAAGGATCTCGCCGTCGTCCGCGCCGAGGCCCGCCGGTAGCATCGAGACATGGATTTCGAGACCCGCGCGATCCACGAGGGGCAGGAGCCGGACCCTGCGACAGGGTCGGTAACCGTCCCGATCTACCAGACGTCGACGTTCGTCCAGGAGGCGGTCGGCGTCCACAAGGGCTACGACTACGCCCGGGTCGCGAACCCGACCCGGACGGCGCTCCAGCTGTGCCTCGCCTCCCTCGAGGGCGCGGAACACGGCGTCGCTTACAGCTCCGGCATGGGCGCGACGACGACGGTCATGCACCTCGTCCATCCGAGCGAGCGGGTCGTGTGCGTCAACGACGTCTACGGTGGCGTCTACCGGCTCTTTTCGCAGGTCTACGAGCCGAAGGGCTACGAGTTCGAATTTCTGGGCGTCGAGACGATCAACGAGTCGCTACGCGACCACCTCGACGAGCGGACGCGGATCGTCTGGCTCGAAACGCCGACCAACCCGCTGCTCAACATCGTCGACATCCGCGCCGCAGCAGAGGCCGCGCACGACGCAGGCGCGATGGTCGTCGTCGACAACACCTTCGCGACGCCGTATCTGCAGCGGCCGCTCGAGCTCGGCGCGGACATCGTCCTGCACTCGACTACGAAATACCTCGGCGGGCACTCCGACGTCGTCGGCGGCTTCGTCGCCACCAACGATCCCACCGTCGCAGAGCGCCTCTACTTCCTCCAGAAGTCGCTCGGGGCGGTCCCCGGCGCGTTCGACTCTTGGCTCGTCCTCCGCGGATTGAAGACGCTCGCGATCCGCATGCGCCAGCACTCGGAGAACGCGAGGCGGGTGGCGGAGTACCTCTCGACACACCAGTCGGTCGAGTCGGTGCTCTATCCCGGCCTGCCGAGCCATCCCGGCCACGAGGTCGCGCAGCGCCAGATGGACGACTTCGGCGGGATGATCTCGTTCCTGGTGGAGTCCGAAGAGGCGGCCGTCGAGCTCGTGGCGCGAACGAAGGTCTGGCAGCTCGCGGAGAGCCTCGGCGGAGTCGAGAGCCTGATCGAGCACCCGGCGCGCATGACGCACGCCTCGACGGCGGACGCCCCGTTCGCGGCGCCGAGGAACCTCGTGCGCCTCTCGGTGGGGATCGAGTCCGCGGGCGACCTGATCGAGGATCTCGAGCAGGCGCTCGTCCGCTCGCCTGCGGCGGCGGGACGCACCTAGGCCCGCCGGTGTAGAGGTGGCGATGCCCACCTCTGCCGTCGGCGAGACCAGCCGCGACAATGGCCGGATCTCCGACCTGATCGATCTCCACCATCTCGGCGCCGACCGCGTCATCGGCTGCTACCTGCTCCAGACGGAGGACGGGCTCGCGCTCTTCGACTGCGGCCCGTCGTCCGCCGTCGCCGCGCTCGAGCAAGCCCTCGCGGAGCGACGCCTGGCGCTGAGGGACGTCCGGCACCTGCTCCTGAGCCACATCCACCTCGACCACGCCGGCGCCGCAGGAACCCTCGTGCGCAAGCACCCCGGACTTCAGGTGCACGTCTCCGAGATCGGCGCGCCGCACCTCGTCGACCCCTCGCGGCTCGAGCGCAGCGCGCGCCGCCTCTACGGCGACGCCTTCGACGAGCTCTGGGGCGAGCTGGCGCCGGTGCCAGAGCAGAACCTCCACGTCGTCGGCGCCGATACCGTCGGCCTCGAGACCTTCCCGACGCCCGGCCACGCAAGCCATCACGTTGCCTACCTCGACCGCGACGGGACGTTGTACGCCGGCGACGCGGTCGGCGTCCGGATCCAGCCGGACAGCTACGTCGCACCGCCGACGCCGCCGCCCGAGTTCGACCTCGAGGCCTGGACGAAAACGCTCGACGAGATTCAACGTCGCAAGCCGGCCCGGCTCGCGCTGATCCACTTCGGCGCCGTCGATGACCCCGAGCCGCACCTCGCGCAGCTCCGGCGGCGACTCGCAGCGTGGGCCGCCGACGTCCTCCCGGAAGCCGAGTGGCTGGCGGTACGAGAGGCCGAGCTCGCAGCCGAGGCCGAGGATCCGGGGATCTACGAGCGGGCGATGCCGCTCTGGCAGTCGTACGCCGGCCTGCGCCGCTACTGGGACAAGACAGCCGCCTCGGCGGCCAGCGTCGCCTCGCGATAAGCGCGGACGTAGTCCTGGACCATGCGCTCCGGCGAGAAGCGCTCCTCGACGTAGCGGCGGCACTCGAGGGGATCGAGCGCGTCTGCCGCTTCCAGCGCGGCGGGCATGTCGCGGTAGCTGTCGACGATGATCCCCGAGCGCCCGTGCTCGATCACCTCCGGGACCGCGCCGCGATTGGTGGCGATCACTGGCGTCCCGCACGCCATCGACTCGATCATCACGAGCCCGAACGGCTCCTCCCAGTCGATCGGAAAGAGCGTGGCGCGTGCATCCTGCAGCAGCTCGACCTTCGCGCCGTGTGAGACCTCGCCGAGGTACTCGATGCCGTGGACGCCAAGGTGCGGCTCGACGAACTCCTCGAAGTACTCCCGCTCCCGCGGCTCCTGCATCTTGCCCGCGATCTTCAGCGGCAGCTCGCGCTCCATCGCGACCGCAATCGCGCGGTGGCAACCCTTGTCCCGGCTCATCCGGCCGAGGAAGAGCAGGTATTTCCCGGTGTGCGGCTTGCACGGGTACGCCGAGAGCTCGAGCGCGTTGGGACAGTTGGCGATCCACGGGAGGCCCGGCTTCGGGCGCCGCTGGTTGATCGAGAGCGAGATGAGCTTGAGGCTCGGGACGAGCGCGGCCGCGTGCTCGTAGATCTCACCGGCGTCGCCGACGAGGGGGCCGTGGACGGTGTGCACGACCGCCGTGTCGACGAGGCCCGAGAGCACGAGCCCCGTTACACCCGTGTGGTCGCTGATCACGTCGAAGTCGTCGGCGTTCGTGTAGCAGCCGAAGGCGTGGTGCAGCTCCCAGTGCGAGCGGCCGATCCACTGGCTCGGCGCCTGCTCGTAGACGTACGCGAGCTTCGCCTGTGTCCGCGAGTCGCCGGAGGCGTAGAGCGTCACGTCGTGCCCCGCCTCGACGAGGCCGTCGGCGAGCAGCGAGACGACCCATTCGATCCCGCCGTACCCCGACGGCGGCACCGGGAACCAGACCGGGCTGAGCACCGCGACTCGCAGCTGCTCTGCATTCATGCCGGGCTCACCTGGACCGTGCTGTCCTCGATTCTGATCTCCCACGTCCGCTCGAAAGCACGCACACCCGACAGTCTGAGGGAACCCGCCCACGCAGGCAGTTCCGGCGGCGCGTAGCTCTCGAGCGTGCTCTGGCGCCAATCCGGCCGCAAGCCGAGCAGGAGCTGGAGCAGGAGCACCGGCGTCCCCGCCGCCCACGCTTGCGGACGCGCGGCGGTGGGGTACGCGATGGGGAAGCGTGTCTCGGTGCGCGGCAGCCCCGCGAACACCTCCGGAAGCTGGTAGTCGAAGTGCCGCGCGGCGGTCAGCATCTGGCGGATCACGCGGTGCGCCTCCGGCCAGCGCCCGTAGCGCGCGAGACCCCAGGCGATCAGCGAGTTGTCGTGCGGCCAGACGGTGCCGTTGTGGTACGCGAGCGGGTTGTATCCCCGGTCCTCCGTCGACATCGTCCGCACGCCCCAGCCCGACCACAGCGCGTCGCCCATCAGGTGGTCGACGACAGCGTCGACGCGCTCCGCGGGGACGATCCCGCTCCAGAGGAGATGGCCGATGTTGGAGCAGATCGAATCGACCCGCTCATGTTGCGCGTCGAGGGCGAGCGCGTAATAGCCGTTTCGCTCCTCGATCCAGAAATGCTCGTTGAACTTCGCCCGCAGCTCCTCGGCCTCGCGCTCGAGCCGATCGGCGAGCTCGCGGTCGCGCCAGACCTCGCGCGCGAGCTCGGCCATCCGGCGCTTCGCGTCGTACACGTAGCCCTGGACCTCGCACGGCGCGATCGGGGGGTCGGCCAGGCGTCCGTCGGCGAAGCGCTGTGAGTCGTGCGAGTCCTTCCAGGACTGGTTGTCTAGGCCGCGCCGGCTGCGCTTCTTGTACTCCACGAACCCGTCGCCGTCGAGGTCGCCGCGCGCCGCGATCCACTCCAACGCGTGCAGCGCACTGTCCTTGAAGTCGCGCACGAGCGCGACGTCGTCCGTCCAGCGCCAGACCTCCGACAGCAGGATCAGGTACAGCGGCGTCGCGTCGACGGTGCCGTAGTAGGCGCCGTGCCAGGTGCGAGCGGCTTTTCCGCTCCTGACCTCGTGGACGATCTTGCCGGGCTCGGCGTCTCGCACCGGGTCGTCCACGGTCGACTGGAGCTGACGAAGCGCCTCGAGCGCCGTGACCGCGAGCTCCGGACCGAACAGGAGCGTCTGGAGACACGTGATGATCGTGTCGCGCCCGAAGACCGTCATGAACCAGGGCATCCCCGCCGCCGGCAATTTTCCGAGACCGCCGTCGCTTCCGCGCATCCGCAGCGACGCGAGGTCGGAGACTGAGCGCCCGAACGACTGGGCGAGGTCGTCCCACGTCGCGCGCAGCTGCGGCACGCGCAGATGCCAGGCCGCCAGCGACTCGCGCACGCGCGCGATCTCGTCGCCGAAGCGGCGCTCGGCGAGCCGCGGCATCAGCTGCTCGCCTTCGGACGACGGGACGATGTCGAGGCGCAGGTCCCAACGCTCCCGTGGCTGGAGCTCGATTCGGTACGTCACCCGCCCTCGCTCGACCCGTCCCGCGCGCGACAGAATCACCTGCGTGTGAGCCGGCACGCCGCTCCCATCCGAGAGGAGAAACTGATTGTTCGCCTGATCGAAATGCGCCTCGACCGCCGGTGGGAGTGGCTCCGCATGCGCAGGGTCGCCGAGGGCGAAGTCGTAATCCTTGACGGCGAAGATGTCGGCGAAGTCGGACGCGATCTCGAGCGCAAGGTCGAATTCGACGGGCCGCATGCCCTGGTTCTGGAGAACGAGGCGATCCTGCATCGCCTGGCCGATGAACCGCTCGCGGATGATCGAGATCTCGTCCTGCTCGAGGCCGTCGACCGGTGGGTTGCGGAGGTAGAACGCTGCGGAGAAGTAGTCGACCTTGCCGGAGGAGAGGAGCAGCGGCCTGCGGCCGTTGATCGTCAGCTGCAGCACCGAGAGGAAGCGCGTGTCGTCCGTGAAGAAGCCACTCGTCGGCCACGCGCCGACGTCGCCCAGCTCGTCGCAGATGCAGAAGGTCGACCCTTCGAGGATCGTGATCGCCACTACGCCTCTTGGCGAAGAATGCGCGCGCCAGAGGTCTGCGCAAGCGCCTTGACGACGAGCTCGTCCACGTTCACATGCGGCGGTCGCGTGAGCGTGAAGAGGACGCACTCGGCGATGTCGTCCGGGCTCAGCGGCTCGACGCCCGCGTAGACCTTGGCCGCCGCCGCCTCGTCGCCCCGGAAACGCACCTCCGAGAAGTTCGTCTCGACGAGCCCGGGGTCGACGGTCGTCAAGCGGATCGGCCGGCCGAGCAGGTCCTCGCGCAGGGCATAGGTGAAGCCACGGACCGCGAACTTCGAGGCGACGTACAGGGCGCCGCGCTCGTAGGCCTGGCGGCCGGCGATCGAGCCGATGTTGACGATGTGGCCGCCCGCCTGGAGATGCGGCAGACACAGGCGCGTCATACGGATCAGGCCGTGCACGTTCGTCTCGAGCACAGCCTCCTCGTCGTCTTCGCTGCTCTCGTCGAAGAGGTCGCGACCGAGGGCGAGCCCCGCGTTGTTGACGAGGATGTCGAGCCCTTCGAGCCGGTGCTCCGCACTGGCGACGAAGCTGGCGGCGCTCTCGGGATCGGTGACGTCCAGCTCGAGCGCGATGACGCCCTCGCCGAGCTCGCTCAGCCGGTCGAGCCGGCGCGCGCCGGCAGCGACGAACGCGCCTTCCCGAGCCAACGCCCTCGCAGTTGACGCGCCGATTCCACTCGAGGCGCCGGTGACGATCGCCTTCTTCCCGTCCAGCGCCCCCACGGGCGCCCAGCTTACGGATTTAGCAGACTGGGTACATCAAGCCCGTCGCCCAGAAGGAGGCTGAAGGATGTTTGCGCGAGTCGTCCGCTACCAGATCCCACAGAAGCGATTCGGAGAGGTCGTTCCGGCGTTCCGTGAAGCCGTCGAGGGGCTTCGGGACATCGAGGGCAACAACGGCGGCTACCTGCTGATCGACCCGGACAACTGCACGGCGCTCACGGTCACGCTTTGGCAAACCCGCGAGGCGCTCGAGGCCAGCGAGATGCGCGCGAGCCGGCTCCGGAGCCAGGCGGTCGAAGCGGTCGATGCCGACATTCAGGCGACGGACCGCTGCGAGGTCGCGCTGGACTTCAGCCAGCCCGCAAAGGTGTAGCCAAAAAGGAAGAGCCCCGGACGAATCTGCGGCCAATCCGCCGGGGCTGACCTATTGGTCGGCCTGGTGCCGGTCTGACTGCACCCCACATTCGAGGGATCGCGGTGGTATGACGAGTTCCGCGTCTGGATCGTTCCGATTGTCTTCGGCAGCGGATTCGCAAGCGGCCGCACTAGCACGATTCCTGCCGACAAGCGGCGCTACGGTCCACGAATGACGCTCCCGACCAGCGCGCACACCTCCCGGCCGTGGCGGATCCAAGAGCTCACCTGCGACTTCCGCCTCGAGGACGTGTGGGCGCTGCCGACGCGAGGCGGTCGGGAGGACTTCCTTCGACTGGTGCACGTGATCGCCTCAGGTAACCCATCACGAAGCTCCTCCGGTGCCGCCCGCGCGCTCTGGGCGATCCGGTGGAAGGTCGGGGAGCTGCTTGGTTGGGACGACCGGGACGCCGGCCACGGCTCAAAGCGGCCGACGCTCCGCGACCGCTTGCCGGCGGACCTCCGCCGTGCACCCTCCGGCCCGCAGTTCGACTCGCTCCCCTTCACGTCGCTGTACCTGCTCGCCGACGAGTGGGCCGCGGAGATCGCCAACCGGACCGTGCACGGGATCATGCACATCGGCTGGGTCTCCGACGGGACCGGCGGCTATCGCGGCGAAATGGCCGTGTATGTGAAGCCGAACGGACTGCTGGGGAGCGTCTACATGGCTGCGATCCGGCCGTTCCGCCACCTGATCGTGTACCCGTCGATCATGCGAGAGATCGAGCGAGCCTGGCAGGCAAGCGCTCCCGATCCGACTGGCGCGCTCGTCTAGTGCCGGCGGTTTTCGTCAGGGACGGTAACCAACAGCGTTAGCCGGCAGAACCGACACGCCGCGGGCGAGCGCACGCAATCGTCAGCGGCAACCGCAGAGACCTGACCCCCGTACGTAGGCTCTGGTGATCATGCGGCTTTATGCGGCCACCGGGGACGGGATCGCCCGCCTCGACGATGCCGGCGACGGTTGGATGGTCGAGCTGTCCTTGCCGGGAAGCGGTGCGCAGTGCCTTGCCGTCGACCCGGCTGATCCCGACACCGTCTACGCCGGCTTGCGCGAAGGTGGCGTGCGACGTACCTCCGACGCCGGGCGAAGCTGGGTCGACTGCGCGCTGCCCGAGTCGGGGGTGTTCTCGCTCGCCGTCAGCGCGGCCGACGGAGCGGTGTACGCGGGAACCGAGCCGAGCCGGCTGTTCCGCAGCGACGATCGCGGCCAGAGCTGGCGCGAACTCGAGACGCTGCTCGAGCTTCCTTCGCGGCCGAGCTGGAGCTTCCCGCCGCGGCCGTGGACATCGCATGTGCGCTGGATCGCACCAAGTCCGCACGACGCCGATTTGCTCTTGGTCGGGATCGAGCTCGGCGGACTGATGCGCTCGACCGACGGCGGCGCGAGTTGGGAGGACCACCGTCCCGGTGCGCAGCCGGACGTGCACTCGCTCGCGTGGCACCCGCGCGACCCGGGACGCGCCTACGAGGCTGGTGGGGGAGGTGCCGCGTTCAGCACCGACGCAGGCGACACCTGGAGGCCCGCCGACGAGGGGCGCGACCGCCACTACACCTGGTCGGTCACCGTCGACTCGGAGGATCCCGACTGCTGGTACGTCTCGGCCAGCAGCGGCCCCTACGCCGCCCACGGCGGCCGCGACCCTCAAGCCCGCATCTACCGAAGACGCGCCGGCGAGGCCTGGCAGGCGCTCGCTGGCGGACTGCCGGAGCCGCTGACGGCGATGCCGTACGCGCTCCTCGCGAGTGACGGGCGCCTCTTCGCCGGGCTCGCTAACGGCCAGCTCTGGGAAAGCCACGACCACGGCGACGGCTGGACCGCCCTGCGACTCCGGGGCGATGCGCTCGGCGCCCTCGTCGCCCTCGGCCGCGCGAGTCGCTGACTCTCGATTGAGCCCCGGCGCCGGCCGCCATGCTTCGCCGATCGAGGACCCTGGTGGGGCGCGAGGTCGATAGCACGGGATGACCGGCGAGGGGATGCGGAGACGCCGCCCGTCGCGAGCTGCTAGCGCACAGCCGTCGACTTGTGCATGACCCAGCCGAGGCCTGCGCCGGGCCGACCCGCGAGGTGGCGCAGGTCACTCAGCCCCGCGCGGAGCTCCTCCTCAGCGGCGCCGGGCAGTTGCTTGAGCGCGTCGAGCGCACTCTCCATCACGTCCGCCGCGTAGCGCGCCTGTCGAGACAGGTCCTCGTCCTGCCACCAGAACGTCCGCTCGCCCTCGTCGATCTCACGGAAGCCAGCCTCGCGCAGCCAGCCGGGCAGGCGCGTGCCTGCATCGCTCCAGCCCGAGGCCGCCATGCCCTGGACCATCGCCCCGAACAACGCCTCCATCGCAGGCGTCAGCGGCTCGGCGCGGCAGGTGGAGTAGTCGACCTCGATCGCAGTGATGACGCCGCCGGAAACGAGAACCCGCCGAGCCTCTCGCAACGCTGACGGTGGATCCGCGATGTGCTCCAAGAGCCACATCATCCAGACATGGTCGAACGACTCGTCCTCGAACGGGAGTGCGAGCGCATCGGCTTCGAGCACGGTAGCTTCGGCTCCGGCCCGCGCAAGGTGTTCGCGGGCAAAGTCGAGCTGCTTCGGCTCGATGTCGACACCGACGAGACGGAGGTCTGGGAATTCCTGCCCGAGTACCGCGAGCACGGCGCCCACGCCGCAGCCGACTTCGAGCAAGCGCGTCCCAGGCCGAAGCTCGGTACCGTCGGAAATCAGCTTGTGGCGCCAGTGCTCCGCCTGTTCCACGAGCCGCTCTTGCTCGGGGGTTCCGTAGCCGTGAACGTAGTCGGTCACAGCTCGCGCGAGGGTGACGCGCGTTGTTCGAGCTCCCGCTGGAGCTCTTGCGTCATCGGCTCGACCAGGTCGGGGCGGCCGTGGAACGCGGCCGGCGTGTTCTGGGACAGGACGACCTGCCAGCGGCGACCGACGCGCGCGGCGACAAGCGTCTGGTGTGCATTCGTCTCAGGGCGGATCGTCGCCGACGTTGCGAGCGACCATGTGGTGGGCGAC
>Ga0126307_10002430_pt1 | contig 12574 bp, 13 predicted proteins | sample Plot28_FD_89955 | JGI IMG/M metagenome (GOLD analysis project Ga0126307, IMG submission 89955) | Serpentine soil microbial communities from UC McLaughlin Reserve, CA, USA - Plot28 | ecosystem: Environmental > Terrestrial > Soil > Grasslands | place: USA: UC McLaughlin Reserve, Lake County...
AGGCCCAAAGAATGAGCCATTCTACCCTCGTGAAGTTGTATTAGGCGAGTGGTATGGGACAAGGCTCTGTTAGGAGGAAGGAGTAAGAACACGGTAAGGGCGGTTAGCGGCACTTTATCTGTGTTTTGCGCCATCAAGTAGATAAGCGCCATTGCTGTCATTAATTGAAGTAAGGTGAGCTCGGGTCACAAACGAGATAGGGTTGATCGGAGAAAACGGAGGAGGGGCTTGAGCACTCCCCGAAAGGGAAAAAGACTCAGAAGAGGCCGTGGAGGTAATTATCGCGGATGCGTATTCTCAAGGTTTTCCAAGATTGTGCCGAAACTGATACTGTTCCAGCTAGAGTTGGTTGCGGACCTGAATTAGTGAGCCGCAACAACCAAGCTGTGCTGGAAAGGAGAAAGATAGAATGCCCTCGAGTTCCCAGGGAGAGGACCCTCAGCAGGAATCGACGTTTACCTTCGTAGGAACGGTAAAAAACCTCCACGCCGCCACCATGGCTGCTGTTCCAGTTACGGAGAGCACGGCCATAGTCACGGTTGAGGAGGTCTTGCAAGCACCCCCAATGCTCGCTGATCTGGCCGGCAGCGATATCACGGTCGAATTGAGCAGCGCTCGGCAAGTGCGGGAGGGACAGCAGGCAACCTTCTTCACGACCGGGTGGATGTACGGGACCAGTATCGCCGTTCGGGAGGTGGATCTCGTGGAAGGAAGAGTGGGTGCTGAGCGTGCGGGTGAGCTAGCCGCCCTGAGTCCCGCTACGCCCGAGAACCGAACGGTTCGCTTGCAACAACGCATTGCCGAGGCCGATCTAGCCGTAGTTGGTATGGTCTCCGTTATCAAGTTCCCCGAGGGATACGACCCGTACGGGTCGGTAAGCGAACACGCACCGAAGTGGAGGGAAGCCACTATCGAAGTCCAGTCGGTACAAAAGGGCGACCTCCCCCAGGAGGACAGGGTTACGGCGATCTTCGCTGCTAGCGACGATATACGGTGGTATAGGACCCCCACGTTTCAAGTCGGTCAGAAAGGGCTCTTCTTACTCGACAGACGGGAGATACCGGAGCTGGAAAGAGAAGAGTATGTGGCCCTCGATCCCCTGGACTATCAGCCACCGCAGCAACTCGCTTCTATACCGGGTCTTGTCGGGTCCGATGGAGGATCGGAAGAACCGACCGAACCTGCTTGAGATGGTGATGCGGCGGTCGGGCAACGAATAGGAGATAGAAATTATGGTTATGATCGTCAACATAATTCCCAATTTCCTGAGCGGCGAAAGGAACCAGGACAGCGAACCCAGCCTTGCTGTCAACCCGGCTAATCCGCTGCAAATGGCAGCCTCGGCTTTTACCCGCGACCCGATGGGCGGGCCGAACGCCCCGATTTATGTCTCGGACGACGGCGGCCGTACCTGGAGTCTCAACTCTATCGTACCGAGCGAAATAGACACCGGCGATATCAGCCCGCACTTTGGCAGCACGACGAACAACCTGTACGCGGGCATCCTTCGGCGTCCCGGTCGTTTGCAGTTGAATGTCCTGCGCACGTCCACTTTCCTTCAACCAAACGTCATGACGGTGTTGGAAAACCGAAGTGGTGCGGACCAACCATGGACTCAAGCCGCCACTGTGCCGAGCGGCGCGGATGCGGGGAAAGATAGGGTCTATGTCGGCAACAACGACCTCAGCGTTGACAGTAGGACAGCGGCGATAGATCTGTCTCTAGATGCCGCGAGTGCCAATCCTGCATTTGATACCGCTCGTATCGAGAGACGGGCCACCTCCGGCCAGGATGGTCCCCAAGTTCGGCCTACAATACACCCGGATGGCACCATCTATGCAGCCTTCTATGGCTGGCGTAGTCGTAACGTCATCACCGACTTGGTCACTGCCGACGTCGTTGTTGTGCGGGACGACAACTGGGCTGCGGGCCCCGACCCATTCACGGCGCTGGTGGATGGCGGTGATAACGTTGCAGGGGTACGTGTCGTTCGAGGCATTACGTTCCCTTGGAGCAACGCTCCGACCCTCGGGCAGGAGCGCCTTGGGGGCGACCTTTCTATCGCCGTTGACCCCAACGACAGCTCGAGGGTCTATTTAGCGTGGGCCGACCAGGGGACCGCTGGCTACACGTTGCACGTCCGCCAATCTTCGGATCGTGGCGCTACGTGGGGCCCCGACCTCCTAACCATCGCCAACGCCAAAAACCCGGCGCTGGCCATCAGTAGCGCAAGCGAGGTCGGGCTCCTCTATCAGCAGGTAACGGGCACGGGCGTTAACCAACGCTGGGAGACGCACCTGCGCCGGACGGTTGATGGGCGCAACTGGAACGACCTCCTCCTTGCGACTACGTCTGCCGCTGAGCCACAGGTAGTCAACCTGCCATACCTTGGCGACTACGCCTACATGATGGCGGTTGGGGACACCTTCTACGGCATCTTTTCTGCCAGCAACCGGCCCGATCTTGACAACTTCCCGAATGGCGTCTCCTATCAGCGGAACGCCAACTTTATTACCCGTAGGCTGCTCGCCCGCGACCGCATGACCCCCGTACCCGTGTCGATAGACCCTTTTTTCTTCAGGATGCCATAACCTCGAAGAAAACGTGTTCTGCCAAACAACAGAAAGGCAACTATATGGTCCGATGGTAATACCGAAGGCAACGTTGTGGGGATTATGAACTGTCGAGAATCCTGATAGTGCCAAACCATAACTGTCACGATAGGACAGAGAGGAGGCTAATATGCACGAATTTTTTCCATTAGTGGCTGGGATCATGACTGCGCTGCTGGTGCAGCCTCTGCCTACTGCCAAACTCAGACTCGTAGTGCTGGTTCTCCTGAGTACCGTCTTTGGAGCCATAGCTACCGTCATTAGCGGCGAGATCTTCGTGAACCCGGTAGCTTACCTGGTGTTCGACGTCGGTCAGGTGTTGCTCGCGGCGGGTGCCACAATGCTGCTCGTCGCCTGGTTGCGACGTTGGCGAACCCCACCTCCCCAGTAATCATCATAGAAGCTTAGAGACCCAACAGAGAGTGATGACCGAGAAGGAATCGGGGTGCGCGAGCTGCTGTGCTCCTCGTCGTCGGTGACGTTAGACACTCGACAGAATCACATTTGGTAAAGTAAGGACCAGATTATGTCGCGACCAGATGAAGAGAACTCACGCCGCCCGGGGATGCCTGAGCGAAGCTTGGTTGTAACCGAAAAGACCCTCACGCCCGTGCGAAGAAGCACAGAGGCGTTCGCAGCGTCGGCGAGTGCGGCTACAACATACCGTCTCCTCAGAACCAGCGAGACGGATCCATACGATGTCCCGTTGCAGCCAGCGGAAGTTGCGACGCTTGGGCTGGAGAGGTTCGCCGAATTCGATGATACTTACCGAGGCAAGGCACGCAAGGCAGCGAAGATATTCATCGCCGATGCAGAGGTCGAAACCTTCGGAGACGTCCAAGCTCTCATCGAAACCCTGCCAACGGACAGGGACATGGCCTCTCGTCGGCCTCCGATAACAACCGGTGCCACGTCGGGCCGCGTGGACGAGGAGAATCGAAACGTGCGGGTCAGTGCATTTCTCTACGCCGCGAGCAGAGAAGACGACAATGATTTCCACCTCATCGTGGGGCGTGATCCCACCCGTGAGCCGATGTATATGACGGTGGAGCTCTCCGGGTTGCCTCCGCAGGGTAGCAGAGCTTTCGCTAGACTAAAGGCTGCTCGCGACGCGTACAAGGAATTCTTTGGAGATGACCTGCCCGGCGCTTCGTACGATTTCTACGATCCCCCGATTCCGGTCGAAGTCGAAGGATCGCTGTTCTTCGACATAAGCCATAGCCGGGGCTCAAGACCTGGGCCCGCCAGTCTGCGAGCCCATATACCGACGATCTGGGAAATACATCCTATAACAAGCATCCTATTCGAGCCGTGAGGGTTATTCGCCATGTCTCCATCCGATCACAAGGACGCCTGCGCCGCCCATACGAACGACGCCTCAACAGAATCTGCCGAGGGTGAGGGTCGCCCCGGCATGCCGAGCAAAGCGTCTGTTTTGTCGGAGAAGGCGTTCACCTCGCCCAATGGGAAGCACTATCGCATCATAACCACAGACGAGACGGACCCCTACGATGCTCCCGTGCCTCCTAAGGAGCAGCGCGGTCAGCGCCGCTGACCCTTGGTCGGAATCCGGTAACAACGTTTCGAAGTCGAAGAGCTTACGCCCACCCTCTCTACAGCGTTCGTCAAAAACATTGACCCTCTCGCAGTATGAAAGCATATCGATCTAGGTAGCTTATAGGAGCATCTCACAGTACCTGTACGAGAAGAAGATCGTTTACGCCCCCAACTGTCTATCGGGTCAATAGTTATGAATACCGCTGTAGGACACAACCTCCCGGCCGAATCGGGACACCTGCCCCATGACGACAGGACGCCGCTCCTTGTAAGGTCTTAATACAAGGATGGGCAGGAGCCACCGACTCAAGGAAGGCAAAGGAGGTTACCGTATGGACCAAGTAGCGAAAGAGATCGCTGCTAAGGAGGCAAAGGAGATCGCCACCGAGGTGAAGGAGGAGATTGCTCCTCTTGGGGCGGCCGAAGTGATCTCGCTCGCGCTGACTGCGGGCTTTGTAGTGATGATACTGAGCATACTACTTTTGATGCTGGGAATCGCGTAGTAGAGATGCACTGGGGGTAACGGGCGGGGGTAGCAACAGTCCCTCCCCACCCCCTCTAGGGAAAGAGGCAGGCATATGGAACTGTACGTCAACAGCAACTGGACCGAGTGCTACGGCAACTCCTACATCGCTGAAGCCATCGCGTGCTCCGAAAACGGCAACCACGCAACGGTCTACACCACGGGCACCACTGCCGAAGAGGCGGACGATAAACTTCTCGGTGCATTGCGCGAACTGAAGCTGGTACCCGAACCAGCCAACAAAGACGAGCTGCAGCAAAAAGGGTCTTAGTAGAAGAGGAGGCCCGGCCCTCTCTCTATTCTCAGTTTTCGTCCGGCCTCTGGTACTTCGTTTTGCCCGTAGGGCCGAGTCCGTGCGAGTTACTGTCTAGTTTGTCCGAGAGAACTCTTTTGGCAGAGAGAACCCTTTGCTGGCTGGGTCGAGGCAGAGAGGCTGATAGTGAGGGATGAGATCATTATCCCTTCAAGAGCACGCCAAGGTCGTACCCTCTATCTGTCTAATGCTCTTCTGAATAACATCTAATGTTGCAGATATCTAATCGCATCACTGAGGCCGCGTTAGCAATAGCGGGTGGCCACTGATTGGCCCAGGAGGCACCGGGACAAATTTTCCCGCCCTGATCGGGACACTGCTCCCATGACGGCGGGGCAGCTCCCTCGGTAGGTTCCTAATTGTAGCGATGCTGTTAACGATGCTGTGCGGGGCGGGGCCTTTTCCCTCCTTACGCCGCTGGAAGAGAGGAGCGCAGAATTCGATGAATTTGATGAGGGGAGACAAGAGCGGTGAACAAACTATCCTCAGTTTATACCTGGCGTGCGCCCGACAACACAGAATCCTCAGTCGCCGCGAGGAGGCGGAGCTGTCGGCGCGTATCCGAGAAGGCGACGAGGCGGCATGGGAAGAGCTTGTCCGATGTAACCTGAGGCTCGTCATCTCCATCGCCCGCGGGTACACGGGTCGAGGGCTTGAGTTTACCGACCTCATTCAGGAGGGCAACCTGGGGTTGATGCGGGCGGCGCGACGCTTCGACGCGGCCTTCGGCACCAAGTTCTCAACGTATGCCACATGGTGGATCAAGCAGTCCATAAGCCGGGCCATCGCCGACAAGGCTTCCCTGATCCGCATTCCCGCACATGCCGTCGACGCAGAGAGGACTGTGAACGATGCCCGCAACCACCTGCAGACCACGACCGGGCGTGAGCCTTCCATCGAAGAGCTCTCTAGGTTCTTGGACAAGAGCCCACAAAAGGTTAAGGGCACCCTTACCGCGCGTAAGGCATTCGTGCCCTACGACGCGGCCATAGGCCCCGGGGAGGACGGCTCCCACTCGGACCTTCTTGCCGACATCGGCTCGGCCTGCGAGACGGAGGAGGTGTTTATGGAGGCCGCTCTCAAGAGGAACGTACGCAGCCTCCTTGAGAACCTCACCGAACGCGAGCGCTATGTCATCGAACGCCGCTACGGTCTCGACGGGGGTGGGTGCGCCACGCTCGCGGAGATCGGAGCAGGGATAGGGGTGACCCGCGAGAGGGTCCGCCAGATACACACATCCGCCCTTAGCAGACTCCACTCGCGCGCCCTCGACGCCGAGCTCGGATCTTTCCTTGAGCCATCTTATACCTTTGCCGGGAGAAACGAGTAAGAAGGTGACTAAGAAGAAAGTACAAGTGCGTTAAGGCGACGATAGCCAGAATGAGGCCTGTGCCAAGGTTAAGTATCCTTCAGACTGGAGACTTCTTGCGCGTCTACGAGAAACCCGCAAAGAGAGGCGTGTCGGAGCGGCGCTCGGCTAGGGATCTAGGCTTGTGACACTACCGTGCATGGTTTTCCACACAAGAAGCGCCAGAGACCCTGTCTTGCCGAAAAATTTGGATGCCTCTCTATACCTCGCTAATCGAGGGTGTACCAGCGGTCAGGAGTAGTAGAACTCAAAGAGTAAGCTGCGGCCGCTTTGCTGTCTTGCTGATCGCGGTGGAGCTCGATAGGGGCGAGACCGCTGCGTTAGAGTTTGTTGCAGATCGGGGAGAGGCGATGTTCGAAGCTCTGCCTGAATCTTACCTGAGATAGAGGTGATTTAAGCTAGGACTAATCCGCTTTCTTTTACACCAAGCGCTACGACCTTCGGCGCAGTCAACTACGACCTTCGACACAATTCTCATTGTCACCCTTGACAGCCTCTTTTCTATAAGACCATTAATTCAAACAGTGTAGGCGGGAGAAAGGGATAGTGAGGCAACGTTGAGGGATGGATTACTAAGGCGGGAACGTACCAATTTCAGAAGAATGCACCGAGCTTATGAATCTCGACGGGCGAGCGCCGATCTAGGGTCTGTGCAGGAGCAGAGATAGATTTACAGCGAGGGCTACTCGTTCAGGCTTACCACATTCGGCGACAACGCGATTGGGACAGGCGAACTATAGGAGGCCGCTTCTAACTCTATATCGAATCCGACGCCGCCAGCTCGACGAGACGACACAGAAGACGAAGCCAAAGAAAAGTGAGGAGATCGAAGAGGAGAACGTGCAGCGTCCACCGTCCGACCATAACGCACCAGGGAGGTAGAACATGGATGGTCTTAGACCCATCGTAGTACGACAGCCGCAGCCCAACGACATTGTCGATAATCCCATTAAAGTTTGTGGTATTGGCACGGGCTTCGAGGGCACCTTTTCCGCGCGTGTGCGCGACAGGAACGGCAGGTTCTTGGCGCAGGTCCCGATCCGGGCCGGGGGCACGGGGATTTGGGGCAACTTCCAAGTTGAGATCAGCCTCGGCGGCCGCCCCTCGACGGCCCAGGGTACGCTGGAGCTTTTCGAGTTCTCGCAAGTGAATGGGACGCCGCTAAACCTCGTGGTCGTCCCGATCGTCTTCGGCCCGTTCCTGCTCGACCCGTATCATGGCTTCGCCCAGTACACGGTGAGGAGCGGGGATACCCTATCGAGCATCGCCCGACAGTTCTACGGCGATGCAGACCAGTTTCCCCGTATATTCGAGGCAAATCGCAACCAGATCTTTGATCCCAACCAGATCTTCCCAGGGCAGGTCCTACGCGTTCCGCAATAAACGGCTTGGTGTGGGGGGGTTGTGCCAGAAGCCCCTAAACCCGAGCACACTGGAGAGACAATAGCCCGGCAGGGTAGCGCGGAGTCGCGGCATTAGGAGAAAGGAGTAACAGAATGATAAGGGACGACTAAGGTAGGTAGGCACCCTCTTCAAAGGGATATGTTCACACAAGGTCCCTGCGTGGGGACCAACGCAGAAAGGTAGCCAAGCTATGCCGATCTATACAGTGCAGTCCGGGGACACGCTGAGCAGTATCGCGGAGATCTTCGGCACCTCGGTGGAGGCCATCGCACAAGCCAACGGCATCCCCAACCCCGACCTCATCTTCGCGGGCCAGACGCTGTGTGTGCCCGTTGGCCCCAACGTGCAAGTCTACGTGGTACAGGAAGGGGACACGCTTGGCAAGATCGCGCAGCGCTTTGGCACCACGGTCGACGCGCTCGTAGAGGCCAACAACATCGAGGATCCCGACTTAATCTTTCCAGGCCAGAGGTTGCGGATACCGAGGAGATAGTCCCACCCTGCCGGCCCGAACCACGGACTACGATTATCCTGCCCGACGCCATGGCGGGCACCTGTAGATAGGAGTGTCATGAGAGCAATGGGGCTCTGCCTCTGAGGGCTATTCGGCCTTTGGCTTTGCAATCGAGCGCGTGCAAGAAGCAATGAGAAGCGAATCGCGATGCAAACTAAAGTTTTGAGGATAAGGTGGTTTCTACTTTTCGAGCCTAACGAGGCCCTACAGCGGACGGCCTTTGGCCACCGCTGAACTTGATTGTTAGTGACGGGTACACACATACATCATTATAAGCGGCGTAGGGGCTACGCCCGAAGGGAGATCTAGTGACCACTTTTGCAGCGATGACTTGAAACGTCGAGAATCTATTCCGCCCTGAATCGGGAGCGTCACAAGCGAACCGGCAGCAGTACCATCGCAAACTTGCTCTGCTCGCCAACACAATCAATCGGCTAGATCCTGACGTTGTGGCGTTGCAGGAGGTCGGTGGCGAGGAACCGCTTCATGACCTACAACAAGCCCTCGATGGTACCTACCCGCACCGCGCAATCTCTGCCTTTCCCGATGGCCGCAAAATCCGGGTCGCCTTCCTCTTGAAGCGCGCAGTGGACGAGCAAGAGGACATAGCGGATTTTCCTCCTGGTCCGGCGCTCGACATCCACGATCTTAGCGTGACGGGCGGCTCGACGCCTATCAACCGCATGGGTCGCGGGGCTTTGCGCATCCGCGTTACGAAGAACGGACTGACCGTGGACCTGATCACCGCCCACCTGAAGTCCAAATTGCTGACTTTTCCGCGGCCCGGTGGCAGCAGCTTCACACCTCGCGATGAAGAGGAGCGTGCCCAGGCCGCCGGGATCGCTCTAATGCGGCGAATGGCCGAGGCGGTGACGCTGCGGGTTCGGGTCAACAGCCTCCTCGAGGGCAACAACCGAACCCCTTTGCTGTTGCTCGGAGACTTCAATGATGTGCCAGAGGCGCAGACGTCGTTGATTCTCAACGGCCTCCCGGGAGCGAGATCGGTACACAGGGGTTCGACCGGCCGGATAAAGGCGATGACGTTCGCCTCTTCAACCTTGCTCCCAGAATCCCTCAAGATCGCCGGTTCTCTAGAGTGGAGCGCGGGCGCCGGGAATTGCTCGACCAGATTTTCGCGTCTGAGGAGTTCTTTCCGATCGAACAAGACAACCGTCGGCGACTCCCGGAGGTGGATAGTCACATCGGCGTCGAAGGGCAGCTACCCTCCGTGGGGGATGACCCCAGCGAGCGGGTGACGGAGATCGCACCCGATCACGCACCGGTGACGGCGAGCTTTAATTTGTAGGGTGAATTATGTCTCAATGCAACTTACGCGCTTGTTAATCCTCGATGAAAACTCTGGCCTGAGAAGATCCTAACGTATCTGAGGGTGCGGATGCTAGCCCACATGCTCGTCTTCTACTGCTCAACGACCCTGTGATAAAGGACTAGGTAAAGCCCACTGGCTTCAGAACGCTGTTGGATAGAGTATGTTACCCAGCTCTCAAGAGAATCCTCAGCAACCAAAATACTAGGGGTAGTAGCCAAAATACCCTAAAGGTAGTAGCCAAAATACTACCTTTGAGGGATGCGTAGACTGCCACTTTAGGGGCATTATAAAGGTAGTAAGGAAAGGGCCTTGGAAGGGGAAGGGGTAGGAAGACTACACGGATGAGTTGTAGGACGACGCCTATACTGAGCTGCACCAAACAGCTGATTGCCCGAGCAGGACCGCGAGATCGTCCAAATATGTGCCGGATATGGTAAGTAGTTGGGTACACTCGTGACCGCACTAAGTGATGATGTGAGAAGGCATATCTAATAGTTGAGCCGGTGGGGTCCGAATGAGAGCTACGAAGAAGACTCTTACAGAGCATTCTCTGGCCAATCTCCTAGTACCGAACGAACATTACAACTATTTCGAATGCCGCCATGAGCATCCCTTCCGGTACCAGTTCAACAACTTCGAGATGATCAATGCCTGGTGGTTGGTAGAGGCCGCCTTCCTCGCCTATGCTGAGCCCCCATTTGCCGAACCGCGCTTTCAGGATGCGGGATTACCCAACGTTAAATTCTTCAGCGGTAATAGCACACAGTGCTATGTAGCGCACAACGACGATTTTATTATCGTCGCATTTAGGGGGTCAGAAGTTCGCAAGCGAGCAGGTACGAATGGTCGCGACATCCGCTACATCGTTGCTGACTGGTGGATCGATCTGAACACAGACTTGGTAGATTCTGGGCGGGACGGCTCTGTTCACAGCGGCTTCAAAGAAGCTCTTAAGGAAGTATGGGATCCACAAGGTCGAGCCGACGAGGATAAGGCCCTTAAGCCTTATCTCGATACGATTAGCAATACAGACGGTCGTCGGCGATCGGTCTGGTTTACTGGGCACAGCCTAGGGGGTGCACTAGCGACGCTCGCTGCCGACCAATACGGTAGCGGTGCAGAACTTTATACGTTCGGGTCACCTCGCGTTGGGGACCGTACTTTCGCTGACCACTTCCGCGTCAACGCTTACCGTTTCGTGAATAATGATGATGTGGTTACTAAGGTTCCGCTACCAGGTTCATACCGCCACGTGGGCCAGATGAAATATATAGACAGTGAGGGCGTCATCCTTGATAACCCGAGCCTTTGGGTAAGGCTAAAAGCCAATTTCCGCAGGGTGGTTAGGAACACCTTCAATTTAGGTCTTCTCAGGTTAAGGAGAGTGCTTCCTGAGAATGCTCTGATCGATCATGCGCCAATTTATTATGCCATTCACGTATGGAACAATCGTGTTCGCTGAGAGCTTCTTGCAGAGGCAAAAGCCGAGTTCGATAACGGCAGAGGCAGGAGGAAACCTACCGGGATGCAGCGGTGTGAATCCTTTGCTAACAGAGAAAGCTCCCCTCAGGGAGAGTAGGAAGAGGAAACGAGTAAAGCGAGAGGAGTAGGAAGGCTATACGAATGATTAGTAGGAACACACCTACACCAAGACGCGTCAAGTAGACGATTTGATCTGTAGACTACCATCGTAAAGGAAGGCAAAAAGTGGCAGCCAATTTTGAGCAAGCTAATTTGTTCGAGTTAAGTGATTATTCTATCCAGGTTACCTACTCTTCTACTAGCTTTACTGGCCAACCCCAACTCAGTTATCGTGACAATAAAATCAATCGCAACTTTATGGGCGAAGAGATCCAAATCCTGGATACTGACATACTAGGTCAGTTGGTTACGGTGACCTTGGAGACAATTGCTGATTTGAGGATCGTGACATTTACGTTGATCCTGCCACTTGTAAACGTGATGCCTCAATCTGGAGGAACCCGAGTCCAGGTGCCGGGAATCCTGACCACAACCCACACGACTATCGCAGGTCCAGGTCCTGGTGCGGAGAAAACCTATTCCACCGTAAATTTACAGGGGACAGCCCAGTTCGTCGTGTTTTAGTTTTAGATGGCCTGTATGCCCTCCTCCGCAAGGGCATAAGAAGATGGTCGGGGTGTTATAGAGCCTCGACGCTCTTTGAATTTAGGCAAAGCCAGTAGAAGGCAAGCATTCCACTAGGGAAAGAAGCCATAGATCTTCATACACCCAAGAGAACCGGGACAAGTGGAGCGTAACGGCGGTGACAGATTCGTAGGTGCCAGTGAAGGAGGCCATAGGCTGAAGGAGTTTGGTGGGTGGCTAGAGTCTCTCCGACCTATACGAATAAAGAACGGCAGACGCTAACAACGTCGGTGGCTACTTGGGGTCAGATGCACGAACACGACGGAGAACGAAGGGTTAGGGATTAATGGCTAAAGACGTGGAGCAGGAGCATAAGAGCGCTGGCGAGCAAGAAAGTCCGGCGGCGAGCACTGGCACACATGAGGCACGAGTCGGGCCGGCTGTAACGTCCTCACGCGATTCGCTGGCCGGGGCCGGCTGGACCTGTAGGGAGGTCGGTAGGTTCAGGGGCCTTGTATCCTCCAAGAGCAGGCCCTTCTCCTGGCTGAGCCTCGCGCCCCTCTGGAGATCCCGGAACCAGATAGTCGGGAGCCTACTCGGCGACCCGACCAACGACGAGCGACGCCGTTGGATGGAGATCCAACATAGAGCGGGGAAGCTCAAGCCGAATCACGTTATAAAAAAGCACACGAACCTCAACGAGTTCTCGTTTCTCGTTGTAGGGGACACCGGGGAGGGGGATGCCTCGCAGTTCGCGGTCGTTCCGCCGCTGCTTGAAGTCGGCAAAGACACAGCCTTCATGGTCATCTGCAGCGACGTAATATATCCCTCTGGGGACGCGGAGGA
>Ga0126307_10002431_pt1 | contig 12570 bp, 12 predicted proteins | sample Plot28_FD_89955 | JGI IMG/M metagenome (GOLD analysis project Ga0126307, IMG submission 89955) | Serpentine soil microbial communities from UC McLaughlin Reserve, CA, USA - Plot28 | ecosystem: Environmental > Terrestrial > Soil > Grasslands | place: USA: UC McLaughlin Reserve, Lake County...
ACGAGCGCGACCGTCGTCTCGACGGCGCTTGGCGGCACGCGGCCGACGGAGAAGCCGTCTGGCGTCTCGACCCGCAGCGGCGGGGATTTCGGCAGGAGCCTCTGGATTGCGCGACGGTCGCGTGCCGCCAGGGCAGTCTGGAACGCGGGATCGTTGCCGAGGCGCTGCCCCGCTGCGGTCGCGCTCTCCCGCTGGTCATCGAACGCGGCGAGAGCGGCGTTCAGCCCCGCCTCGAGGCGGTCGTCGACGCTGCTCGTGACGCTCCGCTCCGCAACCGCGCTGAAGCCCCAAAAGGCAGCGGCCAACGGCACCACGGACAGCGCCAAGAACGTCCCGACCAGCTTGATCTTGAAGCTCCCCAGCATTTTTGGCCCTTCAGTTCCCCCGTCCCCTGCCGATAAGACACCTGGGAGTGTTTTCGGCAGGAGGGGGGAGTTTCATGAGACTGATGTTTGCGCGCGCGGTCACGGTAGCGCTCGCGGTGCTCGGAGGGGCAGGCGCGATGGCCTTCCCCAAGTTGATCATCGGCGAGGCGATCCCTCCGAAGGAGCCGGCGACGTTCGCCGCTCCGCCGCAGCCGAACAGCGTCCCGGTGATCCGCGTCCCCCGCTGGATCGCGGGCGCGCCGACTCCGCGCCGCATTCCAGACGAGCGGCCGAGGCGCGCGCCGCGTGCGGACGCACCGCAGCAGATCGCGGTCATCACTCCTGCGCCTGCGCCGTTGCGGCCAGCAGCCGCACCGGCTCCGGCTGCCGCGCCACCCGCACCAGCGCCGCCGGCTCCGACGCCTGAACCGACGGCCCCTCCGGCGAAGCCGGACGCGGCTCCTGAGCCCGTCCCCGCGCCCGCGCCCGCTCCCACCCCGGCCCCCGCCCTGCCGACCCCTGCTCCGGCTCCGACCGCTCCCGGGCCGACGACCGCCGCGACTCCACCTGCTGCTCCGGTCGCACCCCCGGCTCCGGTCGTCACCCCGCCGCCCTTCCACCACCCCACGCCCGCACCTCTGCACCCCCCGCCTCCACCCTTGCACCCGACGACGGTGACCGGCCCGGTCCGGACGCTCTCCTCCGTCGGGCACGTGGAGTCGGGGCCTGCGACCGACGACGGGCACGGTCAGCCCCATGAGGACGAGCACGATCACGATCACCATGACCAGGGCGCCGATCAACACGCCGATCAGCACACAGGCGAGCCGGATGCAGCGGGCGACCATGCTGCCGGCGCCGGCGGAGTTCACAACCCGTAGGGCGGCCCGCCTCGGGCGAACGTGTGCGAACATGCAGCCATGCCGCGCATCCGGCCCACGAGCCCGATCGGCATCGCCTTCGGCGCCTTCCACCTCTGGCGGCGACTTCCGCCCGCGCAGCGGCGGATGGTGATGCAGGCCGCCCGAACCCACGGCCCGAAGGTCGCCGCCGCCGTGCTCGCACGGCGCAAGGCGAAGCCGAAGCTTTAGGCGCTACGCGGTTCCGAGCGGGGTCGTCCCGAGCGCCTCGCGCACGATTCGGTCCTGTTCGACCCGGTGGGCGGTCGGATAGCCCTCGCTCGGGCTCGCGCGCCACGGCCGCCCGGCGTAGCGCACCGGCACAGCGCCCGGCGCCGCCGCTTCGAGCCGGTGGCGGATCGTCCGCCAGGAGCCCATGTTCTGCGGCTCCTCCTGCGCCCACACCAGCTCCTGCAGGTTGGGGTACGACCTCGTCAGCGCTGCGGCCGCTTCGACCGGGAACGGGTAGAGCTGCTCGATCCGCGCAACCGCGACCCAGCCCGCATGCGGGCGGTCCTCGTGCCCCTCGATGTCGTAGTAGAGCTTGCCGGCCGTGAGCACGAGCCTCGTGACCGCGTTGCGATCGACACGTGCGTCGTCCAGGACCGGCTCGAACCTGCCGTTCGCCAGCTCATCGAGCGACGAGCTGGCCTGCTTCAGCCGCAGGAGACCCTTCGGCGTCAGCACGACGAGCGGCCGCGCGGTTGCATCGAGCGCCTGACGGCGAAGGAGGTGGAAGTACTGGGCCGCCGTCGTCACGTTCGCGACGCGGATGTTCTCCTGGGCGGCAAGCTGGAGGAAGCGCTCCGGCTTCGCGCTCGAGTGCTCGGGCCCGTTCCCCTCATACCCGTGCGGGAGCAGCAGCGTCATTCGCGACGTCTGGCCCCACTTCGAGAGCCCGGCGACCAGGAACTGATCGATCACGATCTGGGCGCCGTTGACGAAATCGCCGTACTGGGCCTCCCAGAGGACGAGCGCGTCCGGCGCCGCGACGGCGTAGCCGTACTCGAAGCCGAGGCAGGCGTACTCCGACAGCGGTGAGTTGTAGACCTCGAGCGACGCCTTCGCGTCGGGCAGGTTCTGGAGCGGCGTGTACGTCTCGCCCGTGCGCTGGTCGTGGAGGACCGCATGCCGGTGCGAGAACGTCCCGCGCTCGGTGTCCTGGCCGGAGAGCCGGATCGGGATCCCGTCCGTGAGCAGGCTCGCGAAGGCGAGTGCCTCGGCGTGGCCCCAGTCGATGCCGCCCTCCGCCATTCGCGCGCGCCGGCGCTCGAGCTGCTTCGCGAGCTTTGCGTTCTCGTCGAAGCCATGTGGCACTGCGAGCAGCTGCTCGTTCAGCGCCTGGAGGCGGTCGGCCGGAACCGCGGTGACGACGGCGCCGCCGGTATCGGCGGGAATGCGGCCCTCCCGCCGTTGCCTCGGCTCGGCGATCGACTCCTTGAGCCGATCGTGCGCGTCGCGGAGCGTCTGCTGCGTCTGAGCGAAGAGCGCCTTCGCGTCCTCCTCGGTGATCACCCCGTCTCCGACGAGCTCCGCCGCGTACAGCTGGCCGACGCTCGGCTGCTCGGCGATCTGGGCGACCATCAGCGGCTGCGTGAAGGCGGCCTCGTCCTGCTCGTTGTGGCCGAAGCGGCGGTAGCCGACGATGTCGACGACGATGTCGTGCCCGAACTCCTGCCGGTAGGCGAGCGCAAGTCGGATCGACGCGATCGCAGCCTCCGCGTCGTTCGCGTTCACGTGGATGATCGGGATGTCGAATCCCTTGGCGAGGTCGCTCGAGTACCGGGTCGACCGGCCCTCGTTCGGGTTCGTCGTGAAGCCGACCTGGTTGTTTGCGATCAGGTGGAGCGTGCCTCCGGTCGTGTAGCCGTCGAGACTGGACAGGTTGAGCGTTTCGGCGACCACGCCCTGGCCGGCAAAGGACGCGTCGCCGTGGATCAGGATCGGCAGCGCGACCGACGGGTCGTGGATCCCGGCGCCGCTGGAGCGGTCGGTCTGCTCTGCGCGCGTCCACCCCTCCACCACGGGATCGACCGCCTCAAGGTGGCTCGGGTTCGGCGCCAGCGTGATCGTGACTTCGCCGGAGTTCGTCTTGCGGGTGCCGGTGGCCGAGAGGTGGTACTTGACGTCACCCGTGCCGCCCTCGTCGTTGACGACCACGGCCTCGATCGTCCGCTCCCCCTCGAACTCGCGCAGGATCGACCCGTAGGGCTTGCCGACGGTGTGCACGAGCACGTTGAGGCGCCCCCGGTGCGCCATTCCGATCACGACCTCATGAGCGCCGGCCTCGGCGGCGAGCTCGATTGACTCGTCGAGCATCGGCATCATCGCGTCGAGGCCCTCGAGCGAGAACTGCTTCTGACCCAGGAACGACCGCCGCAGGTACTGCTCGAAGCCCTCCGCCCGCGCGAGCGACCCGAGCAGGCGGATCCGCTCCTCGCGCGAGAGCGGCTGGCGGTAGCGGCTCGACTCGATCGCCTGCCGCAGCCAGACGCGCTCCGCGTGGTCGGAGAGATGCTCGATCTCGTAGGCCATCGTGCCCGAGTAGACGGCGCGGAGGTTCGGGAGGGCGTCGCGCAGCGTCTCGCCCGGAACGTGGACGCGGAGCAGTTGCGCCGGGATCCGCGCCTGCAGCTCCGGGGTCAGCGGCGGGATCAAACGAGCCTCGTCGAGCGCAGGATCGCCGAGCGGCTCCGAGCCGAGCGGGTCGAGCCGGGCGGCCAGGTGACCGTGCATCCGGTGCGCCTTCACGAGTGCCATGGCCGCGGCGACGCCGCCGAGCAGTTCCTCGTCGAGCTCCGGCGCCGCCGGCTCGGGGACGGCAACGGGCGGTACCGGCGGCGGTGCCGTGGATAGAGGAGCGGGCGCAGGGGCCTCGGGTGCAGCCGCCGTGCGGCCGTTGCCGCCGTTCGCACGCTGGAGCGTCTCGAGCAGGCGGAGGAGGCCCGGATGCGAGGCGACGAGCTCGCTGTCGCCGCTCTCGAAGAGCGCGCGCCACTCGGGCGGGACCGCGTCGGGATTCTCGAGGTAGTCCTCGAGCAACAGCCGGGCGTAGCCCGTGTTGAGCCCGTCGACGTCGTGCACGCTCACACCGTGTTTTGTAGCAACGCCGGAACCCCTGCTAGTACAGGGGGTTCTCGGTGACGACCGCGATCGTCATCCCGGCCGTCCAGCAGACGACCGCGGCGACCACGGCGTAGAAGGCGAGTCGCTGGTTCCGCTCGGACATCCGCGCGGCCACGAGTGCGAGCACGGCCGCGAACGGGACGAGCCGCACCGGGTGCCAGATCAGCCCGAGCGCGCTCGCGAAGATCGAAAGGGTCGCGAGGAAACCGGCGACGGTGTCGGCGGTCGACCAGCGATGCGGGTCGCTGCTCTCGTACGTGCTCACGGCGCCAGCCTACCGCGGGCATGGGCAACACGTCCGCGGCTGCCGACACGACCGCCGCCGCGCGGGCGGGGATCGCGGCGACGAAGCTCGGGGCGGCGCCGTCGCCAGCTGCACTCCGGGGGCCGCGACTGCGGCGACACCGGCGCGCGCGCCAACAGCGGCGCCCCCTCGAGTGGCTCGGGCTCGGCACGGACAGCCCACCAGACGACCCAGCACAGATAGACGACCGGGATCTTGAGGATCACGAGCATGAAGACGAGCTCCCAGATCACTCCGGCAGTGTATCGCCGGACGCCGCACGGCTCAGCGCTGGTCCTCGCCCAGGGGATCCTGCGTGCGCGGGATCAAGATCGCGTTCAGGTGCGGGTTTCTGCCCGGCCCGCACCGCCAGACGAGATCGCCGCCGCCGCCCGCCGCTCCGTCGGCGCGGAGCTGGTCGGGAGTCCTCGGCGGCGGACCGAGGAGCTGCTCCTTGCGCACCTTCAGCGTGCGCCCGTTGGCGCAGACCACCTTCTTGCCGTCCGGCCCCGACACCTCGAACTCATCGGGCGCCTTCGCCGGGTCGATCCTGCCGTCGGCGGCGAGCCACGGCGGCGCCTCGGGCGGGTCGTCGCCCGCGACGGCGAGGACGGCGCCCGCTCCCACCAGAATGACGAGGCTCGCAGCCACATAGACGTAACGCTTCATCGGAATCCTCCTCCTACGCCGGAAGCCAGTGGTAGTCGGACCACGCGCCGCCACCGCTCCAGCCGCCGACGTTCTGGTAGACGTAGCCGCTGCCGAGCGTCCCGTAGTACCGGGCGCCGCAGATCGCAGATTGGAACGTCCTCTGGTGGAAGACCTGCGCGGTTCGCGTCGTGTTGTAGACCCAGCCCGAGTCGTTGCAGACGACCCAACTGGACGTCTCCCAGCGATAGAGCTGACGGCGCAGAGCGATCCAATACGGATCCTGGGCCTTGTCGCCGGTGCAACCAAGATAGGGCCCATTCGAAACGGACATGACGTCGGCGCCCGAGTCGATCACCGCCGATCCGTGCTGGATGTGAGCCGAGCCGAAGACGCACAGATCCGAGTCCTTGAACGTCGTTCCGTACGACAGCAGCGTGTGCGCGTATGCGGACCCAGCAGCCGCCATGAGCGCGGCCCCCATGAGCGCGAGTGCAGTGCGCTTCACCCTTTCCCCCTTTCACGTTCGGAGTCAGAATCCACGCTAGAAAGGGGCTACGAACGGGTGGGAAACCGGACCGTGTCAACTTCGTCACGATCGCAAGAGCCGGCCGGGGCGGCTAGATGTCCGTTTCGGACGGGTGGTTAGGGTCACGGCGGCGCGGGGAACACGACTGCCGTGAGCCGCGATGCCCTCACACCGATGCTCGACGCCGGCGAAGACGTGGGGTGCCTGAACCTGTCCGAGTTCAGCGCAGCCCTCCAGGAGCTGGAGCTCGAGGACGAGGAGTTGGAGGCGCTCTACCAGGAGCTCGAGGACCGCGGTATCAGCCTCACCGACGACTGCGGGCGCGCAGCGGCGAACGACGCCACGTACGTCAATGGTGACCTCGCAGCAGCCACCACCGACTCGCTGCAGCTCTTCCTGAACGAAGCCGGCCGCTACCCGCTGCTGACGGCGGCCGAGGAGGTGGAGCTCGCGAAGAAGATCGAGCGCGGCGACATGCAGGCCAAGAACCGGATGATCAACTCAAATCTTCGCCTGGTCGTCTCGATCGCGAAGAAGTACCAGGGCCACGGGCTCTCGCTCCTCGACCTGATCCAGGAGGGCGTGATCGGGCTGATTCGCGCCGTCGAGAAGTTCGACTGGCGCCGGGGCTACAAGTTCTCGACCTACGCCACCTGGTGGATCCGGCAGGCCGTCCAGCGCGGCGTCGCGAACAAGTCGCGCACGATCCGCATCCCCGTCCACATCGCCGACCGCGAGCAGAAGATCGGACGGGCGGAGCGCGAGCTGATGGCGAAGCTGGGCCGGACGCCGACCGACGAGGAGATCTCGAAGGCCTCGAAGATCTCGCTGAAGCACCTGAAGGAGGTGCGCCAGGCGGCACGCGCGGTGACGAGCCTCGACAAGCCGCTCGGCGAGGACAACGACGCGTCGATCGGCGACCTCGTCGGCGTCGCCGAGGGCGGCGTCGAGGAGGAGGTCGAGGTCAGCTTGACCGAGTCCACGCTGCACAAGGCGCTCGAGGAGCTGCCCGAGCGGGAGCAGACGGTACTGACTCTGCGCTACGGCCTGGGGCCTGAGGAGCCGCAGTCGCTGGAGGAGATCGGCCGACGGCTCGGGATCACGCGGGAGCGCGTCCGCCAGATCGAGGCGACGGCGCTCGAACGGCTCGCGGTGTCCCGAGAGATCCACGCCCTTCGCACGGCCGCCTGAGCCGCAACGGTAAGCCGGATAACGGCGCTAACACCGTCCTCATACGGGGCAGCTAGCTTTTGCGGCCCATATCACTTGCAAAGGAGAATGCCCGTGAAACGAGTGACACAGCTCCTCATCGCGGCTGCCCTTGCAGCGCTGGTTTCACCGGCGGTCGCAAGCTCGGCGCCGCGCATGTACGTCGGATTCCATGACGACGTCGCCTTCCGCTGGAGCGCGAACCGGACCGAGGTCCTCGACCAGGCCCGCGGCGCCAATGCGACGATCGTCCGCACCCTGGTCGACTGGTCGAAGACAGCGCCCACCCGGCCTGCGAACCCGGGCAACTCGTTCGACCCGGCCTACCGCTTTTCCGACATCGACGAGCTTGTCCGAAACGCACAGCAGCGCGGGCTGGAAGTGATCATCACGATCTGGGGCACGCCCACGTGGGCGAACGGCGGCGCGACGCCGAACAACGTGCCGACGAAGGTCTCCGACCTGCAGAACTTCTCCCGCGCGGTCGCGTCACGCTACTCCGGGCGCTTCGCCCAGTTCCCCTACGTCGGCCGCTACTCGGTTTGGAACGAGTCGAACCTGCAGCTCTTCCTCTCGCCGCAGTTCGACGCGAAGGGCCGCTCGGTCGGCCCGCGGCTGTACGCGAAGCTGTACGCCGCCGCCTACGCTGGCATCAAGGCCGGCAACCCGAGGGCGAAGGTCGCAATCGGCTCGACGTCCTCGCACGGGCGGGACAAGAAGCTGAACGGCAAGTCGGACACCCACTCGCCCGGGCGATTCGCGCAGCTCGTGGCCGCCGCGAACCCGCGCCTGAAGTTCGACGCGTGGGCGCAGCACCCGTACCCGACGCCGCAGAACCTGAAGCCGAGCCAGAAGGTGAAGTGGCCGAACGTGACGCTGTCCTCGATGGGGCGGTTCGAGCAGTCGCTCGACAAGTGGTTCAAGCGCAAGGGCGTCCGGATCTGGATCACCGAGTTCGGCTACGAGACGAAGCCGGACGGGGAGCCGAAGGGCGTCTCGCGCGCGCAGCAGGCCGCGTACACGACGCAAGCGATCGGGCTCGCGCGAAAGGATCCCCGGGTGGACATGTTCATCTGGTTCATCTTCCGCGACGACAGGACCAGCGTCTGGCAGAGCGGCCTGCAGACGCGTAGCGGAGCGTCCAAGCCGGCGCTCGTCCGCTTCCGCAGCGCCGCGAAGTCGGTCGACGCGCGCAACCCGCTCATGCGGGTGCGGGCCGGCGTCAACCCGACGGTGACAGTCCCCCTCCGAGAACTTGCCAGCAACGCGCGGCCCGGCGACACCGTTGGGATCCACTTCCGCGTCTACCTGCGCGGCAAGCTGGCCGCCGTCGGGACGCCTGCAACCCGTCTCGCGGCCGACGCGACCGCCCGGTTCAAGCTGGCGGGATTCCTTCCCGCCAAGCGTGCGACCTACGTCGTGCGCGTCGAGGCGAACACGGCCAACGGCGGACGGGCGACGCGCGAGCTGACGCTCGTCGGCGCCTAGGCATGGCAACGGCGCTCGTCCCGCGGTCTACGATCGCGGGATGAGCGCCACCGTCCGCGTCGGCACCTGCTCCTGGGCGGACGAGACGCTGACGAAGGTCTGGTACCCGAAGCAGGTGCGCTCCGGGGAGGCGCGGCTCAAGCACTACGCGGAGCGCTTCGACACGGTCGAGGCGAATTCGACCTACTACCGACTCCCGGACGCCGAACTCGTCGCGACGTGGGCCGAGCGCGTCCCGGACGGGTTCACCATGCACGTCAAGGCGTTCGGGCTGATGACGAGACACCCCGTCAAGCTCGAGTCGCTGCCGGAGGACCTCCGCGAGGTGATGCCGGTGGACGAGCGCGGGCGGGTCGACAGGCCGCCGCGAGAGTTGCGCTCGGAGGTGTTTCGCCGGTTCCACCGCGCGCTCGAGCCGCTCCGCGAGCGCGGAAAGCTGGGCGGGATTCTGCTCCAGTTTCCGTCCTACGTCGTCTTCAAGCCGATGTCGCTCGACTATCTCGCCTGGGCGGTGGAGCAGCTGGGCGGCGACGAGCCGCTCGTCGAGTTCCGGCACCGCAGCTGGCTCGACGAGGAGCACCGGGGCGAGACGCTGGCATTCCTCGAGTCGATCGGCGCCTCGCACGCGATCGTCGACGCGCCGCGGACGAACGCGAAGAACCTCGTGCCGACCGTGGTCGCGACAACGAGCCCGACGGCCTATGTGCGCTTCCACGGGCGCAACGCCGCGACCTGGAACAAGCGCACCGGCAGTGCCGCCGAGCGCTTCGACCACCTCTACTCCTACGACGAGCTGCGGGAGTGGGTCGAGCCGCTGCGTGAGCTCGTCGGCGAGTCCGAGTCCGTCTACGCAATGTTCAACAACAACGGGCGCTCGCAGATGCCGTCGACGGGTCTCGAGGGGCTCGACCCGGAGGAGATCGCGGGCGAACCGGACAAGGGCGAGGTCGCGCAGGCACCGGCGAACGCGCTGATGCTGCGCCGCTTGCTTCAGGATGCCGGCGTCCCTGTCGCCTAACGAAGCTTGACGAGGGTCTTGCCGCGGTTCTCGCCCCGGAGCATCCCGATGAAGGCGGCCGGGGCGTTCTCGAGGCCTTCGGTGACGTCCTCGCGGTAGGTGAGCTTTCCCTCTGCGAGCCAGCGGCCGAGGCGCTGCAACCCCTCCGGAAAGCGGTGGGCGTAGTCGTAGATCAGGAACCCCTGGAGCCGGGCGCGGAAGACGATCAGGAAGCCGAGGTTCCGCGGCGCCAGCTCGGGCTCGGCAAGGTTGTACTGCGAGACCTGCCCGCAGACGGGGACCCGCGCGCCGCGTGCGAGCCGGCGGAAGATCGTCTCGGAGAGCGCGCCGCCGACGTTGTCGAAGTACACATCCACGCCATTCGGGCACGCCTCCTTCAGCCGGGCGTTGACGTCGTCGTGCTTGTAGTCGATCCCGACGTCGTAGCCGTAGAGCTGCGTCAGGTCGGCGACTTTCTCCGGGGAGCCTGCGAGCCCGATGACGGGGCCGCAGCCGGCTATCCTCGCGAGCTGCCCGACGACTTGGCCGACGGCGCCCGACGCAGCGGAGACGACGACGGCGTCGCCCGGCTTCGCCTCGCCGACGTCGAGGAGGCCGAAGTAGGCGGTCAGGCCGGTGGCGCCGAGCACGTGCAGCGCCGTCTGCGGCGGGGCGAGCGTCGGGTCGAGCTTGCGCAGGGCGCCGCCGCGTGCGACCGCGTAGTCCTGCCAGCCGAGCTGCCCGACCACGGTGTCGCCGGCCGCGAAGCGCGGATCGCCGCTCTGGACGACCTCCCCGACCGCCTGCGCCGTCATCGGCTCCCCGATCTCCGTCGACTTCGCGTAGGAAGGCGCCGTGCTCATGCGCCCGCGCATGTAGGGGTCGAGCGACAGCCACTGCGAGTGGACGAGCACCTCCCCCGGCCCGGGAGAGGGCACGTCCGACTCGACGAGCTCGAAATCGGACGGCTCGGGAAAGCCCTCGGGCCTCGCCGCGAGGATGATCTGCCGATTCACCACGGCGAAGACTTTCTCACAGCGAGTCGGAGCGGCGAAGCCGCGACCTTCAGGGTCTTCGCGCTTCACAGGATCTGCTCCCCGCAGATCCTGCTGACCTGCGCCAACAATGGAGCCAGCCGGGCTCGAACCGGCGACCTTCTGGCTGCCAGCCAGACGCTCTCCCAGCTGAGCTATGGCCCCTGGGTCTCGGGATTGTAGCTAGGCCGTCGCTGCTTCGACGTCGACGGCCGGCACGTCGCCCCACAGGTCCTCGAGGCGGTAGAACGCGCGGGTCTCCGGCGTGAAGACGTGCAGGACGACGTCGAGGTAGTCGGCGATGATCCACTCCGCCTCCGCCTCGCCGTCGACCGCGCGCGGCAGCAGCTTCGCGTCCTGCTTCAGCCGCGAGTGCACCTCGTCGAAGATCGCCTTCGTCTGGCGGGGGTTTCGGCCGGTCGCGAGCACGAAGAAGTCCGTGTACACGCACACGGGCCTCATGTCGAGAATGACGACGTCTTCTGCCAGCTTCTCGCCCGCGAGAGCGGCGATCCGGCGTGCTTGTTCGAGCGATTCCAGAGCTCTCAGTGTACCCGTGAAACCCCGACGTCAATCCGCACGGTAGAGCCCGTGCTCGGCGATGTACGCGGCGACGGAGGGCTCGACGAGGCCGTCGATCAGCTCGCCGCGGCGCACTCTTTCGCGGATCCCGGAGGAGGAAACCGGATGCGGCTCGAGCTCGAAGATCCGTATGCGCGGCGAGGCGGTCGCCGGCGCGTAACCCGGGCGTGTGGCGACCCCGAGCCGCGCGAGCTCGAGCACCCGCTCGGGCTCCTTCCAGGTCGCGAACGCCGCCAGCTCGTCGGCGCCGATCAGGAAGATCGGATCCTCGCAGGCGGCTGCCTCGAGCGCGTCGACGGTGTAGCGGTGGTGCTCCAGCTCGACGACGGGCTCGAGCCGGGAGAAAGCGAGCTTCGCCATCGCGAGCCGGTCCTCGGCGGACGCCTTCGACGGCTTGTGGCCGGCATCGGCCACGACGGTCACGTGCAGCTCGTCGATCCCGAACTCCGCGACCGCGCGCGCCGCGAGCGCGGCGTGGCCGAGGTGCGGTGGGTCGAAGCGGCCCCCGAAGATCCCGATCTGCGCCGTCATCGTGGTGGCGGCACAGCGAAACGGCCCTTCGTCGCGATGGCGGCGCTGATCGGGACTACTGCCACTCGAGTGTCTCCTCGCCAAGCTCGACCTCCTGGCCTTTCCGGACGCCGGCCGCCTTCAGCACCGCCTCGAGCTCCTCGCCTTCCGGCGCCTCGCCGACGACCCGAAAGCCGCGGTCGGTGCGGTAGATCCGGTAGGCGCGCCGCGAGGGCGGCTGCGGCCGGTACTCGAGATACTCCGGCAGCTCGGGCGCCTCCTCGAACGCCGGCTCGGGTGCCGCAGGGCAGAGTCGGAAGAGGGCGAGCTTCAGCGCGTCGATGCCCGCGCCGGTCGCGCAGGAGACCGGAAAGACGCCGACGATGCGCGCGTCGTCCACGGCAAAGTCCGGCGGCTCCGGCAGCAGGTCAATCTTGTTCAGCACGACCGCCTGCGGGCGCTCGTCGAGGCCGGCGCCGTAAAGGGAGAGCTCCGTGTCGATCGTGCGGAAGCGGTCCTCCACGTCCTCCGCGGACGAGTCGATCACGTGCAGGAGCAGCCGTGCCCGCTCGAGGTGCGCGAGGAACTCGTGGCCGAGTCCGATCCCCTCGCTGGCCCCCTCGATCAGCCCCGGCACGTCGGCGACGGTGAGCTGCGCCCCGTCCGGCGACTCCACCGTCCCGAGCACCGGCGCGAGCGTCGTGAACGGATAGTCCGCCACCTTCGGCTTCGCATTCGAGAGCCGGCGCAGGAGCGAGGATTTGCCGGCGTTCGGGAGCCCGGCCATGGCCGCGTCGGCGATCAGCTTCAGGCGCAGCTCGACCTCGGCCGCCTCCCCCGGCTCCCCCACCTCGGCGAAGCGAAGCGTCTGCCGCACCGGCGTTGCGAACTGGGCGTTCC
>Ga0126307_10002432_pt1 | contig 12566 bp, 12 predicted proteins | sample Plot28_FD_89955 | JGI IMG/M metagenome (GOLD analysis project Ga0126307, IMG submission 89955) | Serpentine soil microbial communities from UC McLaughlin Reserve, CA, USA - Plot28 | ecosystem: Environmental > Terrestrial > Soil > Grasslands | place: USA: UC McLaughlin Reserve, Lake County...
CAGCAGGTCGGATTCCTCCCCGCTGGGGATCGGACGTTCTACCTCCGCATCTCGGGGCTGGAGAACCTCGCCTTCTTCGCCCGCCTGCACGGCATGGGCCGGCGTGCGGCAGTGCAGCGCTCTCTGGCCATGCTCGCCGAGGTCGGCCTCGAAGAGGCCGCGAGGCTCCGCGTCGCCGCGTACTCGCACGGGATGCAGAAGCGGCTCGCCGTCGCACGAGCGCTACTCATCTCGCCGCCCGTGTTGCTGATCGACGAGGCCACACACGACCTGGATCCCGAGGGCGCGCGCCGTGTTCGCGACCTTGTAGCGCAGGCGGCGGCGCGCGGAAGCGCGGTCGTGTGGGCCACCCAGCGGCTCGATGAGATCGCCGGATTCGCGCATGCTGTCACGCTTCTCGATCGCGGCAAGGTCCGTTTTTTCGGCAGCGTGCCGGAACTCATGGCGCTTGCGACGCCAAGCAGGTTCATCCTTCACCTCCGCAACGGAGGTCCCGACCCCCCACTGCAAGCCGCCCTTGATGTCCTCGCCGGGACCGCACAGCTCACCCCGCTCGAGGACAGCCTCTCAGGCCATTACTTGCTCTCGCTCGGGGACGGTGTCGTGCTCGGCGACGCGCTCGGCATCCTCGCGTCGGCAGGGATAAAGGTTCTCTCGTGTCGCGAGGAACGCTCGACCGTCGAGGAGGCGTTTCTTCGTCTGACAGAGGTGAATCGCCCGTGAGTGCGATCCCGGCCCCTACCGGTCGGATGGCCGATCTGTGGTCGGAGGCCGCGAAGCTGCCCGCCTTTGCCCGCCGCACCTTCCTCGAGGCCTGGAGTTATCGGGTCGCGTTCTTCTGGGATCTCATCGCGCTCGTTTTCCAGGCGCTGACGTTCTTCTATATCGGCAAGATGATCGATCCAGCCGTCCTGCCCGAGTTTGGCGGCAAGAGCGTCTCTTACCTCGCGTTCGCCGCGGTCGGAATTGCGATCTCGATGTTCGTCGGGCTGGCGCTCGTGCGCGCCGCCTCCGCCTTCCGAGAGGCGCAGCTGAACGGGACGCTCGAAGTGCTCCTGATGACACCGACGGCGCCGACGACGATTCAACTCGGCCTCGTGACCTACGACTTCATCTATCTGCCATTGCGCACGGCCGTCTTCTTCGCAGTGATCGTGTTGGGCTTCGGCGTCCAGTTCGAAGCGAGCGGCCTGCTTCCGGCCGCGGTCATCCTGCTTATCTTCCTCCCGTTCGTCTGGGGGCTCGGGATCATCCTCTCAGCTACTACGATCACGTTCAAGAAAGGCGGCGCCGCCATCATGGGATCAATCCTGACGCTCACATCGGGCGCCTACTTCCCTGTCGCGTTGTTCCCGGCGTGGTTGGCGGTCATCGCCGAGCTGAACCCGATGACCACCGCAATCGACGGCATGCGCGGCGCGTTGCTCGGAGGCACCAGATGGTCAGAAGTGGGTCACGCTGTCGCTGTGCTCTTGCCGGCAGCGGCAATCACGCTCGCGCTTGGAGTCGTCGCGTTCCGGCTCGCCGCCCGCCGCGAACGGCGCAAAGGAACGATCGGCCTGTACTGAAGAGGCGAAGCCAATGAGTGCGCTCACCCCAGAATCCAAGGTCCGTCAGAACGACCAGGTTGTCGCCCGCGAGCTCTCGCCGGCCGAGGGAGGGGTTCTCCTTCATCTCGAGTCGGCGCAGTACCACGGCGTCAACCCCGTCGGCTTGCTGATCTGGGAGCTCCTCGACGGAGAGCGAACCGTGAGCGAAGTCATCGATGCTGTGCGTGACCGCGTCCAGGACCCGCCACCGCAGCTCGACGACGACGTGATGCAGTTCTTGACGGACGTGCGCGAACGCCACTTGGTCGTCGTCAAGTAGCGACCCGCCGTGTCATCCCTCCAATCTGACTCGCTCAAGGGCGCCGACGCAGGCGAGCGGACAGTCGGCACTTGCTATGGCTTCGCGATTCGCTCCTCGCTCGATTTTCTCTTCCTCCGTGCCGAAGACGGTGAAGCCGAAACCCTTCGCGTCACGGCGCCATCGACGCCTCCTGACGGTGATGCCGGGGAGTTGATCCAGCAGTGGAGGCCAGCTCCCGACCTTCCGTTCGAGGGCAGCCTCTATCGCGACGGCACCCGCTTCCAGTTCCAGACCGCGCAATCAAGGTGGTTTTTCATCGACGTCGATGGTCCGAGCGTGACGCTGCCCGAGGATCCGAACACAGTGAGGCGCGAGGAGCGCCTGTGGGGCATCCCCGCGATCCTTTGCTTTCTCGCCCGCGGCGATCTCCAGTTGCATGCGGCCGCCCTCGAGATCGAGGGTGAGGCGATCGTCATCGGTGCTCCCCGGACGCACGGAAAGACGACGCTCGCGGCAACGTTCCACAACGCCGGCTTCCGCCTCTTAAACGAGGACGTCACCTGCATATGCGATTTGAGCGCTCCCCACATCGTTCCCGGCCCCGCTGTGCTCCGACTCCGGCGAGACACCGCCGAGCGGCTCGAGATTCGGAACGTGACGGAGGTCGGGCAACGGGACGACCGTGTCCACTTCGCCATCGACCCGGCTTTGAGAGGCGACTGCCGTCCACTCCCGCTGAAGGCGCTCCTGCTTCTGCGCGAGAGCGCCGAGGGCTATCGGCTCGACCGAGCGGCGCCCGCCGACGCCGTGCGCGACCTCTGGCCGCTGAGCTTCAACCTCCCCGATCCTCGCGACCGCGCGCGCTGCTTCGCGGCGCTCACCGATCTCACCCGGACTACGCCGGTCTGGAACCTATACCGACCCTTTCGCCTAGAGGACCTTCCTGGCGCGGTGAACTTCGTTGTCGAGCACGTCTAGACAGGACGACTCGCCTCTTTCCCTAATGGGGAAAACCGAGCTCGCTCTGCGCGTGTGGCGCCGTTACCTGTTCGTCCGCCGGGCCGTGACCAGGACGCCGCTGCCGCGACTCACGCGAGAGCTGGCAGAGACGACGGCTCCGAGGCGACAGCACCCCCCGTATCTGCTGAGCCACGCCGTCGGCCGCAGCCTCCGCATCGGCCGCTATCAGCCCCGCTGTCTGATCAGTGCTCTCGTGCTCTATCGGCTCCTCCGCGAGCAGGGCGACGACGCGGTCCTTGTGATCGGATTGCCTGCTGAGGCGCGAGATCACAAAGCCCACGCCTGGGTCGAGCTCAACGGTCGCGACGTCGGTCCGCCTCCAGGAAAGGGGCAGCACGCCGCGTTCGCGCGCTACCCCTGAGGGTGCCCTTCCCGGCAGGGCGCGCGCCGGCACGTCGTCAGGACCCGGCTGCGCCTCGCTCGCGAAATCGGATCGTGCTCCCGTCACCCCCGACCCATCCCCGGCGCTGTGCTGACTCCTCAACCGAGAACGAGCCTCTCAGGTAACCGGCGGCGGTCGCGAGAAAGCCCAGCACAACCGCCCCGGCGCGGGGGAGGCCTGATCGATCACCGTCCCGGATGAACGCGTTCGCCCCACCCGAGACTGCGAGTGGGAGGGTGCGGAGCGCATAGGCGCGTTCGGAGGCGAGTCCCCGGTCGCGTCCGACGAGGTGGGCGACTACCGCCTTCGAGCCGCCCTCGAAAAAGCAGCGCGAGAGGAATCGCCCGAACGTCGCCCGCGATGCCGGGACGTGGTGCGAGGCAACGGCGTCCGGTACATAGACCAGCTTCTTGTCCGGCCACCGCTGCCGGAGCCGGATACACAGCTCCGTTTCGTCGCAGCCGTATCCGAGCCGGAACCCCTTCAGGGCCTCGAGGACGTCGCGCCGATACGACATGTTGCAACCGATGAGGTTCCTGACTTCGGTTGTTCTCTCCGGCATCCCGCGGTAAGTGCAGCCGACGACCCAGTCGAACTCCGGGGGGAACCAGGCGGGACGGCCGCGTTCCCATCGTGGCTCGATCGCGCCGCCGACCCCTGCGACGTCGGAATCGGCGTAGGCGGCGGAGAGGAGCTCGAGCCAACGGTCGGTCGCGAGGGCATCGTCGTCGAGAAAGGCGATGAGCGGTGACGTCGACGCAGAGATGCCGCTGTTGCGCGCACCCCCGAGGCCGGGCTGATCGTGATTCTTGACAACGTGGACTCCGCCGAGCTCGGCCGCGGCATACCGGAAGAGCTCATCGTTACCGTCGACGACGACGACGATTTCGTGTGGCCGCAGCGTCTGACGCTGGACCGAACCAACGGCCGCCTGCAGGTGCGCCCATCGCCGGCTGTCGTGCGCGCAGATGACAACCGCGAATTGGCTCAATGCCACACTCCCGTGCGCCAGCATAGCCACGGTCGTCGTCGCCGTGCATATGCAGAAAGTCTGCTCTACTAGGGAAGGATGATCGCCTCGTTGCACGTTGCAAGCGGCGCGGCAGCGGGTGCGGTCACGCGGTCGCGCACGCTGGCGGTCCTCCTGGGCCCTGCGCTCCACCTCGCAGCCGACTGGGTTCCACACCGAGACATGGAGGACCGGACGTTCGAGCTCGCGAGCAGCGCATTCGGCGTGATCCTGCTTGCGTTCCGTCGGGGTCCGACGCACCCAGTGACCCTTGGTGCCCTATCTGCTGCGGCCCCCGACCTCGAGCACTTCTTTCCTGTCCTCCGACCCGGCGGCTCCAAGCTCTTCCACGACAGGCGCGGCTGGCATCGCTGGGGGCGACTCTCACCCCAGGTACAGCTGATTGTGGCTGCAGCGGTGATCGGGGTGCTGGCCGCGCGAAAGCGCGCTCGTTGAGGGAAAGCATTCAGATGACGGCCTACGTCGCAATCCGATCGACGAGGGCCGCGATCGCATCCGCGCCGACGGCGGCGGGGCTGCCAATCGAGCCGTCTGGCGTGACGAGCACCGCGCTCGGCGTATCGCGGACAGCGTATGCCAACTGGACTTCACGATCGTGCTGGACTAGCACGTCTTTGACGGTGTAGGGCCCATTCTCGGCGCGATTGGCGGAGTGGGGCTCGTTCGTGATCACGGCAATCCTGAGCCGATTGTCGTTCTCCTTCTGCCAGCGAGCGATCTCCGGAAGCAGCTCGAGGCACGGCCGACAGCCCGGGTCGCTGAAGATCAACAGCGTGGGCTTATATGGTTTCTGAAGCTCGCGCAGCGTCACCGGCTCGTTGTCGAGGTTCTGCAACTGGAACTCTGGTGCGCTCTCTCCGACGGCGAGTCCTTGCGCCGGACGTGTCGCCCGGCCTGCCCCTACGAGGCCGACCCGCGAGGCGGCCCGTGCGAGAGCTGTCAGACGCCGGTCGGCCTGAATTCGCGCACGCAGCGGCTCCGGTAACCAGGAGTTCGCCGTTCGGAGCACGGCGAGCACGCCCACAATCGCCGCCACGACCGTAATCGCGACCACCTCTGCGAAGCCGACTCCGAGCTCGACCTCATGCGAACCCGCCACGGCCACCACCGCCGCGATGAGGGCGAGTACCACGTTGCGGCCGATCGTCCTCCAGCTTGCCGGCGCAGAGTGAAGCTGGCCGAAACAGTGGCAGTCGGGGCTACGTCCATGCGCGAGGGCGTTTGCGATGCCGCCGATGAAAACGATCAGAAGGACGAGCGCCGCCACTGCCGCCCACTGCGCCGAGCCGGGAACGACCAGCGCTCCTGCAACCGCCAGCTCCGCCGCCGGCAGCGCCACAGCACCCACGCGGCCGAGACGCTCGGACGCGCCGAAGCTCACCAGCGTCTGCCGCGTCCCCGAGCGATCGAAGAGCTTCGCGAGGCCGGCCGTCGCGAAGACGATCGCCAGGCCGAGGCGGAGGATCAGGAGCGTAAGGTCCATCAGTTGCTCGCGCCCTCTCGGGGCTCCGGGGTCTGTGCCCCGGTGGTGAAGACCGCAACGAAGGCCAGTGGCGCGAACCAGATCACGTACGACGGCAGCCAGTGCCTCAGAGAAAGCTCGAACAGCATGATCGCGGCGGCTCCGAGTGCCGCGATTTGCGGGGTCGTCTTCCGTTTCGGGATGAAGGCAATCGCCAAGGCGAAAGCCGCGACGCCTACGCGGGCCAAGGAATGAAGCCAGCCGATACTCGGAAACTGACCCCAGACGCTCGACACCGACCGCCGCTCGAGCTGCCAGCCGATAGTGCGGTCGTAGAGCTCGGACAAGCCGCCCGGCGGCAAGAATGGTGCAAACAACGCGACGACGACCAGTACGAGTGTCGAAAGGTTTATGAGGACGGATCGGGTCGAGCGCGGTCGATGCGCGGTCGCCAGCAGCGGAGCGACGATCGCGGTGGTGAATTTCGATGCGATCCCGAGGCCGACGAGCAAGCCGCGGCCGACCGTCGCGGAGATCGCGATCACGGCACCGACGAGGAGCAGAGCGACGAGTGCGTCGTTGTACGCCCAGATAGTCGCGAAGAACGTGTACGGATACGCGGCCCACGCGTACGCTAGGACAATCCCGAGCTGCACGCCCTCGCGTCGCGGCGCGAGGCGGCGTCCGAGGAGAAACATTCCCAAGGCCGCTAGCACATCGAAGGCATCGGCAGCTGCGCGGGCTGCCCGCGAGTCAGCCGTTGCGCGCCCTGCGCGTTCGCCCTGAGGCGAGAGTGCGTACGCGAATGGGACATAGGCCAGATAGGTCACAGGTCCATAGGTGTCGGGATGGTTGCCGGGATGCTTGTAGGCCTCGCTCCCGTAGAGCTCCTGACCGTTCAAGATGTGCTGTGCACCGAGGACGCTCGACAATCCAACATCGATCACGGGCCGGAATTGAAGCCCGAGTGGCCGCTCGAGGCGAGGAAACGCAATGTGGAGCGCGATGAGGACGACGGCAGCAATCGCGAGGAGGGGCATGGGCACGAACGGCACGAGTGGCCCTCGGTGCCGCGTCGGTCGAACGGCCGCGAAGATCATTCGGGCAAAGAGGTAGAGCAGCCCGATCGAGGCGACGACGACTGCCCAGCGAAGGCTTCCGCGCGACTGGTCCATGTACCGCAGGTAGTAGAAGGGAAAGAAAGCCAGGACGATGATGTCCGCGTGCAACAGACGAAACGGCCGTCGGGGGTCGAAAAAGGGAACCACGAAGGCGACTGCGAAGAGGACGTAGGGCGTCACAGGACGGGCCGCACCGGTCCGCCGGTCACTGCTGCGCGAAGCCGCGAACGCGCTCGGGCCGATGCCGACGCCTCGATCGCCTGGCTCGCCCACAGCCCGCGGGAGTAACTACGCTCGCGGCTCACACGAGGAGAGTGACGGTCAACGCAGTCGAAACCTGATCCAAGGCGCGCTCGAAAGAAACTCGACGATCGCCGCGGCCACGGTAAGTCCGATGAGGATCGCAAGCGCCGCGGGTGGCGACCACGCGCCCGCGTAGAGGAGCGCCGCCGGGATCAGCACGTCGAGGGCAAGGCTAAGCGCGACACCCAGCGAAATCTGAGCCATCGCCGCCGGTACGCCGAGCAGGCGAACGAGTGCGAGGCCGGGACACACGAGCACAAAGCCTAGGACGATCGGAGCACGGTACGCGGGCTCGGCGTCGAGTCCCATCGCAAGAGCGGCAGCGCCTCCCCACCCGGTGCTTGCCAAGAGCCAGGCGAGCGACGACGTCCTCGTCGCGCGGAGACCCCGAGGCGCCTGAGAGGCGTCCAGCGCCGCCGCGGAACCACGCTCATGCACTTCGCCTTCCACGCCCGACTCGTTCAGGGCCGGTTCGTCTGGCGGCGCCTGGGACAGTTGGAGCTGGGGGATGGGTTGCCGGTCGAAGGCTCGTTTAGCGGTTGGTGGGACGGCTGCGGTGGGGAGTTCGGGGATGGGGTGGCCGTCGACGGCTCGTCGAGCGGCGGCGAGGACCGGGCGGGCTCCGCGATCGGAGATGAAGGCGGCATCGACGCCGTCCATTCAACCCAGCTCGCCTGGGCGCTTCGAACATGCTCTGAACCGCGCATAGATGGGCGCCGCAGCTGTTCCGCCGTTCGCTCCAGTTTCCTTCGCCACGACTCGTTCGGTAGCGGGCGAAGATCGCCTCGCAGCGCTTTCCCGAGCGTCCCCATTGCGCGGTGAGCGGGGAGGACCGAGAAGGCACTCAGCAAGCGCCCGAGCTGGAGGTCGACGACAGTCGCCTCGCGAACCGCGGGCACGTGGCGAGCCCAGATTCTCAACGCCCATGGCGGCTTCTCGTCATAGAGGAGACTGCGGGCGACAGCGATCGTTGCGTTCCACGGCTTCGTCATTCGCCAAGCGGCCGCGAGCGTATCGAGCTCCTGCCGGTCGGCGGCTTCGGCAAGCACAGCGGCATCGACAACCCGAAGCAGCCGAACGAGGGGGTCGTGTGCCCACAGGTGTGCGGTCACCACGAGCGCGTGGTGCGAAGGCGTGAGCGTGAGGATCCCGTCGACGCCGAGAGCGGCCGGCTCCGCCCCCGCAAGAAGCTCATCGAGGGAGGGAGGCGGCAAGCCGTCAATCCATTTCGGATACCGGTGAAGCTCGACATAGAGCGGGATTTCGGGCATTCGGAGAGGTCGAAGGTGATGCGTCGTCTCTGGGTGAAGCTCCGCAGGGCTGGGCTCAAATCCGGCCGCGAGTAGTGCGCGCTGCGCCGCGTCAGCGTCACTCACCAGAAGATCTAGGTCATGAAACGGCCTGAGAGCTGGATCTGAGTAATAAACACCGATCGCCGGCCCCTTTATGAGGATGATCGGGCCCTCGCACGTCGCTCGAATCTTCTCGAGCAACGTGCGTGCCGCGCGGTTGCGTAGGGCTGCCCATAGCTCCTCGCTGACGAGATCTACCGGGACGGGCTGACCGAGCGACCGCCAGTAGCGCGCGGCAAGAAGCTGAAGACCGTGCGCGCGGAGGTCGGACAACTCCGGGGATTTGTCGATTAGCCGGTCAACGCTCTCCCAGATCATGGTCGCGGGCCCATCCCGGAATCGCGCGCAGCGATCACTTGACGCCGCACGATCCAACTCTCGCATCTCATGGATTCAGCCGCGGCGCAGGTTTCGTGTCACGGGATCGCGGCTCGAGCGGACGCTGACGGTCACCGCGCGCGCACGAGTCAGCAATTCGGCGTCCGGACCAACACGCCTCCTCCAGTATCCAGGGAACCACGACTACAGTCTTGTTGCTGCTCGACCGTAGCTCGATCGCCATACGGCCCGCTACTCGTGCAACGGGAACACGATGTGGAATGCCATCAGGACCCCAGCCGGCAGCGCGAGCGACGCAAAAACACGACGACATCGGCATATTGTGGCTGAGACTTGAAGAAGTGGACGAGTCTCCGAAGAGCGCTGGCCGCATGATGGGGGCAGCGGGAATGGACGAGCTTGTTCCTGCCCGATGGAGTAGCACGTCAGGCGCGACGCGGCTCGTTATGAGCCGACCACGCCTGTCCGACTCAAGTCCGTACACCCTGGTCCGGCCGTCCGAGCCGTCACGAGCGGCGGGCCCGCCGAGCTGCGCGCCTCACCACACGACGCCGATCGCGAGGACGCGCGTCGTTCCCAACCCTCACCGACGCCCATGCGAATAGTCCCCCCCGCGTTATTCGTCTCAGCCGCTCTTCTCTGGTCCAGCTCCCTTGGGGCAATCGACCTCCGACGTATGAACGACCTCGGCCTGGTCTCGGTGCTTCCGGCCTCGTTCGCGCTCGCACTCTTTTTCGTGTCCCTCAGCTTCGCTCTCACGCTCTCCACTTCTTCTCCAATGCACGCCTATTCGCAGGCGCTTTTGATTTGCGACGTCGTGCTCATTGTCTTCATGCTCTACGGAACGCCCTTGATTGTGGAGGACGTGCCGCGTCCCGAGGCTCTCTGGCGACACATTGGTGTGGCGGAATGGATCGGAGAGCATGGCGCCGCCGATCGGACGATTGACGCTTATTTCAATTGGCCCGGCTTTTTCATTGGTTTAGCGTTTTTGCGTCGCATTAGCGGCCTTGATACCCTCGCCGGTCTTGGCGCCTGGGCGCCGATGTTCTTCAACTTGCTTTACGCCGGAGTGCTCTATCAACTTTTCAAGCTTTACTTCCGTGACGAGCGCCTTTGCTGGCTAGGCGTCTGGGTTTTTCTTTCCACGAACTGGGTCGGCGCGGACTATCTCTTTCCCCAGGCGTTTGGTTACCTGCTTTACCTAAATATACTCTTCCTTGTGCTCCTTGCGGCTCCAGCCGGGCGACGACAGTTTTCTTTGCATTCTTTCGTGGAGCGAGCGACGAGCCTCCTCGGGAAACTCACGGACTCGCGTTTCGCTGGAATCCTCCCGACTCGGCGACCCGAATCGACTGACACGAGGTCCATCGGCGCTTTTGCCGACGAATACTGGGTCCCTTCTCCACTCCAGCGGCTTCTGCTCGTTCCCATCGCGATCCTTCTCTTCACCGCGGTCGCTATCAGCCATCAGCTTACGCCATATGCGATTTTCGGAATCGTTACCGGGCTGGTCGTGATGAACGCGTCGAGTTTTCGTGCGTTGCCGCTGCTCATGGCTCTCATCATTTTTGCTTGGTTCACCTATGCGGCGACGCCGTTCCTTCAGCAATTTCTAGAGCATGAAGTAACCAACTTCGGGGAAGTCGAGAAAAATGTCACTGCGAACGTCACGAGTCGCGTACAGGGCAATCCGGATCACCAGTTAGTCGTGTACAGTCGGATCTCAATGACCGCTTTGCTCTGGGCGCTGGCGGCGGCGTCGGCGGTCTTGCGTTTATGGCGCGGTCATCGCGACTATGCCTTCATTGTCATTGGCGGTACGCCTGCCGTTCTCGTGGCTCTTCAGTCGTACGGCGGCGAGATCGCGCTGCGCATCTATTTCTTTGCGCTTCCCGCGACATCATTCTTTGTAGCCGCCGCACTTGCCCGCGCATTTGTGACGGCGTCCGTTCGGAGAGCCGTGCTCGGCGTGATGGCGCTATGCCTCGCTTTTCTTCCGTTGTTCGTCATCGCACGGTACGGAAACGAGAGGCTCGATTACTTCACCGAGGAAGAATATGATGCTGTCCGATACTTATATGCAGTGTCACCACCTGGCTCCGAATTTGTTGCATTGGACTCAAATCTGCCGTGGCGATCCGAGCGGTACGCGTTAGATGAGATCGTCATTCTGAGCTCATATGTGCGGATATACGCGGGCCAACTCGGCGGTGCCCCCGAGACGATCGCCAACTCAATGACGTCGAGTCGCCAGCCGTCGTTTCTGATTTTGACGCGCGCACAGGAACCCTTCGCCGAGTACGTCGGCGGAGTCTCGCCCGATACCGTTGAAAGTTTCAAACGCGTCATTGCAAGTTCACCGCGGTTCCGCCGCATTTATTGGAATCGTGATGCAGTCATCTACCGCGCTCTGCCACGAAGACGGTGAGCTGCGAGCCAGTGGGACAAGCGCTTGTGTAAAGCATAGCCTTGGGTATGGGACGTCCGGGGCAAGGCCGAGCGCTGTGCCGATGTTCATCGGCGACGTCTCCTCGGAAGGCCGTCTCGTGGCGTGTGGCAGGTGCCGCACGGCCGGAAACCGCGGGAAGACGACGAGCTGCTAGAACTTCTCGCCGACGATCAGGGTGGACACTCCGAATCGACGGACCACCGGAAGCCGCTCCAAGAACGGAAGCACTTTACCGTACGCGCGAATCAGGCTGTCCGGCAGCCAGCGGTACTGGCTAAACAGCGGCCAGGCGAAGGCTACATGGACGATGTTGAACCCAGCGGCGGCGACGAGTTTTTGCAGCTCGCCTGGCCAGTAATTGCGCGCCTGCATCCATCGGCCCGTGAGTGCGGCCGGCAGCCACGGCACGAGCGGAACCGGGAACGGCATCCGCACCGGTCCAGTGAGGCCATGTCCTTCAAAGGGGAACCATCGATTTGGGCTGTACACGACTAGGTGTCCGCCGGGTCGTAGGAGCCGATGCATCTCTACGAGTGTCCGCCGCTCGTCGTCGACGTGTTCGAGCACTTCGTTGAGTAGGATCCCGTCGAAGCAGCCTTCGTCGAACGGCATCGCCTCGGCAGCTGCTACCGCAAACGACAAATGCGGCTCGCGTGCGTAGAGGCGGCGCGAATTCTTCACCGCATCTTCATTTATGTCCGTCCCGATCGCCTCGCTGGCGCCCTGCCGGAGCAATCCAAGCGTGTACTGTCCTTCGGCACAACCGCAGTCGAGCCACGCGCCGCGGATCAGGCCTAGTCGCGCCAGTTTGCCGAGGCGATACTCGACACTGCGGCCATACGCGGTCGAGTGACCGGGACGAATATTTTCGGGTCGAACCACGAGTGCGGTCCCTGCCGGATTCAACCACGTCTCCGCACCGTCCGAGTCTTCGTCGTGCTCAGGAAGGTCTCCGCCGCGCAATGTCGGTCAAGCGAACGCTGCTCGCTTCCCGGCCGGTCAGCTCGGCTGCGACACTTTCGGACGCATTCGGACGACGCATCGAGGTGCAGCCAAGTTATTGCGCGTTTCTGCGCCGACTTCCTCGCCAGCTGCGGCGCGGCCCCGAATCGTTACGCTGGTTTCCAGATCGCGACCCAGTCGATCTGGACGTTGCCGGCGGTGGTGTCGCTCGGTTCGCAGCAGGGGGCGGTGTCGGTCTGGAGCACCCAGTGCATCGGCGTGTTCGGGATCCGGCTGGTTGAAGCCATCAGC
>Ga0126307_10002433_pt1 | contig 12562 bp, 8 predicted proteins | sample Plot28_FD_89955 | JGI IMG/M metagenome (GOLD analysis project Ga0126307, IMG submission 89955) | Serpentine soil microbial communities from UC McLaughlin Reserve, CA, USA - Plot28 | ecosystem: Environmental > Terrestrial > Soil > Grasslands | place: USA: UC McLaughlin Reserve, Lake County...
CGACGACCTCGTCGACCCTGCCTGGTCGTTCCTGCTCGGGCCGTACGCGGCGTTCGTCCGGTCGCTGTTTCGCGCTGACGTCTTCCAGCACCACTACTCCGGCGGCTTCCTCTCCACCACGCCGCTGTGGCGCTTCGAGGCCGGTCTCCTGCACGTCGCCGGCGCGCGCGTCGTCACGCAGGCGCACGGGAACGACGCCTACCTCTCGTCCCAGATCGCCGACCTCTCGCTGCGCCACGCGCTGCTCTCCAGCTACCCCGCGCTCGCCCGCGCCGAGGCGCGCACGCGGCGCCGCGTCGAGTACTGGACGGAGCGCTCGGACTGCACGTTCGGCGGATTGCAGATGGACGGGCTCGGGCGCTGGGACGTCCTGCCGTGCAGCGTCGCCACGGTCGACGTGTCCGCGTGGCGGCGGACGACGCCCTACTCGCGTGCGGACGGCCGCAACGGCACGGTGCGCGTCGCGCACGCGCCGAACCACCGCGGCTTCAAGGGCAGCGAGTTCATCATCGCTGCCGCCGAGCAGCTGCGCGAGGAGGGCCTGGACGTCGAGCTCGTGCTGCTGGAGCGCATGCAGAACACCGAGCTGCGGCGCATCCTGACGACCGAGGTCGACCTGCTCGCCGAGCAGATCATCGCAACGGGCTATGCGATGAACGGCGTCGAGGGAATGGCCGCCGGCCTGCCGGTGCTGGCGAACCTCGAGAACGACTCGTTGACCGCCGTGCTCCGGCGCTACTCCTACCTCGACGAGTGCCCGATCCTGTCCGCCACGCCGGAGACCATCGCCGAGCGTCTGCGCGCGCTCGTCGTCGACCCGGAGCTGCGCGAGCGGCTCGGGCGCGCCGGCGCCGCCTACGCGGCCAAGTACCACTCCGACGAGGCCGCGCAGTACCTCTACGGCTCGATCTACCGGCGCATCTGGCACGGCGAGGACGTGCCGCTGCTCGACCTCTTCCACCCGCTGAAGTCCGCGTACAACCGGAGCTCTCCGCCGATCGAGCACGGGCTCGTGCGCAACCGGCTCGCCGACGACAGCGCGGTGGCGGCGGCGTGAGCGCGCCCGCCTGGCTGTCGGAGCTCGTCGGCGCGGAGGGCCTGTCGGAGGGCGCCCGGCCGACCCTGCGCGGCGAGGCGTTCGAGATCGACGAAGGGATCTTGCGCCAGCGAGCGCTCGTATCCGAGCGTCAGGCGCAGACCGCGGACACGTTCGGCTTCAAGTGGCACAAGCGCGACACGTTCGAGTCCGACGCGTCGATCGCGCGCATGAAGGCGTGGCTGGTCGAGCGCTACGGCGACGTCGAGCGGGCCGACTGGTGGTCGGATCACGGCGAGCGCCCGGTGCTGCTCGACGCGGGCTGCGGCGGTGCGATGTCGGCGCTCGCGCTGTTCGAGCGGGTTCTCCCGCGCGTGCGCTACGTCGGCGTCGACATCTCCGACGCGGTCGACGTCGCCGCCACGCGGTTCGCCGAGCGTGGCCTGGAGGCGGCGTTCGTGCAGGCCGACCTCAACCGCATCCCGCTCGCCGACGGCAGCGTCGACGTGCTGTTCTCCGAGGGCGTGCTGCACCACACCGACTCGACCCGCGACGCGCTGCTGGCGACCGCGCGGCTGCTCGCGCCCGGCGGGCGCTACCTGTTCTACGTCTACCGGCGCAAGGGCCCGGTGCGCGAGTTCACGGACGACTACATCCGCGAGCGTCTGCAGGCGATGACGCCCGAGCAGGCGTGGGAGGCGGTGATGCCGCTCACCAGGCTGGGCAAGGTTCTGGGCGACTTGCGGGTCGAGGTCGACGTCCCCGAGGCGATCGAGCTGCTCGAGATCCCGGCAGGCCCGATCGACCTGCAGCGGCTCTTCTACTGGCACGTGTTCAAGGCGTTCCACCACCCCGACCTCACGCTCGACGAGCTCAACCACATCAACTTCGACTGGTACGCGCCGCGCAACGCGCACCGCCAGACCCCCGACGAGGTGCGCGCGTGGTGCGCCGAAGCAGGCCTGGAGGTCGAGCGCGAGGTAGTGGAGGACGCCGGCATCACGATCGTCGCCCGCCGCGCCGCATGAGCGAGCTCGACGAAGAGCTGCGGTCACTGCACGGCGCGCTGAGCGAGCAGGCCCGACGCACGTGGCAGCGCGACCTGCCGTTCGAGGAGCTCGTGTTCGACCGCTGGGAACGCGCGCGCTCGCTCGGCTTCGGCGAGGGCGCGAGCATCTACCACAACGCGTACGTCTTCGGCGACGTGTCAGTGGGCGCGAAGACGTGGATCGGCCCGTTCGTGATGCTGGACGGCTCCGGCGGGCTCGAGATCGGCGAGTGCTGCTCGATCTCGACCGGCGTCCACGTCTACACGCACGACACCGTGCGCTGGGCGCTCAGCGGCGGCGAGCACGACGCCGAGCGGGCGCCGGTGCGGATCGGCGACCGCAGCTACATCGGGAGCCAGGCCGTGGTGCTCAAGGGCGTGACGATCGGCGACCACTGCGTCGTCGGCGCCGGGGCGCTGGTGACGCGCGACGTGCCGCCGTTCACGATCGTCGACGGGGTCCCCGCACGCGGCCGCGGCCATGTCGTGATCGACGCCTCCGGCGCGATCGAGCTGCGCCGCGACGTGCCCTAGCCCGGCCGGCGGGCGAGCACGCTGATCCCGGCCTCGCTGACGTCGAGGCGGTCCACCTCGAGGCTAGAGCGGCGACACCAGTCCTCGACCTCCTCAGGCGTGTGGCGCGACGCGTACGGCGGGTGGTACCAGTCGTAGTTCACGAGCGCGTTCAGGTTGGGCGAGAAGTCGTCGTTCCAGAAGCACTTGAGCATCGTCCAGTAGACCAGCCGCTGGACGTCGTGCTCGCCCGGCTCGATGCCTAGCAGCGGTACGCCGCGCTCGAGCGACACGCTGCCGCCGGCGCGGGAGAGCTCGCGGCCGAGCTCCGCGAGGTCGCGGCCCAGCTCCATGCACTGCTCCGGCTCCATCACGGTTGCACGCTCCCGGATCCAGTCGTCCGCCAGCTCGCGCAGCGGCGCCTTGACCCGGTAGACGTAGACGGCGAGCACGCCGTGCGGAGCGAGCAGCTCGGAGAGGTTGGCGAACGCCTTCGCGGCGTCCGGCGTGTGGTGGATCACCTGGTCGGACGAGACGAAGTCGAAGCTGCCGGGCCGGAACGGCAGCCGCATGATGTCGGCCTGCAGGTAGTGCAGGTTGGGCGGGCCGGCGAAGCGCCTGGCCGCAACCTCGACGCCGGCGCTGAGGTCGATCGCGACCACCTCCGCGTGCGGCGCAACCCGCGCGAAGCGCGCGGCGTCCCCGCCGAGGCCGGTGCCTGCCTCCAGGATGCGCCGGCGGCCGGCGAGCAGGCCGGCCAGGCCGTCGTCGCCAGCCAGCCCGTAGCGCTCGTCGTACCACGCGTACTGGGCGTCGAAGCGCTGGTCGATCTCCTCGGGCGAGACGTGCGACCACTTCCACGAGAACGAGTCGAACGTCGTCTCCTGGCCGCTTGCGGCCGCATCCGCCAAGCGCGGGATCCCATCCCGGATCTCGTACCGGGCGCCGGCGGGCGCCACCAAGGCGCCGTCCTGCGCGACGAGCGGCTCCCCGCTGGCCGGGCACGCGAGCAGCTCGAGCAGCTCGGCGTTCACGACACCGGTGCGAGCACGGCGCGCGCCGCCGAGGCGACCTCCGCGGCCTGGTCGACCGTGAGGACCGGGCTCATCGGGATCGCGAGATGCGTGCGCGCGAGGTCGTCGGTGACGGGCAGATCGACGCTCTGGGCCAGCTCGAGCATCGCCGGCTGGCGGTGGATCGGCACGCGGTAGTACGCCTTGTGGCCGATCTCGGCAGCGCGCAGCGCCGCCGCGAGCTCGTCGACGCGCTCGCAGCGCACGACGTACAGGTGCCAGGCGGGCGCCGCGCCCGCGGTCGCGACCGGCAGCGTCACGACGTCGCCAAGGCCCGCCTCCTCGTACGCACGGGCGGCGGCGCGGCGGCCGTTGGCCCAGCGGTCAAGCTCCGGGAGCTGGACGCGCAGGATCGCGGCCTGCAGCTCGTCGAGGCGCGAGTTGTAGCCGACGTGCTCGTAGGTGACCTTGTCGTGCGAGCCGTGGAAGCGCAGCATGCGCACGCGCTCGGCGATCGCGTCGTCGCTCGTGGCGATCGCGCCGCCGTCGCCGAACGCGCCGAGGTTCTTCGAGGGGAAGAACGAGAACGTCGCCGCGGTGCCGAGCGCTCCCGCGTGCGCGCCGTCGACGGTCGAGCCGACCGCCTGCGCGGCGTCCTCCAGCACGGGGACGCCTAGCGCCTCAATCTCCCGAACGGGTGCGACGTTGCCGAACAGGTGCACCGCTACGACGGCCCTCGTACGTGGGGTCAGCGCCGGCCGGACCGTCTCGGCGGTCACCATCATCGTGTCGGGGTCGACGTCGCAGAACACGGGGCGCGCGCCCGTCGGCGGGATCGCCTCCGCGCTCGCGTAGAACGTGAACGACGGCACGACGACCTCGTCGCCGGCCCCGACGCCCATGGCGCGCAGCGCGATCGTCAGCGCGTCCGTGCCGTTCGCGACGCCGATCGCATGGCGCGCGCCGACGTAGCCGGCGAGCTCGCGCTCGAAGGCGGCGACGTTCGGGCCGAGGATGTAGCGCTGGTCGTCGAGCACGCCGCGAATGGCGGCGTCGATCCGCTCGCGCAGCGGCGCGATGGGGTCCGACGTGTTGAACAGAGGGACGGGCATCGCATCCACGGTAGCGGCGGTCCTCAGCGCAGATCGCCGAGGATCGCGCGCGCCACCGCACGCGGATCGTGATGGCGCTCGACGAAGGCGCGCCCTTCCGCGCCGAGGCGCGCGCGACGCTCGGCGTCGCCGAGCAATGAGCGCAGGTCGTCCCGCAGCCGCTCGGGTCCGGTGCGGACGACCGGCAGCTCGGCCCCGAACGGGTTGTCCGCCGGCTCCGACTCGCGGACGTCGGCCATGACGGGGCGACCGAGCGCCATGCCCTCCACGGCGAGCCCGCCGTACCAGCCGAGCCGCAGCTGATCGACGATCACGTCGGCGGCGCCGAGGCGCGCCAGCGCCTCCGTCCGCGGGACGCCCTCGACGAGGTCGAGCCGCACCGGCACGCCCTCGGCGTGCAGGTCGTCGACCGCCGCGATCACGTGCGCCGTGCCCTTGACCTCGCGGTTGGTCGGGCCGTGGGCGACCACCAGCTCGTCGCCCGCCGGCGGCGGGCTGACTGCGATCTTCCGCGGGTCGACGCTCGCATAGGGCAGGAAGCGGCTGCCCGGCAGCCAGCGGCGCAGGTCCGGGTTGAGGTGGTAGACGCGGTCCGCGTGCGCGAGCAGGTGGCGAGCGTTGGGCAGCCGCCCGGCGGTTTGCGCGGCGCACACCGGCGACGTGCACGCGCACGCCGCCTGCGGCCGCACGTCGCAGCCCTGAAACGTGACGAGCACGGTCTTGCCCGCGCGCTTGAGCAGCGGCAGCTCGCTCAGCACGAGCGATCCGCGCCGGAAAGCGACGATCGGCTGGCCGAAGTTGAGGTGGACGACGTCATAGTCCGCGATCGCCCGGCGCACGAACCCGGCGCGCGTGCGCAGCCGCCGCCACGACGGCTGCCCGTCGAGGTCGAAGCGGATGTCCGCTCCGTAGCCGTACGGCCCGGCGGCGAAGACGGCGACGTCGCTCGCGTGCCCCAGCTCGCGCTCCGCCCGCGACAGGCCGAACGCGTGCCCTCCCACGTCTGCTGGGGCGTGCAGGATCCGCAGGCGCTCCACGCGCGCTGAGGCTAGCGGCCGCTCGGCCGGCCGCTAGGGTGGCCGCGGTGAGCAGGATCGGTCTCGTCGGCTGCGGGCGCTGGCGGGAGTCGGCTGACGGCCGCCATCGCGGCGCGTAGCTGCCCGAGCGTGCCGAGCCGCGCGTCGCGCGCGGAGAGGAGCGGCCGGGCGATGTCGCCCCAGTCGATCCCCAGGCCGGGGTCGTCCCAGGATCGAGGCGCTCGACGCCGCGCTCCAGTCCGGCGCCGCGCGCCAGCCGCGACAGCTGGCTGACGGCCCACCTGCTTGCATATCGTCGCCATGCACTTCCGCGGCGACCGCGTCCCGATCCTCCACATCGCGCCTTGGGTCGATCTGGGCGGATCGGACAAGGGCACGATCGACTGGTTCAAGCACCTGGACCGCCGGCGCTGGGCGCCGTCGCTGATCACCACGCAGCCATCCGCCAACAGGTGGCTCCACCAGGTCGAGCCGTATGCCGAGGAGGTTTGGGCGCTGCCGGACATCATGCCGGGATCGGGCTTCCCGGCGTTCATCCTCGGCTTCATCGAGAGCCGCGGGATCGAGGTCGTCCACATCATGAACTCGCGGATCGCGTTCGACCTCATGCCGGACATGACGTGCCTGCGCAAGCCGCCCGCGATCGTCGTGCAGTTCCATGCCGAGGAGCCCGAGCGATCCGGCTACGCGCGCTACGCGGCGGCGCGCTACGGGAACCTCGTCGACGGCTTCTCGGTCACCAGCCACCAGCTCGGCGCCGCGCTGCGCGACTACGACATCGCGTCGAGCCGGATCCACGTGATCCACTCGGGCGTCGATGCGGAGGAGGAGTTCAATCCCGCGGAGGCCGAGCCGTTCGAGCGGCTGCCGGGGCGCGCGCCGCGCGTGCTCTGGCCGGGTCGGCTCGCCGAGCAGAAGGATCCGATGCTCACGCTCGACGTCCTGCGCCTGCTGCGCGAGCGCCAGGTCGACCTGACGCTCCACGTCGTCGGCGACGGTCCGATGGCGCCGGACGTGCGGGCGCGCGCGCGTCAGCTGGGCGTCGGCGGGATGATCGAGTGGCACCCGCCGTCGCGTGAGATGGCCCGGTGGTACCGCTCGAGCGACCTACTGCTGATGACGAGCGTGTTCGAGGGAGTGCCGTACGTCATCTACGAGGCGCTCGCGATGAAGGTGCCGGTCGTCGCTCCGGCGCTGCCGGGGAACGTCGAGTTCATGGACGCGGACGCGGGCATCCTCGTCGACCCGCGCGACGACGCCGACCAGTACGCCCGCGCCGTCGCGGAGCTGCTGGCCGAGGACGAGCGCCGGCTCGCGATGGGCGAGCGCTCGCGCGACCGCATGGTTCGCGACTTTTCGCTCGACGACATGGCGGCCGCCCACGCAGAGCTGTACGAGGGGCTGCTGGCGTCCAGGTCGGCCGCCGCCCGCGCCAGGCGCCGCGCGATCGAGCAGCCGCTTCCCGCTCCCGCTCCGTCGCGCGAGCCGCTCCGGCTCGTCCGCGAAGCCCCGCCCGAGCGCACGGTCGCGGTCATCGTCCCCTGCTACCAGCACGGTCGCTATCTGCTGGAGTGCATCGAGTCGATCCGGCGCCAGACGCTTGCGGCCGCGCGGGTGATCGTCGTCGACGACTGCTCGCAGGACGCCGAGACGGATGCCGCGCTGCGCGCGCTGGAGGATGACGACGACGTCACCGTCATCCGGCTGGAGCGGAACAGCGGGCCGAGCGCGGCGCGCAATCGCGCTCTGCGCGAGGTGACGGCGAGCTACGTCCTGCCGCTCGACGCCGACGACCTGCTGCTGCCCGAGGCGCTGGCCGACATGGTCGCCCAACTGGAGGCGTCCGAGCCCGACGTCGGCTTCATCTACCCGAACCCCGTCCACTTCGGCAACCGCAACGACTACGTCGAGGCGCCGGCGTACAACCTGCACCTGCTGCTCTACGACAACTACTGCGCGGCGACGTCGCTGTTCGACCGCCGGGTGTTCGACGCGGGCGTCGCGTACGACGAGGCGATCGTGTTCGGCCACGAGGACTGGGAGATCGTGTTGCAGCTCGCCGAGCTGGGCGTCTTCGGCGCTCCGGCACATGGGCCGACGTTCAAGTACCGCCGCCGCGGGTTCAGCCGCGTCAACGCGGTCGAGTACGGGCCCGAGTCCTTCCACGAGGAGATCGAGCGTCGTCATCCCAGCCTGTACGCGCCCGAGGCGCGAGCGCAGATCAAGGCGCGCTGGGCCCCTGCGCTGTCGATCGTGCTCGTCGACGACGGCGACGCCGAGTGGGACGCAGCCGACGTGGCGCCGCTCGGAGCGCAGGTCTGCACCGACTTCGAGGTCATCGCGGCCCGCTCCTTCGCTCTGCCCGGCATCCACGCGCCCGTGACCGTCGACGAGGCCCCGGGCACGCGCTGGCTACAGGCCGCGCTGGCAGCCGCCCGCGGCCGCTGGGTGCTCGCGGCGGCGCCGGCAGCGGAGCACGCGTTCCTCAGCCGGGCGTTCGCGGAGCAGCTGCTCCGGGCCTTCTGGCACAACGGCATCACCTGCCTGGCGCTGGGTGAGCCGCCGGCGCGAGCGGTGCCGGCGTTCTCGCAGCTGACGGGGGCTCCGGAGGCGCCGCCGCGAGCGATCGCATGGGCGCGGGCGGCGGACCGGCCGGACTGGGCGTTCGCGGAGCTCGGGGCGACCGCTTCCCCGATCGACGACCTGCTGATGTCGATCCAGATGCACGCGCCGGTGTCCTGGCGGTCGCTTCCGGCGGCAGCCCCGGCGCCGGTCTCCGCCGGCGCGCGCCGCGTCCTGGAGGCGACGCGGTGAGGGTTCGGCTCGGCCCCGATCGCGCCACGAACCAGGCGCATGCGTTCGTCCGGCAGCGGCTCGAGTGGGAGCCGCCGATGCTCCCGGGCCTCGCCCCCGGCACGGTCCGGCGCTGGGAGGGAATGCCGACGTGGCAGCCGCCCGAGACGGTCGTGCTCTCGCGGCACCGCGCCGTCGACCGTCCGCACTGGATCGTCGACAACCGCCGCGACTCGCCGGAAGGGTACGTGCTGGAGTACGAGCTCGGGCTCGTGCAGCGGCACGAGCAACCCGGCACCGCACGGCTCGTGGAGCGGGACGGCGGCTACGCGGTCGACGACGAGTCGTCGCAGGTCACCAGGGACGTGCGCGTCCTCGGCCACGTGGAGCAGGCGCCGTTCCCGATGATGGACGTGCTCGAGCTGCGGCGCGTGCGGGCGACAGGTCAGCTCGTGCTCGTCGCCGGCGCCGGAGATCCCCTCCGCGAGGGCGCGGAGCCCGTTGCGACGCTGGGCTTCCTCGAGTCGTTCCCGATCCAGCCGAAGCGGATCCTGGCGGAGCCCCCGCCGCCGCGGAACCTCGCGCTGCTCGTGCGATCGATCGATCGCGAGCGCTGGCGCCACGACTACGACGCCGTGGCATGGGCGGCGATGGACTGGTCGAACTCCGCGACGGTCTCGCTCGGCTCCGTCCGGACGTTCGCATCGCGCGGCTTCGTCGAGCTACGCCGCCTGCCGGGCGGGCGGATCGCCACGAAGCTGCTCGCACCCGCGCCGGCGGCCGTGGCCGACGTAGTCCGGGCCGCCCCGCGCTGGGTCGCAGCGCCGCTCGCATGGTCGCGCCGCCCGCACGGATGGGCGGTGCGCGCCGCGGCGTCGCGCGCGCGGCACGCCGTCCGGATGCGCGCGACGCCGGCGGACGGCGACGGCGACGCCGCTGTGCTCGGCTACCTGCGCAGCGCTCCGGAGCCCGGCTACAGCCCGCTCTACAGCGCCCGCCACCCCGTCCTGGGCGACCAGTTCGTCACCCGATCCGAGCTCGAGGCCCGCGACCTCGGCTACTGGCTCGAGGGCGTCCTCGGCTACGTCGGCGACGTCGGCGCCGATCGTCATCGCGGGCCAGGGGAGATCCTCTGGGGCTCGCGGTTCGGGCACCGGCGCCGCTACGTGGAAGGCGACACGGGCTCCGGCGGCGGAGCCCACCGCCGAGTCGCAGCGCCGCCCCCGCCGCCGGAGGCGGACACGCCGGCCGCGGCGCCCGCGCCGGCCGCGGAGGAGCCGGTGCACACGCGCTTCCCGCTCGGCCACTACTACTCGCCGGTCTACGACCCGCGCGAGCTCGCCGAAGAGCCGCGGCGATCGCAGATCTGGCCGCCGCAGCCGCGCGACACCGCCGGCGTGGACTGGCGCGAACAGGAGCAGGTCGCGCTCTGCACCGGCCCGTTCGCCGAGCAGCAGCGGCTGCGCTTCATCGACGACGAGAGCGCCGACCCCACGGAGTACTTCACCTCGAACGACCAGTACCCGGCGCTCGACGCGTGGGCGCTGGAGGCGATGATCCGCCACCATCGCCCGAAGCGGTTCGTCGAGGTGGGATCGGGGTTCTCCTCGCTCGTCACCGCGCGCGTGAACCGGGAGCTGTTCGACGGCGCGATCGACTTCGTCTGCGTCGAGCCGTACCCGCGCCGGTTCCTCGTCGACGGTGTCCCCGGGATCGGCGGCCTGCGGGTGGAGAAGGTCCAGGACACGCCGCTCGACGTGTTCACCAGCCTGCGCCCCGACGACATCCTCTTCGTCGACACGTCGCACGTGGTCAAGACCGGCGGCGACGTCCCGTGGATCTACAACGAGGTGCTGCCGCGGCTCGCGCCGGGCGTCGTCGTCCACATCCACGACATCTGCGTTCCCGGCGACTACCCGTCGTCGTGGGTCCTCGACGGCTGGGGCTGGAACGAGACATACCTCGTGCACGCCTTTCTGACGTTCAACGCGGGGTTCGCGGTGCGCTTCAGCTCCTCGCTGATGGTGCAGCGCCGGCGCGACGCGCTACTGCGCGCGTTTCCCGATTACGGGGAGCACGAGAAGCGCGCGGGCTCTTCCCTCTGGGTCCAGCGGGTTTGAGCAACCCGTGGGACGCCAAGCCGTTGCTAGCGTCTGGTGAACGTGTCCACGATCCTGTCGCAGGCCACGGCCGGGCCCGAGCCCGCGGCCGGCGCGCCGCCGCTCGACGGCCCGGCGATCGTGCTCGATCGCGTCTCCAAGAGCTTCAAGCTCCCGCACCAGCGCTACTCCACCCTGAAGGAGCGCGCGCTGCACCCGCTGCGCGGCCGCACGTTCGACGAGCTGCAGGCGGTCAAGGACGTGTCGGTGACGATCGGCCGCGGCGAGTTCTTCGGCATCGTCGGGCGCAACGGCTCCGGCAAGAGCACGCTTCTGAAGTGCCTCGCGGGCATCTACCAGCACGATACGGGCACAGTCGACGTACATGGCCGGCTGTCCCCCTTCATCGAGCTGGGCGTGGGGTTCAACGCGGAGCTCACAGCGCGCGAGAACGTGCTGATCAACGCTGTGATGCTCGGGCTGAGCAGGCGCGAAGCGCGTGCCCGATTCGACGAGGTCATCGCCTTCGCGGAGCTGGAGGAATTCGTCGACCTGCCGCTCAAGAACTACTCGTCCGGCATGAGCGTGCGGCTCGCGTTCTCCGTCGCGGTCCAGGTCGATGCCGACACGCTGCTCGTGGACGAGGTCCTCGCGGTCGGCGATGCGGCGTTCCAGCAGAAGTGCTTCGAGCAGTTCGAGCAGCTCAAGCGCGACGGCAAGACGATCGTGCTGGTGACGCATGACATGTCCGCGGTCGAGCGCTTCTGCCATCGGGCGATGCTGATCGAGCGCGGCGATGTGCTCGAGATCGGCGAGCCGCACGTGATCGCCCGCAAGTACAACGAGCTGAACTTCGGACGGCTGGTCCACACGCAGACCGAGGATGGCCGCTACGGCGATCACGCCGCGGCCGAGATCCTCGACGCGTGGTTCGAGAACGACAACGGGGAGCGAATCACCGACCAGGCGCAGGGCGAGCCGGTCACGGTCTGCATGGAGGTCGCCTTCCATGCGCGGATCGACGATCCGATCTTCGCGTTCAACGTGATCAACGAGCCGCGCCACACCGTCTTCGCCACGTCCACGGACTGGCGCTCGGAGCCCACGGGCAGCTTCTCGGCCGGCGAGCGGGTGGCCGTGCGCGTCCGCTTCGACAACTGGCTGGCCCCCATGCGCTATACCGTCACCCCGTCGGTCGCACGGCATGGCGGCGGCAAGGACGCGCTCGACCTGCGCGAGGACCTCGCGGCGCTGATGGTGCACGGCACGCGCGTGACCGGCGGCATCGCCGATGTACCCCATGCGTACTCGTTCGAGCGCTCATGACCGCGCACGCCGTACGACAGAGACCGACCGTTCTCGGCGACGACGCGCGCCGTCTCTTCGCCCTGGCGTGGACGCTGGCCACGACCGACTTCAAGCTGCGCTTCTACGGCTCGACCCTCGGCTACGCCTGGACGCTCGTGCGCCCCTTCGCGCTCTTCGGCGTCCTCTGGATCGTGTTCGCCGAGATCCTCGAGCTCGGCGGAGATGTCAAGGACTACCCCGCGTACATCCTGCTGTCGATGACGTTCTTCCAGTTCTTCCGCGCGATCGTCGACAACGGCCTGCTCTGCCTCGTCGCGCGCGAGAACCTGCTGCGCAAGATGCGATTCCCGCGCCTGGTGATCCCGATGGCAGTTACGCTGAGCGCGCTGTTCGAGCTCGCGCTGACGCTCGTCGCCGTCACCATCTTCTTGTTCGGATCGGGCATCTGGCCGACTTGGGGATGGCTGGAGCTGATACCGATCGCGATCCTGCTGACGATGCTGGGTAGCGGGCTTGGCCTCCTGCTCTCGGTGCTCTATGTCCGCTTCCGCGACATGGCTCCGATCTGGGACGTCGTCGCGCAGATGCTCTTCTACGCGACTC
>Ga0126307_10002434_pt1 | contig 12557 bp, 11 predicted proteins | sample Plot28_FD_89955 | JGI IMG/M metagenome (GOLD analysis project Ga0126307, IMG submission 89955) | Serpentine soil microbial communities from UC McLaughlin Reserve, CA, USA - Plot28 | ecosystem: Environmental > Terrestrial > Soil > Grasslands | place: USA: UC McLaughlin Reserve, Lake County...
ATGCGATCGCGCACGGCGAGATCCAGCCGCCGGAGCTTCACTTCTCGGAGACGCCGCGGCCCGGGACGGCGCTGACGCATCGGCTGGTCGCGGTGTTCAGCGGGCCCGCGCCGCCCGAGCCGCCGGCGGGCGCGCGGGCGGCGCGGCGGGCGGCGGAGCCGAAGCTCGACGCCTGGCTCGCGCAGATGATCGGCCCGTTGAAGAGCGTCCGCCTCCGCGCCGAGTTCGTCGACGCGGCCGGGACGGCGCTCGACGCGAAGGACGTCCGGCTCGACGCGCTCGGACTGTCGAACCTCGACGCCTTCTACCTCTCCGCGTCCGCCTCGCCCGAGCTGCCGTCCGACCTCGAGCGGCTGCTCGAGCACGTGCTGCTCCGCACTGCACCCGAGACGGCCGAGCGGGTGCGCTTCGGGCGCGAGCGCAGCGCTGCATTTGCCGGCGCCGATCTCAGCCTGACGGAGTTCCTGGAGCTCAACGCCGCCTTCCGTGCGGCCGTGCTGAGCGCGCGAACGCTCGACGCGCCCGACTTCCACGAGGACGGCGGTGGGGTTGCGTCCGCGGCCGACGCTGCGGAGCTCGGCAAGCGGGCCGACCGTGCGGTCGCGACGCTGAAGGCGGCGCGCGACGCGCTCACGGAGCGAATTGCGGCGGGCGCCTCGGACCCTCTTCGCGACGCGCTCGTCGACCTCGTCTTCCTCGGCATCCCCGAGGCGGTGCCGGGGTCGGCGCGCGGCGACGACGAGCCGCTTGCTTCGCAGGCGCGAACGATCGAGGCGGAGGCGACGCGTCGCCTAGCTCAGGTCGCCGCGCTCGCGGCCGCATTCGAGGCGACCGCGTCGACTCCGGACCAGCGCGTGAAGCACGAACAGGCGCGGCTCGAAGCCGTCTTCGGGCGCGGCTTCAAGACGCTGCCGCTCGTCAGCCCGAAGAACACGTCCGAGCTCGGAACGGCGTTCGGCCGCTCCGACAAGCTCCTCGGCGGCCAGCCGCTCGAGGCGCTCTCGTGGCTCCAGGGCGTGAGCCGCGTCCGCCCGGGCGCGTCGCGGCTGTCGGGCGCGCTGGCGTACGCGGCCGCGCTCCGACGCTCGTCTGCGCTTGCCCTCAAGGTCGCCCAGCTCCCGTCGGTCGAGGGCGAGCGGTGGGTCGCGCTGCCCGCGACGAACGGCGCTCCGCCCTCGCTCCCGCCCGGCAAGCTCTCGCTCGTGGCGCACCTGCCGCGCGCGTTCGAGCCCGCCGAGCCGCTCGCCGGGCTCGTGTTCGACGAGTGGGTGGAGCTCGTTCCGGCGAGTGAGGTGACGACCGGCGTCACGTTCAACTACGACGCGCCGGGCGCTCGCCCGCCGCAGACGCTGCTGCTCGCAGTGGCGCCTCCCGGGCAGGAGCGCTGGCGCGTCGAGGCGCTCGAGCGAATCCTGCTCGAGACGCTGGAGCTCGCTCGGCTTCGCGCCGTCGACCCGCAGAGCCTCGGTGGCGACGCGCTGCTCCAGCGCGTGCTGCCTGCGCTGTACGTCACCGGCAATCTCGCCGGCGAGACCTTCTCGACCGACTTCACCCGGGCGGCGCGCTGATGTCGTCGATCACCTTCTGGACGCGGATCGAGCCCTTCTCGCGCCTCGACGACATCGACGCCGGCCTCGCAGCGGAAACGCACGACCCGCTCTGGCTGCTCGCGCGCCAGTGGCAGACGGGTGAGTTCCAGGGCGAGGACGCGGGCACGCCGGTGCTCGCGAAGTTCCGCGCCGAGCGCTCGCCGCTCGCTCGCTTCCGAGCGGGCCCGAGCGGCAAGCCGGAGGCGTATCGGTCCGACGTCCCGCTCGAGACCGTGGTCGAGCGCGAGCCGGTGCAGCGCTTCGCCGATCCGCGCCGCGACTTGCGTGTGGCCGCGGAAGCCGGGCTCTACTTCCTGCGGCTGCTCGAACGCTTCAAGGTTTCGACGGCGAGTCGCCAGGTCTTCGCCGCCGCGCCGCGGCTCCAGCTCCCCGACACGCCCGCGACCGAAGACGACGAGGCCGGCCGGCGCTACCTCGCCGTCATGCGGGGCCGCGTGCCGGACGGCTACCGCCTCTACCAGACGCTCGCGCCGACGCTCCGTCCGGGAGCCGGCAAGACGCCGACACTGCCCGCCGCTCCGGCGATCGCGGCCGCCGACCGTCCGAAGGCCATTGAGGCCGGGATCGCGTTCCTCGACTGGTTCGATGCGCGCTACAGCGTCGCTCCCGCGACCGCGGGCGCGCCGTCGGCCACACCCACGTGGATCTCGGAGCGCCTCGAGTATTCGTTCGCCGTCTCGGCGAAGACGAGCGACGGCGAGCTCGCGCTGTCCGCGCTCGAGTACCACGGCGGCGCGCTGGAGTGGCACTCGTTCGACCTCGATCCCAACCTGAAGCTCGGCGCGAGGCCGGCCGATCCGAAACCCGAGACGGTCGTGCGCACCGTCGTCCCCGCCCCGGTGCGCTACTCGGGGATGGCCGCCGACCGCTTCTGGCAGCTCGAGGACGCGCAGGTCAACTTCAATCGCGTCGAAGGGGATCCCGACGAGCTGATGCGCCTGCTCCTGGTCGAATTCGCGCTCGCCTACGGCAACGACTGGTTCACGATCCCCGTCGACTCGGTACCGGGCGCTGTCTTCCGGCCACAGTCGCTCGTCGTCACGGACGCCTTCGGCGAACGGACGCTCGTCCCGCACTACACCGAGTCGGGGCGACCGCAGCCGGAGTGGCGGCTGTTCTCGCTGAGCGCTGCAACCTCGATCTCGACCCCGGTGGGCGAGGACGCGCTCTTCCTGCCTCCGGTTCTCGCCGCGAGCCTGCACGGCGAGCCGGTCGAGGAGGTCTTGTTCATCCGCGACGAGCTCTCGAACCTCGTCTGGGCGGTGGAGCGGCTTGCGCCGAGCATCGCCGGCGGCGCGCTCAACCGAACCGAGCGCGACCGCGCGGCCCGGCCCGATCCCGTCGCGCCTCCACCGGAGGAGGCGACCGGCGACGCGAGCTTCCGCCTCGCAACCCTGGTGCCCGACTATTGGATCCCGTTCCAGCCGCAGCGCGTCGACCCCGGCAAGCCGGACATCCGCCTGCGCCGCGCAGCCGCCCTGATCGACGAGGGCGGCGAGCCCGGCTTTACCGAACCGTTTGGACGCATTCTCGAGCCCGAGCACACCAATCTCACCCTGTTCGAGGAGGAGGTGCCTCGGGGGGGCGTTCGGGTTGTTCGCCAGTTCGAGTACGCGCGGTGGACGGACGGATCGACGTTCCTGTGGCTCGCGCGCCGCAAGAGACCCGGCGCGGGCGAAGGCTCGAGCGGGCTCAGGTTCGATCTCGTCGAAGAGGCCTGAGGCGGCGGCAATCCGCGCACGACAAGGCAATTGCGTCTGCATTCCGCGCCGGCGGCGGCGAGCGCACGACGAGACGGAGGCTCAAACGCCACGGCCGTCGCGCTGAACCGTGCCCGCCGAGGGGCGGCCGCCCCGATTCCGGCTGCCTCGGCGGCGTCCTAGCTGTCCGCGACCACCTCGTCGTCGCCACGGAGGGCGCTCCACCCGAGCATGCCGGTCAGTCCTTCGATCCTCTCGCCGAAGGTGAGCCCGTTGCTGCCGATCTCGAACGCGAGCAGTCCCTTCTCGTGGTCGCTCTGGCGCATCTTCAGCACGTTGAGGCCGCGCCGGAGCTCCGATTGGATTTCGACGTATCTGAGGAAGAAGACGTTGTTGAAGAGGAACGAGAGGCCACCGAGATCGGCGCCCCGGCCGAGGGCTGCAAGCTCGTTCGTGAAGATGCTCGTGCCGCCGGCGGCACGAACGAAGCCGCCGAGCGCCCAGACGTACGCCGGTAGGCGTTCCGTCTCGCGAGCGGCGAATGCGAGCTCGGCGAGACTGTCGACGACGACTCGCCTCACGTCGCCGCCGGCCAACTCGGTGCGGATCAGCGCCCCGACTTCGTCGAGGTCGACTTCGACCGGCGGGATGTGGCGGACGATCAACCGGTCTCCCGCGCTCCAGTCCCAGCCGGCGGACGCCGCCTTCTCTTTGACCTGATCCTCCGTTTCTTGAAACGAGATGTGCAGGCACCGTTCGTCGAGCTCGAGGCCGGCGGCGAGAAAGCGGAGCGCGAGAAGCGTCTTGCCGACCCCGGAGGGGCCGATGAGTAGCGTCGGATCGCCCCGCGGGATGCCTCCCCCGATCGCGTCGTCGAGCTTCTCCAGCCCGAACGAGGCGCGGCCGGTCGGGGTCCGTACCGGGCGGGGCAGCGCGGTCTCGAGACGTGGAAAGACCTCGAGGCCGCCGCTGCCGATCGCGAAGCTGTGCTGCCCGGCCGCCACTTCTGCGCCGCGCATCTTCGAGACCCGCAACCAGCGCCGGTCGATCGGACCGTGCGCTTCGTTCTCGAGCTGGAGGATGCCGTCGGCCACCGCAAACTCCGGCTCCGACCGCGTATCCGCCGCGTCGTATTCGCCGACGAGGATCAGCACCGCGTTCGTATGGGCGACCTTGCTCGCCAGGTCGTAGATCGCGCGGCGGAACTGACCCGGCTCGACGACGTCGTGCAGCGCTTTGCTGCTGTCGATCACGATGATCGTCGGATTCGTCTCGAAGCTCTGGCGAAGGATCTCGTCGCCCGCCGCCGACAATCCGTCCGAGCCGTCGGCGCCGACGAAGTCTGCGAGATGGAGAAACTCCACCCGCTCGCCGAGCGCGTCGACGTCGAAGAACTCGAACGGCTCGAGGTGCCTCACCATCTTCTCGTGGGGCTCCGACCAGGTCGTGTAGTAGACGGCCTTCCGCGAGTCGGTTGCGTTCGCGAAGCAGATCTGCTGGGCGAGGATCGTCTTCCCGCTCCCCGGCGGTCCCGCGATGATGATCAAAGCGCCGATCGGGAGCCCGCCGCCGACGACGAGATCGAGCCCCGTATCTCCGGTCGTGAGCGTCTCCATCAGTCGCCCTCACCGAGGAGTTTCGACACGCAGAGGGTCAGAGCGTCCGGATCGAACGGCTTGCGAAAGAACGCGTCAGCCGACGTCCTGCGCTCCGAGCCGGGGCTCGAGCTGACGAGGATGATCGGGATTCCAGCCGTCGCCGGATCGCGGCGAAGCCGGCTGATGAGCTCGCCCCCGTTCATTCGCGGCATCATGAAGTCGGTCGCGACCAGGTCGAACTGGCGGCGCTCGATCTGCTCGATTGCCTCCAAACCGTTCGGCGCCTCCGCGACCTGGTGGCCGGCGACCTCGAGAATCATGCGCAACAGGAAGCGGATGTTCGGCTCGTCGTCAACGATCAGGATGCTTGCCAAGAGCCCCTCCGCGCCACAGACCGGCACGACTCTACGTCTCTCGCGGGGGAGCGTGCGAGAGGACCGCTGACACGGCAGGCGTGAGCGAGTTGGACGGCGATCGATTGTCCGCGCTCTCGATCGCCGCGCGGCGAACGTGTTCGAAGCCTTTGGGCTGTAGGTGATCCACCTGTCGGTGTCGAGCTGGGCGCCGTCGAAGACGCCGTTCTTTCGGACGGCTGGAGTTCCGGGGCGGAAATCGTCCCGCGATTTAAGGATCTTGTAAGGTCGGCGCAGCGCTGACGGGCCTATTCTCCGCCTCGTTCACGAGGCGAAGCAGAGGGGGTTTCGTCGTGAGGATGAGGTCCATCGCGGGCGGTGCGTGCGGAGTGCTCGTGCTTGCGACCCCCGCGCTCGCTGCGGGTTCGGCCTCGAGCTCGCTTCGCGCGGGCGCTCGCCCGGCGACGCCGCAGCGCTCGTTTGCGAGCACGTCGGCGGGCAGCTGGGCGGCGACGACGAGCATGGCGAGTGCGCGCGCACACGTGACCGCGACGCGGCTCGGGAACGGACGCATCCTCGTCGTCGGCGGCGTCGACGAGTTCACCGCCGAGCTGTACGACCCGCCGACTGCCACGTGGAGCCTTGCCGGAACGCTGAGCGAGTCGCACTGGGCGCACGTCGCCGTGCGCCTCGCAGACGGACGCGTGCTCGTGGCCGGCGGCGGCCGTTACAGCGCCGACGCCGAGATCTACGACCCGGCGACGAACAGCTGGACGGCGACGGGGAGCATGAACGTCGGCCGGATCTCGTTGACCGGCACCCTGCTCCGTGACGGGCACGTGCTCGTCGTCGGCGGTCTTTCCGCGGACGGGACGGGTGTGCAGGCGAGCGCCGAGCTGTACAACCCGGCGACGGGCCGCTGGACGCTGACGGCCGGCCTCCGGACGCCCCGCCGAAATCACACCGCAACGCTGCTGGCCGACGGCACCGTCCTCGTGGCCGGAGGCTTCAATTCGAGCGGATGGTTGCGAAGCGCAGAGCTTTACGACCCCGTCCGCGGGCGCTGGACGCGCGCGTCGGCGATGACGACCGCCCGCGAGAACGCGAGTGCGACGCTGCTCGGCAACGGCAGCGTACTGGTCGCCGGCGGCGGAAACCCGAGCGCAACCCTCTCCGCCGAGCTCTACGACCCGGCCTCGGGCAGGTGGACCAGGACGGCCGACATGACCGATTACCACGGCCCTGCGGCCGTGCTCCTGCAGGACGGACGCGTGCTCGTCGCCGGTGGCGGCTATGCGGGCGACGTCTACTCACCTGCTACCGGCACGTGGACAGCGACTGGCCCGATGGTGAATCCCGCCGTCGGGGGCGCCGCTGTCGTCCTGCTCGCGAACGGACAGGCCCTGAGCGTCGGCGGCGAGAAGCTCGCCAACTGCAGTCCCAAGGGGTGCGGCAGCGCGCCCTCCGCCACCGCCGAGGTGTACACGCCGTAGCGCGGCACGGGCTCGCATCTTCGATCGGCGTCATTCGCCGCGAAGGAGCGAGAAGAGGGTCTTGTCGATCCGTCGGCCGTCGGGCTTCGGCATCGAGCGGACGATTCCCTCGCGGGTGAAGCCGGCGCGCTCGACGACGCGCTCGGAGGCCGTGTTGCCGACATTGACATAGGCGGCGACGCGCTCGATCCCGAGCGAGAACGCGTGCTCGGACAGCATGCGCGCGATCACGGTCGCAACACCGCGTCGCCGGGCGTCTGGCAGCACGAAGTAGCCGATCTCGACGATCCTCCGCTCGGAGTCGAGGTGGTGCAAGGTCCCGCCGCCGAAGACGTGGCCGCAGCGAGCATCAACGGCCGCAAGCGCCAGCAGCCGGCCGCGCTCGGCGAGCATCGGGAGATCTTTGATCGACCCGACGAGCCCGTCGCGATCGAAGGCCGGAAGGTTTCCGGCTTCGCGCAGCTCCGGGTCGGTGAACGCGGGCAAGATCGCGTCGACGTCGTCGAGTGTCGGGAAGCGCAGGACGAGGTCACCACGACGAAGTCCGCCCTCCGGCACCACGAGGCGCACGGTGGGTTCCAGCGGTATCAGCCTTCGAGCCTGCCCCAACTCTGGATCAGGGTGAAGGTCGTGCCCCATCTGTCCGGGTCGTTGAACTCGGTCTCGGCCTCGTGGCGTAGGGAGGCGAGCTCGTCGTCGCTCACCCTCTCGAGGAGCCGCGACTCGAGCGAGACGCTGAACTGGATCGGCAAACGCAGATACGGGTGGCCTGGTTCGAGCGCGACGAGGTGCGCGTCGATCTTCGGCTCCTCGATACCGATGCTGCGGAGCAGCTCTGGAAGCCGGCGGCCCGCCTCGCCGCCCACGGCGGCGAAGGCCTCGGAGACCAATTCGATCAGTCGCTGCGCCGCGGGAGCGGGGGGATTGAAATGCCAGGAGCCGAGGTCCCACTCCTCGAGAGCCAATGAGCCACCCGGTCTGACCAACCGCCGGAAGGATTCCACCTGTTCACGTCCGCGCCCGAGCGGCGCGATCACGAAGCGGCCGTGGACGAGATCGAACGAGTGCGGCTCCAGCTTGCTCTCGAACAGATCGTCGACGACGAGCTCGACGGTCGAGATCCCTTCCGCCTCGAGGAATGAACGAGCGCCGCCGAGCAGGCTCGCGTCGATATCAGTGCCCACGACGTGGCCCGGCGGTCCGACCCACTCGCTGAGGATCCGAAGCCAGCCCAAGGCTCCGCAGCCAACGTCCAGGACGCGTCGACCGGATCCCACGCCGAGCTTCGAGAGGAGCTGCCGTCCGGCAGGCTCCCACACGCGCGACTGCAGCTGCAGGCGCTCCAACTCCGATGGTCGGGCGGCGAGCAGGTATCTCTCCTGCGACATCGCCGCGAGTATCTCGCCTCGCGCGGGGTCCCGCGAGTGTTGTAAGAGGGAGCACACCGGTCGTGAGCGAAGACTGAGAGCTCACAGCCGGCGCGCAGGCGCCACCGACCGACGAAGCGCTACCGCAGCGCGTTGATCGGGATCGGGGTTCGCAGCATCCAGAGCGTGGTGCTCGCGCTCATTCTGCTCGCGCTCGTCGTCTGAGAAGCACCGTCCTCGGAATGCATGCCGCTCGCGGTCGTCCCGCGAGCCGCTTGCGCTCCTCGCACGGTGCGAGGCACCTACTCGCGAGTGTGTGCGAGGCTCCGCCCGTGAAGATTCGCGCTGCGGTGCTGGAGGAGTTCGGCCGGCCGCTCGTCGTGCAGGAGGTCGAGCTCGCCGAGCCCCGCGCCGGCGAAGTCCTGATCCGACTGGGCGCGTGCGGCGTCTGCCACACGGATCTCTACACAGCGTCCGGCGCCGACCCTTCGGGCTACGCGCCGACCGTTCTCGGCCACGAGGGCGCAGGAATCGTCGAGAAAGTCGGCCCCGACGTCACGTCGGTCGGGGCGGGCGACCACGTCGTCACGCTGTTCTCGCCGCAGTGCCGCGACTGTGTGCACTGCCGCAGCGACCGGACGAATCTCTGTCTTGCGATCCGCGAGCAGCAGAACAAGGGCTACCTGCCGGACGGCACGACTCGCCTGGGCCGCGACGGCGAGCCGATCCGCCACTTCATGGGCACGTCCACGTTCGCGGAATACGCGGTCATGCCCGAGATCGCGCTCGCGAAGGTCAACCCTGACGCGCCTCTCGAGCACGCATGCCTGTTCGCCTGCGGCCTTTCGACGGGTCTCGGCGCGGCGATGAACACGGCGAAGGTCGAAGCCGGAACGACCTGCGTCGTCTTCGGCGCCGGCATGGTCGGTCTGGGCGCGATCGTCGGCTGCCGGCTGAGCGATGCCGAACGCATCGTGTGCGTCGACCTCTCCCCCGAGCGGCTCGACCTCGCGCGGGCGCACGGGGCGACGGACACGCTCACCGGCGGCGCCGACGTCGTCGAGGAGATCGTCGCGATGACCGACGGCTTCGGCGCCGACTACACCTTCGAGGCGACCGGGAATGTCGAGGTGATGCGTCAGGCGGTCGAGGCCGCGCGCATGGGCTGGGGCCTCTGCACGATCGCGGGCGTCGCGGGCAAGGGCGAGACGCTCGACATCGTCCCGCGCTTCCTCATCACGGGAAGGCGCGTTGCCGGCTCGTCGTTCGGCGGCGTGAAGGGGCGGGATCAGGTCCCGCAGTACGTCGAACGCGCGCTCGCCGGCGAGATCGACGTGGCGTCGTTCGTCTCCCACCGCATCAGGCTCGACGACGTCAACCACGGTTTCGAGCTGATGGAGGCGCAAGACGGCATCCGCAGCGTGATCGGGTTCGCATGATCGTCGAGCGCGTCGAGCATCCGCAATGGCTATCCAACGCGTACCTGGTCGCCGAGGGCACGGGCGGCCACGGCTTCTTCATCGACGGCAACGGCCTGAGCGACGAGCTCGAGCAGCGCGCAGTTGCCGACGAGATCACGATCACGCATGTCCTCTGCACGCACGGCCACGGAGATCACGTCGTCGGCGTCGAGGAGCTCGCCGCTCGTCACGGCGTGCCGCTGCTCGCGCACGCGGACACGAGCGTGCGCGCCGACGAGCGCGTCGAGGACGGCGACACCGTCTCGAGCGGCGGCCTCGCCGTGCGCGCGCTGTACACGCCTGGACATTGCGACGACCATCTCGCGTTCCTCGTCGACGGTACGCACTGCTTCACCGCCGACGTCCTCTTCCGCGGCACGGTCGGCGGCACTGCCGGGCCGACCGGCGATCTCGGCAAGCTCAAGCACTCGATCCTAGACGTCCTGCTCGCGCTCGATCCAGACACGCGCGTCTTCCCTGGTCACCGCGAAGCGACCACGATCGGCGAGGAGCGGCGCACGAACCCGTTCGTCCGCGCGTGGCGCGACGGCGAGGGGCTCGGCGAGGAGCGCTGCCGCGTCAGCGGCGAGGAAGCGACGCTCCTGCTTTGGGCCGACGACTACGACGGCGGCCACAAGGCGCTCGTACGGCTTGCATCCGGCGTGGAGACGATCGTGGGCGGATCGCGCGTCGAACGATGAGTTTCGCAGCGCCGGTGTGACCTGACGACGTCTCCGCTCGACCTCACACGGCTGCAGATCCTCGCGTTCCGACGGCGAGCCGGCGCGCTCGACGAGCGGCTCCCGCCGGGCTCGCGCTCTCTCCGGCGCGCGGCTTGGGCGGGTCTCCAGGACAGCATGCCGCGCGCCGCGCTCCTCTCTATCCACGCGCGCGTCGAAGGAGCTCATCCGTCAATCTGGGAGGATCCGTCGCTCGTCCAGCTCTGGGGTCCGCGCTTCAGTGCGTACGTCGTGGCAGCCCGCGACCACGCGCTCTTCACACTCGGCAGGTTTCCGGACGATGCTCGCTCTAGGCAGGTCGCGGAGGACGCAGCCGCCCGCCTGCACAGCTTCCTCGCCGGTCGGCGGATGACCTATGGCGAGGCGGGACGCGGCCTCGGCGTGCATCCGAATCGGCTCCGGTACGCCGCACCGACCGGCACCGTCCTGATCCGCTGGGACGGCGCACGCCTGCCGACCGTGTGGACCGTGCCGCGACCGGACGTCGACCCGCTCGACGCGCGCTGCGAGTTGGCACGCCGGCACCTGCATGTGTTCGGTCCGACGACGCCTGCCGCGTTCGCGAAATGGGCCGGCATCGCGCGGACGCAGGGTCGACAAGCGTTCGATGCGCTGAGCGCGTCGCTGACCGTCGTCCGAACGCCGATCGGGGAGGCGTGGATCCTGACTCGGGACGAGCCGGCGTTCCGCGCCCCCGTAGGGCCTGCTGCCGCCGCACGGCTCCTACCCAGCGGCGACGCGTACTTCCTCCTGCATGGAGCGGATCGCGAGCTCCTGGTCCCCGAACCCGAGCGTCGCAGCGCGCTCTGGACCCCGCGAGTATGGCCGGGGGCCGTGCTCGTCGCCGGCGACCTCGTCGGCACGTGGCGACGATCGCAGGCAGACGTGGCGATCCAGCCCTGGCGGCGGCTCACGCGGACGGAACGCGGTGCGGTCGAGGCTGAAGCGGAGGGTTTGCCGCTACCGGGTGTCGAAGGGCGGATCGTCGTCCGCTGGGTCGCCTAGCGCGACCCGTCGGTCCGGACGGGCGGCTCGGTCCGTCAGTCGACTGCCTTCTTCACGAGCGTCGCGATCCGCGCCTCGTCGGCGGCGGTCAACTTCTTCAGCGCGAACGACGTCGGCCACATGGCGCCTTCGTCGAGGTTCGCGGTGTCGTTGAAGCCGAACGTGGCGTACCTCGACTTGAACTTGTGCGCGCTCTGGAAGTAGCAGACGACCTTGCCGTCCTTCGCATACGCGGGCATCCCGTACCAGGTCTTCGGGGAGAGGGCCGGCGCGCTGTCTTGCACGATCGCATGGAGGCGCTCGGCCATCACGCGATCCGGTTTGGGCATCTCGGCGATCTTCGCGAGCACGTCGCTTTCGCCCGCCGCCCTGTCCCTGTCCGCGCGCGCTTCCGCCTTCAGCTCCTGGGCGCGCTCCTTCATCGCCGCGCGTTCCTCGGCCGTGAATCCGTGGGACTTCTTGTCGGTCGACGTGGTGCTCTTGGCGGACTTCTGCGTGTCCTTCTTCGGACTCATGAACGCCTCCTCGGAGTGACTTCTGTCGGAGCCCCGCGCAGGTCGAGTTGGGGCCCGCCACTACTGTGACACGCGTCGCCTGACGGAGAAACAGGCACCGCGTTCCTGCAAGCTCGAGACATGGGAAAGCGAGTGGATGCGGAGAGTGTGCAGCTTGATGCGGGTGGTGTCCGCTTCACCGTCGTCTTCACCGGAAGCCGCGAAACTGCCTTACTCCTGCTGGGCGAAGTCGCTGACGGCGACCTATGCAGCGACTCGAGGTTCAACGGCAGCACTTCGGCGAGCGAGGCGCACGAGGTGACGGGGATCACGACGACGACGTCGATCACCTCGGTCAACGAGTCCAGATCACTCAACAGCCACGCGGGGCGTTTGAGACTGTCGCACCGTAACCCGGAGCCGAGCGTGATCGCGCTCGCGGCGGTGGCTCAGGCAAGCTCGATCGACGGACCGATGTGTGTTCGCCGACGGTAGGCGGCGGGCGGGACACCATGTTCCCGCCTGAACGCCTTCGAGAATGCGGCTCCGTGGCGATACCCAGCGCGACGAGCGATCCCGTGAATCGGCAGTAGGTTTGCTGCGAGCGCGGTCGCGGCCTGCTGGAGGCGCAGCTTTGGTGAGGTACCGCATCGGCGGCTGCCTAGTGCTGGTCGGCCTCGACGAGCTCGCCCGGCTCGGTCGTCGAGACCGTCCGCCAGGAGTCCCAGGTGATCTTG
>Ga0126307_10002435_pt1 | contig 12557 bp, 13 predicted proteins | sample Plot28_FD_89955 | JGI IMG/M metagenome (GOLD analysis project Ga0126307, IMG submission 89955) | Serpentine soil microbial communities from UC McLaughlin Reserve, CA, USA - Plot28 | ecosystem: Environmental > Terrestrial > Soil > Grasslands | place: USA: UC McLaughlin Reserve, Lake County...
CGGTCGAGCTGGGCGGGGGAGAGCTGTAGGTCGAGGCAGCTGAGGTTGTCGGCGAGCTGGGCGGCGCTGCGGGCCCCGACGATCGGGACCAGCGGGACGCCCCAGCCCGGCTCCTGCTGGCGGACCCAGGCGATGGCCACCTGGGACGGCGGGCGGTCCAGCTCGGCGGCCACGGCCACGACCTCGCGGGCCAGGTCGTTCACCCGGGCGCTGACGTGCTCGGGGCGAGAGCGGCTGGGCCGGCCGTCGGGGGCGAGGTACTTGCCGGTCAGCTCGCCGGCTTCCAGCACTCCCCAGGGGGTGACGGCCAGGTCGAGGGCCGCGGCCAGCGGCAGGTGCTCGCGCTCCACCGACCGGTCGGCCAGCGACCACGGCACCTGGAGGCCGCAGAAGGCGGCCCAGCCGCGCAGCTCGGCCAGGGTGACGGCGCGGGCCACAGCCCAGGCCGGGGTGTCGGAGCAGCCCACGTACAGCACCTTGCCCGCCCGGACCAGGTCGTCGAGGGCGCGCACGACCTCGTCGACCGGGGTCATCCCGTCCCACATGTGCACCCAGAGCAGGTCGACGTGGTCGGTGCCGAGCCGCTCCAGGCTTGCCTCCAGGGCCCGGACCAGGTTCTTTCGGTGGTTGCCGCCGGCGTTGGGGTCCTCGGGCCGGGTGCTGAGGCTGTACTTGGTGGCGACGACGAAGTGGTCGCGGTCGGCCGCGACCAGCTCGCCGACGATCCGCTCGCTGGTCCCGCCGGTGTAGTTGTTGGCGGTGTCGATGAAGTTGCCGCCGGCCTCGGCGAACAGGTCGAACATCTTGCGGCACTCGTGGCGGTCGGCGCCCCAGCCCCAGTCGGTACCGAAGGTCATGGTGCCGAGGGCGAGCTCGGACACGCGCAGGCCGCTGCGGCCGAACAGGCGGTAGTTCATGGTCGCTCCTCTCCGGGGGCGGTGAGCAGGCTGGCCAGCAGGGCGCCGGCCTCGCCGACGGCCTCGGGGCGCAGGCGGTAGCGGTAGCGGCGGGCGTTGCCGGCCAGCCGGACCAGCCCGGCGGCGCGCAGCAGGCCCATGTGGTGATGGACCGTTGACCGGGACAGCCCGACCGCGGCGGCGAGCTCGTCCAGGTCGTGGGGGCCGTCGGCCAGGGCGGCCAGGATGCGCTGGCGCTGCTCGTCGCCGAGCGCCCGGCCCAGGCGCAGCAGGCCCTCGGCGGTGGCCGCCCGTTGATCACCGCCCTGGTCCCGGGCCGGGTGGCAGATGATCCGGGTGTCGCGGTGCTGGCAGAGCAGCAGCCAGGGCCGGGCGGCGAGGTGGGGGACGAGCAGGACCCGGGGGCACTCGGGCTCGGGCTCGTAGGCGAACCCGCCGCACACCAGCTCGATCAGGCGGGCCGGGGGCACGGTGGTGGCCAGCTCGGCGGTCGCCCGGGCGTCGGCGGCCAGGGCCGCGACCAGACCGGGCTCGCGGGCCGCGTACGACTCCTCGTGCCAGCGGGCCAGCACCTCGAGCAGCCGCCGGCGGGTCTCGGCCGGGTCCAGGGGGAGCAGCTCCTCCAGGGCCTGGCGGGCGGCGCCGCCATAGTAGCGAGGGTGGGCGAGGAGGCGGGTCTGGGCGGCCGGGTCGCCGGCGGCGGCTGCCTCGATCGCCTCGGCCCAGCCCGGCTCCAGCCGGCGCCAGGCGGGCACGTGGGCTCCGAGCAGCAGGCGGCGGAGCTCCAGCGGGCCGGCCGCCTCGAGCGCTGTCAGGAGCGCGGCCGCGTCGCCGGGACCGGGCAGCTCGACGGCCAGGCCGAGCAGGTGCAGCCAGACCTCGCCGGAGCGGTCCCCGACCCGGGCCAGGGCGTTCCGGAACCCGGCTGATCCCTGCTCGGGCCCGAGCACCGACAGCTCGATGAGCAGCTCGTAGGCGCCGGCCACCTGCGCCTCAACCTGATACGGGGGGTCGGCCAAGGTGATGTCTCGGATGAGCATGGCAGTCGACTTTCATCCGATGAAATTCGGATAAACTATAGGTGCTCGCTCGGGTGGGGGCAAGCTGCGGTAGCCTCCTGGCGGCGGAGGAACTGCACGGGAGGACGACCCATGCCAGAGGCGACCCTGCGGCTGGCGCAGGACCCGGACGCCGACGCGCTGCTCTCCAGGGACCCGCTCGCCCTGGTCATGGGCATGCTGCTCGACCAGCAGTTCCCGCTGGAATGGGCGTTCCGGGCGCCCTGGCGACTCGCCCAGCGGATGGAGCGGACCTCGCTGGACGCGGCCGAGCTGGCCGACTGGGACCCCGACGCGTTCGTCAAGCTGATGGCCGGCCCGCCGGCCCTGCACCGCTACCCGGCGTCGATGGCCGTCCGGGTCCAGGCGCTGTGCCGCATCGTCGTCGACCAGTACGGCGGGGACGCCTCGGCCATCTGGCGGACGGCCACCTCCGGCAAGGAGCTGCTGGCCCGGCTGCGGGCCCTGCCCGGGTTCGGCGAGCAGAAGGCGCGGATCTTCATCGCCCTGCTCGGCAAGCAGCTCGGCGTCCAGCCCGAGGGCTGGCGGGAGGTGGCCGGGCCGTACGCCGAGGACGGGTCGCGCCGGTCGGCCGCCGACGTCACCGACCCCGAGACCCTGGCCGAGGTCCGCGCCTTCAAGCAGGCCGCCAAGGGCAAGGGCGGCAAGGGCGGCGGCTAGTGGACGACCTGGCCGCCAAGGTCCTGGCCGTGATCCGGCGGATCCCGTCCGGCCGGGTCCTCACCTACGGCGACGTCGCCGCCCTGTCCGAGAGCGGCGCCACCGCCCGCGACGTCGGCCAGGTCCTCCTCCGCCACGGCGAGGCCACCGACGTCCCCTGGTGGCGGGTCCTGCGCGCCGACGGCACCCCGCCCCCCCACCTGCTGGACCGCCAGCTCATCCTCCTCCGCGCCGAGGGCACCCCCCTCGCCCCCTCCGGCGCCGCCGTCGACCTCCACGCCGCCCGGTGGGCGGCCTCGGGCCGCGGCCAGGACGCCCAGCCGTCGCTGTTCGACTAGGGACCGTCAGGCGAGCTCGTTGCGGTGGATCCGCCCGGCGGCCATGACCAGGCGGAGGTTCCGGGCCGGGTCGGTGAGCAGCTCCAGGCGCTCCAGGGGGTTGCCGTCGACCACCAGGAGGTCGGCGGCGGCGCCGGGGGCGACCACCCCGACCCGGCCCTCGAGCCGCAGCAGCCGGGCGGCGACCGTGGTCGCGGCCCGGATCACGTCGGCCGGTGGCTGGACCTGGGCGCGGAGGGTGAACTCGGTGAGCTGGCGGCGGTGCATGCCGCCGAGCAGGTCGGTGCCGTAGACGATCGGCAGGCCGGCCCCCTGCGCCAGCTCCAGGGCGCCGAGGCCGGCGTCCAGGACCTCGAACACCTTGGCGTGCTGGTCGGGGGGCATGCCGTGGGCCAGCCCCTCGGAGGCCAGGGCGGCGTAGGTGGCCAGGGTGGGCACGTAGAACGCCCCCGTCGACCTGAACAGCTCCACCGAGGAGGCGTCCATCAGGTTGCCGTGCTCGATGCAGCCGACCCCGGCCTCCAGCCCCCGGTTGACCGCCGCCGCGGTGTAGGCGTGGCCGGTCACGTACCGGTTGGCCGCCCGCGCCTCCTCGACCACGGCCCGCAGCTCCTCCATGGAGTACTGGGTCGAGTCGATCCGGTCGGTGGGGGAGGCGACCCCGCCCGAGAGCATCACCTTGACGTGGTGCGCCCCCCGCCGCAGCTGCTCCCGGGCGGCGCGCCGGACCTCGGGGACGCCGTCGGCGATCACGGTGAGGGTCGGACAGCAGGGGTGCTGGTCGAGCCCGGACCGTCCCGGCCCGCGGGCGTCGCCGTGGCCGCCGGTCTGGGACAGCGCCTTGCCGCCGAAGAGCACCCGGGGCCCGGGCAGCAGCCCCTCGGCGACCGCGGCCGCGATCCCGTGGTCGGCTCCGGCCACGTCGCGGACGGTCGTGAAGCCCCGATCGAGCATGCCCCGCAGGATCCGGGCCGCGTGGGCGGTGACGTAGGCCGGCGACCACTCCTCCAGCTTCCCCAGGTCGGCGGTGGCCGCGTTGACGTGCACGTGGGCGTCGATCAGCCCGGGCATGATTGTCATCCCCCGGGCGTCGAGCACTCCTGCCTCCCCGGCCCGGACGGCGGCGGTGGCGTCGACCTCCACCACCCGCCCGTCCTCGACCACCACCGCCCGCCCCTCGGCCAGCTCCCCGGCCTCGGGGTCGAGCACGGCGGCGTTGCGCAGCACGATCCGCCCACTGTCCAGGGTCCGCTCCTCCCGATCGGTTCCGGCGTGGCCGGCCAGAGGCTATCCTGCTCCGATGGACGTCAGCGTCGGCACCTTCAACCTCAACAACCTGTTCTCGAGGTTCAACTTCGAGGCCCAGGTCGACGCCATCGTCGACGACGACCCGGACAGCGGCCTGACCGCCACCTACACCTTCAACAACCCCGAGCGGTTCCGGCTGCGCACCTACCAGGGCCGCCTGGTCCACGGCAAGAACCCGGCCGACCAGGACGCCATCGCCGCCCGGATCGTGGCCATGGACCTGGACGTGCTCTGCGCCCAGGAGGTCGAGGACATCGACACCCTGCGGTTCTTCGCCGCCCGGCACCTCGAGGGCCGCTACCGCTACCTGGTCCTGGTCGAAGGCAACGACCCCCGCCTGATCGACCTGGCCGTGCTGTCCAGGCTGCCGCTGGGGGCGGTCGCCTCCCACCAGCACGCCGTCCATCCCGAGGACCCGGCCGAGGCGGTGTTCAGCCGGGACCTGCTGGAGGTCGACATCCTCCACCCGACCAACAGGTCGCGGCTGTTCACCGTGTTCAACAACCATCTCAAGAGCCAGTTCGTCCCCTTCGGTCAGGACCCGGTGGCCGGCAAGGAGGCCAACGACACCCGCCGGCGCCGCCAGGCCGAGACGATCGAGCGGCTGGTCGCCGCCCGCACCCGCCCCGACAGCCGCTACCTCGTCCTTGGCGATCTGAACGACCCGCCCGAGGCCGCCCCGCTGGCCGCGATCACCTCCTCGGACCGGCTCGGCCTGGTCAACGGCCTCGCCGAGCCGACCGAGACCCGCCCTCCCAAGGCCGACACCCCGCCGCCCCCGGCCTCGGGCGCCTGGACCCACCGGTTCAAGGAGGCCGGCCAGCCGGCCCACTACGAGCTGTTCGACCAGATCTGGCTCAGCCCCAGCCTGGCCGCCCGCCAGACCGGCGCGTTCATCGACCGCCGCACCCGCCACGGCGGCGACGGCAGCGACCACGACCCGGCCTGGGTCACCCTCCAGCTCTGAGGGGGAGGCGCCAGACCCGCTCTCCGTCGACCTCCTCGGCCGTGGCCACCAGGCCGGCCCCGGCGGCGACCCTGCCCGAGGCCGCGTGGCCGGGGTCGATGTGGGCGACGACCTCGCCGGCCCCGGCCGCCTCCGGCCAGCCGACCAGCGCCCGGGCCGCCTCGACGGCGTAGCCCCGGCCCTGCCAGGGCACACCGACGACCCAGGCGACCTGCGCGCTCCAGCCGCCGGCATGCCGGGTCAGGGTGGCCTGCACGGTCCCGACCGCGGCGTTGTCGTTTCGCCGGCGCACGATCCAGTTCCGCCACAACTCCCCGGACCGTCCCGGTCCCGCCGCCATCGCCGCGTACCGGCGTCGCAGCTCCTCCAGGGAGTCCGGCCGCCCCCCGATGAACTCGTGCAGGGCCGGGTCGGCGAGCACCCCGGCCAGCTCGTCGGCGTCGGCGACCCGCAGCGGCGCCAGCACCAGCCGCTCGGTCCCGATGACCGCCTCGGCGAACCGGTCGACCCCCGGCACCGGCCCGCCCTCCTACCCGCGGCCCACGTACGGCATCTTGGTCGCCATCACGGTCATGGTGGCGACGTTGGCGTCCAGGGGGAGGCCGGCCATGTAGCGGACGGCCCGGGCGACGTCGGCCACGTCCATCCGGGGCTCGGGGCGGACGCTGCCGTCGGGCTGGAGGATGCCGGCGGCCATGGGCTCGGTCAGCTCGGTGGCGGCGTTGCCGATGTCGATCTGCCCGCAGGCGATGTCGTAGGCGCGGCCGTCAAGGGCGGTCGACTTGGTCAGCCCGGTGCTGGCGTGCTTGGTGGCGGTGTAGGCGATCGACCGGGGCCGGGGGGTGTGGGCCGAGATCGAGCCGTTGTTGATGATGCGGCCGCCGCGGGGCCGCTGGTGGCGCATGACCCGGAACGCCTCGCGGGTGCAGAGGAAGGCGCCGGTGAGGTTGACGGCGACCACGGCCTCCCACTCGGCCAGGGGGATCTCGTCCGGGTCGCGGGCCGGGGCGAAGCTGCCGGCGTTGTTGAAGAGGAGATCCACGCGGCGATGGCGTTCAACGGTGGTGCCGAACAGGGCCCGCACCGACGCCTCGTCGGTGACGTCGGCCGGGACCGGGTCGAGCGCCCCACCCAGCCCGGCGCCCCGCTCGGCCACCGCGGCCAGGTTGCCGGCCCGGCGGCCGGCCAGGGCCACCGTCCAGCCGTCCTCGGCCAGGGCGAGGGCGGCGGCGGCCCCGATGCCGCGGCCGGCCCCGGTGACGACCGCGGTCCTGGGCGGGTGGTCGGCCATCGCTCCTCCTCCATGGTGCGGCGGCGCTCGGGCGCCGGGCCGCGATCCTAGCGCCGCCGGTGTGGGAGCATCTGCCCATGGACACCCAGCCGCTGCCGTCCGGCCGCTGGCCGGATGCGCCCGGGCGCTACCCGGACCCGGCCGTGCGGGCCCTCGACCCGCGGTTCGAGGGCTGCCGGCTCCCCAACGCGGCCGTGGAGCGGATCACCACCGGCTGCCGCTGGGCCGAGGGGCCGGTGTGGTTCGGCGACCACCGCTGCCTGGTCTGGAGTGACATCCCCAACGACCGGATACTGCGCTGGGACGAGGGCAGCGGGGCCGTGTCGGTGTTCCGGAGCCCGGCCGGCAACGCCAACGGCAACACCCGCGACCACCAGGGCCGGCTCGTCACCTGTGAGCACCTGGCCCGGCGGGTGACCCGGACCGAGCACGACGGCTCGATCACCGTGCTCGCCGACGCCTACGACGGCCGGCCGTTCAACGCCCCCAACGACGTGGTCGTGGCCGCCGACGGCTCGGTGTGGTTCACCGACCCCGGCTACGGGATCATGTCGGACTACGAGGGCCGCCGGGCCGCCTTCGAGCTGCCCACGGCCGTCTACCGGCTCGACCCCGGTGCCGGCCCGCCCGAGCCGGTGATCCAGGACCTGGAGCGGCCCAACGGCATCTGCTTCGCGCCCGACGAGTCGCGCCTGTACGTGGTCGACTCCGGGCCGGCCCGGGCCATCCATGTCTACGAGCTCGCCGGCGGCCGGCCCGGCCCCCGCCGCCGCTTCGCCGACGTCCTCCCCGGCAGCCCGGACGGCATCCGCTGCGACACCGACGGCAACCTCTGGGCGTCCGCCGCCGCCGGCGGCGACGGCTCCGACGGCGTGGTCGTGTTCGCCCCCGACGGCACCCCGATCGGCCGGGTCCTGCTCCCGGAAGGCTGCGCCAACCTCTGCTTCGGCGGCCCGGCCGGCAACCGGCTGTTCATGACGGCCAGCCGCTCGGTCTACGCCCTCTACGTCAACGCCACCGGCGCCTGAGGGCTAGCAGTTAGCCGTCGGGAACCAGGATCAGCTTGCCGCGAGCGCCGGGCTCGAGGATCCGCCGGTGGGCGGCGGCCGCCTCGCCCAGGGGCAGCTCCAGCCCGACGACCGGGTCGAGGGCGCCGGTCCGGAGCTTGGCCGCCACCGCCGTGAGGGCGCTCGCGGTCTCCGCCGGCGAGGCGTTCCAGAGCGCGGTCCCCAGAACGGTCGCCTCCTTGCGCATGGTCAGCCGCGGGGTGAACTCCAGGCGGCCGCGGCTGCCGACGATCACCACCCGCCCGCCGACGGCCAGCACCTCCAGGTCCCGTTCCAGGTTCACGTCAGCGAGCATCTCCACCACCACGGAGACGCCACGGCCGCCGGTGAGGTCGGCCAGCTCGTCCAGATAGCCGGGTGCCGAGTGGTCCAGGACGTGGCCGGCCCCCGCCCCGCGGACGACCTCGGCCCCCTCGGCGGTCCCGGCGGTGCCGATGACCACGGCCCCGGCGTCGCTCGCGAGCTGGGTGGCGGCGATACCGACCCCGCCGCTGGCGCCATGGATGAGCACGGTCTCGCCCGGCTCGAGGCGGGCCTTCTGGAACAGCGCCCGCCAGGCGGTGACGCAGGGAACGCCCACCGCCGCCCCCTGGCCATAGGACAGCCTGGAGGGCAGGGGATGGACGGCCGCCGCGTCGACCACGGCCAGCTCGGCGTAGGTGCCCGAGCAGCCCGCCGTTGCCAGCGCGGCCACGAACACCCGGTCGCCGGGCGCCACCGCGCCGGCACCGGCGCCGACCGCGTCGACCACGCCGGCGCCGTCGAATCCCGGCGTGTAGGGCAGCTCCGGGGTGAAGAACGCGTAGGTGCCGGTCCGGATGTAGGTGTCGGCCGGGTTCACCCCGACGGCGTGCAGGCGCACCCGGACCTGACCGGCCCCCGGTTCCGGCACCGGCAGGGGCAGGTACCGCAGGACCTCCGGGCCCCCGAACTCCGGCACCTGGATCGCGTGCATGTCCGGCACCGCCGGGTCAGCCCTCCGGCTCCGCCATCGCGCGAGCGTGCTCGACCAGCGTCCGCCGCGGCGGCGTGAACACGTCCACCTCGAGACAGGAGGACTCCAGCGTGCGGGCTCCATGCGGCACCCACGGCGGGATCACCGCGACATCGCCGGGCCGCATGATGCGGAGCTCGCCGTCGAGCTCGAACTCGAACTCACCCTCGAGCACGACGACGATCTGCTCCTCCTCGTGGACGTGGACCGGCGCGACGGTGTTGGGCTCGAACGACACGAAGTTGGCCATCGCCCGCTCGCCCACCACCGGACGGAATCGCAGGCCGGGCACGAACTCGACCGCGTCGATGTCGGCCACCTTCACGAACCGCCCCGGCCCCTTGGGGACGCCGCGGGCCTCGGTGCTGAAGTGGGGTTCACCGCGAGGACTGGTCATTGGACGGATCCGATCTCCGGACGGCGGGCCGCCCATAGCCTACCCCCGCGTCTGCTCGACGGAGGGGATGGCTTCGCTCAGATACCAGCGCCAGAAGGCGCGGCGGGCCTCCGGATCGTAGTCGGGCTGGTCGGGCGTGGACGACTCGGCCAGAGATGCCAGGAAATCCGCCTCCCAGGCGTCGCTGTCGAGGTCCTCGTCGTCGACGTCGGCGGGTAGCTGCTCGCTGTAGTCTCCGGCCAGGACGCGACCGACGACCCTCGCCGCCGCCAGCCCGGCCAGGCCGGCTCGCAGCGGCCCTGCGGGGTCCATCAGGTCATCGGCCACCAGCTCGAAGCGGTCCATCTCGCGCTCGGCCTGCCCCGGCTCGGTGATCCCGGCCAGCGCCTCGTCGGCCAGGTCCAGCATCCGGCGGAACCCGCCGTCGCCGCCGGTGCCGGCGTCCCAGTGCCGCTGGACCCGCTCGGCCGCCAGCCGGTCGAGCCGGACCACGGCGCGCAGGCCATCGCTCGGCCCGCCGTTGGCGACACCCAGGACCGGACCAAAGCGGCGCCGGAGCCGCCGCCGCAGCGCCAGGGGGAGGTGCCCGTCCGGGGCTGCCTCCACGACCTGGAGGGCTTCGTCGATCAGCGGATCGTTGGTCATCGTTCGCCTGCTCTCGTGTCCGTCAGGTGCTAGCCGACGTCGGCGCCGGCCGCGGCCCCCACCAAGGTCCCGTCCCGGCCCAGGCTGTCCGGCGAGGTGGGCGGCTGCGGTGACGTGGGCGGCGCCGGCCCGAAGTCCTTCGGCCCCGGGTTGGGAATGATACGACCGTCGGGATGGAACAGCCGGGTGCCGTCGGGGTCGGTGACGACCTGCGGGCGGCCCGTGTCGATGGCCTGACGGCGGAGGAACTCCTGGCAGTCGGGGCACATCGGCTTGGTGACGGCGATCGGGTGGTCGGGCGCGGTGAGCGCCTGCTGCTTCTCGGCATGCGAGGCCTGGTACTTGCCCGGCCAGCCGTCCGAACGCCAGCTCTGGTCGCGGGCGCGGTTCGGGGTGAGGTCGTGGCCGATGCGCCGCGCGTGGTCCCGGACGGCCTCGGGGGTGGCGTGGCCGAACCCGTCCGGGCGAGGCTGCTTCCAGCCGCTCAGGGTCGGCTTGCCGTCGGCGGCCACCGCCTTGCGCGCGAATTCACCGGTCGCCGGCAGCCCTGCCTTGGCCTGCTGGGCGCGGGTGAGCGCCTCCCGGGAGTCGGCCAGCCGCTGGAGGTTGCGAACCGCCTCCAGCCTGGGGGCGAGCCGCTCGAGGCCCTTGCTGACCACCTTGCCGGCGACGCCGCCGGCCGCGCTGAACACGATCGCCACGCCGGCACGGAACAGCAGCTGCTTGCCGGTGATCCTGCCCTCGGCCCAGTCGACGGTCGCCTCGAGGGCGTCGCTGGCGCCCCACAGGACGAAGCCGGCGGTCATCACCACCGTCCCGACGCCGAACACCGCCAGCACGGCGCCGACCGCCGCCATCGAGATGCCGACCACCCGCATGACCTTGGCGAGGCCGCGGAAGACTTCGGCATGCTCGGCGACGAGGCCCTTGAGGTCGTCCACCCAGCCCGAGACCCGGCGCCGGCCCTTCTCCCAGGCATCCTCGAACCATCGCTGGCTGGCGGTGGGGGAGGTGCGCCCGGCGGCGCGGATGGCGTGCCCGGCCTGCCGAGCCGCCTCCAGGACTCGGGCGTTGACGCCGGCGGCGCTGGCCGCCTGGTCGTCCACGGTGGCCTGGAGCTGATCGATGCGCCGGTCAAGGGCGCGCCTGTCCTCCTCGTAGGCTGTTCGGGCGGCCGGGTTGGCGGCCGTCTCCTCGTCGCTGGGTTCGCGCAGCCCGGTCCGGTCGGCGTGGGCGCCGGCGAGCGACCCGTAGGTCTGCTCGGCGTCGGCGCGGATCCCGGCCATCTGCCCCCTGGCGTCGGCGAGCACGTCGGCGAAGCCGCCCAGCGCCCCGGCGACCTGCGCGAAGGCGCTCTGGGCGGTGTCCAGGTGCAGGGGGATCTCCGCCGCGCGGGCGCGGAACAGGTCACCCTCGCTGCCCACCCAGCCGCCGGAGTCCAGTCCCCGCAGGCCGGCGGCGGTCTCGCCGGCCAAGGCGGCGAACCGCCCGTAGGAGCGGCCCGACTCCCGGACCGCTTCCGGATCGCCTTGGACCACGAACCTGTCCGCGGGAAACGTGTAGGTCGCCATCAGCGCGCGGCTCCCTCCGGCCGGTACGACGTCAGCCCCAGATACGGGGCACGGCGGCAGGGGGTTCAGAGGTTCACGCCCGGCAGGCCTCCAGCAGCCGACTCGCGCTTCGGTCAGGTTGGTCGCATGACGGTCAGGCCAAGCTGGTTGGCTGCCGCGGCCATCCGGTCGTCGTAGGTGACGATCCGGGCGAGGTCAGGACCGAGCTGCCGGGCGGTCGCGAGGTGAACTGCGGCCAGGGACCTGAGCTCGATCGGCAGCATCGCGCCGGCGGCGTCGAGGACGCGATCGTTGATCCTCACTAGACGATTGATTCCAAGGGGTGCGTGAGGAGGGGAGGGTGCCCATGATCGGCGTTGCTACCCAACGTCGACCTCGTGGGAGGCCTGGTGGACGCCGACCTGGACACCCTCGCCACCGCACTGTACGTCAAGATCGACGAGCTGCTGCAGCAAGCACCCCAGCTGGCCCCTTGGCGGCCACCGGTGGGCATCCCACCCAAGCTCAGCGACGCCGAACTGGTCACCCTGGCGGTCATGCAAGCCCTGCTGGGGTTCACCTCCGAGGCCTGTTGGCTGCGTCATGCCGACCGCCATCTGCGGCACCTGTTCCCCTACCTGCCCCGGCAGGCTGGCTACAACAAGCGCCTGCGCCGGGCGGCGGAGCTGCTGCGCCACGCCATCCGGGCGGTCGTCACCGACACCAGCTTGTGGACCGACGACGTCTGGATCATCGACTCCACCCCGGTGGAGTGCGGTCGCTCCCGGGAGACCACCAAGCGCTCGGCGCTGGCCGGATGGGCCCAGTACGGCTACTGCGCCAGCCATTCGCGCTACTTCTGGGGGCTGCGGCTGCACCTGCTCTGCACCCTGCACGGCCTGCCGGTCGGCTTTGCGTTGACCGGCGCCAAGGCAGACGAACGCCAAGTGCTGGTGGACCTGCTCGCTGCGGAACCAGAGCTGGTGGCCACCCGGCCCGGGCAGACGCTGCTGGCCGACAAGCACTACTACGGCCGCCAGTTCGAGCAGGTCTTGGCCGAGCTGGGCGTGCGGCTGCTGCGGCCGGCCCGCAAGGGCGAGCCCCAGCGGCCTGGGGCGCACCTGTTCAGGCCGCTGCGGCAGCTGATCGAGTCGGTCAACGACACCTTCAAGGGCCAGTTGACCTGGAGCGCCACGGCGGCCGCACCCCTGGCGGGGTCGCGGTTCGGGTCCTGCAGCGCATCCTGGCCTTGGCCGCCGCGATCTGGCACAACCACAAGACCGGACAACCGACCCTACGGTCACTGGTCGCCTACGACCATTGACCTTGGAATCAATCATCTAG
>Ga0126307_10002436_pt1 | contig 12555 bp, 14 predicted proteins | sample Plot28_FD_89955 | JGI IMG/M metagenome (GOLD analysis project Ga0126307, IMG submission 89955) | Serpentine soil microbial communities from UC McLaughlin Reserve, CA, USA - Plot28 | ecosystem: Environmental > Terrestrial > Soil > Grasslands | place: USA: UC McLaughlin Reserve, Lake County...
CTGGTCGTCCGATAGGGATGATCCAGGCCGGGGCCGAATTCGGAGCAGAACATGGGTAACGACCGGTTGACCATATGCCAGATAAGCGACATCCATTGCGGCAACGCTTACTTCATCCCCGACCTCCTGGACCGGACGATCATCGAGATCAACCGTGCAAATCCGACGGTGGTCGTGGTCGCCGGAGACCTCACTGACGCGGGCTACAAGGAGGAGTTCGCGCAAGCCGCGGAATACATCGCTCGGATCGAGTGCGAGAACGTCATGGTCATTCCCGGCAACCACGACTCGCGCAACGTAGGCTATATCCACTTCGAGCGGCTCTTCGGCGAGCGTCAGTCGCTCATGGATCTCGACGACGTGGTTCTGGTGGGGGTAGACTCCTCAGAGCCGGATCTCAACGATGGGCAGGTGGGCCGCGAGCACTACGGGTTCATCGAAGAGGCCTTCTCCAATGCCAGGGACAAGCTCAAGGTATTCGTCGTCCACCATCATCTCATCCCACTTCCGGGAACCGGTCGCGAGCGCAACATCATCTTCGACGCCGGTGACCTCCTGGAGAGGCTTGTGGAGGCGAGGGTGGATCTCGTGCTCTCGGGGCACAAGCACGTGCCGTACTCCTGGAGGTTGGAGGACATGCTGATCGTAAACGCTGGGACGGCCTCGACCCTCCGCCTCAGGGGCAACACCCGCCCCTGCTACAACGTGATCGAGATCGAGGAAGGGCGGGTGGAAGTTTACCGCAAGTACCCGTTCAAGGAGCGCGAGCTAGCGGTGCGCTTCGACCGAAAGACCTGGGAGTACTCCCGCTCCGAGAAGAAGATCGGCGCTGAATATAACGGTCACCCGCAGCATTGAGCCAGATTTCAGCGGGCTCTTACGAACGGGGATGCTGAAGATCTATCGTCAGGCCGTGCCTTCTGAAGGTGTGAGGCGAACCTCATCGCCTACCGATAGCAGAAGAGCTCGGGCTGCATTGCCCCTGTTCACGGCGAGGCTCAAGCGCCAGTGGGAGTCGGGCACCGCGACCAGGTCACCATCCTCCGCGGTTCCGAAGGTCTCCACGTACCTCGCCTCGATGATTTCATTTCGAATTCCAATCTTCAGGGGGGTGCCGTACGGAAAGTCCAGATCCTCCTGCATAACTGAGAGCCGGGCGTTACCGAAACGATCGATGTTGATTATCTCCGCGGCGACACCCCCGCCTGGTTCCCGCCTGAACCCGGGGAAGTCAAGGGAAACCATCGAGGATTGCGTCACCCCTTCTCCCAGATCGTCGAGATTCGCTCCCGCGGCCAGGTGGGCCGCAACCGGGGAGAACACGTCACGGCCGTGAAAGGCGCTGGAGACGGGATGCACGTGGTATCGGGGGTTTGTCAGTTGCACCGCCCGCACGATGCCGCCCAGAGCGTCGGCAGCGGGCAGGAGGATCCCATTGTCCGGGCCGACCAGGTAGGCGCCGCTTCCAACCTCGGCGGCGAGTGCCCGCCTTCTGGTCTTGTCCCCCGGGTCTACGACGGCCAGGTAGACGCTGTCTTCGGGCATGTACCGGGTGGCGTGCCGCAGCGTCTCCGCGCCCCGGATGACGTCAAATCCTGGGATGGTGTGGGTGACGTCTATTATGGTAGCTCCCGGCGCGATGCCCTTCATCACACCATGACAGGTCCCCTCGAGGACATCGGTGAGACCGTAGTCCGATATAAAGCATATGGGTCTCATACGAACAGTATAAATCACGGCTTGGGACACAAAGCCCATACGGAGAAGATGAGCTAGTTTCGAGATGAGCAAGAATGCTCATACCCTTGCCTCTAAACCTCGGCCAGACCCCTCCCACGAAGTGGGTCAACGCTTCTGACACATGCCGTCGCACCGCACATACCCGTTAGTTCGCAAACTAGCCGACGCGCTCGACGTCGAGCCGCTTGATCTTCAGCCTGCTGGGGGGCTGTGGCATCATCTATTTATCAGCTTGCATCCCCGCCGCTACGCGTCTCACCTTCGTACGAGCTTAGGTGAACACCGGTGCTCGCAGCTTGAGCATCCTTGGATTTCGCTATACCTCGTCCACGAACGAGACTTCGTATAGGTGCGGTTCGAACTTCTCGGCTATCCTGGCCGCCTTCCCCATATGCTCGGTCGCTACTTGGTTCTGGAGCATAGCCTCAAACGCCTCTCGACTGCGCCACTGCGCGTAGTTGGTAACCCGGGTACCATCGAGGCTCTTGTGGATATTCGCTGAGACGAAGCCCGATTGATTCCTCATCACCCTCTGCGTTGCATCGATCAGTACATCCACCAAGCGCTGTTGATCCTCTGGAGCAACGGTGAAAACGTTGATCAGGGTCACCACATCGTTGTCTTTCGCGATAGTAACCATAGGCTGTCTACCTCCTCTAGCGGCTCGTGCGATGTGCACTCTCCAGGATCTTCATTCCCGCTCAACCTATTACGTCTGGTTCGGGCTTCGCACACGCTTGCCGCACGAGGTTCTCTCCTTCCGAGGCTACGCTAATTGTTAGTAGTCAAGGCGTTCCTTGATCTCGTAGTGCTGTGAACGCTCATCGAACCTTGCCAGCACCTCTCGCGCCTTCGGGGGCACATATGCCTGCTCGTAATCTTCGCCAGAGAATTGCTTCACGGCTTCCCAAGAGTCGAACCACATGATCGTGACGAACTCCACCTCTTCGTTGTCAATAGACCTACGGAGGAGTTGGATCCCCTTGTAGCCTGGAACCTTCTTGTCTGCGATTCCGGGAAAGATCACCTTCTTCAGCAGCCGCTCGTATCCGTCCGCGCTCTCGGGTTTCGTCCACCCGTGCCAGATTCTTCCGATCATAAGATCCTCCTGGTGAATAGGGTCCTGAGCCCTACGTCACCGCGTCGCTCTTGGGTTGAGCCCCAGGCCTTACGTTCTGATTGAGGCGGAAGAGGTTGGTCGGATCGTAGCGACCCTTGATGTCAGCGAGCCGCTCCCAGGTCGATCCAGGGTAGGCCTCACGGATGCGATCCTCGCCTTCTTCGCCCAGGAAGCCGACGTACGCACCGCCCTCACCCTGACGCAGCGCCGCCGCGAACGCGGTGAGCCAGGGCTCGTGCACAGGCGCCTCGTCGGGGCGCTCGTAGAGAGCGGCCACGTTCACCATGATCCGCGAGCTGCGGTGGGCGAAGGCGGTGGCCCCTGCGGGCACGCGGGCCATCGCCCCACCCAAGACCCGGATCTGAGCTACGGCCATCTGCGCACTCGAGGCCCGCAAGTGGTCGGCGATCGTCTCGGCGACGGGGAGATCGATGGCATCTAAGAACATCGTACGCGCCGAGCCCACCGGGTGGTAGTCGCCCTCCTCGGGAGGGTAGATCTCCGGATAGGGCATCGGCTTCAGCTCGTCTACGATCGGTGTTGCGAGCGCCCTGAACGGCGCGACGGCACGCTCGCCGGCCTCGATCTCGCCAGCGTAGACTAGCATAGCCATCACGACGAGGTGGCCGTGCACCTCCTCGGGCAAGAACGGCATAGGCGGTGCGACCATGACGTTGGCGATGGTGGAGAGCTCCTCTGGCGCGGCCTCCGCCTCAGCGACGAACGAGGCGATGACCTCAGGCCTCGCTGGAAGCACCAGCATGCCGCCAACGATCGTATCGACCTCGTGCAGCCTGTAGCGGAACCTGCTCACAACCCCGAAGTTCCCTCCGCCGCCCCTGATCGCCCAGAGTAGGTCAGGATACCGCTCGGCATCCACACGAAGAAGCTCTCCGTCGGCGGTCACGATCTCTGCAGCCAGCACATCGTCGATGGTGAGGCCGTACTTGCGCACCAGATAGCCTACCCCTCCTCCTAGAGTGATTCCACCTATCCCGACCGAGCCTGTGTCACCGAAGCCCGTAGCGAGGCCGTGGGCCCCTGTTGCGGCAGTGTACTCGCCCGCCGTCAACCCAGTCTCGGCCCACGCGGTGCGACCTGATACGTCGATCTTGAGATTCTTCATCTCCGAGAGGTCGAGCACGATGCCGCCGTCGGTGGTGCTGTGAGCGGCGAGGCTGTGGCCGCCGCTCTTGACGGCGAGCTCAAGCCCCATCTCACGCGCAATAGCCACGACGCGTGAGACGTCGGTTGAGTCCGTGACCCGCACGATAGCTACCGGGTGGCGGTCGAAGCCACCGTAGAAGACGGTGCGCGCCTCGTCGTAGCCGTCGTCCTGTTGGCGTATCACCTGGCCCCGGACGTTGGATGAAATCTCCCTGATAGCCATCTCATCGAGGGGCTTGGTCAGGGACAATCTCTTGGTGTCTTGCCGATTGTCAGTCACAACCTCAGCTCCGATCCCTGGTTAGCTTCTGGCATGAAACATACTCGCCAGCCGTGCTAAAAGCATCCACCGAATTATGGAACGAGGGGTTGAAATCCAGTTGGTCCGACTGTTAAGCCGGGCTAACTGAGGACCTCACGCTCGACCATCGTAAGTAGCTGGTCGTTCATCTGGTTCTCCTCGTGAGATAAGTTGAAGACGATAGACCGGTGCGCTCGAAAGAGAGCCTCCTACTCCGGCGTTCCTGGAATATGGCTGTTTTTCAGACAATAGGGTGGCACGGGCAGGGGCTTGGCACATCGTGCGGAAGCACAGTGTTTGGCCTGTACCTTCGTACGGTTTGTGCGAGGCCCATTCACCGAACGTCCTAGAGAAACTGTCGCAATAGTCTCGGTCAAGCTCGTGACGTAGCCCCACGGACTGCCGAGAGACTCCTTGTTAGCCGATTTCGTGCTTCGCTTACCGGCCAGTCAGACCATGTCACGAATTCGATCGCTGACGAGCCCACGTTTACGCGTGGGAATCTCATTGGCGACCATGCTCGCGGCGCCGTCCTAGTCCCAACCTCGATGGTCTCGCTCGCGCGAGACGCACCTCCATTACCATCCGACCTAGCCCAGGTTTTAGGTGCCTGCTCTGGCGGCGCCGGATCAGGTTCGGACCGTGCTGCTCGAGGCGATGGCATCCCTCTCGGAGAGCCTCTCCCGAGGGTTCACGAGATGTCCAAGAGGGAGATTCAGCATCTCCTCGGGGTCAAGGAGCGCGTTCTTAGCAGTTTTGGGATCTCCGCCCGTACTTCTGTGCTCTTCGGAGGTGAGAACCTCAGCCCTTGGGGCCGCTGGTGCCTGCTTTACGATCAGAAGTGTTTTGCGGCGGTGAGAGGTCTATCTCGACGTAGTCGGTACCATCCTCGTAGCGCAACCTCTCGGGCAGTCCGAGATCCCTGAGCAGGTGAAGCATCCTGGTGTTCTGGGGGAGGACAATCCCCGTGAAGGTTCTAACGCCCCTCTTCAGGGCCGCCTCTATCAGGCGTCTGGTCAAAGCCAGCCCAAGTCCCCTCCCCTGCCACCTGTCCTCCACCTCCGCCGCGTATTCTGCCCGCTCGGTCGTCCCCTCGCGATCGAAGCTCACGACGCCGATGATCTCTTCGGGGCGCTCGGGATCGACCGCCACCAGAGCAAAGCGGTCTATCCTATCGACGTTCGTGAAGTAAGCTGCTTCCCTGTCGCTTAGCTCCGGCTTGGCGGAGAAGAAGCGCAGGTAGACCGAACGCTCGCTCAGGCGGTGGTGGAAGCGTTGGAGGGCTGAGGCGTTGTCTGGCGCTATGGCATGGTAGGCGACACTCGTACCGTCGAGCAGCTCTACGCTACCCGAATCTTCCTCAGCAAGTGGAGCACCAGCCTCATCGACCAACAGCCCTTCCCTTGCCGACTCTTTCATTCCCAAACCCACAAACCTATCCCTACGTCTTCCTGTGAGCCCCAATCTCACTGAAGGGAACTTTAATGGTACTGCTTCATATTCTCAAACACTGGAAGATGAGTTTGGGTTTCTCACCCCCGAGTTGCTCCTTGATCTGGGCAGCCATCCGATCGAAGCCGGTAGTGATCTTCCCCTTGTCTCGGCTCGAGAACCAGATGCTCGTGCCCTCTTGGACTTCCGTTTGTACGGTGATAGATCCGTCGGCCATCTTTACTGCGGGTACGCCTCGAACAACGTACTCTTCGTCTTTCATGTAGCCAGGGGCTCTGAAACAGAAGCGCAAGCGATATGGCGTAACGCATCCAGTCGCGGTCCTCACTTAGGGCTTGCTCTGGTAGGTACTCCTTGAGTACTTCTGTGGCGGGTTACCGTCGATCTCGTAGATGACGTTGCCTTTCGAGCGGGTCACCTTCCGCTCACCACCTATTGGGATACAGCCATGGCTGATGGTCCAACCAGCCTGTGCCTTACCCGAGAGCAGGGCGTAGGCAACCCCACCAGAGATGACTTCGTCGTCGCAATATTGATAGGTTGGCTCCCCTATATTGAAGCTGTTGTTAGCCCCCCCACCCCACAGAGGGAGGAACCGCTCGCTCGGGAGATTTTCTTCCAGCCCTGCAAAGAAGTCATCGAGGTTGCCCATTGCAACGCCGAAGTCACTGCGCCCATCCGGGAAGATGAACAGGCCAATGGTGTCAGCAGATAGGTGAGGCAGCAAATCCTTGGCTACCCGCTCCCCGACGGCACGTGAGTCATCCTCAAGGCCCCTGCGTGTCCCATTTTGCCACCGCAGCTCGTCTGAGGAGATTGCCGTAATAACCACCGAGAAGTTGGATTCATCGGCGTTGTCTCCGATTATCGTGCCCTCCGCCGAACAGCCAGAGAGGGGTGCCTCTCCGGTAGTCTCGCGGACCGTGCGCAGCAAGGAGTGCTGATCGTAGCCGATCGAGGCGAACATGAAGACGAAGTCTGGCCTCTGGACGCCCGCCTTCTGTAGCGCTTGCTCGGCGGCTTCACGACCCGCGACGTCTGGATTATGATGCCTACTCATACCGACCCTGGCTGTGGTAGCCATGGACGTACCTCCTGCTAGTCAAGACCATGTTAGCCCAGGAAGGGTTGAGGAGCATCTCTAAATCGCCCTATCTCGCCTCTCCATAGGGCACTGGTAGTCGTCTGTCCTCGGCATGTGGTGGGCCCTACTCTTGTGTTTCGCTCCCCCTCGGTGGCGGGTCGGGGCGCAGCCACAAGGAGACGTGGACGGGCTGCATCGTCTCCCTCACCACGCCTACCAGCTCGTCGCTTAGAGCACCCAAGTTAGTCTCGTCGCGCAATCTGGCCGAGAAACCTTCAAGCGTCATCCTCGCGTCGTACTTTTTACGGTAGAAGCGCCTATCGATGAACGACTGGATGCGCCGTCTCAATGGATTGAACAGGGCCGCTATCACCAGGGTGGAGACGACGATGGCTAGCTGTGGCTGCTGCTCCTGGCCGGTGAGCGTGCGGAAGATTGCCTGAGTCGCCGTTACGCCCCCGAAGTAGACCAGAGCCAACATCGCCGTGAGCGAGCCGTAGACGAGGGTACGGTTGATGATGATGTCGATGTCGTAGAGGCGGTATTTCAGAACCGCAAAGCCTACGGCGATCGGGACTCCCGTATAGCTTAGGGCAGTCATCGTGTCGAGAAGCCTGGTCCATGACGGTGGCTTTGATCCGTAGATTAATAAGATTATCAGGCTGATCAGGAACAGTAGGGCAACCACCGAAGCGGCGAAGGCTATCCACTTTATCTGCTCTCGCTCTTCGTCTCTAGAACGCCGGTAGCGCAACACCAGACTCACCACCGAAGCAAGGATGCACAGAGCCAGAAGCGGGAAACCAAAATTCGCTCCATCCGATAGCCAAGGGAAGCCTTCAAGCCCGAACGGGTTACGTATCTTCCCCGGGAGGCTCGCCACGGGACCGGGGGCGAGGCCGAAGCCTACGCTGAGCACCACGATCACAGCCCCGGAGAGCCAGGCTAGTGGACGCCATCTCCTGGAGAGGAGCCTTCCATCTGGGAAAAGCATAAACAGGTAGGTGGCGAACAACCCCACAGCGGGCATCCACAGCCAGTTGCCTAGCCAGGCGACGCCAATCGGAAAGGCAACCGAGCCGGGATTAGCCACCCCGTAAATGCTGTAGTATTCGCTCACACCCAGGAGCAGGAACAAGGAGCCAACTGCTAGGCAGATCCAGCCTATGAGGTTGTAGGGGCGCCTGGAGGCAATGACGGCACCTACTAAAGGGAAAGCCAAGAAGGGTACGCCGATTAACAAGTCGGTGAGGGCGAACGTGGTGCTTACGCTGCTCGGCACTTGCGGCGCGGATCTGATGAGGACGTACAGTGCGACAATGGCCAAGAACATGGCCACACACAGCATGGACAACGACCATGCCAGCCAGGAGGCGACGCGGCCGCTCATTCTACTTACTCCTTGCCCCTGTCCGCTTACCCTTTCTGTCACGACTTCACCACTCTACATCACCACCGTCTCCCAAGCGTCACGAGGCACCACTTTATGCTCACAATCGTTCCCGCCAAGATTCCCTGCTCAGACCTTTGCCGCTCCTTCAGTAATACCGGCACCGTGACGAAGCCTGGCGGCATAGGACAGGGCCTATGCCGACTTCGGAGCAGATTCGCATCAATTCTGCCAAAGGGGAGCGAAAGGGTCCTCACAAGCATCAGGCCTGTAACCTACGTGACAGCGAATCCAGTAGAATATGTGACCATCCGTATGGATGGCGAGGAGATGACGAATTGAGCGAGACAGAGAAGATCACGATCAATCTAGGCCTGGTTGACCTCGGGCAGATCGACCTGCTCGTGCAGGAGGGCTTTTACCAGAACCGCACCGACTTCATCCGCACGGCGATTCGCAACCAGCTCAACGCGCACGCCGAAGCGGTCAAGCAAACGGTAGCCCGCAAGGAGCTGGTGCTCGGCCTGCAGCACTACGCCCGCCCTGACCTGGAGGCGGTGCGCGAGGCCGGCGAGACGTTGGAGATAAGGGTGCTAGGCCTGGCAACCATCGCCGACGACGTCCCCCCGGAGCTAGCGCGTGATACGATCGATTCCATCGACGTTCTGGGAGCATTCAGGGCGAGTCCAGAGGTCAAGGCGGCGCTAGCAGGACGAATTCGGTCCACGTAACGCGGAAAATGACCACCTTAGCGTTGACCGGCCCTCACCGCTTGGTCCTCACGATCCAGCCTTGCATAGCCTGAGGCTGATCGTTTCCATTCCGGTAACAGCCCCACCTACGGTCGCACGCCTCGCAAACACACGCTGTGCGACGGGTGGCCTAGATAGAAGTCCACGTGCAATTCTTCGCAGCAGTCAGCCTCGTTTCCTTGACAAGAACTCCTCAGGGTGTATTCTACCATCTGAGTGGATGGTATATAGATGTTGAACAGATGATAACGAAGGAGAACATGACCATGAGTGACCAGATGCAGGGCGGCATGGCGGAGGCGATGCGCCTCATGCAAAAGGGTGATCTGACCGAGGCGACCGCCGTCATCCAACGTACCCTCGGGGGTGGCTCCTTCGGGAGCGGATTTGCCCGGCTGGCTTCGCCGGACGCCCCTGGTGGTGCCGGCACGCCGATAGATGTGGAGAGCACCGTCGTGAACGAAGCCGCGCACCCTGATGTGGTTAGTGGGCCTGCCGCAGGTCGTGGGCCGGCCGCGGCCACGCGCCCTTCCGCGTCGCCCCTGCTCTTCGGTAGCGTGCCATTGACCATGCCGGAGGGGTTGTCTTTGACGGTGCCCGACAGCATACCCTTGACCATGCCAGGGGTCTTGCCCGGACAACCGGGTTTGCCCGGCGCTATGCCCAGCCCGAAAGAAGGAGAGACCGATCCGGCCGTTGTTCCGACGGGGGGACGCTTTGTCGAGCGCACCTACACTAATCAGACCGGGACGCGTGCTTACAAGCTGTACGTTCCCAGCGGCTATATAGGCCAGGAAGTGCCCTTGGTCGTGATGCTCCACGGCTGTACCCAGAGCCCCAACGACATCGCCGCCGGAACCCAGATGAACTTGCTCGCCGAGGAGAACATCTTCCTGGTAGCATATCCAGCGCAGGCTCAGGGCGCCAACATGAACAAGTGCTGGAACTGGTTCAAGGCTTCAGATCAGCAACGCGGGCGAGGGGAGCCGTCGCTGGTCGCAGGCATCACGCGCCTGGTCATCGACGAGTACAACGTCGCCGATGGCCAGGTGTACGTGGTCGGCATGTCGGCCGGTGGGGCGATGGCGGCGATCATGGCCGAGACCTACCCCGACCTCTACGCTGCGGTCGGCATCCATTCCGGCCTCGCCCCCGGCGCGGCCCACGACATGCCCTCCGCGTTCGCCGCGATGCACCAAGGGGGGTCGGCTAGCCCGCGCCGGGATGTTCCCATGGGGACACCCACTGGGGAGTCTGCCCGGCCAGTGCCCGCGATCGTATTTCACGGAGATCGCGACAAGACGGTTCACCCGCGCAACGCCGACCACTTGCTCGAGCACTACTGTCCCGCCAATCTCACAGGTAACCAAGCGGAGGCGAGCGGATCTACGCCGCGCGGGTCGGTGCGCCAGGGACACGTCCCCGGCGGGCACGCCTACACTCGCGCTACGTACCGCGACGCCGGAGGACGCGCCATCGCGGAGCAGTGGACCGTTCACGGGCTCGGGCACGCGTGGTCGGGCGGTAGCTCCTCCGGCTCCTACACCGATCCCAAGGGTCCAGACGCTTCCGCGGAGATGGTTCGCTTCTTTTATGAGCACCGCCAGCGGGAGAGATAGGGGCGGCACCCGTTTGACAGGCACGGTTGCGCATATAAGCGCCGGCAAACCTATACGGTTCGGATTCTACAGAATGCTGTAGATGATCCTCTAGCCTCGGCTTCGCACAGTGCGAAGCCGAGGCTAGAGACATTGTGGTATACCGCCAAGCCCGGTTAACCCACACGTACCTTGGCGCCTGGACACCCTGGAGGCACCTGCTGGGTGTACGGATTGCCTATCACGCCCCCTGACGCAGCCCGATCAGCGGCGGCGTCAGTACCAGTGTCAAGGTCAGCGGAGCACCGCATGCCCTCAATGAGCATAAACCCCCTTGACGAGATGGAAACAGCCCTCAACTTGTATCTCAGTGGTGTCAAGTGCTTCCAACGATGTATCGGGGGCTTCTCAAAACCCCGAGTATTCGCCTTAGATAAGCTAGTTGTAGAGACACGACGAGCAGACTCGAACCGCGGCACCCGTCATGAATTCAGGGGCCTCCGGGGCCAAAAACGCCACCGTCCGCGGGACCTCCTTCGGGGTGGCGACGCGCCCGAGGGGGCACTGCAAGCGAATACCCTCTCCCTCGGGCCCGCGATCGGCCATGCCGGTCACGACGAAGCTTCGCCAACCCGCGCCGCCCTTTCGTAGCGAGGTGCCCCATCGCCGCTGGTCGCCGGGCGCTAGCCGAAGGCGGAGACGCCGGCCTCCGCCACCTCGTGGTCCTCATCCACCGTGCCTCCACTCACCCCTATCGCGCCGACCACCTCGCCATCGCGCGTCAGCGGGATGCCGCCGGCGAAGATGACGATCCGGCCGCCGTTCGTGGTGTTGATGCCGAAAAGGGGCTGACCTGGCTGGGCCATCTCGCCGATCTTCCTTGTGGTGAGACCTCTCCCCGCCGAGGTGAAGGCCTTGTCTATGGCGATGTCGATACTTGCCACCCAGGCCCCATCCATCCTGTGGAAGGCTACAAGGTTCCTTCCAGCGTCCATCACGGCTATGTTCATCGGCAGGCCCATCTCTCGTGCCTTGTGCTCGGCGGCGGAAACGATTCCCTTGGCTTCTTCAAGCGTGATCACCGCGTTGTTACCTCCCCACTTGCGGACGAGCCAATTACCTCTGACCCATCATAGCCCATTACGCTGGTTATCCGGGCTAGGCCCTTGTTTGCTGCTCGCCATCTTACCCCGTGATGTGGTCTGCAGGATCTGCTTCTCCAACCTCCTATCGGTCTGTCGGTAGGTGATCACGTAGCGCATCCCGAGGTGGTAGGCGAGCAGTAAAGCCGCGATGCCGAGCACGAACTCGAGGCCCAAGCCAGTGACCTCTGAAGACGATCTCCGTCTACCATACCCTATTCAAACCTAGCCACAAAGTGCGCGACCCATAGCGGGACTTGGGCTGTCGGCCAAACCAGACTGGCGGCAAAGCTCCTTCTGTGGCATGCTTCTCTGCCCGCGGCGCCGTTCGAGGCGGCCGCGGGATGGCGTTTCGAGGCGGTACGGCGTGTCATCCGCACCGGTCGGGAGGAGGTCCGAGTACCGGGACTCTGCTTCAGCCACGACGATCAAGAAAATCCGCCGAAGCTGTCACAACCGATTGGCGGCCGGTGTCCTTATGTCGAAGCCAACTGAAACCCTGGAGGAGACATGGCAACCAACACCCGGATCCCGAAGGCCGAACTGACAGGCATCTACGGCGCGATGGTCAAGCGGATGTCTCGCAAGATGTTCGCCGAGGTGCCCGAGCCGGTCGAGGCGGCCTGGCACAACCGCAAGGTGCTGAACTTCTCCTTCAGCCTCGGTCGCAAGGCACAGAAGTGGGACCAGTGTGACGAAAACCTGAAGTCGTTTGCCCACATGGCGGTGGCCAGCCTGGTCGGCTGCAGCTTCTGTCTGGACCTCGGCTACTTCCAGGCCCACAACGAGGGACTCGACGAGACCAAGGC
>Ga0126307_10002437_pt1 | contig 12551 bp, 12 predicted proteins | sample Plot28_FD_89955 | JGI IMG/M metagenome (GOLD analysis project Ga0126307, IMG submission 89955) | Serpentine soil microbial communities from UC McLaughlin Reserve, CA, USA - Plot28 | ecosystem: Environmental > Terrestrial > Soil > Grasslands | place: USA: UC McLaughlin Reserve, Lake County...
TGAATACCGTCTCACCCTCAGGTTCCTCGAGCGTCTTGAGGAGCGCGTTCGCGGCCTGCACGTTGAGCGTATCGGCCTGAAGGATGAACACCCTGCGCGCACCCTCGAAAGGCCGGCTCGCCGCCAGACGCACTATCTCCCTCACCTGCCCGATGGTCGTGAAGGCACCCTGGGGTAAGATCTCCGTCAGGTCCGGATGCAGCCCCCTGAGCGCCCTGTCTTCGGCCGCCCCGTCGCCCCCGGCGACCAGCGCGGCCCCAAACCTCAGCGCAACCATCCGCTTGCCCACGCCGGGAGGACCATGGAACAGGTACGCCTGTGAGACCTCACCGGACTTTAGAGCCCGCCCGAGTAGCCGCAGCGCCGTCTCGTTCCCGAGTACGCCCTCGAACCTATCCTGCCGGTCGCTCACCTAACCCCATCTTTCGCACGTCTTGCCCGGACGATCCTGGGCCCCCTCTGCGCCGCCACTTCAAGGGACCTAACGAGTATATTGCAGTTGGCGCATCCTACCTACCACCAACCCGGCAAGATCCCCGGGCGGGAGCGAGGCATCCAGAACTTCGATCCTCTCGGGCTCCAGGCGCGCCAGTTCCTCGAATCCCTCTTCGACACGCCGCATGAAGTCGGCCCCTACCGCCTCGATCCTGTCGGGAGCCGCCCCGAGCTCTCTGGCCCGCCGCTCCCTCTCGTCCTGGTCGAGGCGCAGGTAGAAAGTCCTGTCGGGCACGACGGTCCCTACGGCGTAGGCATTCAGAGCGCGTACCGCCTCGACGCCGAGTTCCCTCCCGAAGCCCTGGTAGGCGAGGCTCGAGTCCAGGTAGCGCTCGCAAAGTACGTTCTCGCCGCCTTCGAGACGCGGGAGTATAGCCTCCTGTACGTGATCAGCGCGGGCTGCCGCGTACAGGTACGCCTCCGTCCACGCGTCCATCTTAGCCTCCGGATCCAGGACGACCTCCCTGATGCGCTCGGCCGCCGGTGTGCCGCCGGGCTCTCGGGTGAAGTGTGTGGGAGGCTTCGAGCCTGTAAGCAACGGTCTGATGGCGCGTACAAGGGTGGACTTGCCCGAGTAGTCCGGGCCTTCGATCGTTATGAAGATGCCCCTCTGTGTGCCTTGCCGGGTCTGCGCGGCGGGCCTTCCAGTTAGGCCGCGGCCCTGCGCATGGCGTGCCCCTCCGCAGCCGAGACGTGCGCCTCGAAGAGGCTCTCCTGCTGCGGGCCGGCGCCGCGCATGGCTTCGGCGTGCCACTGGACGCCGAGCAGCCACCGCTCGGAGAGATCCTCAGCCTCGACGGCCTCGACTACCCCATCTGAAGAACGGCCCGTGGCGACCAGACCCTCGGCGAGAGATTTCACCCCCTGATGGTGGTAAGAGTTGACCTTTACCACCTCGCGGCCCATTACCTCGGCAATGTAGGACCCGTCGCCGACTCTTACCTCGTGCGCGGGCTGCCACTTGGGGGTGTCCTGCCTGTGTTTGAGGAGGTCATCCTCCCACTGCGAAGGAAGGTCCTGATAGAGCGTCCCCCCAAGGGCCACGTTCAAGACCTGCATCCCCCGGCAGATCCCGAAGATCGGTATCCCGCGCCGAAGCGCCAGCCCTACCAACGCCATCTCGAAAGCATCCCGCTCGGGGAGCGTCACCCCGAGCTCGGGCACCGGCTCCTCCCCGTAATAGCCGGGGTCCAGGTCGCTACCACCGCTCAAGAGCAAGCCGTCGACATTCTGAATCACCGCCTCAGCAGCCCTCTCATCCCCCGTCGGCGGTAACACCACGGGTGCGCCCCCGGCCCCCGCAACGCCCTCGATGTAGTCGAGGTCCGCCCTGACGAACTTGCCCAGCGGCCGCTCCGCGACCGCATCCGCATCTTCTTTCAGCGTCGCCGTTATTCCTATGATCGGGGGCAAGCTCTACTCACCTGTTAACAATATCTTCGCTTAGCTTAACTATATATAGCAGAATACCAGATCACGCCCATAATGGCGAGTACGATAAGGTAACCGGTCGCCCGGATATAGGCCGTAGGTTCATAGAAAGAGGGCTCGTCGTCGAGATCGAGCCTATTCTCTATGTGGTGGACTTCTGAAGTTCCTGGGCGCTCTGTATCGATGTGCCCTCACCCCCCTCTTTCGCCTTCTCGGCGGCCTCACGCTGCTCCTGCTTCTTAGGGCAGTCCATATTAATGCATGTTACCCAGGGACGCTTCCCCCCAAGCACCTTTATCTCCGGCGAGCCGCAGGCATCGCACGGGGTACCCAGGGGTATGATCTCACCCCGCTGCGGTAGCGGGTAGGTAACCTGGCAATCGGGATAACCCGTGCAGCCGACAAAGCGCTTGCGGCTCTTACGGTTGCGGCGGATGATCAGGTCGTGTCCGCTCTGTGGACACTTGCCTATGATCTCATCGGTCCTTATACCATCCCACACGATATCCGCGAACTCGGTCTCGGAGCTCTGAAGGTGATCGTAGACCCTACGGAGCACATCGCGTGATGAATCGACGACGGACGCCTTGCTGATCCTGCCCTCCGAGATTTCATCCATGCTCCGCTCCAGCTCGGCCGTCATCTCGTGGGAGGCGATCTCGGAGGCAAAGTCCGTCAAGGCCTGCGCCACGGCCATGCCCTTCTCGGTCGGGACCAGCGGGTCGTCGTGGATGTAGCCGCGATCGTAGAGGTTCTGGATGATGTTCGGGCGCGTAGCCTTCGTGCCGAGTCCGAGGTCTTCCATCACGTTTATGAGGCGGCCCGCGCCGTAGCGGCCCGGAGGCTGGGTCTCCTTGGCGAGGATCTCTTTCCTGATAACCTCCACGACGTCACCCTCGGAGAGGTTTGGGATCTCCTCATCAGCACGCCGGCTGTACGGGTAGACGCCGAGCCAGCCTTCCTCCGTGAGAACCGTCCCGCCCGTGACTAGCGGTTCGCCGCCCGAGTCGAAGCGCAGTGTCGTGCGTAGCGTCTTCGCCGGGGCTGAGAGGGTGGCGAGGAAGCGCCTTACGACGAGCTCGTAGATCTTCCACCGATCATCCCGCATCGACTTCCTGGATGCGTAGCCGGTCGGGTAGATCGGGGGGTGGTCCGTAGTCTCCTTCTTCCCGCGCGTGGGCGAGAGTTTATCCTGAGAGAGCAGCTCCTTGGCGTGCTGCCCGACTCCCTCGACGCGACCCAGGTTCCCCAGCACCTCGCGCAGGTCGAGCGAGCGCGGGTAGACGGTATTGTCCGTCCTGGGATAGGAGATAAAGCCGTCAGTGTAGAGGTCCTCGGCTATGCGGGCAGCCCTGGAAGGGCTGATACCGATGTTCGCGGCCGCCGTCAGGAAGGCGGTTGTGTTGAACGGCGTCGGCGGCCTGCGGGTCGCCGACTTCTGCTGGACCTCGACGACCGTGGCGGTCTCAGCGACGTTCTCGTAGGCTTTCTGCGCCCTCGCCTCTTCTTCGAAACGCTCGGTCTGGTGGCGAACGGTGAACGGCTCGCCGTTCCTCAGGTCTACCTCCAGCTCCCAGTACGGCTGTGGAACGAAAGCCCGCCGCTCGCGCTCGCGGTCGGCTATTAGGACGAGCGTCGGTGACTGGACGCGTCCTACCGAGAGGAAGGCGCTCCCGTAGCGCTTCGTGGCGCGTGAGACCCAGCGGGTCAGGGTCGCGCCCCAGATCAAGTCTATATCCTGCCTCGCCTCGCCGGCGTCGGCCAGGTCGTTGGAGACCTGCACTAGCTCGTCGAAGGCACGTCCGACCTCCCCAGGCGTAAGGGCGGAGAAGCGGGCACGCTCAACATAGCCTACGAGCTTCGGGTTCGCCTCGAAGACCAGGGAGAGGGCTTCGACGCCGATCAACTCTCCCTCACGGTCGAAGTCCGTTGCGATGACCACCCTGTCCGCCTTCTTCGCGAGCGAGGTCACGGCCTGGGCAACGCCCTTCTCCGAGACGGACTTCAGGATCTCCGCGTCTATGAGCTCCCGCGGCTCGACCTTCTGCCAGTTCGAGTATTCCTCGGGATACTCAGGGTTAAGGACATGCCCCTTCAGGCCGACCGAGACCGTCTCCTCTCCCTTCCACATGAACGTGTGGTGCGGCACTGAGCGGTGCTTGCCTTCCCTGACGGACCCTTCAGAGAGGAACTGGGCGATCTTCTTCGCAGTATTTGCTTTCTCGGAGATAATTAGTCGCATCTTGATCCTGGTTATAACACAATGCAGCGGGTTGCTTCGACCCGGAGGAGGAGTGGGCTACAGCACAAGAAGCTAGCAACCCGGGATGGGAAGGGATGCAGACTGACGGTGGATCTCCTGAAGTTGTTCTACCAATCGTGTTGGCTCAGGGACAACCAGGCTCTCCCGCGTCTCCCCTGAGTCGACCTCGTAGGCGATGGCGACTTCCGGTTCGATCACTATGTGTCCGTCTCCCCGGAGGGTTTCGACGTTGCGCTGAACGGCGGCCTTGCTCCACATAACGTCGTTGACGTTGGGGTAGAAGATCACCGGTCTCGGTGAGGCGAGGATGGTGGTGGTAAGCAGGTTCGAACCGAGGCCGTTGGCGGCCTGCCCGATCACGTTCGCCGTTGCGGGCAAGACCACGAACATCTCGCTCCAACGGGCGAGCTCTATGTGGCCCGGTCTCTTTTCCACGGTCGGTTCCTGCTCCAGGAAGACCTCATCGCAAACCAGGGCGACGGTAGAAGGCGGCAGCATACGGGCCGCAGAGGGGGTCATGATCACCCTCACCTCATTCGCAAGCTCCGCACGCAGGGTGGCAAGGTAGGAAGGAAGGTTCAGAACGGCCACGGATCCGGACACACCCACTAACATTCGATACATCAGGTCCCCCTCCTTGGTCTACCCGGATACGTCAGGCTTCAGTGACCAGCTTCTCATAATCCTCTCGCAGGCGCTTGGTCTGGCTAATGCACGCCCTCTGAAAAGTTACCCAGCTCGGGAACTCCGGCTCGGCAAGCCTGGCGGATTCGGCGAAGAATGACTCGGCGTGGCCGAGAGCCTCGGATACCACGCCCTCTTCCAGAGCCCGCTCGTAGAACGTGTCCGGATCCGGCATGTTCTGCGTGGCAGAGTCGTCGGGAGACGGATGAAAGTAATGGAGAGCGCGTCCTACCGCCCAACTCAGATTGAGGTACCGAAAATCCTCTTCTATGTCGAGGGCGTCGTCGTAGAACTGGACGCCGAGCGCCCAGTTGTGCCAGGAGGACCTTGCCCGTCGAAGCAGGCCGTCCCTTGCCCCCACGAGATAGAGCACGGCGTCCATCGGCGCGCGGACCGGCCCGTGTCTCGCACTGGCATGATCGGCGTAATCTTCGAGGGCCATCGGGGATGCGAAACCCCCGGAGCCGTCGAGGATCAGCGACAACCCGTGGCGGGCATGTAGCTCCGAGAGCACGGGGAAGAAGGACGCGGCGGCAGCCCCATCGAGCACCTCCGCGTAGCGCGAGCCTATGAGCGTGATCAGGGCGTCGTTGAGCCGGTGTGATAGTGCCAGGTCCGGCGTGGAACCAGGATGGTCGACCATCTCGTCGAGCCAGCGGTTGCGCGCGTACTCCAGCTTCGCCGCCACGGCCAGCTCGCCCAGCGAGCCTTCACGGACCCGTTTCCGCGATCCGTAAGGCAGAAAGTGAAGAGGCATAAGATGGACAGCGGGTTCGTCAACGGTCAAGTACGTGTAGTACGACTCGAAAACCTTCCCCCGCGTCAGAGACAGCGAGAGGGCTGCCCTCTCGGCCTCTTCACCGATACGGCGGGCATTCAGCGTTGGGAAGACGAGATCCACATCCTGCAAGCCATTGCCCCATGATGCGCTCACGTCGCCCCCTCAACGCCTGCGGCCCTCAATTCGAGGCCGTCCCCTCAGCAGTTCCAGCTGCTGCAACGGCGTTGCACGACGATGGCACCGTTGCCCACCGCCACGTAGGGCGTTTGCCCGAGCGAAGCGGCAACGTAGGATGGGGCGCTCGCGGCAGCGGGGCCATCGTGTTCTTGTTCGGTACGGGCCCTAACCCTGGCCAACAACCCGGACCTGCCGAACGACCCGCCGGCCATCCGGTTATCGATGTGGTTTTCGTGCTGCAACTCGATCCCTCCCTCGTATACTCAGCTTTATCTGTCCTTACGAGATTCCCTACTCCACTGCTTGTGCGTTCCCTCCTGGTCGGTCCTCCATTCTCAGTTATCGCCCTCCAACGCCCGCAGTGCGCGTTTCGCGGCGTCGTACGCTTCGACAGCCGCGCGGTGCTCGGGCCCGTCGCGAAGCTGCATCGATACGTGGGTCGGATCGATCATGTTCGTATCGGCCGCGCTCGCGGCGACTATGTAGTACCAGAGCGGCGGCGTTCGCGGGCCCTCGCTCTCACCGTGATTGTCGACCAGGTCGAGCGCCGCCTTTAGCGCGTCGTGCAGCGGCGCCGACTTGACCGTCTGAGGTTCGTGGGCACGTGATCTCCATCCCGCAGCCCAGCTTATCTTCGATGCCAGGACATCGTCGCAGAGGATCTCTTGCTGGAGCTCGTAGAGCTTGCGCGCCGCATCGGGTATAATATGTTGTGCCTCGCTCGAAGGATCTCTCATGACGGCCACAAGGCGGATCGTAGCCAGGGCTTTCTGCGTATCGGACTGGGATAAATCCCTTATGCGGCACGCCTCTACGACGGCGTTGGAGGTGTGCATCAACCGATCCGCCGCACCGGAGCTGACGGCCTGCCATTCGAGGGACTCAAACTGTTCCTGGGCATGGAGCCATCCTGTCTGGAGCCTGTGCAGGAGCGTCGTGGCGACGGCCGGCGTATACCGTAGGGAGAGTCCGGCGGTGAAAGCGAGGATGCAAGAGATGGCCAGGCATGCCTCTACGGTGTTCAGCACCTCCAAAAGGGCCCGCCGGTCTCCCCCGGAGAACCAGACTCTCAAGCCGGCGAAGACCGTCGACTCTAACGCTATGGCGGCTATGCATACCATGCCCACGGAGAAGGCGAGGTTCTTGAAGTAGAAGCGTCGTTTGAGCCCTGGAGCCCGTCCGGCCATCACAAAGACCACCGCCGCAACGCTCGAGTAGAGTCCCTCGGGGACCATGATCAGACCCTTCAGCACGAAGAACTGGGGCGGAGCGGGGGCGTAAACGCGCATGGCCGGAGATGGCCAGACTAGTCCCACGACGGTGGCAAGACCAAGCGAGAGTAGTAGGACGAGCGGCGCCGACCCCAGCATCGCTCGCAGCCACGGCCTGCGCACTACAGGCTCCGCCGGCAGGGTGCCGTGTCGGGATGGGAGGCCACCACCCAGGGCGAGGCATACCCACGCTACTATGAGCACCACGGGCAACTCCGTCATAACAGCCACCATGATCTCCGCCCGCCCGCCGGCGAGGTCAATCAGGCCTACGGCGCCGAACATCAGGGCCACAAAGAGCAGGTTGCACGCTGCAAAGACGCTGAACCTGGTCCTTCTCGATGGAACGAGAAAGCACAAGAAGACGATAAACGCCACGAAGCTTACGCCGCCGAGCACGAGAGCCTGGTGTTGGGCCGCGCTCATAGGACGTCGTACATGTCGTAGGCGTGGGGATTGTCGTCACCCAGGCAGCCGGCGAAGAGGGCATACGAAGCCCTCAGATTGGCTTCGCGCTCCCTAAGCGATTCCCTGGCGAACGGGCATCCTCGTGCGAGCTTCTTCCCCTTCTTGAGGGGAAGGGTCTCAAACGTTGTCTCTTCAGAATCACGTGTGTCCTCGTCGGCCTGCTCGTCGGGCTCGATCAGGAGGTCGCCGGCCGCCAGGTGCCCAAGCTCGTGCAGGATGGCCAACGTCAGGACCAAAGGGGGCAGACTGCCAGGTACGAAGATGGCCGCCATGTTGAACTGCTCGGAGTAGCGCAGTTCCCCCAGCCTTCCCGAAATCGCAAGGAGGCGCGAAAGTTCGGGGTACCAGGAGTCCGGGATGACATGTACGGTTATAGAGATATTGAGGTACTCCCCGAGAGCATCAGAATAATCTTCTGGCTCGAACCTCCGCCCAGAGAGGCCAAGGACAGCCAGTTCCTCCTGGAACTCGGCGGCCGTGAGCAAGGGCCTCGATCCGTCGATTCGAGATTGCGCGGCGCCGAGGTTTCGAAGGGCACGCAAGTAGCCGGCCAACTTGGCCACAAAAGTGCCTGTGAGCTCACGCTTCGGCACGTTAACGTTCATCGTCGACCACGCGTGCGCCCTCGAACTGCCTGATGATACCCAGGATCATTTCTCTCTCACGACCGGGAAGGTGTAGGCTCTTGTGGGCTATGGCGCTTACCGTCTCGTCCCTAAAAATGCTCATCGCTTCTTCATCCAGAATTGGCGGCCCTCTCGTCGTATCGAGGAAGTATGCAGGATGCACGCCGAACGCCTCCGCCAGGGTAACGATCTGGTTCATGGACGGGTCGGTCAGTCTCCCCGCCCTTATCTGCTCGACGTGTTCCTCCGTCAGGCCTCCCAGGCTCAGGCGGGCTATTTCGGCGTTTGTGTAGGGTCTTCCCGTCGTCTCGTTCTTTATGATTTCGAAGAGCCGGTTGACCTTGTCGGCGACGCTCAGGTGTCCAGGCACGGGGTCGATGGGTGTCCCGTCCACAAGACCCGGGCTCTCCTCGAACCATAGCTCCGGAGGGAAGTCCATAACCTTGGCTATGGCTTTCAACTTCTCGAAACCAGGGTTCTCGATCCTGCCCTTCCGCAGATTGGTGATGTAAGAGCGCGTAACGATACCACCCGTCGCCTCATCGATCTCCTGGCCGCTCCACCTGCGCCCGTCCGGACGACGGTACATCTCCAAGAGGCCCTCGAACTTCTGCGCGATGTGCATCTGAGCCTTCCGCCTCCACCCCACTAGTGTTCCGGTTCAATATACGATACCATACTCTGTGTCGTTTAAGCAATACAACTGTGGGAGAAAGGGGAAAGTTTGTCGAACGGAAGAATAGCGTACGCCGGGCCTGAAGGGTAGGCGTGGGTGCGCTGAGGCAGTTAGCGGCGCTCCGCGTTTGGAGGCCTTTGGAGAGACGCTCTTTCCGACGGCTGTGGGCCGGGGCAGGCCTCTCTATGCTTGCGGACCAGGCCTTCCTCGTGGCCCTGACATGGCTGGTGCTACGCGTTACGGGCTCTGGTGCCGAGCTTGGCGCGGTGCTGGCGGTTGCATCCATACCAGGAACCATCCTGACACCGGCGGGCGGGGTCTTGAGCGACAGGTATTCGCCCGCGCTCATCATGATCTTGGCCAGCGTGGGACGTGTCTTGCTCTTGACAGTCTTGACCGTGTTGATCCTGGCAAGTGCGATCCAGCTTTGGCACGTTTACGTCATCGCGGCAAGCTTGAGCGCGCTCGATGCACTCTACTACCCCGCATCGATGTCGATCGTTCCAGCCCTGGTGGATGACGACCGTCTTAGTGCGGCGAACGCCGTGACCCATGGCGCCGAACAGGCCAGTAGCATCTTCGGGCCCGCGTTGGCGGGTTCCCTGGTCGCGCTTCTCGGTCTCGGAGCTAGTTTTGGCGCGACCGCTGTTCTGTTCTTGGGCGCGACGGCGTTCTTCGGCGCTCTCGCACGGGCGGCAAAGCCTGCGAGGTCCAAGGCCAGCGACGTGCCTGAGGAAGGTGGTGGACATAGCGGGCATCTGATCTCGTTCGTCGAAGGGCTACGCTACGTATGGCGCGATGGGGCCATTCGTTCTCTGCTACTGATCCTGCTCGGTACCAACCTCGCCATGATGGGGCCTCTGTACGTCGGTGGGGCCATCCTCGCCGAGTCGCGACTCGGGGGCGCAGGCGCTTTCGGTACTCTGGTCGGGGCTGCAGGCGCCGGGTCACTGATCGGGGTCGTCGGCGCAGGATCGGTGAGCGTCTTCAGACGTCGGGGCTTGATAGAGATCGGGTTGACGGGCCTGCTCGGTATTATCGTCGGCGCGATCGCCTTCGTACCTAACCTGGCAGCCGCCGTCGCCCTAGCAACCGCGATAGGCGCAACTGCGAGCTTCCTCGGTGTCATAACGATCTCGTGGCTACAAGAGCGCTCGGTGCCAGGGATGCTCGGACGGGTGATGAGCTTCGCGATGTTCTCGGCCGTCGCCCTCGACCCGATCTCCTTCGCCCTGGCAGGGGTACTCGTCGAACTCGATCTAACAACCATGTTCCTGGCCGCGGGAACTCTCCTGCTGCTTACAGCCGTAGTCGGAGCTGCAAGCCCCACGATGCGAGGGGTGGACTAGGACAAAGGGGCCAGGGCCCCTTTGCAAGCTGTCAGCTCTCAGCTTCTTGTTCTCGTGATCCCGAGGGTTTAGAAACTAAGATTACAAATTTGTTAAGGTTTTTGCAGTTCGTGTGTGGTGGTGTTAAAATGCGTAGTGCCATGGCTGACGTTGCCGGGGCTTGATGGTAGTAGGGATTAGACAACCCTTGTTCTGGGGAGAAGTAGGGGATTTTTGATGAGGGGATTGTTTCGCGGCGGCTTTGGGAGGGTCGGTCTTTACGCGCTTGGCCTCTTGGCGCTATTGGCCATCGGCGGGTTCGCTGTGGCTGGCAGGGGGACGCTCTCCGGGGCTAACGCGCAGCCGGCAGAGAGGGCCATCCAGCCTACGGGGGCGAAGGAAGCCACCCCGGAGCCCGTCGCCGAGATCGCGGCCGAGACGGCGGACAAGACAGAGCCCGAGAACAAGGCGGATCAAATAGAGCGGGCCGTGAAAGAGCCCGACCCTGTTCCGGATGCAGCATCTGCTTCGGCGTCTGCGTCGGGGTCCGTTTCTGCCTCGGCCCCTGCCGACACGATGATGTATCTGAGTGTCCCTGCCATGGGCATCTCCGACATTCCCGTGGTCGAGGGCATTACGGAGGCGAGTCTCTCTCAGGGGGCCGGCCACATGCCCGGCACGGGCTACCCTTGGGTTCCTGGCTCCAACACTTACATAGCCGGTCACAGGATAGGATATCCGGGCACCCCGAGCGACCACGTGTTCTGGAATCTGCCCAACCTGGTTCAGGGGGACGAGATCACCCTCACCGACTCGAACGGGACGACCTACACCTACGCGGTAAGCCAGATCTCCGAGGTGTCACCCTCAGACATGTCCGTGACCGCGCCCACTGGCGAGGACATAGTCTCCCTGCAGACGTGCATCGAAGACTACGGGGACTACTGGACCCCAGGTCCCGACTGGTTGGTCAGGTACGTCGTCCAGGCCGAACGGGTCTAGGAATTTGCAAAGAGGTGTACACCTCTTTGCGAGCATTTCAGCAAGTCAGCACTTCAGCATGTCAGCAAAAAAGAAGCTGATTGGCTGACATGCTGACCAGCGCGGTTTCAGGAAGGGTGACCCTTCCTGAAACCGCTTACTCCAGTGGTGCGTCGCCTAGTAGATGTCTGACGAGTAGGAGTCCGCAGATGCCGAGCAGGGTGGCGAACCAGAGGGTCGCAAGCCGGATTATGAGCGTAAGCGCGCCGGCGACCCCTGTGGAGAGGTTCGCAACGGCGACGAACTGGCCGTAGAGACCGGCCTCGACTGCCCCGATCCCTCCAGGGAGCATGCTCAGGACTCCGAGAAGCGAGCTGGTCGCGAACACGAAGACGATGAGGAGGAAGGGCCGGTCCATGCTGAGTCCCACGGCACAGAGATACACGCCTGTACACTCCAGCCCCCATGAGAAGAAGGAGATGGCGGTCCCTACCAGGAGCGGCCTCGTAGCCAGGAGTTCGTTCGACGCCCCGTGAAAGTCTCCCAGGTGCGGGACGAGGCGGTTCACGAGCGGCAGCTTCGAGAGGACGCGTTCGGCCGCGAGCGAAAGACGTTTGGAGCGAAGCACGGCGATCCCGAAGGCTGCCACGGCGAGGAACATGAGCATCGTCCAGGGAGGCAGATTCAGGGCGAATGCGCCCAGGAAACCCCACAAGACCATACCCGTACCGTCGGTAGCTCGTTCGGCGACGACCGCGGGGGCCGTGCGCGCTATGGGGGCGCCGTTGACCCTGCGGACGAAGACGCTCTTCAGAACCTCACCGAGCTTGCCAGGTGAGATAGTCATCGAGAGGCCCGACGTGAAGATCGCGGCGTTTACGCCCGTTGGAACGGAGACCTTCAGGACCCTGAGATAGTACGTCCAGCGCAAGAAGCGCCCGACGTAGGAGAGGGCGACTAGGCCCAGGATCACCGGGATGAGGGCGTAGTCGAAGCTGTCGAGGGCCGCGAGGAGCTCGTCGAAGTCGGAGAGGACGGCGAGGATCAGGTAGACGGCGGCGCCAAGGGCGAGGGCGAGGACGAGGTGTCGTCTCAGCCGTTCCACAGGGGTATCACGTAGATGACCATACCGACCACGACCAGCCAGAGGAACAGCGCGATCTGGAGCGGCCTGTCGGAGAGGAGCAGTGTGTCGGGGTTGCCGCCGCCATCGCGGTGGATGAGTAACATGTAGCGGAAGACCCCGTAGACCACGAACGGGATGCTCGCCATCATGAAGATCTGATCCTGCCTCTCGTAGACCGTAAAGGTGTAGAGGGTGTAGGCGATGATGGTCGCCGAGATCATGATGTTCATCATCTCGTCGAGCA
>Ga0126307_10002438_pt1 | contig 12546 bp, 13 predicted proteins | sample Plot28_FD_89955 | JGI IMG/M metagenome (GOLD analysis project Ga0126307, IMG submission 89955) | Serpentine soil microbial communities from UC McLaughlin Reserve, CA, USA - Plot28 | ecosystem: Environmental > Terrestrial > Soil > Grasslands | place: USA: UC McLaughlin Reserve, Lake County...
ATCCGGATGGCGAACGTAATCATGTCGCCGACCTGACGCGTCACGCGCGGGTCCATGATCCTCACCTTGGCGCTGACCTTGGCGATCTTGCCCGGCCCCTGCCCCATGGGGCCCATCTCGAAGGCGTCTCCCGCGATGGCGGCGATCGCGTTGCATACACGTTCTTCACTGACGGCCACCTCGAAGAACTTCCGCCCGAATTCCTCGTAGGTCATGTAGTCATCGGCGTTCATGGTGCTGTAACCGTCTCACGTCCGCCGACCGAACCTGGATAACGCGACCGAATCGAGACCACGTGCCGCGGCTAGCCGCCGGACTTCTGACTGCGGGCTTCGGCTCCGGATTCGCCCGCGTCCAGCGCGTCGTCGGACGCCGTCCGGCCGACGTAGGTGCCGTCGTCGTCGCCCTCTTTGCCCGCCCGGGATCCTGCGACGTTTTCGTCCTCGTCGACGTCGTATTCGGTCTCGTCGTCATCGTTGCGCCGGGTCATGCGCACGGTCTACCCCAGCGACCACCCCGCGAAACGGCTCAACCCGTCTCGCTGAAGACGCGAATCCTTGTGATGGCAACGGGTTCAGACCCGACCTCGGCGAAGATCACGCTTCGTTGCCCGGCACGCTCGGTGGCGGCGACGACGGCATGCCCCGATCCGATGAGTTTGCGCCACCGGGCCCCTGAGAGGTGTTTCAGTAGGTCGGCAGCACTCAGCGGAACCGCGTCGCCGCTCGAGATATGCACCTTTCCCGCCAGCCGTCTCCGCATACCGACCTCGTCGCCAGCGCATGCGGAATCAAGGAACCGCGCGACCACCCCCTTGGCCCCGCTGCCAATACCGCGGAAACCGCCGACGAATCCGAGAGCGCCGACCAGACCCTGGTTGCGCAGCAGCAGCATTGACAGCTGAAGGCCGGCGGGCATGGCGCGGACACCACCGCGCAGAAACTGACCCACCATCGCCGGTAGCTCCCAAAATGCAGACAGCACAGCGATTTTCAGCGCGCCGCCCTCATCTGTCAGGTCGTAGCGAATATAGACGGGCACCCTGAGTGTGAGCGTGGACGCCATCGTCACCTCGAGCTCGCCGTCCCGGATAACGGTCGATCCCACCACGAGGTCGACGTCCGGGTGATATCGGATGTCGCGGGGACCGATGAAGGTGTCGTAGAAGGCCCCAATCGCGGCGACTCCTTGATGCGGCGTCGAGCCGACCGGATCCTCGACTCGGCCGTTGGACGTGAACAGACCAACCCAGGCCTTCTTGTCACGTGCGCCTGCCGCCGCAGGCGAACGCTGGGCGGTCGCCAGCAGGTCGGCTCGGGTGAACGTCATATGGGTTGCCTACCACCTGCCGTCGGCGTCAGTCGACTACATCGCCGCGCGCAGGCACACTGGGATTACCGCGCAATGTCGCGGTGCATGACTAGCAGGAGGAACCGCTATGAGCAGCAACGGGCCTTTCGGGTTCGATCCCGAAGAGTTCGATCGCGTGGTCCGCGAGGCGGGCGAGGGCCTGCGCGACGCGCTCGACGGAGTAGGCAGGTTCTTCACCACGTCCGGTGAACGGGCCGGGTTCGCGACGCTTTTCGAGGAGTTCGCGCGGCAGTCCCGGCGCAGGACCGAGCCGGAGACGACGGGCGAGGCCGGCGACGGTGTGTGGGCGATCTACACAGTCGACGACGACGGTGGCGCCCACATCGAGCAGGTGTACCCGACCGAACTGGATGCGCTGAGAGCGAACAAGAGCAATACCGATCCGACGCGGAAGGTGCGGTTCCTGCCGTACGGCATCGCGGTCAGCGTGCTCGACGCGTCGGACCCCTCCGACACGTCCGACACGTCCGAATAGTCACTCGAAGCAGCGGCGCATGCCCGCCAGCATGGCGGTGTGCGCCTTGACCGCCTCACGGGCGGTCATCGCCGCCAAGGGGCGTGGCGCAGCGATGCGCATGTGCTCGGTGACGCGCGTCCCCGCGTCGATTGGCTCGAAACTCACCGTTGTACGAAGCCGGACTTTAGGGAACTGACGGGCCTCGGCCGTCACGTCACCCTCGTTCGGCACGTGCAGCCGCGCCAGGTAATTGATCCGTAAGTGCAATGGCCCCAACGGAATCCGGTCCTGGACGCGATAGCTCTGGACGTAACCGTCCGCGGTGTCGCGCCGATCCGTCGCGCGCACCGCCACCACCAGAGGATGTACGTGTTTGATGTTGTCCAGGTCGATGTAGAAGTCGCGAACCTCGTGGGGTGGCGCCGGAATTTCCTCCGAAACAGTGCGCTCCGCGCGCGCCACCCACCAGCTCACGTCTGCGCGGCCGGCGACGCGCCGAGCACCCGCTGGATGTCGGGTTTCATCTGTTGCAGCTGCTGGCCCGAGTGACCCCAGCTGTGGATCCCGCCGGGGAAGTTGAACACGGCGTTGTTCCCGCCCGCGGCGACGTAGGCGTCGGCGAACGCATGGTTGGAGTCGATCGCCATTCCTTCCAGGAAACCGAGTCCACCGATGGGCGCGTCGGGACTGGCCAAGCTCGGATCGACGACGTTGCCGTCCCCGCAGTAGACCCAGACCCGCGTGCCGTTGGCGGCCAGCCTGCCGGCCTGAACGGTCGGATCGTTGCGGACCCAGGCCGGGTCACCGGGAGGCCCCCACATGGCTTCGCGGCTGAAGCCGCCGTTCCACATCATCGCGATACCAACCTGGCCAGGGTCCGCCGAAATGTTCAGAAAGCCCGAAAGAGAACCGGCGTAGATGAACTGCTGCGGGTGGTAGGCGGCCAGAATCAGCGCCGACGAGCCACCCATCGAGAACCCCACGACAGCGTTGCCGGCCGGCCGAACGCCCTTGTTGGTACCCAGCCAGGCGGGCAGTTCCTGGGTGAGGAAGGTTTCCCACTTGTAGGTGTAGGTCCCCGCGTTGCCGACAGCGGGGCCGTACCAGTCGCTGTAGAAGCTCGACTTACCGCCGACGGGCATGACCACCGAGAGGCCGGACCCGTTGAACCAGTCGAACGCCTGGGTGTTGATGTCCCAGCCGTTGAAGTCGTCCCCCGCCTCCATGCTGTCAAGCAGGTAGACGGCGGGTGAGCCGGTGCCGCCGGAGAGGAATTCGACACGAATGTTGCGGCCCATGCCCTGCGAAGGTACGTCGAGCTGCTCGATCGGCAGACTGGGACTGGAAAACGCTGCGGCCGTTGCCGGTCCGCCCACGAATCCGACAAACGCCGGCAAGACCACCACCACCACCGCCGTCGCCGCCACTGCCAGTCGCCGAAACCAAGCTCGCGACATACCACCAACGATCGCCATCGCTGCCCTCCCACCTAGGCCCCGACCCGGCTTCAGCGGACGATACGCGAAGAACACCTATCACCAGCGGTTTTGGACAATCCAAGGTAGCCGCCCGGACGGGGCTATCATTATAAAAACAACCAAATGGACCGACGAGGACCAGGCAATGGATTGCGACCAGCTCATCGACCTCACCCGCCGCGCGGTGAAGCTCGCGCGCGACAACACGACCGACCTCGCCCGATCGGAGCACACCGTCGCCGCGGACATCTACACCTCGGCACACTGTCATGCGCAGGACAGGGCAACGCTGATGGCCAGTCCGCAACTCGTCGGCTACGCCTCTGAACTCCCGCGGCCCGGCACCTACTGCACCAAGACCGTGATGGGCCGGTCGGTTCTGCTGACCCGCAGTGCCGATAACGTGGTGCGGGCGTTCGACAATGTCTGCCTGCACCGGCAGTCACGCATCGCTGACGGCTGCGGGGCCGCGCGCCGCCTCGCTTGCCCATATCACTCGTGGACTTACGACCTGAACGGCAATCTCGTTGGTATGCCCGGCAAGGAAGGATTCCCCGAAACACGCTCCGATCCAACCAGATTGACTGAGCTGCCCGCAACCGAATGCGCTGGCTTCCTGTGGATCTCTCTCGACGGCGACGCAACGCTGGACATTCCGGCGTTTCTCGGGCCGCTCGTCGACGAGTTGGAATCCTGGGGCATCGGGCGATGGGCGCCGCTGGGCGAGAAAGTCCTGGACTGCCCGATCAACTGGAAGCTCGCGATCGACACGTTCGCGGAGAACTACCACTTCGCGACGGTGCACAAGACGACGTTCGCCACCATCGCCCGCAGCAACTGCACGGTGTTCGACTCGTTCGGCCCGCATCACCGACTTGTCTTTCCGCTCAACGGAATTCTCGACTTGGAGAATATTCCCGAACAGCAATGGGATCCGCTGCAGAACATGGTTGTCATCTACGCGCTGTTCCCCAACATCGTGGTGTCGGCCACGATCGCCAACGGGGAACTGTTCCGGGTCTATCCCGGCGATGTGCCAGGCCGGTCGATCACCGTGCACCAGAACTCAACGCCGTTGGATCTGTCCGACGAGTCGACGGCCGCGGGCGCCGCTGCGGTCTTCGACTATGCGCACGCCACCGTGCGCGACGAAGACTACGCACTCGTGGCGGGCCTGCAGGCCAACCTGGAATCCGGGGCACGGGAGCGGTTGGTGTTCGGCCGCAACGAACCTGGGTTACAGCACCGCCATCAAGCGTGGGCGTCCGCGATCTCGGCCAGTTCCCAATCCCGATAAAGCGCGAGTGAGCGCTCGTAGAAAGCGAAGCCAGTCACCGGCTCTCCGCGCATCGTGCCGCGATAGCGATACGGGCCCTCCATGTACTCGATGGGCAACGCGTGCGCGGGGGCGGCGACCAGTGGCTCTCCCGTCAAGTCGAGGTCGAGCCGGCGGGAGGTGAGCCTGTGCCGGTCCGGCATGTACCTCACCGCCACCGGCGGCGGTACCAACGGGCTGACTGATTCCGGCCACCGGACGTAACTGTGCACCGTCACCTCGATGTCGTCGGCATACTCCGGCTTGCGATCCGGCGAACTGGTCGTCGCGCCGGAAAACGGTTGTAGCGCATTGCCGTTCGTTCGGTCGAATTGGCGCCAGATGCTCAGGTCGACTCCGTTGTCGAGGTTGATGGTGCGCCACTCGTGGCTGCGGGCGCGCACATCCCCTGACGTACCGCCGCTGTTGACGACTAGCGGAAACCACTGCCTGTCCACGTGCCCGGCGTTGCCGGTGATGGATTCCTCGGCCGCGCCCCAGCGCAGCGTACCGGTCATCGTCATGCCGGTCTGAAAGTAGGAATACGTGCCCTCCTGGCCGAAGCATGCGATTTTCCCGTTGAAAGTGTCGGCACCCAGCGGGACCGGTGCGCGCGACGGTGTCACGTGCAAGTCCAGGCGCATAGCGGCGCCTGCCGCGTCGGTGCCGACGAGGCCGACGTCGTAGGTGTAGGGCACCAACCTCTGCTGCTCGTCGCGGCAGGTCCGCCACACGGCGGTGCCTGCGTCGCTGTCGTAGGTGATGTCGAGGTGGCCGGCCTCGACGGACAGTTTGGGCCGCGCCCCTGGCTGCATGTTGGCCGGCGGCATGTCGTAGTCCGTGTACGTCCCGTAGCCACCGTTATCCAGGTCGAACAGGGCGAAGGTATAGAAGTCGGCGACGATCTGCTGGTCTGGGCGGTTCTTGTTGAAGATCGTGAGGAACGCGAATCGGCAACCGCTGTCAGCGGCCAACTCGCCCGCGATGAACCAGGTATCGGACTCGCAGTCGAGGTGATTCCCCTCGGCGGCCGGGAAGTTGAGCTGCGGATCCCCCGGCACCAATTCGAAGGGATATGCACGCCAGTCATCCGATAGTGGCTCGTCCACAGCACCCGCCTTTTTTGCTATGTTTACAGCAATAGCAACTTTAGCGTGACAGGCGGGGCCATAGGGGGCGCTAACGTGAGATCTCTTGTCTACGACAACCTCTATATCGGCGGTCAATGGCAATCACCCGCCACGGGGCATCGACTGCCGGTGATCTCCCCGCACACCGAGGAACCCATCGGTGAAACCCCGGAGGCGGCGCCTGCGGATGTCGACAAGGCGGTCATGGCGGCCAGGGCGGCGTTCGACGACGGGCCGTGGCCGCGCCTCACGGTGGCCGAGCGGATGGAGAAGGTCGAGAAGCTCGCGGCGGTGTACAGCGGCCACACCGACGAGATGGCCGATCTGATCACCGCGGAGATGGGATCGCCGCGCAGCTTCAGCAGATTGGGGCAGGCCGTCGGCGCGGTGGCGCAGATGCACCTGAGCTTGGCGGCGGCCCGCCAGTTCCCGTGGGCGGAGCGACGGCAAGGCCTGTTCGGTGAGGTGCACGTGCGCCGCGCACCCGTCGGCGTCGTCGGCGCGATTGTGCCATGGAACGTGCCCCAGTTCCTGATCATGCCGAAGCTCATCCCCGCGATGATCGCGGGCTGCACCGTCGTGGTGAAGCCCGCGCCCGAAACACCCTTGGACGCCATGTGGTTGGCCGAAATGCTGGACGAGATCGACCTGCCGGAGGGCGTGGTCTCGATCATTCCCGGCGGACGGGAAACCGGCGAGGCACTGGTCCGCCATCCGGAGGTCGATAAGATCTCGTTCACCGGATCCTCGTCGACCGGCCGGCATATCGCCGCACTGTGCGGTGAACAGCTCAAGAGGGTCAGCCTGGAACTCGGAGGCAAGTCCGCGGCGATCATTCTCGATGATGCAGACGTCGGAAACGCCGTCGAGCACTTGAAGATGGCGAGCCTGATGAACAACGGGCAGGCGTGCGTGGCGCAGACCAGGATCCTGGTCAGTGAGCGCCGCCACGACGAGGTCGTCGACGCTCTCGCGGAGATGATGTCGGGTCTGCAGGTCGGCGATCCCGCTGACGACGACACCGACATCGGGCCGCTCGTCGCGCAACGCCAGCAGGACCGCGTGCACGGCTACATCAAGACCGGAGTCGACGAAGGTGCGCGAATCGTGCTGGGCGGCACGGACAAACCGTACGATCGCGGCTGGTACGTCCAGCCGACGCTGTTCACCGATGCGAACAACAAGATGCGGATCGCCCGCGAGGAGATCTTCGGTCCGGTGCTGACCGTCCTGAAGTACAGTGATGAGCGCGACGCCGTCCGCATCGCCAACGATAGCGACTACGGGTTGGGCGGATCGGTCTGGACGGCGGATGTCGGCCATGGCTTGCACATCGCCGAGCAGGTTCGGACCGGCACCTTCGGCATCAACATGTACACACTCGACACCACCGCTCCATTCGGCGGATTCAAGCAATCCGGCATTGGGCGCGAGTTCGGATCGGAAGGTCTGTCCGAGTACGTCGAACTGCAGTCGACGGTCAGCGCGGGCAAGTTGCCAGACCTGGCCTAAATCAACTCCAGCGTGACCTCGGCCGGACAGCACAGTTCACCACGCTGGTTACACACCGCGAATTCGAGGTCGACCAGATATCGCGGTGCATCTCCTGAGATGTCGCAGCGCTTGTCGATCACGCGACCGCGGCCGACCATCGAGTCGCCTGCATAGATTGAGCCCTGCAGCGTTACCTTGCGTCGTACCACCCGGCTATACGGACCGGCCCACACGGTCGCAATCCTGTCGACGAACCCGGCGAGATGCATGGTGTTCACGAAAATCGTTGGATGGCCGTTGTTTCGGGCATAGACCGGATCGAAGTGCCAAGGAATGTAGTCCCAGGTGGTGGCCGCATTCATCACGACTCGTTCGTAGCTGATCTCGTCGACCGTCACGGGAAGATCGGACGGGACGGCGATCTCATCCCATCTCATGGCCGCGTCGCCGGGGTATAGCGGAACAACGTGTTCCGGCTGGTGGCGACCGCGCGGCCATCGCCTGTGGAGTACGTCTCCAGCGTCTCGATGAAATGGCCTGCACCAAGGCGCGTTGTCTTCTCCGGCGAAACCGACACCACTTCCTCGACCACGCTGAGCCAGTCCCCTTCCACCACCGGCTCCAACAGTTCAATATCGTTGGAGGCGTTGATGATAGCGGTTCCTGGCAGGGGAACTCGAACGGCGATCGATGCGGTGGGCGGTGCGCCGGTGGGCACCCAGGGAGGCGGCATCAGCAGGCCGGTCAGCAGCGCGGGCGGCGCCACGATCCCACCCCACACCCTTCGGGCGAACTCCGGATCCCAGTACGCCGGGTTGGGGTCGCGCACCATCGACGCGAAATGCTGGATGCGCGCGGCGCTCACCGCGCTGGCCGCATATCTCGGCTCTGTCCGCGTGCCGATCATCCGAGACGCCTCTTCATAGGTGCCGAAGGCGAACTCGTAGCTGATGTCTGTGCTCACACCTGCAGCGCACTCTCCCGTGAGACGACGTCCCACTCGAGTTCTCGCGACGTGAAGTACCAGCCGCCGCGCTCGTAGATGAGCCGGTCGTCGTAGGTGCCGGTCGCCTGTAACTCGTTGTTACGGAACAACAGTGCGATACAGCGTTGTGTCGCCTCCACACCGTCGACGATGATCTCGTGGTCGACGGTGGCCAGTCGCTGGCCATTGCCACCGTCGAACGCTGCGGCTGGGTCCGTCAGCGTCTCTCCCCCACGGGTGAACGACGCCCCCGCATGACGAAATGTGGCGATCCATCCGACAAGATCGCCGGCGGAGTACAACCGGTTGTGCCGCGCATCCAGATTCAGAATGGCCGCACGGCCTGCCAATCCATCCAGCACGAACTGCTGTTGGTACGTCATGGTCATGTGTGTTCTCCTACCGACTCACCACGTAGCCGTGGGCTTCCCGGTCCCAGGCTCCCTCGCCAAGGCCTCTGCTGCGTAGCAAGTCCTTGCGGACGCGGCCGATCACGTTTTTCGGGACCTCGTCGACCACTTCCAGATACCGCGGCACGCAGAAGTACGGCATGCGTTCCGAACAGAAGTCCAGCAGATCGGCGAAGTGCACGTCGGTATCCGGCCGCAACGTGATCACCACGAAGATGTCGTCCTCGCCGAGTTCACTGGGGACGCCGACGGCCGCGGCTTCGGCCACGGCAGGGTGGCGCATCACCGTCGCCTCGACCTCGACCGACGAGACGTTCTCGCCGCGTCTGCGCAGCGAATCCTTGCTTCGGTCGACGTATGTCAGGTTCTGGTCGTGATCCAGCCGGCCGAGGTCACCGGTGTGAAACCACTCGGCATGTGGCTCGACCTGCAGGCCCCCCCTGCCGGACGCCGACGACACATACCCCTCGCTCATCGCATGTGTTGCCCGCGCCCGGCAGACGATTTCCCCAACCATACCCTCGGGTACGGGATGATCGTCCGAATCGACGATCCGTACTTCGAATGCGGGATTGACCCGGCCGGACGTGCCGGGAACACCCTCGTCAGACACCGCCTTGTAGGCGATCGGGAACGCTTCGGTCATCCCGTACATCGTCACAATGCGGCAGTTGTACCGCTGCTCGATCTCGCGGTAGAGGTCTGCCGGGATCGGTGCCGCCGACAGGAACCGCAGCGGCAGTTCGGCATCGCGAGGGTCGGGCGGCAGATTCCACAGCATCGACACCATAGCGCCTGCTCCGGCGAAACCCGCTGCGTTGCAGGCTCGTATCTCATCCCATACGTCGGCCGGGTGAAACCCGTCGGCCAGCACGCTGGTGGCGCCGACCAGCAGCGGCGCAAGCACCGTGGGCGCCGCACTGAGATGGAACAGCGGCATCGCGGTCCACAGCACGTCACCCGCGCTGAACTCCCACGCTGTCGCCACTGTCTGCGCCGCGTGAAAGAGGTAGGGCCACGTGGTCGCGACCGCCTTTGAAGGTCCGGTGGTGCCGGAGGTGAAGAACAAGGCGCCGATGTCGTCGGGTCCGGCGGGTGCGACGTCAGGTGGCGCGACCGAAGCGCCCCCCAATGCGGCATTCAGCGAATCACCCTGAACAAGAGTCGATCTCACTGTGTCGACAGTGTCGGCCACCTCGACCAGCCGGGGATGGCGCTCAGCGTCCGTGATCACGAGGGCCGCCCGCGACAGTCGCAGCGCGTGTGACAGGAAATCGCCCTTGCTGGCCCCACTGACCGCAGCGGTCACCGCGCCGATCCGCGCGGCACCGAGCCAGAAGTACACCCACTCCGGGCATGTGCCGGTGAACAGCGCGACGGTTTCGCCTGCGCTGACGCCGAGGTCGACGAGCACATTGGCGGCCGCGCACGACCGGTCGCGCATCTGCGCGAATGTCACAGGGATCCCGGCAATCGACATCATGATGCGGTCGCCGAACTGTTCGGCGCGTTGATCGAGCACGGCCGGAACGGTCAAACCGCCGGCAGCCATTACACCCTCGCTGCCGCGGGGTCGGGTTCACCGTCCGCGGTGTACCCGAAATCGCCTGCAGACGGCGGAGTCCCGGGATAGAAGCGATGCGCCCACCGGCGCAGCGCGGCGTAATCGCGCGCTTCCTCCGGCGCCAGGTTCGGCTTCTCCAAGTACTTCATGTTCTCCCAGGTGAAGAAGTCTTGCTTGATGACTTCCTGTTGCAACTGCAGAAACTTCGCCGCGCGGCCGGTCGGCTTGTCGCCGGTGTCGCCGGGTTCGCGGATCGAGGCCTGGGTGTAGAAGTAGTCGGTGTAGTCCTCGTCGACCGGGGTCTGGCCGGTGACCTGGACGGTCGCCACCAGATCCGAAGGGAACCGTACGACGCCGAGGCCGAGCGAGTAGTTGTCGTAGATGATCTTCGCCTCAACCGGACCGTTCGGGGTCAACCACGTCTTCGCCCGTCCCCCACCGAAATCCGCGTTGACGGTGGCGTGCAGATGATAGCCGCTGACTTCGAACGAGGCTGTGTTCGCGGGATTGGCGGCCTTGTGCACGTACTGCACGTGATACGGGTCGGCGGCATTCTCGATGATCATCTGCGCATGCACCTTCACGCGGTTGACCATTCGCGTGTGCGGGTGCAGCGGGTAGTACTCATCAGTTTCCAGCTCTGGCAACACCGGCGGCTGCCAGTAGGGTGCGCGGCCGTGGCGCTCGTGCCACACCAGGATGAAGCCGTACCACTCGGCGCTCGGATAGGTCTTGATTCGAACGTTCTGCTTGCAGGCGATCTTGCTGTACGGGATCAGCGCATTGGTGCCGTCACCGTTCCAATGCCAGCCGTGCCACGGGCAGACGATGTGCTCGCCCTCGACGGTGCCGCCGACGCCCATGTTGGCGCCGAGGTGCTGACAGTAGGCGTCGAGCACGTGGATCTGGCCGGACGCGGTGCGGAAGATCACCAGCTCTTCGCCGAAATAGTGGGCCCGCTTGACCTGGCCCGGTGCCAATTCGGAGGCGAACCCGACGATGAACCATCCGGTCGGGAAGCGGTATGTCGACAGGCTGATGCCGCTGGGCCCGAATTCGCGCTCCGACGGATCGATGGTCGGGTCTGAATCCGTATCCGTCACTTATCTCTCCATCCGCGCGCATAACCGGGCAGGCCATGACCTGTCCATTGCCTATTTTTACTATTTTAGGCATTCTAGGTCAAGGCAACCAAGCGAGGGACTACACATGCCAACTACGGTTCCGGTCGATCTTTCGGATACTGCCTTGTGGCAGAACGGTTTTCCCGAAGATCTGTTCACCGAGCTACGCCGCGAACGGCCGATCTTCCACCACGACCTGACGGACGGCGTAGCCAAGACAGTCAAACGTGACTTCTGGATGACGACCAAGCACCGCCACGCCCAGCGCATTCATCGGGATACCGACTCGTTCACAGCAGTCGACGGTCCGCTCATTCAGGGCATCGGGCCGGTGGGTTCGTTTCCGACCATCATCAACATGGACCCGCCCGACCTCACCAAGAGGCGCAGGGTGATGTCGCACGCCTTCACCCCAAGAGCCATCGGCAAGCTCGAGCAGGGCATTCGACGGCGGGCCGCGTCGATGATCGACCGACTGATCGCGGCAGGCGGCGGCGACTGGATCGAGGACGTGGCCGACGTGCTCCCCATGACGGTCATCGGTGACATCGTCGGGATTCCGGAGGACGATCGGCCGGAGATCTTCGACACGCTCGATCGCATCCTGTCGGCCAATTCGCCGGACTCGCAGTTGGATGAGCAGGCCCAGGTCGAACTGTTCGGCAAGATCTTTGCGTACGCGCTCGAACTCACCGCGGAGAAGCGTCGCAATCCGGCAGACGACATCTGGAGCAAACTCACTACCGCGGTGATCACCGATGAGGACGGCGAGCAGCTGTCCATACCCACCAACGAGCTGGAGATCTTCTTCTTTGTCATCGCGATCGCTGGCAGCGACACCACGAAGAACGCACTCGCCTCGGGGTTGCAGGCGTTCGTCGCGAATCCCGAGGAAATCGAGCGGTACCGCACGGATGCGGGCATCCGGCCGCGTGCCGTCGAAGAAGTGCTGCGCTGGTCGACGCCCATCGCGTTCTGGACGCGCAGCACCAAGGTCGACGTGGAGATGGATGGTGTCACCATCCTCAAAGGCGAACGGGTGGTGTCGATGCTCCGATCGGCCAACCGTGACGAAGAGGTTTTTGACAACCCGTTCACATTCGACATCGGTCGCACCGACAACCCGCACGTGACGTTCGGCGGTGGCGGGCCTCATCACTGTCTCGGTGCCATGCTGGCGCGCGCGGAGATTCGCGCCGTGCTCGACGAGTTGCTCTG
>Ga0126307_10002439_pt1 | contig 12540 bp, 12 predicted proteins | sample Plot28_FD_89955 | JGI IMG/M metagenome (GOLD analysis project Ga0126307, IMG submission 89955) | Serpentine soil microbial communities from UC McLaughlin Reserve, CA, USA - Plot28 | ecosystem: Environmental > Terrestrial > Soil > Grasslands | place: USA: UC McLaughlin Reserve, Lake County...
ACTGCGCCCGGAGGTCCTCCCAAGGTCAACTACCGCCGCGGCGTGTCAACAAGGTCCGTGGTCACTACAACTAGCCGCCCGGCACTGACCTAGTCGTTCCCGCTGGTCCCCGAACACCAACAGCCGCATCGACACGCCAGGCGGACGGGCGCATGCTCGAAGGCGGACCTTCGGTGCGGATCGCCGACGGACAAGGGACCGGGGTGTGCGATGGGCGACAACAGGCCAATCACCTGGCGCGGTAGGAAGCTGAACGCAAAGACGATCTTGATGTTGCATGCCGCTGAGCACAGACTCGGCAGTCGGCTGAATCTGCTCAAGGGATCCTTTGATCCCGCCCCAGGCCGCAGTAAGGGCACCCATGACGATGGTGGCGTCTTCGACGCCCAGGAGACACGTCCGGAGGTGATCAGCGCACTGCGGAAGGAGGGCTTCGCCGCGTGGAAGCGGAATGAGGGTGGCTCGTTTCGAGTGGATCACACCCACGCGGTGTCAATCTTCGACCGGAACTTGTCTGATCAAGCAAAGAGCCAAGTCACCGATTACAAGCGGAAACGAAACGGCCTGATCGACCACGGCCCGGATCCACATCCTCGGGTCAAGATTCCGGACCACCCGAATCGCAAGAAACTAGTCGTGAAGCGCGCCGATCTACGATTCGGCCAGACCAACAAGTCCATTGGATTCCTGCAGGAGCTGCTGGGCATCACTGCCGACGGCTTTTTCGGGGAACAGACTCAAGCTGCGGCGCGCACCCGGCTCGACTGGGATGGCACCGGGCCACTGGGCAAGGGAAAGTTCGAACGCTTCTTCTCGGGCGAACTCTTCGACCGCCGGGTCTAGCGGCCTCCGGAACGTTGGCCGGTAATTGTAGTGGTGATCGTGCTTACTCTCCGGGTCTGCGTCCAGTCGCTGCTCGACTTCCTGTTCAGCGGGGTAACCGCCGGCAATGGTCAGCCCACACGACCCGTTGGTAGGCCATGCCAGGGCCACCGAGTAGCGCACCCCGCAGCGCCACTCGCCGGACGCCCGGTCGCTGTCCTGACCGCGAATAAACCTGGACGGTGAACCGCCCGCTGAGTGAGATCCGAGGGTGGCACTGCGTCTCACGCTCGCCGGTGCGCCGTACTCATCCAACTGCGGACAACAGACGGCGTCGACCGCGACGTCGGCGACCTGGACGTTCGTTGATGCAAATGTCGGCAACTACCCGCACGGCGACCGGCCCGACGTCTTCGTCACGTTGACCAATGGGGACACTGTCTCGGACTACGTCTACGACCGACCTGCCGGGCGTAGAACTTCACTCGCTGCGCAAAGACCGCCCCTGCTTCGCGAGCAGGGGCGGTCCTGTCAGTTGCTCCGGCACCAGCGTCACCAGTCCACCTGGGCGACGTCGGCAACGGTGGCGCAGTCCGCGACGAAGTAGCTCCGTGCTTTAGCCTGAGCATCTCGCGTGCCGGCCGGCTCAACGACTTCTGCCCGACGATGCGCTCGACCGGTAACCGTTCGGGGAGACCAGCACCTCTCTCACGGCGGACGTCCGGGGCTCCGTTTCACACCGCCGCCTTGCGAAAAATGGTGTCGCACGCCGCACCGCCCAGCCTGCCAGGGAGCCCCCATGCCGTATGAGCCGCCCGCGGGCTGGGTTGAGCCGTTGACAACGGCGTCGGATGAACCCGTGGCTACTCACGCGCGATTTCATCTCCGTCGTGACTGTTCCCTTATCCGGCACGCCGCCAAGATCCGCCAGGTCGACCGGCCGTACAGCGCGGCTCGGTGCTCGAGGTGCGCCAAGACGTAGGGCCAAGTGACCATAGCTAGCCTGTGCGAGCCCGCGTCGTCGAGTATCCCCCGTCCGGCGGCGCGGGCCCGCCTTCCTTTGTCGTGCCTGAACCGATTAGCCTCCGAGGCCGCCTAGGCCGCCTGGCAGCTTGCCCATGAGCTCCTGAGCGTTGAGGCCGTACTTCTCGAGTAGCCCGCTGTCCTTGTCGGTGTCGACCTTGTTGGGCAGATCGCCTTCGGCCTGCCTGGCCTTGGCGTCGTCACCGCGGGACTTGAGCAGTTCGATGATCTGTGACTTGTCGATCTCCATGCTGGTCTCCTTTGCTCCCGGTGAGGGAGGGCCTCACCCGGCAGGGGGAGCCGAAACCTGTTGCTACGAGGGTGGAGGGCGACCCTCCTCCGTTTGGCCCCACACTGTTCTGGCCGACCGTCTGCTTACCGCTTTGGTCGGGATTGCGCAGAATGGGGCACGCGCGACAGGTCGGGGATCTGTCGGCAGCGTTCCGGGGACCGGTCGAGACGACGGCCAGCGCAAGAGGCTTGCGCCGGCTGCAGGGGGGTCGGCGCAAGTCTCGTTGCCTGATCATGGAGCGCCGGCGGTCGCCGGACCACATGACCGCCGGAAACCTGACGGTCTATGGTTTGGCGGTCGCGGTGGTGGTTGCTGGGGTCTCAGTCGATGTCGTGCTCGTGGGCGTCGTCCCCGAGGGCGTTGCGGGATCGGGGGTCGGCGACTCAGACGGCGTGGCTCCGGGGTTCGGGGTCACGGCGGCGCTGGACTTCGCCTCGTGGCTCGGCTGACCGCCGTTGACGGTCGCAGCCGGGGAAGGCTTGGGCGGCTTCGTGGGCTTGGGCGCCTTCGGCTGCTTAGAGGAACGGTCGACCGAGCTGCCCGCCACCTTTGGCGCGCAGGTGTGGGCCGCCCGCGAGACGGCGCCACCGTGGTTGTCGTTCGGCCCGCCCTTGGCGTCGCTGCGGGCTACCGCTGAGACGCAGGCACCATGGGTACCTTCACTTCCGGACGACTTGACCTTTGCAGCCTTGGTCTTGCTGGTCCCCTCGGCAGCCGCCTGGCCGCCCTTCTCGCCTGCCACGGTCATGACCGAGACGTGGGGAGCGGTCGTGTTAGTGGCGGCCCAGACCCCCCCGATGCCGCCGGCGAGCAGAGCGACCGTGACGAAGCCGACTAGACGGGTGCGAGCGGCAACCACGGCCGCCATGCGTGTCAGCATCGAGTCCTCTCCGGCACGCCCCGGATTGAGGTGGCGCTTCGTGATCGGTCCCGCTGCCGGAAGCGTTACACGCCTGACGCTTCAGCGGCTCGCCCCTCCAGCGGCTCTTCGCGTGACCTTATGTGGCGGTAGCGCCGGCACTGGTCGGCCCAGACAACGCGCCGATACGCCATCCCTGGCGCCGCCGAGTATCGGACACCGCAGCGCCGCTCGCCGGTCGCCCGGTCGCGGTGCTGCCCGAGCAACTACGCGAGGTACCAGCGCCCGTCGTCGTGCAGAACTTCGACGGCGGTGGTTGGCATGGGTCGGCCTCTCGATGAACGGCGCCTGCTCATGTAGTTGGTAGTACAGGTGTAGCCCGCCGTTGCCGGTGACCACGATAAGCGTGGGGTCTGAGCAGCTCACGCCGTGACCCGACGCCTCCGGCGAGTACCAATATTGGGCGTTCAGGAAGGCGAACCGGGTACCTTCCGAAGACTACAGCGAATTAGCTGCCGGCGGCCGCCAGCCATACAGCACCGGCGGCTGTCTGGTGCGCGTCGCACGCGCGGGAGGTGACATGAGCTACGGGCACATGCTGTATGGCGCCCTGTGGTCCGTTCTGGCTGCGGTGATTTTTGTGCTGGTCATCGCCAGAGAGCGAAGGATGCTCGTCTTAGCGGCGTGTGGCCTGACCGCCTTTCTCTCGCCACTTGCGTGGAACATAATTCTTCGCACGACGGAGACGACTTCGATGTTCTCGCATGACCTGCCTTTCAGGCCCTTTCCTGTGAGCTGGCAGGACGTTGGCTCAGGAGTGTTCACTCTGGGGGGTTCCAGTGCGCTCTTGTCATTGGCAGTGGCCCGGTCACAGCGAGCGGCAGAAGTCGGTGTTCTTGCTGCGCTGACGATGCTGGGTGCTTTTCTGGTGGACATCTATGCGTACTGACCCGCATCGGCTTCGACACTTGTTCCCCAGCGACAATGCGCCCAGCGCACGGGGTCGGCGCGGCGGTCAACGCTCGTCGAGCCCGTACTCCGTGGCGATGTCAACGATGCGCTGAGGCAGCTGTCGGCGCTGTACGTGCTCCAAGGTGACGTTGTCGAGCACGTCGGCGAGGCTTCCTCGCACGGCGAGCCACACCGTTCTAAGCGCGGCCGTCGGTCCGGCGTACGAAAGGTCGCCAGGGTGCCGGTCCCCGATCAAAGCAAGGGGGCCGTCGACGGCGCGAACTATGTCCCCGAGCGTGATACTGGCTGGGGGGCGGGCTAGTCGATACCCCCCGTTCGGGCCGAGGGTGTTGGCGATCAACCCACGACGCTTCATCGCCACCAGGATGTCAGTCAGGACGGGTGCGGGGATTCGCTGCAAGCGTGCGATCTCCCCTCTGCTCAGAAGGGTTTCTGGCGACTCGGCAAGGACAATCGTGGCCCGGAGCGCGTAGTCCACCCGCGATGGAACGTTCACGACCAGTGGGGCGTGCGGCCGGCCACCCGGCGAACGGTTAGGTGATGCATCGCGGGAAAGTGGGCGCCGTCACCCCGCCGCCACGGGTGCGATGCGCCGGTCCCGAGCGGGGCGCACATACACCGTCTGCCCGCCTTCGAGGCCGAACTGCTCGGCCGTTCCGCGGGTGACCTGTGCCCAGAGTTCCTCGCCCGCGACGAGCAAGTCGACCCGTACCTCGAAGCCGAGCCGGGTGACGCGCTCGACGGTGGCTTCTTCGGTGTTGTTCTCACGGTGCGGGAAGAGTTCGATGTCATGCGGCCGGATGAGCTTGCCTCCGAGGCGGGTTACCGGCCCGAGGAAGCTCATGACGAAGTCGTTAGCTGGCGCGTCGTAAAGCTGGTCTGGGGTGCCGACCTGCTTGACCTCGCCGTCAGCCATGACGACGATCGAGTCGGCAACCTCCATCGCCTCTTCCTGGTCGTGGGTGACGAAGACCGTGGTGACGTGCACCTGGTCGTGCAGCCGCCGCAGCCATGTCCGCAGTTCTTTCCGCACCTGGGCGTCGAGGGCACCGAACGGCTCGTCGAGCAGGAGGACTGCCGGCTCCACGGCGAGCGCGCGAGCCAGTGCCATGCGCTGTCGCTGACCGCCGGAGAGCTGGGCCGGATACCGGTGCGCGAACTGCTCCAGGTGGACAAGTTCGAGCAGCTCGTCGACGCGCCGGCGCACTTCGTCCTTCGGCTGCTTGCGGATCTCCAGTCCGAACGCCACGTTGCGCCGTACGGACAGGTGCTTGAACGCTGCGTAGTGCTGGAAGACGAACCCGACACCTCGCTCCTGCGGGCGGAGGGAGGTCGCCTCACGGCCTTCGATCTCCACCGAGCCGCTGTCGGGCTTCTCCAAGCCGGCGATGACCCGCAGGAGGGTGGACTTGCCGCCGCCGCTCGGTCCCAGCAGAGCGGTCAGGCCGCCGGTGGGGATCTCGACGGACACGTCTTTCAGGGCCGAGAAGTCGCCGAAGTTCTTCGACACGTCGCGGACGATGATGCTCATCGGGTGATCTCCTTGGGCGCCAAGAGGCGACTGACGATCAACGCCAGCACGGCGGTGACCACGAGAAGCAGGGCGCAAGCGTACGCCGTCTCCTGGTCGAAGTTGAGGTATCGCTCCTGGACCAGCAGCGTGACGGTCTGCGTTCGACCAACGAGCCGGCCGGAGACCACGGCGACGGCGCCGTACTCGCCGAGCGAGCGGGCGAGTGCCAGGACGACGCCGTAAGCGAGCGCGCCCCGGATCGAGGGCAGGGTGATCCGCAGGAAGGTCTGTACGGGTCCGGCACCCAGAGTGGCGGCCGCCTGCTCCTGGTCGTTGCCGATCTCCTCCAGGACGGGGGCGACTGCGCGCACGACGAGCGGGATGCAGACGAAGATGGTTGCCATCACCATGCCCGGGATGGAGAAGATCACCTTCACGCCGATGCCGGACAAGGTCTGACCGATGCCGGTGGTGCTCCCGTAGACGAGGATCAGCGCGAGACCGACGATGACGGGTGAGACTGCCAGAGGCAGGTCGATCAGGGCGTTGAGCACGCGCTTGCCGCGGAAGTCGTGGCGCACCAGCAGGATCGCCGTCGTCACACCGAAGATGGTGTTGGCGACCACCGCCCAGAAGGCGACCACGGCGGTGATCTGGAAGGCGTGGACCGTGGCTGGGTCGGTGAGCCCGTCGATCACCGGCTGGATGCCGTTCTCGAAGGTGCGGTAGAAGATCAACGCAACCGGGATGACGAGAAGGAACGTGAGGTAGAGCAGCGCAACGCCCTTGAGGGCCGGTCGCACGAGGACCCCCGGGCTAGCCACGGCGGGCCGCCCAGCGTTGCAGCAGGTCGAGTGCCACGAGGACGACGAGGGACACGACGAGCAGGACGGTGGAGACCGCTGCTGCGCCGGTGAGGTTGTCGCCTTCGAGCTGGTTGAAGATGTGCACGGATGCCACTTGGGTCTGGAAGGGCAGGTTGCCCGAGATGAGCACGGTTGACCCGAACTCACTCATGGCCCGCGCGAAGGACAGCGCGGTCCCCGCGGCGATGGCGGGGACGATGTTGGGAAGGACGATCCGAAAGAAGATGGTGGCTGGTCCGGCGCCGAGCGACGCGGCGGCCTGCTCCATCTCGGTGTCCAGCTCCAAGAGGACCGGTTGGACGGTCCGCACCACGAAAGGCAACGTGACGAACAGCAACGCCACGACCACTGCCAGCCGGGTGTAGGCGATGTCGAGCCCAACCGGACTTTGTGCTCCGTAGACGGTCAGGAGCGCCAGCCCGGCGACGATCGTCGGGAGGGCGAACGGCAGATCGATGAGCGAGTCCAACACCGCCCGCCCGGGGACACGCTCCCGGACGAGTACCCAGGCGATCAAAGTTCCCATGACGGCGTTGATCAGCGCGACCACGAAGGAGGCTCCGATGGTCAGCTTGAGGGTGGAGGCGGCCTCGGGCGTGGTGACGGCGTTCCAGAACCCGGAGAAGCCGTTCTCCTGTCCCTTGGCCACTACTGCGGCCAGCGGGATAAGGACGATGAGGCTGAGGTAGAGGACGACGAAGCCGAGGCCGATCGCCTGTCCTCTGCCGTGGAGGGGGCGCCATGGCGGCGCGGCCGGTGGCGCCGGCGTGGCCCTAGGGAGGAGGCTCACGCCGGCGCCGGCCATGTTGCTGGTCAAAGGCTCTCGCTACTTCTCGGTCGAGACGCCGAGGTTGCGCTCGATCTCGGTGACGATGCCGTTCTCGGCGTCGAAGAACTTCGTGGCGACCTCATCCCAGCCGCCCAGCTCCTCGATCGTGAACAGACCCGAGGGCTCGGGGAAGTCCTGCCCCGCGGTGTCCGCACCCTCGACGATCGGTCGGTAGCCGTTCTCCGCGAAGATCTTCTGAGCCTCCTCGCCGTGCACGAAGTCGAGGAACGCCTGGGCCTCCTTGGGGTGCTTGGTAGTGCTGGTGATCGCCGCCGGGTTCTCGATCAGGATGGTGGAGTCCGGGACGACGTAGTCGATGTCCTGACCATTCTGCTGAGCGAAGATGGCCTCGTTCTCGTAGCCGATCAGTACATCGCCCTTGCCGCCGGTGAAGGTCTGGAGAGAAGCCCGGGCGCTCTCGTCCTGCACCGGGACGTTTGCGAGCAGGTCGGCGAGGTACTGCTCGCCTTCTGCCTCGGAGGCACCGTTGGTCACCTGCGCGCCGTAGCCCGCCATGAGGTTCCACCGGGCGCCGCCGGAGGCGAAGGGGTTCGGGGTGATGACCTCGACACCCTTCTTGGTCAGGTCCGACCAGTCCTGGATGCCGTCCGGGTTGCCCTTGCGGGTGACCAGGGCGACAACGGAGTCGGTGATCATGCCCTTGTGCTCATCGGTGTTCCACGCGGGGTCCACCATGCCGGCGTCCACCAGGCGGGTCATGTCGGTCTCCAGGGAGAACATCACGAAGTCGGCCGGAAGTCCGGCTTCCACGGCGCGGCTCTGGTCGCCCGAGCCGCCGTAGGACTGGGTGAACTTGACGTTCTGGCCGGCCCCGGTCTCCTGGAAGGCTGCGATGATCTGCTCGAAGGCTGCCTGCGGTGTGGAGTACGCCACCAGCGACAGTTCGACAGTCTTGCCCTCCGACGACGAGGCCGCCGCCTCCGAATCCGGCTCGGTGCTGGCGCAGGCGCTGAGTCCACCAAGGACGGCCGCCGCCACAGTTACCGAAGCCACGCGCCGCTTGCCGCGCCAAAACCCCATGATCATCCCTTTCTCCACTGATTTACAGTGGTTAGGATGCTAGACACGACATAAGCGTCGTGTCAAACATGGATCACGTCGGGGCGAGTCGCCGCCTGCCGAGACGAGGCAGCGGCTAGCAAGCAACGGAAGAAGCGAGTTTTCGAGTGAGCTGGCTCTCAATCCTGCTGGTCGCTGGTCTGGCGGCCGGTGGCTTCCACACCGGCGTCCGGATGCCCAACGCCAGTGCGCTTGACCCGCTGCTCCTCGCCGGGATGGGCTTGATCATCGGCTGTCTAATCATCATGGGCTGAGTGCTGAACCCGGATAAGCATGAGACCGGGAAGCGGCGTCTAGTCGCGCGATTGCGGAATAGACGCCGGTGCGTGACACCCAGGCAGCCAGGGCCCGCTGCGGAGGGGCGGGCGAACGCGGGCTGCAGGCAAGGTCAGACGTGGTGGGTAGTGCGGCCACGGCCCCGCAAGCTGGCCACGAGATACACGCCGAGCGCGGCCAGCGCGACCTGCACGATGAGCTCGACCCAGTCGATGCCGTCGGTGTCGCGCAGCGGACCGACGATCGCCGATCCGATGAGGGCGGCGACGATGCCGACCGCGATTGTCAGCCAGATGGGGATGTCCTGTTTGCCTGGGACGATCAGGCGTCCCAGGACGCCGATGATCGCGCCGATGATAAGGGCGCCGATAATGCCTTCGATGGTCACGGCAGGGACTCCTTCTTCCACTGGTGCCCCCGAGCGGGCACTCTTCCACGGTCCTGCCCGCAGCCTGGCTGGGTGACACCTCCATAAAGGCAGCATCGATCCTGACGAAGTGACCCGCACGGTCAACGAGTCGTTGTAAGGCCTTCCGAACTGCGCCCGGCGACGCACGCGGCACTATCGTCCAGCCCCCCGTCCGGCGCAGGACCCAGATTCTCCGAGACGGTGCATTGGTCACACCTTGACGCCGGGTGTGATCGCGCCCATGTCCACAGGCCGGTCAGCCGCCGTTGCCCGAGTTGAGCCGATGCCTAATGCCTTCCCGGGTCTCCGGCGCCCGGGGCGATGCGGCCGAGCGCGTCCAGAGCGAAGACCTCTACCTACCGGAGTCGCGTCGTGCAGCTCCTGGCGAGTCGGGCGCCGGGGTACGCGATCGGCGGATCGCGCCTTGCGCCACACCCCCAATGGTCAGCACCGCCGGTGACCCCAGGAAGTGCGGGCGAGGCTGCGCGCGGCCCACAAAGACCTCTGTTGCCCCGGGGGAGCGAGGGATTCCCCACCCCTGACGGCCGGCCAGCTCACCGTCTCAAGACCTCCAGGAGCACCACGATCAGGGCGATCAGGGCAATCCAGCCGATGACGAGAGGCGTCATTCCACGACGCAATTGTCTCACTGCTGCCTCCCCCCTATGCCGCCCGCTACGTTGAGGTCCCGCGCCGGCACATTATGGCCCACCTTTGCCAACGTTCGACGGCCGCGTGATTCCGGGCGGATCCGAGGCGGAAACCAGCTGACAGAAAAGCGGCCCCGAAGCCGGTAGTCGACGTCACCGGGCACGTGCTCGCGGCTCAGGTTCTCGAACACCTCGATCGCCAGAGGTCGGCAACACGGCTCGCTGCGGTGACCGCAGGGATCGACTCGACGGCCTCATCATCGTCGTCTCGCCCGACCCCGAACACCGCAGTGCCGACGACAACCAGAGCAGCGAGATCGCCAGCAACGCCCCGAGCAGCGATCGTCGCGGGCGAGCAGGCGAAGCCGCAGGAGCCTGGGCCTGGCGTGGGCGCCCTGGTCGCTCACGCGGAGACGGTAGATGAGGGGTTGGCGACGCGCTGGCCGAAAACCAGCCGGGCGACGATGCCGATCCACGCGGCCGCGTAAACCACGCTGGTGAGGACATCACTGAGGTGGTGGGCCCCCTGGTAGAGCCGCGCGGCCAGGCACGCCAGCGGGACCACGACCAGCAGCATCCCCCACCCTCGGGAGGCCCGCGTGTACGCGAAGACCAGGGAGAGCAGGACCAGGAAGATCGCCATCGCCGTCCCGACATGGCCCGATGGGAAGCTGTGTTGGGGATCCAGTCCCGTGTCGAGGCTCTGGACAGGCGGACGGTCGCGCGGATCGACGTGGATCCCGAGCCGGTAGATGCCGCCCAGACCGGCCTCCACGATGGCGACGAAGACGATCGGCAGCCAGGTCCGCTTCCAGAGCGCGAAGACGACCGCGGCGAGCGCGACCACGATGCCGCCCACGCGCGTCTCGCCGAGGTAGGTCCCGATCTCGGCGGCGTCGGTGAGTATCGGGGTACGCTCGTCCGTGATCTGGCGTGCCAGGTCGTCGTCGACGGCGCCGATCGAGCCCTCGAGGTGGTTCGTGAGCACCCAGCCCCAAGCGACGACGACGGCTGCGACCGCCGCCCACGCCCCTGCCAGCAGTCCGAGCGTCGCTGGCCAGGATCGACTCTCGGGGGTCACGGTCAGCCATCTTCTCGGGGACCTACCCCGAGAGGAACTCGGGATCGGCTCCGGTCTCACTGAGCGGCTGTCCCCGATGTGGGTACCCCCTCTCGCACGAGAGTGGGTACCCATGATCGAAGTCGAGAACCTACCGCGACCTACGGCAGGTCAAGCGACTCCTCTTGGCGGACCTCGCCGAGGATGATCCGTCACATGAACATCTCGATCCACAAGGCCCGCCTCGCCGTGGCCAGCCCGATGCCTGGCGACGGGCAGTTGCTCTGACGGACACAGCGTTAGGGCCGGTCCGACCAGCCCCGGAACGACCATCACCCGCTCGGTCGGCCCGAGTTGGAACTCGAGCCCAGAAGCTGACCACTGCGGGCCGCCCGGAACGGGGGCGACCCGCAGGTGTGGCCGTTCAGCTCACCGGCACCATCGCCCCGAAGATGTCCTGGTCGAGCCCGCCGGCGTTACCGCAGTTGTCGCCGCTGTACGGCGCGTCCCTGCGGGCGAGCGGCACAGTTTCGGGCAATGCCGGCCCGGCACCGAGATCGATCCGGCACTGCAGCACGTCGAACCCGTCGTCGTACCCGTCGGCCTCGAGCTCGCGCGGGTCGACACCGCCTACGACTTGCCGGTTGTCCGTCCACGCCGCGTATGCGAACAGTGACCCGATGGCCGGTCCTGGTGTCGAGTCGGCGAGAGCGACCCAGTTGTAGTCGCCCTGGAACGGCACCGACCGGTTGGCGAACATCTCCTTCTGCGGCTGGTGCGTCACGGTCGAGATCATCCCCAGCGGCGTGAATGACGTGCCGTTGGTCGACACCGAGGCGTAGGTGCCGACGACGTCGGCCAGGGCTGCCTGCAGTGGTTCGGCCGAGGAGATCGCGCGGCCTTGGGCGTCCAGGGTGTTGCCGATCGGCAGCTGCACGCTGTAGTCGTCGTCAGTGCGGTTGTCCTGCCAGATGGCCATCAGCCGGCCGGCGTAGGCGTCGACGTCGCTGAAGTATTGGTGTCCGCGGCCTCCGGCGTTGTCCACCTTGACCGGGTCCCCCCAGGTCTGGCCGTTGTTGGTGGACCGGGCGACGTAGACCACCGAGCGCCCGACGAAGCCAGGGTCCGCCGACGAGTACGGGGACGTGCTGGCCACCCGGGTGGCCGGGTCGATGGCGTTGAAGGTCGCGTAGATCCCCGGCAGCTGCCCGGTCTGGTCGGCGGTGACCCGTGGCTCGAGCGGCACCCGGTGGAAGACGTAGCCGGGTGGGCCGCAGAACTCGGTGTCGTCGCCGCAGTCCCGGCTGCCGTCGAAGGGGAAGTACCGGGTGAAACCGGCCAGCACGCCCGCCCGGGAGAAGCTCGCGCCGCCGTTGGTCGACCGGGCGAAGGCCATCCCGTCCTGGTCGATCCGCGCGGAGGTGTTGAAGGTGCCCCAGGTGACGTAGACGTCGCCGTCGTGCTCGACGGCGATGTCGCAGCCCTGCACCGAGACGCCCTCGGACAGCGGCATCGGCCGGGAGAAAGTGGCCCCGTGGTCGGTGGAGCGGCTGAAGTAGATCTTGGTGCGGCCGGCAGCGCCAACGAACCGGGACCAGCACATGTAGACGTTGCCGTCGTCCGGCCCCCCGGTGCGGTCCACCTCGAGGGACGGCTTGTCCTGGAAGATGCCGCCGATCACCTCCGAGGGCGTGCCCTTGCCGACGACGACCGTGCGCAGGTAGTCCTTCGGGTACCCGGACGGGTGCGGCTGGTTGCTGTAGGAAGCCAGCCACACATCGCCGTTGGAGGGCTTGACCCGGTTGAACGCGATCCCGCCGACGAACAGCCGGCCGGCGTTGTCGAAGGCGACCAGCGGGTCACCGGCGTCGGTGTGCGTCCCGTACAGC
>Ga0126307_10002440_pt1 | contig 12537 bp, 7 predicted proteins | sample Plot28_FD_89955 | JGI IMG/M metagenome (GOLD analysis project Ga0126307, IMG submission 89955) | Serpentine soil microbial communities from UC McLaughlin Reserve, CA, USA - Plot28 | ecosystem: Environmental > Terrestrial > Soil > Grasslands | place: USA: UC McLaughlin Reserve, Lake County...
CGGGCGGGGGGGTGAGGGGCGCGATTCTCGGCACCACCATCGGTGGCCTCGCCTCAGTGCTGATCGGCGTGGTCGCAACACGGCATGCCTTCGTCCTGGCGATCGATCGGCATCACGCTCGGATGATCCTGCGGCGCGGCGGGATCTTCGTTCCGATCCTGATCTCGCTCTGGATCGCGCAGAACGTCGACATCTACGCGCTCTCCTTCTTCACGGACAACGACCAGGTGGTCGGCCTCTACCGCCTCGCGAGCCGCTTCGGTGCCTTCCTCGACTACTTCACCGCGGCCCTGTTCATGGCCTGGACGCCGCTTGCGCAGACCTCCACGTTCGCGGCTGCGATCAAGACGCGCGGCAAGGAGGCGCTCGGCGGCAAGCTCCTCTCCTATTTCGTGATGATCGGCCTCTTCCTCATCCTCGCGATGACAGCCGCGGCCGATGGTCTCGTCCGGATCGCTCCGCCGGCCTATGCCGCGGCCGCCCCGCTGATCCCACTGCTCGGCGGCGGTTTCCTTGCCTATGGCCTGTTCATCAGCGTTTACCGCCTCTCCTCGTTCCCGCGGAAGCGGGCCGCCTACGTCGGTGCGGCGGTCACCTCGGCGATCGTCTTCCTGGGCTCGGCCCCGATCTTCGTCCCCTGGCTTGGCGCCTATGGCGCGGCGCTCTGCGTGATCAACGGCTTCGTCGTGGCGGCGGCCGGGCTCACCTATCTCTCGCAGCGGGGACCGACGCCCCTCGAGATCGAGTGGCGCCGGATCGTGGGCTGTTTCGCGCTGGCATCGGTGGCCGTGGTGATCGCTCGCGTGCTCGGACCCGCGGTGGGGGGGACCGGCGATCTGCTGATCGAGGCCGCAGCGGTCGTGCTCTACATCGTCGGGCTGTTCGTCACCGGTGTGATCACCAGCGAGGACCGCGAGGCCGCTCGCCGCCTGCTCAGGATGATCCTGCCGAGTCGCTGGGCGCGCTCACCTGAGATCGAGGACGGCCTGCGCCAGCTGGGGCCCGAGAACGTCACCGCGCTCGAGAAGATCATCGTGCAGGGTTGGACGCCCAGCATGCTCGTCCACGCGGTCGACTCGCGTCCGGGGGAGACCGAGGCGGAAATGGTCGCTCTGCTGCGCAGGGTGGAGGGAGACAGCGAGCCCACGGAGCACGATGCGCGGATCGGCGAGTACCTGTTCGAGGACATGACCATCGCGGAGCACGACGAGCTGGGTCGCACGCTCTGGGAGGAGGACGAGGTGGATCCCGCCGATCTGCACTCCCTCGAGAGCCTGATCCGGAAGCTCCACGGCCTGCCCAAGCGAGCCTGGGCCAAGGCCGGCGCGAACGGTGGGCCGGGCCAGGAGGAATCCCGACGCGGGGCCGGCAGGCTTCTCGCTGCGTTCAGGCGCTGATTCCCGAGAACCGGACGATGTCCGGCAGTTCCAGGGGCCGGAGCAGCTGGAAGTACTGAAGGTCGGCCGAGGTCTCGGCCGCGACCATTTCGAGCCCGGCCCGAAGCAGGCTCACCAGGATGGTCGTGTCGGTTGCGGCGCCTGGGCTCTGGGACTCGATCCCGAGCAGGAGATAGCCGCCGGGACGAAGGGCGCGATAGAGGGCCAGGGCTGCGTCCCCCAGCCGCTCCGGCTCGATCCGCTCGAGCGTTTCGCGGCAGAGGATCACGTCGCTGCTTTCCGGCTCGAGGGACCCCTCGGCGAGGGTCTCAGGGGTGGCCGTCGTGGCGGTTATGTCCTCCAGGGGAATCTCCGTCTCGCCGTTCGCGGACGGCCTGATCTCGAGCACGTCGTCTCCAGCGACTACCACGGGGAAGCGCGAGAGCAGATCGGTGCCGGCGGTTGAGCCGTCGGGCTCCGGGGTCTCGGTCTCCGGCTCCGGGGCCTCGCCCTCCGGCGCCCGCCGCAGCGTGAAGTCGACGGCCCCGGTCTGCAGCTCGCGGTTGGGGATCGCCGCGAGCTTGTCGGCGAAGCGGTCGAGCGCCTTCAGCTCCGCGCTGGTGCGAGCCACGCGACGCTCGGCGACTACGCGGAAGTCCCGATCGGCGAGCCAGGAGGCGAAGGTGTCGGCGTCCCAGGCAGTGACCTCGGCGGATCGCTGCGCCGCGGCCGGGAACACGAGCTCCGCCAGTGGAGGACCGCCGTTGCTCTCGCCCCTCGGCGCCACGCCCAGCGTTCGCACCCGCAGCACCAGGGTCCCGTCGTCCCGGAGCATCGCGGCCGCGGCGTCGAGGCGGCCACCCAATTCGGCGGGCCGGCAGCGCTCGAAGCCGACGGGCCATGCCACCACGTCGAACTCGCCGGTCGACTTCGAATCCGGTTCCTCGAAGTACTCCAGCTGCGTCACTTCTCGACGCTCCAGCCATGCGCTCAGGCCGGGGGCCGGGCCGGCGATCACGGCGACCCGACTGCCCTTCCAGGGCACGTCGGCGTTGACCAGCGTGGTGACGGTGTCGTCGTCGAGCTGACTCGCTTGGCGCTTGGCCGTGCCGGAGGTGCCCAGCTGGGCGAGGAGCGCATCGGAGTAGATCCGGGTGCCCGTCACCGTGGCCGCGCCATGGGGTCGATCGATGGCCGGCACGGGGTCAACTGGCTCGCGGCGGCGCTCCCGTGGGAAGCGGTCGGTGATCGTGCTGAGCTCGGCGAAGGTCACGCAGCGGGCGTCATCCCGGTCGGCGATCCGGCGAAGCAGCCCGGCCATGCGGTAGACGAGAATCTCGTCCAGCTTGCCGTTGATCAGTCGCGGTCCGGCGCTCACCTGCTTGATCACGTTCTCAGCGATCTCATCCCGGAGACGATCGCGGGCCTTGCGCTCGTACTCGGCGAGCTCCTTCGGACTCAGCTCGCGGTCCATCTGCATCAGCTCCAGGGAGTGCGAGACGTAGGTCGCGACGCGGGGCACGGCCGTCGGTGAGGCCGGCATCACGGAGACCGGGTCTCCCGCGGTCGCGTTGGGCGCGAACGCACGCGTCTCCGGCGCGTCGCGGGCGTCGCGGACCATGGTCCAGGAGACGGGCAGCTCGAGGACGTCGCCGACCCAGTGCGGCTGCGTGCGGGTTCTCATCCAGTCGGAGACCTGGGAGTGGAAGTAGGCGTTGACCGACGAATCGAATCGGATGCCCACGTCCTGGAGGACGGGGAAGTGCTCGTCGGTGATCCGGTAGCCGCCGGCTCGATACGCGATAGGGCGCTCGCCCACCACGCGCTCGAACACCTCCACGCCGAGCTCGAGGATCCTCCGGAACTCATCGCGATCCTTGCGGTTCAGGTCGCCCGCCACCGCGCGGATCGCCCGATCGTCGGTGTTCCGCACGTGCTCGTCGTGGAGGTGGAGCTGGACCTCGTGCCCGCGGCTGAGGATCGCGTCCGCGGCGCGCTTCAGCTCGTCCTCGCCGTACTGATAGGCGGCGAGCACGTCCAGGAAGAAGCAGCCGCGAAAGCCGAAGTGCTCGAGCAGGTCCATGTGCAGCCCGATCCCGCGGCTCTCGCCGTCCCCGAAGTCGCCGAAGATCAGCTCGTCGACCGTCGTCGCCGGGTTCGGGTCCTTCTGCCGGGCCAGGAAGCCCTCGGTGTCGATCGAGAAGACGAGCAGCAGGCCCGCGTCCCTGTCGGTGGCGAGAGGCGGCGGCGGCTCGCGTTGCTCTCCCATCATCACCCGCAGCGGCAGCGGCTGCCATGTCGTGCCCTCGTCCCAGTCGTCCTCCCGCCAGCCGTGAACGCGCATGACCAGGTCGTGTCCCCGCTCGGCGGGCGAGGGCACATACGGGTAGCTGGTGCCGATCACCGGCCGATCCAGGACCTTGCGGCCGGCTGTCTGGTCCGAGATCACCAGCCGGTGCACCGGGCTCAACCCCTCCCAGTTCAGGACCGTGACGTCATCGCCGGCACCAGGCATCGGGACGACGGCGGCGGGCCCGGAATCCTCCCAGGCATCGTCCTCCGCGCCATTGGCCCGCGCCTCGAGCCTGGCCTCGATCTGGCGGCCGACCGCGAGCGCGGGATCGAGCTCGAAGCGCGGCTCGCTGAGTGGATCCGTTCGGACCAGGAGGTCGCCGCTCTCGGAATCGCGGAAGGTCAAGCGGTAGGCGCTCGCATCCTTCAGCGGAGTCCATTCGAGGTTGATCGCGTTCATCGGCACAGGATCGCCTCCAGATCCGTGGCTAGGCTAGGCGACCGCGTGGTTCCGTTGTGCAACATCTGTGGGGGTGCGGAATTCGAGCCCGGCCCGGACGACCGGCTCGCGCCCGATGGGGGTCCGCCTCGGTGCACCAAGTGCGGCTCGCTCGAGCGGCACCGGGGGCTGCGTCGCGCTTTCCACTACATCCCATCGGGGATGCTCGCCTGGCGCCGCGCGCTCCAGTTCGCGCCCGACTCATCGTTCGAGGACTCGTGGTTCGAGAGTTTCGAGAAGTCCATGTTCGGCCGGGAGAACAGCATCGACCTGAACCAGGAGATCGATCGTCCGGCGGACAGCTACGACTTCATCAGCCTCAGCCTGGTGATGGAGTTCGTGCGCGAGGATCGCAGGGCCTTCGACGAGCTGCTTCGCATCGGCTCCGATGCGCTGATCCTGCACCTCACCTTCACCTCGGGGCTCGCGGACTCTGAGTCGTTCCATCGCGACGAGGCCAAGGGGAGGTACGGAACCTACCACGGCTACGGCTGGGACTTCGAGGAGTGGTTCGGCGCCGCTGAGCGCAGCCTCTCGACCCTGGTGTTGGAGATGCCCGACCCGCTCACCGGCGACGCAACCTATCCGTTCTGCTTCTTCTTCCGCCGGCGAAACGACGCGGAGGCCTGGGCCGCGACCTGGGAGGCGGCGCCCCACGCGTCGATCAAGGCGTTCAACCCCGTGGACTAGGCGGCGGCGCTGTCGGAGGAGGCCTCGCTGCCGCCGATGATCTCGAAGGTGCCCGTCTCCTCGGAGAACCGTGCCAGGCCCGCCTCCTTCGCCTCCTGGACGACGGCGCTTGCGACGCTATCGGCGACGTCGCGGTTGAAGACCGAGGGGATGATGTAGTCCTCGGCCAGGTCGTCGTCGGTCACGACGTCCGCGATGCCGCGGGCGGCCGCCAGCTTCATCTCCTCGGTGATCTTGGGCGCGCCCGCGTCGAGGGCGCCGCGGAAGATGCCGGGGAAGCAGAGGACGTTGTTGATCTGGTTCGGGTAGTCCGAGCGGCCGGTGGCCATGATGCGCACGTACCGCTCGGCCTCCTCCGGCATCACCTCCGGCGTCGGGTTGGCCATCGCGAAGACGATCGGATCGCGGTTCATCCTCTCCAGTGAGGCGGGCTCGATCAGGCCCGGGCCGGAGAGGCCGATGAAGAGGTCGCAGCCCTCGATCACCTCGTTCGGGCCGCCGGAGAGGTTCTCGTCGTTGGTGTTCTCCGCGAACCAGCGCTTGATGGTGGACATGGAGCCGTCCTGGTAGTCGGAGCGCTCGGTGGAGATCGCGCCCTGGCGATCGCAGCCGATGATCTCGCTGACGCCGGACTCCTGCATCATCTTGGTGCACGCGATCCCTGCCGCCCCGGTGCCGAGCACCAGCACGCGCAGGCTCTCGATTGGCTTGCCGGTGATCTTCAGGGAGTTGAAGAGGGCGGCCATGACGACGACCGCGGTGCCGTGCTGGTCGTCGTGGAAGACCGGGATGTCGAGTTCGTCCTTGAGACGCCTCTCGATCTCGAAACAGCGCGGGGCCGAGATGTCCTCCAGGTTGATGCCGCCGAAGGTGGGGGCAAGGAGCTTGACCGTCTGGATGATCTCCTCGGGGTCGTTGGTCGCGAGGCAGATCGGGAAGGCGTCGACGCCGGCGAACTCCTTGAAGAGCATCGCCTTGCCCTCCATGACGGGCATCGCGGCCTCGGGGCCGATGTCGCCGAGACCGAGAACGGCCGAGCCGTCGGAGACCACGGCGACGGTGTTCGCCTTGATCGTGAAGTCGAAGGCCTTGGTCTTGTCCTCGGCGATGTACTCGCAGACGCGGGCGACGCCCGGCGTGTAGGCCATCGAGAGGTCGTCGCGGGTCTTCAGCGGGTACTTGTTGTGCTGCTCGATCTTTCCCTTCTTGTGCATCTCGAAGGTGCGGTCGGTGAAGCCGAGGACGCGGGCACCGCGGGTGGAGCCGATCGATCGGAGGATCTGCTCCCAGGCCTCGGCGCTGGCCGCGTCGATCGTGAACTCGCGAACCCGCTTTCCCTCCGGCCCCGCGCCCGGGACCAGGTCGACGGACTGGAGCGCGCCGCCGGCCTCGGCGATCTGGGCCGTGATCTTGCCGAGCGGTTCCTGCCGCGCGTCGAGCTCAACGCGAACGGTGACGCTGTACTGGGCCGAGGCAGCCATGGGGCGGGAAGGATACGGGGCGCCGAAAGCGGCCCGGTGCTCGAAAACCGGCAAATGAAGGTGAGAGTGACGGGAGTTGGCCTTACTCACCTGGTGGGTGAGATAGGCGCCAATCCCGACCACTTGATCGCCCGCCTCGCTGCTCGGCAGCACGGCGCGATCAGCACGGCGCAGCTACGCGCGGCGGGAATTGGCGATCAAGGCATCTCGAAACGAGCGCAAGCTGGAGGACTGCATCGTCTGCATCGCGGGGTGTACGCGGTGGGCCACACCAAACTCACCTTCGAGGGCAGGTGCATGGCCGCGGTGCTGGCCCTCGGCGAACGGGCTGCTGTCAGCCACCAGAGCGCGGCCGCGCACCCTCCGCGATCTGCACCGCGCCGTCTCAGACGCGACCTACCGAAGCGCCGTCCGCCGGGCCCTCGACCGCCGCCTGATCTCGTCAGCTCGTCGGCCCCTACGAAGTCGACTTCCTGTGGCGCGAGCAGCACCTGGTCAACCTTCAGAGCCTGGGCTTCCGCGTCCTTCGTTTCACCCACCGGCAGCTGAAGGAGCATCGCTCCACCGTCGTTGCGGCTTTGCGCGACCTCCTCGCGCAGAGGTCTCTGACGCCCAACCTATGATGGGCAGGTGCCCGCAACGACCCAGAAAACGGCCCCCTCGAAGGAGAAGAAGACCGCCGCGAAGGGCGAGGAGAAGCCCGGCGAGCTCTTCCTGATCGACGGCAATTCCCTCGCCTACCGCGCGTTCTTCGCCCTTCCCGAGTCGATCGCCACACACGACGGCCGGCCCACCAACGCCATCTATGGCCTGGCCTCGATGTTCGGCAAGATGTTGATCGACCACGACCCGGCCGCCGTGATCGTCTGCTGGGACGCCGGCTGGTCCGGTCGCGAGATCACCTACGAGCCCTACAAGTCCGAGCGCAAGCCCCGTCCCGACCTTCTCCGCGATCAGTGGCCCCACCTGATGCCGCTGGCCGAGGCCTTCGGCTTCAGCAACATCAAGGTCGACGGCTACGAGGCGGACGACGTCATCGCCTCGCTCACCAAGCGCGCCCGGGAGCAGGACATCCCGGTGATGGTCGTCTCCGGCGACCGCGACGTCTACCAGCTGGTCGAGGACGGGGTCCGCGTGATGACCACCTCCCGCGGCGTCACCGACACCAAGATCTACAACCGCGACGGCGTGGTCGAGCGCTACGGCGTCCCCCCCGAGCTCGTCACCGACCTGATTGGGCTGAAGGGCGACACCTCCGACAACATCCCCGGCGTCCCGGGCATCGGCGACAAGACCGCAGCCCAGCTGCTCCAGGAGTACGGCGACCTCGAGGGCGTCCTGGCGAACATCGACAAGATCTCCGGCGCCAAGCGCAAGGAGAACCTCACCAACCACGCCGAGGACGCGCGGATCTCCAAGCGGCTCGCGACCGCGATCACCGACATCGACGTCGAGCTCGACCTCGACGAGCTGATGTCACAGCACATGGATCGCAGCCGCCTGCGCGAGGTCGCGCGGGAGTTCGAGCTGCGCGTGATCCTCCAGCGCCTGGAGGAGGAGCTCGGCACCGACTTCATCCCGGACTCGAAGGTGGAGGAGGAGCTCGAGGTCGAGGCGAAGAGCGGAAGCGTCGAGGAGCTTGCGGAGGGCGAGGTCGCCCTCGCGATCGTCGCCGAGACCTGGTCCGGCTATGACGGCAAGCAGCTCCTCGAGGGCGCCTGCCCGAACCTCTCCAAGCTGACCGCCGCCCTCGGGGCGCGCCGCCTGATCGGGCACGACCTGAAGAGCCTGGGCGGCGGCGCGCAGCACGGCGTCATCGCCGCCGCCGGTGTCGGCACCCTCGACCTCCGCCACGACACCATGGTCGGCGCCTACCTCCTCGACCCGGCCCGTCGCAGCTACGACCTGATCGACATCGCGGCCCAGCGCGGTCTGGCAGCGGCCCAGAAGGAAGCGGACACCACCGACGGCGACCAGCTCGAGCTGGGGGAGGAGCCGCCCCCCGATCCCGCCGCCGAGGCGCGCCTGGTCTGGGAGATCGCGCAGCTCCAGCGCAAGGACATGAAGTCCCAGGGCATCGAGCGTCTCATGGACGAGGTCGAGATGCCCCTGATCGAGGTCCTCGCGGCCATGGAGCAGACCGGAGTCAAGCTCGATGAGAAGCGCCTGGCCGACATCAACCAGGGCTTCGAGCAGCGCATCGAGACCCTCCAGGCCGAGATCTTCGAGCTGGCCGGCCACGAGTTCACGATCGGCTCGCCGCAGCAGCTCGCCGAGGTTCTCTTCGATGAGCTCGGCCTGACCAAGAAGCGCCGCGGCAAGACCGGTTTCTCCACAGACGCGCGCGTCCTCTCCCAGATCCGCGAGGAGCACGAGATCGTCTCCAAGGTCGAGCAGTGGCGCGAGCTCACCAAGCTGAAGAGCACCTATCTCGACGCCCTGCCCGAGCTGATCGCTCCCGACAGCGGCCGCCTGCACACCACCTTCAACCAGACCGCCACCGCCACCGGCCGTCTCTCCAGCACCAACCCCAACCTCCAGAACATCCCGATCCGCACCGAGGAGGGGCGCCCGATCCGCTCCTGCTTCGTAGCGCCCCGCGGGCACCGCCTGCTCTCCGCGGACTACAACCAGATCGAGCTGCGCATCCTCGCCCACATCGCCGAGGAGGACGCCCTCCGCCAGATCTTCGCCCGCGGCGAGGACATCCACGCGGCCACCGCCGCCGAGGTCCTCGGCTCGGACCCGAAGAAGGTCACCCCGGGCGATCGCTCCAAGGCCAAGATGGTCAACTACGGCATCGCCTACGGCCTTTCGGCCTACGGGCTGGCGGACCGCCTCAACATCGAGCAGGACGAGGCCTCCAAGTACATCGACCGCTACTTCGAGCGCTTCCCGGCGGTCCAGCGCTACATCGAGGAGACCATCGAGTTCGCCCGCAAGGAGGGCTACGTCCAGACGCTCCTCGGCCGGCGCCGCCCGATCCCCGAGCTCCGCTCCGGACGCCCGCAGGTGCGTAGCCAGGGCGAGCGCCTCGCGGTCAACATGCCGATCCAGGGCACCTCGGCGGACATCATCAAGATCGCCATGGTCCGAGCCCACCGCGCCCTGGCCGAGTCTGACCTGGAGACCCGACTGGTCCTCCAGATCCATGACGAGCTCCTCTTCGAGGGCCCGGCCGACGAGATGGACGCCGCCGCCGAGCTGGTCGAGCGCGAGATGACCGAGGCCTTCGAACTCGATCCGCCTCTGGCGGTCGACGTCGGCGTCGGCAAGGACTGGCTCGCCGCGAAGTAACAGGCAGGGTTCAGTAGCCGATCGCGGCATCGAGCTCGTCGGCGAGCGCGCCCACCGAGGATCGTGCGGACGGCTCGGGCGAGAGGCACGCGTCAACGATCTTCGTGAAGCGCGCCGTCTGGTGGGTGCGCAGCAGTGCGCCTCCGAGGCGCGCGCGAGGGGCACGCGGCGAGGTTGAGGCGGCGTACGGCGTCTTCATCCAACGGGTGTCCCTGAGAGCATCATGCGAGCGGGCCTCACTCGCTCGACATGCGGGATCCGCGAAGATCACGCGCCATGGATCGAGGTTTCGCCGTCCTGATCATGGCCGTCGTCGGCGGCTGCATCGCCCTGCAGGCTCCAATCAACGCCGGCCTCGGCAAGCACACCGGCAGCTTCGCGGCGGCGACGGTCTCCTTCGCGGTCGGGACGGTGTTGCTCGCTGCGATCGTCGTCGTGAGCGGCAAGGCGGGCGGGATCGGCGACGCCTCCCACGTGGAGTGGTACTACCTGCTCGGCGGAGCCCTCGGCGCGGCGTACGTGTTCTCGGCGCTGGTCCTGGTGAGCCAGATCGGCGCCGGCGCCGTGGCCGCGGCGACCGTCACCGGCCAGCTCACCACCTCCGTCGTGCTGGACCAGATCGGCTTTCTCGGATTGGACCGCGAGCCGATCACGCCGGCGCGGGTCGTCGGCGTCCTGCTCCTGCTGGCCGGTACCTACCTGATCGTCCGGTGACTACGCGGCAGCCGGAACCGGCTGGCGCTCCTGAGGCCGTTCGCGCGGCGCAGCCGCGAACTCCGGCGACGCGATCCGGAGGTAGTGGCCGAACGCCCAGTCGATGAAGCGCTTGCGGCCGCAGGCCTGGATCACCGCGCGCTGCATGCGGGCCGGAAGCTTCGGCAGGAGCCGCTGGGCGCGGAGCATCCAGCGAAACTTCGACTCGTGCGAGTCGACGAACTCCGCATAGCTCGCTAGGGCAGCATCCCGGTCCTGGCGCCCCTCGACTACCTCGCGCAGCTCATCCCCGAGCTTGATTCCGAAGTAGAAGGCGGTCCGGATCCCCTCGGCGGTCAGCGGCAGGCAGTGCCCGGCGGAGTCCCCGACGAAGAAGATCCCGTCCTCGGTCCCCGACCGGAGCTTGTGCGGGATCCAGTTGCCCTGGTAGCGGACCGGCGGCCGCTCGAGGTCGTCGGCGAGCAGCACCGTCGTGTCCTTGACGTGGAAGCGCGGGTCGAACGAGCCGACGCCGATGCGCTGTTCGTCGCGCGCGGGGAAGCTCCAGCCGTAGCCGGCCGGGACATAGCGGCGGTCGATCCAGATCTCCAGATCGTCCGAGCCGCCCTCGGGATGGACCTCCAGTCCGCGCGAGAGCGGCGCGTCGGGGGGCTGATAGCCCCCCTCCGAGGCGAGGATCCGCCGCCAGCCGAGGGCGTCGACGATCAGCGGCGCAGAGACGTCGCCCCGGTCGGTATGAATGGTCTCGCCGTCCCGCCCGTTCACCTTCGCGGTCTCGAACTCCGCATCGCACTGCTCCCAGAGCAGCCGGCAGAGCTCGCGGTAGTCGAAGGTGGAGAAGGTCCAAGGCAGGTCGTACCGCGAGGTCCCGTGGGGGGTGTGGACCACCAGATGGCCGAACTCCTGCCTCGCCGACGCCTCGAGGCCCATCACCCGCAGCCACTCGGTCGGGATCCCGCAGGCCGACGTCTGGCGCTCGCCGATCTCATAGCGGTCGAGCACCAGCACGCGGGCGCCGGACCCGGCCAGCTGCCTCGCGACCGTCAGTCCGGCGAAGCTCGCGCCGCAGACAATGACGTCGTAGCTGCCGCTCAGCGGCGTGCGTTCTTCGCCGCGCTTGGTCTGGCGATTCGGCATCGATCGCAAAGGTAAACGACACCCGTGCCTGCGGCATGTGTCTGCCACACTGTGCGACTCGTGGCCGCAGGCGACGCAACAACCGAAGTTGGGCAAACGGAGCAGCCGGCAGTACCCGAGCAGGAGCAACCCGCCACGGAGCAGTCGCGGAGCGCCGGCAACGGCGCCGCGACCTCCGACAACCTCCTGATCGAGGTCGACGGCAAGCTCGTCCCCAACTACGACGCGACCATCCACCCCTTCAGCGAGGGGGACGTGGTCAGCGGCAAGGTCGTGCGCATCGACCAGGACGAGGTCCTGGTGGACATCGGCTACAAGTCGGAAGGGGTCATCCCCTCCAACGAGCTCTCGATCCGCAAGTCCGTGGATCCCTCCGAGGAGGTCGAGCTCGGCGAGGAGGTCGACGCCCTCGTCCTCACCAAGGAGGACCAGGAGGGGCGCCTGATCCTGTCCAAGAAGCGCGCCCGCTTCGAGAAGGCGTGGCGCCGGATCGAAAGGGCCGCGGACTCGGGCGAACCGGTCGAGGGCACCGTGATCGAGGTCGTCAAGGGCGGCCTGATCCTCGACCTGGGCGTGCGCGGCTTCCTTCCCGCCTCTCTGGTCGACATCCGCCGCGTGCAGAACCTCGACGAGTTCATGGGCCAGCAACTCGAGTGCAAGGTGATCGAGCTCAATCGATCCCGCAACAACGTCGTCCTCTCCCGGCGCGCGGTCCTGGAGGAGGAGCGCAAGGAAGTCCGCGAGCAGATCCTCGGCCGGCTCGAGCCCGGCCAGGTGGTGGAGGGCAAGATCTCCAACATCGTCGACTTCGGCGCCTTCGTCGACCTCGAGGGCATCGACGGCCTGATCCACATCTCCGAGCTTTCCTGGAGCCACGTCAACCACCCGTCCGAGGTCGTCTCGATCGGCGACACCGTGCGGGTCAAGGTGCTCGACATCGACCGGGACCGCCAGCGCATCTCACTGGGTCTGAAGCAGACCCAGGAGGACCCCTGGCAGCGCGTTCTCAACGACTACAAGGAGGGCGACGTCGTCGACGGCAAGGTCACCA